>Ga0163144_10028558_pt1 | contig 10754 bp, 8 predicted proteins | sample OliLak19BULKMAT1_FD_123175 | JGI IMG/M metagenome (GOLD analysis project Ga0163144, IMG submission 123175) | Freshwater microbial mat bacterial communities from Lake Vanda, McMurdo Dry Valleys, Antarctica - Oligotrophic Lake LV.19.BULKMAT1 | ecosystem: Environmental > Aquatic > Freshwater > Lake... | reverse complement strand
GATGGAGTGGAAGGAAGCCAACTCAGGATGTGGTCATCACATTGGAAGGGTCCGAAAAGAAGACCTCAAAACGGGTCGTTCACGGATTGTTTCTCGCCGTTGCCAGATTTCATGCAAGCCCAGTGCCACGGCGGTGGAGACAAGCACCCCTGCTGTTGACTTTGGGGACTTCATTGGTGTTGGTGGAGTGGAAGGAAGCCAACTCAGGACGTGATCATCACATTGGAAGGGTCCGAAAAGAAGACCTCAAAATGGGTCGTTCACGGAATTTTTCTCGCCGTTGCCAGATTTCTGTCACAATGGGCAGTGACACTGGGAAGGTCAGACATCCAACACGCGACAATGTGCATGAGCAGATTCAGGGCTGAACCAAGACAAGGGCACTTGCAAGCTGTTGCTGAAACATTTGGACACCTTGACAACCACAGGTCAGCCTCCATTGAGTTCAGAACCGGAATTCCAGACTGCACTGAGATTGAGAAGGAACAGCCAGTTGAACATGATTGGAGTTGTGTTTGTGGTGAAGTGAAAGAGATGACTGACCCAAATTTTCCAAATGCAAAAGGCAAACCTGTGAGAGCATCATTCTTTGTTGATGCCAATTTGGGTCATGACAAGATGACTGGCAGAAATTGTTTTGGCATCATTTCAATGCTGAATTTGACTCCAATTGACAGTTGTTGCAAATTGACTGACAGAGTTGAGACTGCCACCTGCGGTTCCGAGTTCCCGAGTTCACTGTTGCCCGCATTGGTGTCAACAAGGTTTTGGCAGAACGTTGCAAAATGCGTGCTCTTGGAGTCCCCATTGATGGTCCAGCTTGCATGTTTGGAGACAACAAGTCCGTTGTGTTGAGTTCAACAATTCCATCTCATGCACTCAACAAGAGACACAATTTCACAAGTTGTCATCTGTGTGCGTGAATGCATTGCTGCTGCTCACAATGGTCAACCAATCTTGAAGTTTTGGCGCATTTCTGGCAAGGACAACCCAGCGGATCAAAACACAAAGTCTCTCCCAGGAAGTGAGATCCACAGGCATTTCAAGCCATGGCTTCATTGGGTTCACAGGTCTTCTGACTCATTCCTCCATTCCTAGTCAATGGGGAGTGACAAGTGAGTCCATTCTGGACCAGTCAGGTCAACTGTTCATTCCATTTGGGAATTGTTCATGGAAGGTCCTGAACAACGCAGTGACAAAAGACGCTCAGTTCTCCTGGCTCCAGTCCATGGGAACACCGTTGTTGATTGTCATTTGCATCAAGTTTGCAGACACCTGTCTGTTTTGCACTGCCTCTGCTTTGTGTGAATCTTCACATCCAAACCATTCCATGCATGCACAAAACTTGCCCAGACATCGCATTGCAGGGGGGCAGGTCACACCACAAGGTGTCTGTGTGCAAAGGTGCAGTCTGGGTGTTGTGCACAACAGCATCTTTCCAAAGCAAACACGGAAAAAGCGTTTGTCCGAGAGCTGCCTTTTTTTGAACAAACCTGTTGGTCCTTCTCACTCCATCCACACAGAAAATCAGCCCAGAAATCACAGCGCAGGGGTGTCTGACATGCCCTAGGGTGTCTCCACATGAGAGGGCTTGCTGGGGTTTTGTCAAAGACAGCATCCTTCAGAAGCATTTGCGGCAACCAACCCGCCAAAGCGAGAAGCTTCGCGCTGCTTTCTGGACCAACTTGCGGGTTCAAGTTCAGTTCATTCCATGCAGACAGGGCCAGACCCCCTCAAACTTGACATGGCGTTGCGACATGACATGAAGTGTCCAAAGACCAATTTGCCACTTCATTCTGTGACTGTCATCCCCACTCAGCAGCAGCCCCAAAAGTCTCCGAATCAACGCTTTTCGACCAACCCTCGAGCCAGTCGCGTTGTGTGCTCCATCTTCAGCCATTGTGAAAATCAACTGATGGCGCCAAAACTGCAGGTTCTTGTGGTTTTCAAGAACTGTTCTGCAAGTGCCCAGCATGTCTCGCAGAGCACAGCAGAATCTGTCGACTGCAACTCAGATTTTGACAGCGGTGGTCGACTGCGAACTGCTCAACGTTTTGACATGTGCGTTGTTGCAGTTGACACCACTTGCTCTTTCTCAGATGACAACAAAAGCAACACTTTGCAAGTCAAGCATGTGATCTGAGAATGAAAGCAGCTTGCAACAGCAGCCACAACAACACCTGTTCATGGGTTTTTTCATTGATCCATCCAGGGAGCCCTGTGTGCTTTCTGCGATCTCCGGAAATGCACGGGATTGCTGCAATGTCGACTCCTGGAACGGCGAAGTTGGACGAAGGGCAGAACTCAAACTGTCACACAAATGACCCAAATTAAACTGCCCTCTCATTGATTCATGATGTCGGATGCGCTACCCATTCGAGCAGTTAGTTATCTAGCTAGCTAGCCAGCTAGCTACTGGTACCTACCGCAGCTACTAGCTACGCCAGCTAGTTAGGGTATCGAAGGGCAGAACCCAAACCGCACAAATGGCCCAAACTATCCCTTAGTATCTTATCGGATACTCTACCTACTGATAGCTAGCTAGTAGAGCTAGAGCCAATAGCTACTCTACGTCGTAGTAGACTACGAATAATAGTTACTAATACCTAAATTAGATCCTGTTCGACTAGCTACAGATGTTATTCGTGAGGCACCAGTTGTAGGTAATTCGTTCGCCCTAGACGCTTAGCTAGCTATCGATAACTAGACTACGAGATGGCCAGTGCTACCGTAGTAATAGATAGTAGAAGTACCGGTAATTCGTTCCATCATTTGAGCTGTTCATTTACATTTTGATTTTGGGTTTTGCTCCTCGTCCCCGTTGTCATTCCTCCTGTTGAATGGAATGGATGTTGCAACCATAGGTATTGTAGCGCATGCCAGTGGCCTTGATGTAGCTAGCTGCTTTCCCAAAAACTTGGTTACAGATAGCGGCAGTACCAATCGCAACTACCAATAGTAGCGGCTAGAAGTTTCTAATAGCAAGTGGTTGACTGCTGTTAGCTGGCTTAGTAACGTAGCGTATCGTTGCGGCTAGCCAACTGGGGCTTTTGGTCCTACGTAGCTACTGCTAGTAGCTACTAGCTACTACAGAGTAGCTACTCCAGTAATAAATAAATTGTAGATAGCTAGTAGCATGCATTCGAACTAAAGGGATAGCTAGCACCGCAATAGCTAATCGAACTCGAACGGCGCCCATGAATAGTTACCACCGTAGCTACTAGCTAGCTACTAGTAGCTAGCTAGTAGCAAGTAATAGATGCAATACTACTTTTACTAGTAGCTAGCTAGAGTCAGTAGCAGTCGTTAAGACGAACATGACCGGAACCGGAAAAGCTATTGGAAATGGTGGCCACGTCGTCAAAGTCAAAGAAAAGTTGTCCTCGTTGAAGCGGAAGTCGTACACTGACCGCTTCAAGGCGGGTACTACTAGTATGCGAGGCAGATCAATACAGTAAGAACAAACGCATGGCGTGCTGTACGATACAATGGTAGCAATAGAAACCTCATAATCAAGAAATCGGCGTAAAGAATCTTCAAGCTAGCTAGCTAGTTAGTAGCGGTTAGCGAATTGCCTCTCTCCATTCGTGTGGTTTCGTCGTCTGACACGCCTCTACTGCTCACATTTTACCACCCGACGAAGTGTAGCTGTAAGTGCACGAAATAGCATACTTTTTATGAACGTACCATTGACGGATTGGCTTTTGGGATGTCGACATTGTAGGCTTGATTTGCCCATGTACAGAGGAGCGCAGCTGATGCGAGTCATAGTTCGTAATGGGATGGTTCAGAAATTCCAACAGAAGCAAAGAAGTGCATACCACTCGTGTGGTATTCAATGCCACGTCAATGGCACCCGGGACCAAGCCAGCTTCGACCACAGCCCCTCTCTGAAGTATCATGGACGATTGTATTCGAATGTCTACAGCTGGAAATCTGAGGCTCCTGACCGTCTTCAACCTTACTGAGAATCCTGATGATGGTGGAAATTGGACTGCTTACATCGCTGTGGCAAACTTCTGTTATAGTCCAACTAGTTGATCCTGGTCTCATATTTGATCTTACAAGATGTCAACAATGTGACTTGTCCACCTTTCTAACGTACCGTTTTTGGAATGAAAGGGTGATGCTGTTCGTTGCTTCAATGTTTCAGCGCCTCTTTTGGTAATGATTGGTATTCAGGAAAGGCAAGACCATCAACTACAATACTAGAGTAGGATGATATGGAAGCGACGGGCAACCAGTTACATGTTATACTAGATGGTTGGGGTACTTGAGAACAAAATTCGTTAAGCTAGTTAGGTAGACGACCAGTTTCCACTGTGAGCTCGCTGACGTATCACTTTCACTGCATTCTTTTTCTTTCCAAACTTAGGATTACTCATAAACGTCACGTCCGCTTCTTACAAGGTAAAATCGTTCGACGATTTCGCCTTCGATGATCCGCGCCGATTACGGCCGGGCCAGAGTTTCGGTAGAACCGTCTGCCTGACAATCAGCGTCGCGCTCGATGAGGTTAACTGTAATTTTGTGCTGAATATTACCTCCTAACTCGAACGGTCTCTCCATTCAATTTCAATTGGTGTCTCGCCGGCTCCAACAGCGCAGAGGATGAGGGCAGTGATGCCAAGGATTGACAAAGCAATCGCCTTACCATTGCCTGAATCTTCGTCGTCGGGTGGCGTGGGAACATCGTTGCCAACATTCCGGAGGCTTGCAGCTGTATTGCAACTGCGAAGTCACTGCGGGTTGCGCAGCTACATAGACCGGGTTCCGAAACCGATCTCCGTACTATGGCCAGGAAAGGCGTCCAGCGAATGGTCTAGGCCCAGTGGTTTCTTGTTTCTTACGAACCAAGAGGCTAGCTCAAGTCCCCCTCCGCACGACACAGACGGAACCGGGACACGCTGCAATCAAAGTAGCTTTCCATCAATCGAAAGAATTCTCCGCAAGTTTTCGTTCGATTCTTGAGAGCAAACTAAAAGGACAAAATCGGAAAAATTTGCTCCGCCAGGAACAGATGCTCGATCGCCAACAAATCGTCGCGATAATATGGTTGTGACGAAAAGACAGTTCGGCCGTACCAGTTTTAGTACTGAGTGGAAGGAGTACCGGAAATTCAAGCTCCCTTTCACTATCGAACTCCTGGTGGCGCCAATAGGTACTCTGTTTCCTTATGTTTTCGGAGCCGAAGCTTGTCACTACTCATGGGCGTTTGATCTCATCATTTCGAGTGAGATCTTGTGGGCATTCGTGAGATTCGAATGCCCATCATCGGTTGTTTCTGTGTCGTCATCATGCTCACGGGTTCTTGTTGTTGTTGCGATCCCTCCAAACAGGAATCTTTCAATCATCGTGTCCGCACTCCTGTAGTGCGAGTACTCGTCATAGTATTCGACGCTCGTGCCAGGATCAACTGGATCCGGGCATTATCGTATTCACGCTTTCGGCCGCATCGTTTTTATGTTGCGGCCCCTTCAGACGGATCGCTTTGTTCATTGTATTGACTGCGACCAGCCATTCTTTAAGCCCCTCCGCATGCCGGCGATGCAGCCAAAGGCTTCTTCATCTTAGAGGCCATTCATGCGGTCTTCATGGTCTCTGTGCAGACTTCAATCTGTCACAGCTTCTTTTTCTACTTGTAGGATGAATCAATCGATCCTTTCTTCTTTCCGTTATCTCTCATTCGATCCTTGCTGTTCAATTTCAAAAATTCATCGGATTTCAGGACCGGAATATTCGGGCTAAACATACACTGCTCTATCGATTGTTCTGTGAGCTCTTCCGCTAAGCGAATTGTTGTCGCTTTTTGGCACACAAGAGAATCTTTTCTCTTTACTATATTGTAGAGCGCTTCCTATGCGATCGTCAAGGCTCCGTGAAGCCATCAATTTTCAAGGATTATTGTTCTTCGTAGACATCGCTCAATCTTAGTGTGCTTCGCGCGCTTGGGCTGTGACAAATGCCCTTTTGTCGGAATGCAGGTCGACAGAATTGGTAAGCGACAGCCTCAACTGAATCTCCAACACAAAGGGGCGCCGGCAAATCAAGCTCCTTGTCCCCTCGATCTCGTGGCGGCGCCAATGGGGAGGTTATGTTCCCTATCTTTTCAGAGCTGCATCTTTACATTGTTGAGACGGCAGAGGTGTTGCCCTACTTAAAGAAATGACCACCGGACCCCATCTGGCCTGGCGAAGCAGATGTGAGCTACAATAAACCGAAAACTCGCAGCGCCGGATCAATAATGCGCGTGCCCATTGCCTTTGTTGTTCTTCATGGGCACGGTCTCGTCAATCCGGGCTTATTGGCGTGGGCACCCCTGAAGTAGCAGTGCCCTTCTCTTCGGCCCTGATCCCTTCAGAGACCGAATGCCCTTCTCAATGTGGTTTCAATCTGTAACGGATTCCTGTTCTTCCTCTTAAATGAAACGAGCCACTTTCTTCCTGCCGTGATTTCATTGGATTGGCGATTAATCGTCTGTGTTGCTGCTTCTTTGTTGTGCCGGGATTAAATAGATCCGGGCTGTACTCATTCATCGTTGTCGGCTCATAACCGATCGATTCTCTAAGCGCTTTGGTATAGAGTTGCCGAAGGCTTCTTCCTATTGGCGATCCCTTCAAATCGGTGCCTTCGTTTATCGATGTTACTCCTGGGCATCCACGCGTGTTCGCGCTCCTTGAAGTCAAATGATCTGGAAACGGGACATCGTCGCTGGGACCCCTTCATGGATCCGGGCTGTTAAAATTCAAATTCAAATTCATCGGACTGGAATGCTTGATCTCGTTGAGCTCTTATTTGGGTTGTGCTTCGCGAAGTGGGGCGTAACAAAGCCCTGCGTGTCCATCTTACTGTCACTGAGTGGTCTCTTTGGGTCAGCGAATCGTTGTCGCTCTTCCGCACACAAAGGCCGGAACAATTTCCTTCAATTAGGACCCACGATCTTGTCGAGCGAGATCCGCTTTCGTATCGATCTTTCGAATCGGTATTCGGCAGCCTCGCTAACAAGCATGCATTTGACACTATCAAAGGCCGATATAGTCGATACAGATATCGACCTGATGCCGTTCGTTCGTCTCCTGCGATACTGCCGGGAATATTTTCAATGTAAATGCGGCGGGTACTACTGTAGTTCAAATACCCTTATTCTTCCTCCGTGGGGTCTTCAAGCCTTCACGGATTCTTGTTCTCCCTACGGTGGTAACCGTCGCTTCATCCGCACAGTGCCGGAATCATCAAGCATATTGCTTCTTTAGTCATACGAGGCCGGAATTCGTTATTCATGAACTTGACGTCGTATAGGTCATCATGGGGGCTTGAACAAATGCCCATCTACCGATCTTCCTATTCAATGTTGTGAGCTCTCTGATTCGTAAAAGACATAGCGATTGCCATCGCTCGGCAATCGCTCTTGGGCACGCAAGAGCAGGAATTCGGTGTCCAGTTCGGTCTCAGGACCTGTCGACTGTTATGTAGCGATCCAGTCGCTCTTCCGCACTAAATGGGCCGGAATCAGTACAGCCTCCATAGTAGACATACTTTCGCGTGAATTGCAAATACTTCCGCACTGTCAAAGCCCCGACATTCATGTATTCCGGCGCTAACAAACGCCGGTATTCATTCCATCGATCTCATAACGATCTTAAGCTATCTTGATCGCCCATTCGCTGTCGCTGGGGATGATTTTCAATATCATGAAAATGTGCCCTTGGCGTCGATCGTCGATGTCGACAGAACAAACGAATTGTGCCATTGTTCGTGCCGGTCTGGGCACTCCTGTTCTTCACCGTCCTCGCTGGAGGCTAAATCCCCACGGAATCTTGTCGATTTCCTCTGTCGGAAGCATCGTTCATTGATATCGGCTCACAGCTGATCAATTCTGTTTTTAGGCCCCCGTCATGCGGAACGTTCGTTTTTCGTATTCATTCAAATTCAAAAAATCATCGACGGATGGGTCTCCTTTTGTTGGAAGCTGAAGGAACCTGCTGATCGTTGTCGTCACTTGCTGATGAATGATTTTGTCGTCGTGGCTCGGATTTGGAAGCATGAGTTAGGTGGCTGCTTCGTCTTGTATGATTGTCCAAACCAAAATACAACGATAGATTACTGCTCAAAAGATGAAAGACAAGTTGTGTGTTGCGTTTGTGCTTGGTGAGGGTGTTTACCCACGGCTCGATTTCGTCCAAATGCTGTTCCAAATAGTCTCGTCCAATCCGATTATAAGCAAGCCAAAAAGTGGCATCGTCGGAAGACTTAGACGGGGGTCGACCCTTATTGGCGGCGGTAAATAGATAGAACTTGTCGGAGACTCTTGTTGGTCCTCAAAACTGTATCGCCAGCTCATCATTGGTGTAGCCATACTGGACGTCGACCAAGAGTTCTACCAAAGGATGATGAATCTGGCAAGCATTCTTGCTAGGAAGACTAGGATCAGGAGAACGTTTTGTAAACAACCCACTGAGGATCGACTCAATATACTGCTTCATTACAAGAAAGTCTCCCTTGAGACAAAGTTTCAACCTTTTCAACGTCGAAAGTCGTCGAATGGCATTGGCTAACTGAAAAGATTTGCTGTCGGTCAGGTTGATGCCATGAGTATTATCGGGTTCTTCGTCTACTGGATTACCAATGCAGTTGAGTTCCATTTCCAATAATTGGAGTGATTGGCACCCAGATAGAGTCGCAGCATGGTCGTGCTCCATCGACGGCAATGACGCCACACATTGCAGCAAGGGTACCAAGAATCGCCACATATCCGGGGCACTGCTATTGTCGGATGCGGAAAAGCCGCAGGGATATCCTCCAATGCGCAATTCTCGTAATGCACGGTTGTCTTTCAAGGCCCGACACAAGCCTTGGATCGACTCGTGGAGGCGAGGGACATGATCCAATTCGAGGCAAACCAGACGCGAACTGGTGCCGAGCATGGCTTCCAAAATCGATTCTTTGAGCGAGAACCAAAAGCTGCCGGACAGTTTCAAAGACAAGAGCTGTTCTTGTGTGAATTCTCTTTTTGGAGGATGATTCTTTCTCAGTAATTCGAGTGGCCTTTTCGGGTGTGTACGAGGGTTTTTGCTGGTGGAATGGAGCATAGTTGTTTCGGTGGATATTCTCCCGGCCTCCCAGCGTAGTGTGCATAGTAGCTGTACTGCCACTACTTTTAGACGGCTTTATACTAGCATCATCATTGTTGCTCGTCCTTTGTTGACACAACATCAATATGGCTGCACTTGTCGTGTCGGAAAATGGAAAGGTCGATCCCAATGATACTTCTTGGAGAGAAGGTAAATCGTTGAGGGCCTTCAAAATGGCATCTTGGCCTACAGTATTGGCACCTCCGGTTGATTTTCCCATGCCGAATCGTTGCAAGTGTAGCAATTAACGCAATTCTTGAAAAAACAAAAGGCCAAGTCCTCGTCGATTATATTAGCTCGACTTGGAAATAAATGTTTGGACGCAATTTGTACCTCTCGCAATTCCGGTACTTGCTGAAACAAATGCCCCAACCCTTTCAAGGACAAATTGGGAATTCGCCTGGTAGTGAAGACGATGAAAGGAAGCCCCATCCATTATATGAACTCGCCGGATGTTGGGGAGTGTCTTGCCCATTTTGGCACAAAACTTAGTCGTCGCTTCTACAGAGCAGTGGCCGCCTTCGCCTTTATTGGGATGAAGAATCAACACAACCTGCTTGACAATTGCCTTGTTTCCTTGGTCCAAAACATCACCGACTTCCAATGGCGACAAGCCAAAGTCGATCTCGGGAAGGGAACTGCCAGCATTTGTCGTCATGTCGTTGCGGACGGCGTTGCCATTTTCCTTTTGCTTGAATTTGGATTATACACTACTGTCCTTGTACCTCGTTCTTATAGTTTCACCAACCACAAGTTCTCATCCAGTCCGCAAATTGTTCGTCGCCACCCACACTGGTCCAAATTTGACTGGGAGTATGGCCTCCTTCATCTGGTAACCCTACTTTTTGTTTTTGCTCCTCGGATAAACCCGCCCCACCTTCCTCTTTACTTTGACTCAACCATTCAATAACGTGCCGATTTTGTCGTTGTGCGGCTTTGTGAAGGGGTGTATGTCCTTGGTTTTGTTTCTCGACAAATACATTTGTCCCAGCTTTTTTCAACAAGAAGTGACAAATCTTTCGAACTTCTACTGTCAATTCCGATTTGGTCATGGCAATCCAATGTCCCGCATGGCAACCCCATTCATTTTTGGCCATAACATTGCACTTGTGTGTTTGTATAAGCGCCACAATAGCGTCATAATGCCCCCCAAAACAGGCCAAATGAAAGGGAGTGGTTCCATCCCCAGAAAGTTCGTCGACTATGTGCCCCTCCTGGTCAATCAAATAAGTTATACAATCCACATGACCATTGCGTGCCGCATAATGAAGCGAGGTTTTCCCATCCCGTCGTCTCATTTTTTTCGGTTGTGGCGGTTGCTCTTGTTGTTGATTACAGTCGCTGTTATTACATGCTTGTTTTCGAAGTTGAAGCAAGTATTTCAAACATTCCAAATGTCCACCACCGGCCGCCCAATGTTCCGCCGTGGACAAATGGCGATCCGTGCTATGGATGACCTTGATATTTTCTTGGGTGTTGTTGTTTTTCGACTGGATAATTTCTTTTATTTGGTCTAAATCCCCAGTGGACGCAGCCCTTAAAAATGGCGGCAAACTTTCGGGATATGGCTTGATGACTTCCCCATTTCTATCGGTGCCGGTTTTTATGGAGTCTCTTGCTGTG
>Ga0163144_10028557_pt1 | contig 10754 bp, 13 predicted proteins | sample OliLak19BULKMAT1_FD_123175 | JGI IMG/M metagenome (GOLD analysis project Ga0163144, IMG submission 123175) | Freshwater microbial mat bacterial communities from Lake Vanda, McMurdo Dry Valleys, Antarctica - Oligotrophic Lake LV.19.BULKMAT1 | ecosystem: Environmental > Aquatic > Freshwater >... | reverse complement strand
TATTTTATTTATTGTAAAAATAAATAAAATGAAATAAACACTGTTTTTGGATTATATCAGCAATATTAATTCAAAAATTAATATAATTTACTTTTCTATATCAGAGTATTTTTTATAAATTGCTCTGTAACCAAATAATCTTGCAATTGGTGCTACTGTATTCATTAATAAATATTGAATTGGAAAAGGAATATCTGCCAAATAAAATTTACTATCTATGTATTTTAGAGTAACTAATTCTTGAATAATTCCCGCTTTGCCACTGGGCATTTTACCATCAACTGTAAGTCCAATTATATTTTCTAATAAATAATCGATATCCAAAGCAGGTTCAACAGTATGAATATATTCTATTACCTCATCACTATCATTATAATGGTTGTGTTTTTTGCCTTTGGGTAAAGTAATAGAATTACCTGCAGTTACTTCAATTTTTTTGCCTTCAAGAATTATTGTCAAACTACCTTTTGTTAATTCAAAGGTCTCATCTTGTAAAACGTGGAAATGATAAGGTACTAATTCGCCTCTTTTCTTCAATTTATATTTAAGAACAACTCTTTTGCCGTTAGATGATTTTGATGTTTCTAAAAACTCAAACTCATCACCTGTATCAAAATTTTTGTATATATGTCCTATATTTGGCATAAATATCTCCAATAAGATTTAATAAATTAAAAACTTTAATTGCTTTCTATATCTGCATTCAATTTATACATATATCCCCAGTTTTCTGGCTCTACTTCATCAATAACAATATGAGTAGTTTCTGGTTTTTTACCTAAGATATTTACCAAACTATCAGTAATTTCCTTTACTAATTGTCTTTTTTGCTCTATGGTAGCACCTTTTATCATTTTTACATTCACAAATGGCATATAATTTTCTCAAATTTTTAAACAAATAATCAAATCTAAGCTTTATCCAAATACTCTTGGACTTTATCAGAAACCATCTGTGGGTTAGCTTTCCCAGCAGTTTGCTTCATAACTTGCCCAACAAAAAAACCGAATAAATTTGTTCTACCAGCTTTGAATTTTTCTACGTTGTCTGGGTTGTTTTGTATAATTTCACATACTAATTTATCAATCAATCCAACATCACTAACTTGTTTCAGACCCTTTTCTTCTACTAATACATTTGGCAATTTGCCCGTTGAGTATGATTCTGGGAATACTTCTTTTGCTATAGCACTCGAAATTACACCATCATTAAGCAAATCTACCAATTCAGAAAATATCTTTGGATTGATATTTACCTCAGAAAAGTTGACATTTTTTTCTGATTTTATTCTCAACGCCTCAGTCATAATCCAATTACTTACGAGTTTGTATGTTTTATCTGTTTTGGTACCCAACAAAGAACAAGTAAGTTCATAATAATCAGCCAATTCTTTTTCATCTACCAATATATTAGCATCATAATGAGGAATTGAATAGTAATCAACAAATCTTAATTTTCTATCTAATGGCATTTCTGGGATTTCAGTTTGAATTTTGTCAATCCAAGTTTTGTTGACAATTACAGGAACCATATCCGGCTCTTGAAAATATCTATAATCGTGAGCCATTTCTTTTGACCTCATTGACTTAGTGATATTTTTATTTCCGTCCCACATACGTGTTTCTTGTTTAATTATTCCGCCATTTTCAATGAAGTCAATTTGTCTTTTTATCTCAAATTCGATTGCTTTTTCTACATTACGGAAACTATTTAGATTTTTTACCTCATTTCTTGTACCAAACTTATCTGCACCTTTTTTCATTACCGAAACATTGGCATCACATCTCAAAGCCCCTTCTTCCATATTACCGTTATTAATACCCAAATACATTAGAATTTGTTTAATTTGTGTCAAATATTTGTAAGCTTCGGCAGCAGAGCGAATATCGGGTTTGCTCACAATCTCAATCAACGGCACACCGGCTCTATTCAAATCCACCAAAGTATCAATATCCAAGTCGTGGTTAGATTTTCCGGTATCTTCTTCCATGTGAATTCGCTCAATCCCAATTCTTTTTAGACTGAAATCGTCATTTTCTATATTAATAAACCCCTCAAAACAGATTGGGTCTGAATATTGAGATATTTGGTAACCTTTGGGTAAATCTTGGTAGAAGTAGTTTTTGCGAGAAAAAGTTGATGTTTCACGTATTTGACAATGGGTAGCAAGCCCCATTTTGGTAATAAATTCAACTAAATTAACGTTAAGTACAGGCAATGCTCCTGGCAAACCTAAGCAAACAGGACAAGTGTTGGAGTTGGGTGACAAACCATAAGTTGTCGAACAGCCACAAAAAGCCTTACTTTTAGTTAACAATTGGGCGTGCACTTCCAAGCCAATTACTGCTTGATACTCAGAATAAATATCTACTGTATTCTCTGAAGTATTTTCTATAGTATTATCTAAATTAGATGTAAGATTTGAAGACATATTTAAAATTAAATTTTATTTATTTGTTATATTTTTCTACAGTTACAAAAATACGAAATAAAATACAATCAATAAATATAAATTGTGGACGAGTAGAATTATTATTGCAAATTGGTGTTCGGAAATAGAGAATTAGTGGAAATGGAGCAAAAAAATAAAAAATAATAAAAAAACTCCAATTTGTGAGATTGGAGTCTGAGAAACAGTCTTTGATATATAATATCATTATTATAAAAAGTGAAAAAAATATATCAAACATTACGATTAATAATTAAGCTTTATTCCTATTTGTAATAATGGTCTTGGATCTTTAAAACCTTCAATATCAAAATTTATTCCTATTTGAGTATATATAAAATACAAGTTTAAATGATAGGCTAAACCCGTAAAAACTCTCCTACCATCTTTTCCATCTAAAAATGAATTCATATAACCTAAAGGTATACCTATATTGTGAGAAAAATTTTTATCATAATATAATGTATAATAATTATCAATCTGAAATCCAAATATTTCCTCTGTAGCTCCTCCAATAATTAAATTTGTCCCAAACTTTTCAGTATATTGATAAAATAATAACAAGTTTAACCCACCTGGTGTACCTAAAGCAAAACCTATCTTAAGATTATTTCTTTTACTATTGGTACTGTCGGTACTATCAAAAATATAAGGCAAAGTATACATAGTAGAAGTATCCATAGTAGAAGTATAAGTAAAACTAATATTATCAATGAGACTGGCAGGAACTGTCTTCAATTCATTGTTGCTCATTACATAAAAATTGTCATTAGAAAAATTAACTATTTCACCGACTATTAATAATCCCGATGTTAATTTTATATTAGAAATTAATTTGTTTTCTTCTAAATATTCATATTTAGACAAAGTAAACTTTTCATTTTCAAATGTAGTTAATTCTAAAGAGTCGTTAGGTAAGATTTTTTTTATGCCAATTACATCACGGTTCTTATAATTTTTAAGTTCGACCTGAGAGTATGCGGTATTAACACACAATAATGCGAAATATACTAATAATATAATGAAAATATTTTTCATAAGTTTTCTTATTAACTAATTTAGTAATTTGATTTTTACAAATATACAAAAAAGATGGAATAAATTATGTTTAATTTTGTGTAAATAGATATATTTTTAATGTTTACAATACAAATTTATATTATACGGTTTATAAATTGTATATTTGTTTTTATCATTTATCTTTTTTATAGTTCGATAATGAAATTTACTGAATATTTTCAAACTACTCGAAGTAGGTCAGACAGAATAAATATAAAGTTAGATTGGATTGAATTTACATTTTATCACCCTTTAAAAATAGAAATCCAAGAAGATGGTCGAATTAAAAAGTGGGCTCAAATTAATGATTACGATGGGAAAATTCTTAGAATTGTAATTTTAGAAGATGGCGAAACAATACATAATGCTTTTTTTGATAGGTCTTTCAAACTTTAAATTACTAAAAATATGGATATAAAATATTTTCAAGATACCGATACTTTACTAATTAGTTTTAATGATAACTTAATTGTTGATACTAAAGATATAAATGAAAATGTATTGATTGAACTAGATATAAATGGAAATGTTGTCAGTATGACTTTAGAGCATGCCAAAAACTTTTCTAATATCAACAACCTATCATTTCAAAAGTTAGCAAATGCTTAATAAAAAAAAACTCCAATTTGTGAGATTGGAGTCTGAGAAACAGTCTTTAAATGTTTAATCTATTATGTTATGGTATTTAAACCATATTTCTTGTAGGATTTAAATTTATTATCAGAAGTAATAATTGTATAATTTCTAGTTAAAGCTTGTTGAATTAACATTCTATCGAATGGGTCTTTATGATCTTTCAAAATCGGAAGATTAGTCAGATTAAGTGCATCTTCAACTTCCAATTTTATGAAATCAAATCCCTGTTCAATAATCGCTGACTTAATATCTCGTATATTAACTTGTTTTATCTCTAATTTACCTAAAGTGTGTTTGATAGATATTTCCCATAAACTAATAATACTCACAAAAATTAAGTTGGAAGTATTTTCTAAAATACTAAGTGTTTCTTTAGGAATTTTATTTGTTTTAAATAATGACCAAATCAAATAATTTGTATCAAGTAAATAATTCACAATTACATACCTATTAATTCTTTTTCGGTCATTTTAAAATCTTCTTTTATTATTACTTCACCTTTTCCTTCCAAAAGTCCTAATTTTCGTTTAGCTTTAGCCACTTTAACAAAAGGAATAATCATTGCAATTGGATTATTACCTTGTTTTTCTAATAACTCAATACTTTGGCCGTTACTTAATGTTTCTAATAATTCAGATACATTAACTTGTAAATCACTAACAAATAAAGTATGCATTGTGTCTCCAATTTCTAAAACTAACGTATTTTTATTAATTATATTTTTCAGACAAAAAAAACTCCAATTTGTGAGATTGGAGTCTGAGAAACAGTCTTTAAATGTTTATTTACTTAACACTTAATTTAATGTGTATTCAACAGAGATTTCTGTATTCAATAACTTAGAGATTGGACAATTTTTTTCAGCATCTCTGACCAATTCTTCAAATTTCTCACTTGAGATATTTGGCACTTTTGCATTTAGTGTGATTTTCGAATTTGTAATTTTACCATCATCCATAATTATTTTGCAATTTGTGTTAATTTCGTCAGCCACAAACCCCTCACCTTGCAGATTAAAAGCAAGTTTCATCGAAAAGCAGCCGGCATGTGCCGCAGCAATTAATTCTTCTGGATTTGTGCCGATACCATCGCCAAATCTTGTGTGAAAACTATATTGAGTATTATCTAAAACTTTACTATCAGAAGTCAGATGACCTGTTCCATTATGACCATCACCATTCCATATTGCATTTGCATTTCTAATTATTGGCATTACTTTCCTTTTGTTTATTAATATGAATAAAAAAATATTTTAAATTTTATCTTGTTGGGTCAAATAAAACGACCATTCCATTTGGTTTTTTACCTACTTTTGTACTTTTTTTACTAAAATCTAATAGATTGATGTAAGTTATAGTGTTATCATCTTGATTTGAAACAAATAAGCCATTATCAAAGTTGGCTATAGCGTGAGCTCCAGCACCAGTTGGAATGCTTGCACTAAATTCCCATTTTTTATTGTTACCAAATTGTTGAATCGCATAGATCGAACCACTTGTATTTGTAACCCAAATTCTAGTTTTATGAGTATTTGTAGTATCATTATAACTTATACTTTGCTCTATTGCATACCCTGGAGTAAAATTTAGTTCAATTGTTTCATCTATTTCCAATGTTTTTTTATTAATCAAAGTCAAAGACCTACTTTTTTCATTATCAACAAGCATATAATTTATACCATTCCAAGCACCGACAGGATTTTCTCCAACTTTGTGTTTTCTAAGTTTAAGTTTATTTTTAGTACTTATAATATCAACAGTGCCATCTATTGTATTTGTAGCATAAGCATTGCCGTTATAATCAAAAGTAACTTCAGATAATCCTGCCCCAGCAGGAATACTATCAAGTCTATTCCAGGTTTTTGTATCAAAAGTTAAAATATAACTATTTTTTTCATCGTATTGACTAATCCACAATTCTTCTGAAGGAAAGCTTTCGTCAATATTTAAAAATATTGCATTATGTGGGCTATGATTTAACTTGATTTCCTTTACTGTACTTCCATCATAAGCATCTAATACCATAACTTTATAATTCCCTGTTGAAGTCTCTGAATGTCCACCGTGTCCACCAGATAAGTCTTTTCCAGTAATGGCAACTGCTAATAAAGCTCCCTCGTAATTTTCGTTTCGTTTGCCAAGTTTGTGATTCCAATAAATGTGATGAGGGTAAATTGCATCTTTTAAGTAAAATTTGCCAACTTCTTTAAATTGACTAATATCCACAATAGAAATATTATTATCCGCACCATTTACGACAAAAACATAAGGCGTTTTGAAGCTATTGATAATGAAGTTGTCACCGGTTGGTTGAGTTGTGTGATGGTCATCTGAATTGCAACCCAAAATACTTATTATAGAAATCAAGAATATGATAATATTTTTCATAATATTTTAAATAATTATTGGCTAATTGTTTTGGTTTACAAGATAACACTATTATTATGATAAAAGTTACAAAATAACATTTAAATACCAAATTTCAAACAAATCTTTGGGGTTTCGGGTGTCTGTGCTATCATTATTGGTAGCCATTTTTTGTTTTCAAACCACTATTATTATTTTAGCCAATTATTTATATCATCAATGAACGTTTTTTGCTGATCTACAAATGAATTATGTGAACAATTTTCATAATATACTAAGTTTTTTTCTCCCAAAATAGACTGAAGTTCTTCTACTTGTATTGCTGAATATAGTCCGTCTTCTTTGCCGTATATTCCATAAATTTTGGTGTCATTTTTAATCAGATTTGAGATATTATCTTTCAAATTTATGTTAGTATAATTATCATTTTTGGCAAATGTAGCTGGTGGGTATTGTGTCATATTGCTTGAATATAGTTTTAAAGTTGGATTAAGTGAAAATAATTTATAGATTTCTTTTGCATCTTCGGTCGGCACTTTCGGAGAATAAAATCCATTTTGCATTGCGTGCATAAAACAATAACTCGCATACTGCATTGTAGTTGTATCCATTTTTTCGAGCATAGCAACATATCTTAGATTATTATTATCACTTTTTTCTTCATATATTAGCTTTGATTTTTGGATTATATGCTTAAATGATTCTTGTAAATTTATTGGTGCGCCCACTAAAATAATACTTTGTGTCAACTCTGGATATTTCTCAGCAAATTTTACTGCCAACATACCACCAAAGCTATGCCCAATAAGATTTACTTTGTTTAACCCAAAATGTTCTTGAATCGACTTAACATCATTTACCGCCTCGGCAAAACTATGTTTTGCGTTTGTGTCTTCCGAACGTCCCTCGCCACGCCTGTCATATACAATTACAAAATAATTTTGTTCAGATAACTTTTGGGCAGCAGTAAACTCAAAAGCAGCACAATTATACCCTGGTCCGCCGTGTAGAAAGATGATTGGAGTATTTTCTTTATTGCCAAAAGTATTGACATAAAGAGTACTTATCTTTAGATTATCCAACTTAATTGATTCTGCTTTGATTGCAGTCAAATCAAAGATACTAAACGTAATGATACCAACTATCAATAGTTGTCTTAGAATGTGTATTATATTTTTCATATTCTATATAATTAATTAGAAATTATTATTTTATTTTGCACTCAATTACACTCTTTTTCCACTTTTTTTCTTTTAAATTTCCTGCCCATTCATAAAATTTGCGGAATTAAGGATGGAGTTCACTTCAAAAATCAAACCAATTAAATACTTATTAGTTGTCTATACTGGTGAATATTCCTACTTCGCTTTCGTATTATTATATTTCTAAGTTTTTGTAAATTTCTTTACGGTGGGCAATTCTAAACAATATTATTTCAGTTTCAGTATATGTATAAATTATTCTATAATCTTTGTTTACAACTACTCTATCCTACTTCGCTTTCGTATTTACGGACGCCGTGGTCTGCCAGATTACTTTCTTTGTCCTTTTTTTAATTACTTTAATGTTAAATTGTAAAAGTATTTTCATATTTTATTTCGCCCAAAAAAACACTACATTTAGTATTTTATTTAATTTTATCATTATTTTTAGGATTTTTTTTATTTTCGTTTGAAATTGTCTGATTTATTCCACTAAGACTTTCTCACATCTTTGGCTATCATTATTGATCCCCACTTTGTATTACTTTCACCTCTGCTTTCACCTCTTAAAATTACTTAGCAAGTCCAATGTTGCGATTCTATATGCTTCTGCCATAGTTGGGAAATTCATTATGTTTTCTATAAAAATTGTCGCTTTATTGTTATTCAAAATCGCCATCTCGCCAATGTGTATTAGATTCGACGCGTCTTCTCCGATGATATGAACACCCAAAATATTCATTTCCTCATCGGTGATTATTTTCAGCAAACCTGCGTTTATACCAGATATTTGAGCTCTCGCTACTTCATCAAAAAATGCTCTTCCGATATATATTTTTTGATAATTTGAGTTAGCTTGTTCTTCCGTTAGTCCAATGCTCGCTAATTCCGGAATTGCATAAATTCCTATAGGTAAATCTTTGAATTTTTTGGCAATATGTAAGCCCAAAGAATGACTTACTGCTAATCTTCCTTGTTCCATTGAGGTAGATGCCAAAGCTGGAAAACCAATTACATCGCCCACAGCATAAATATTATCTATATTAGTTTTATAGTTATCATCAACTTTTATAAGATTTCTGTCTGTAATTTCTATATTTATATTTTGCAATTTTAGTTTATCCAAATTCGCCACTCTTCCCAAAGCAAATAGTACCTTTTGGGCAGATAAAGTTTCTCTGATTTTATGCTCATCATTACTTTCGATTTCGATTTTTACCTCTGAAACTCCGTCCCAAACGACAGATTTATACACCGAGTTGCCCCTAAATTCACCGCCGTAGGATTCTAATTCTTCGATATATATATCGGTTAATTCTTTATCCATAAAGGAGAGAGGTCTGTCATACTTCTCCAAAATAGTAACTTTTGTACCTAATAAAGCAAAAGTGGACGCATATTCACAGGCAATTACACCTGAACCCAAAATCAATAAAGATTGTGGTATATAGATTAAGTTGAGTATAGAATCACTATCCAAAATATGCTCGTGGTCAACATAAATATCTTCTGGTACTCTGGGCGATGAGCCACTTGCAATAACAATAAATTTTGCTCTTAATACAATTTTGGAGCCGTCCATTTTGTATATTTGGATATGATTTCTATCGATAAATGACGCTCTACCGTGGAATATTTCAATGTTATTTTTATGTAGTTGTTTTCTAATTAATTCATTATGTGCAGATAGTACATCGTCCAACCTCGATAATAAAGTTTGTACCTCCAAATCTTCTCGCATTTTGAAGTCAAATAAATTGCAGAATTTTTTGAGTTTATTTATCGCAAGCGCAGCTTCTCTGAGCGTTTTGGACGGTATTGTACCGTAATAAACACAATGCCCGCCGACATTAATTTCTTTGTCAATTATGGCTACAGTTTTACCAGCATTTGCTGCTTGAATTGCGGAATTTTGCCCACCGGGTCCGCTTCCAATTATAACGTAATCAAATTCATAGTCAAATACCACTTCAGATTTAAATTCGGTTTCTAATTCAGATATTATTTCCATTAAACTACCATAGAATTAAGTGTTTGGATTACAGTATCATTTTCGGCAATTAAGTCTTCGACCTCATCTCTATAATAATTCAAACCAGCCCATTGTGGTAATGTGATAATTGTTTCCATCGGATTTGCATTATTAGTAGAGTTAGTGGAGTTAGTAGAGTTATGATTTTTTTCATCATTAGATTTGTGTAATTCCAAACTATAATGAGCTAATTGATGAGCCAAATATACGATAGTAGCTTCTTTTTTGTATTCGACACATTCATCTAAATTATTATAATTACAGGTGATACTACTAACTAATTTGGGTAAATTCCACTCAGCCATTACTTTTTTGGATAAAATCAAATGATATTCATTTAATAGAGAATTCATTTCATCTTCGTTATACTTTATATTATTTAGTATTTTAGATAATGAATTTAGTAAAATAGGTTTGCCAATTTCGTGTAATAATCCACCGATAAAAGTGGCTTCAACGTTGTATTTTTTGTGGAATGAAACTCTCTTAGCCCAAAGCCCTGTAAGTAGTGAAAATCGCCAAAGATAAACCATTTCATTTTTGAATATTTTGGAATTAAAAATACCTAATTGTAAAGATATAGATATAATAATTTCGGATAATAATTTGAAGCCCAATCTCGAAATTGCTTGATTAATAGATACAATTTCTGTTGGAGGTGCGAAAGCTGCAGAATTGGCTATTCTAAGTATATGTGTTGCAATTGCTTGGTCTTGCTGTATAATTGCAGAAATATCATTTAGAGAGCTATTTGGGTTATTAATTAAATTAATAACTTTGAATGAAACCTCTGGCAACATAGGTAGTTTCAGGTTATCAGAATTAAGTAACTTCTCAAATTCTAATTTTAAGTCTAATTTCGTATCTAAGTTCTTTTCTAATTTTATTTCAGTATTTGAATTCATTAAATGTTAATATTTTATATATATAAATCAACTAATACAAATTTAGCAATTTATTAAATAATATTTGTAAAATAAATTATTTATAAAAATAATGTAGAAATAATG
>Ga0163144_10028556_pt1 | contig 10755 bp, 13 predicted proteins | sample OliLak19BULKMAT1_FD_123175 | JGI IMG/M metagenome (GOLD analysis project Ga0163144, IMG submission 123175) | Freshwater microbial mat bacterial communities from Lake Vanda, McMurdo Dry Valleys, Antarctica - Oligotrophic Lake LV.19.BULKMAT1 | ecosystem: Environmental > Aquatic > Freshwater >... | reverse complement strand
GGAAGCGACGCATCTTCATATGAACACCATACAGGTCGACACTTCGATGATGGTGGATGATCTGACCAGCCGAGTGACAGATGCGTTCGGGTTGTATGCACTCTGACGTCGACAATCAAATCCCGTTCAGCTGCCACAGGTACTCCTATCTCAACTGACCGCAATGAATTATGGCTGGCGCGTTTCGAAGAGAACTTCAGGGTATTGTGCTGCTGGCCGATCAAGGAGCGTAGATGGTTGGCCCCTCAGGTGTTTGTCGAAGAATGCCAGCGAGTAGGCGTTGATAATGTCGTGCGCCCGCTGTCCGTTGATCGGCCCTGTTAAGCCAAGCTGTGACGTGACTGGCGACCAGTTCGGAAGGTCGGTAAAGTTGACGTGGAACATCGTGGGAATCTCAATATAATAACCATCGCCAGGCAGCTCTTTGTACACCATCCGCATGGTGCTCAAGGTCAGCGCAATGTCTTTTTCCGTCCAGCCGCCGGAACGCTGACGTTCGAGGCGCAGTGTGAAGCGAACGTCCTGCGCAAAATAAGGAATAATACCATTGGACAGCGTGATCCCATTCAACGTCGGCGTTGTTGGCTGTTGCTCGATACTCTGATCAATCAGCGGCTGTATTTCATCTTTTGGCAAACCAGATATTTGTCGTCCATCCGGTAATCGCACCATAGCGACAGCGCCCGGTTGGTCGAGCCCGACAACGATATACCCATACGAAACCAGTTCTTCAATCTGGAAGGTGCTTACCGCACGGAACCCGTCCAATCCCGTCAGGTAAATAAGTACGGGGTAGCGGGACGTATCGTCTGCTATCGAGGCAGCTACAACGGCATTTGTGGTCACATATTTGAAGTGCGTAAAGAGAAACCCCGGAAGATGAGTCAGTCGTGCCAGGGCAGGTGTAACGACATCGGCATCTTGGATGTACGGAGCACGCGCCGCCGCTAGCTCGTTCTTGGCAGGGTACCAAACCTGTGCCATGAGCTCACGATGATCGTTCGGATCGGTGGTAAATAGTTCTGGTCGGCTTGAATCTACCCAGTGATAGGTCAGAGTGCCAATGGCATATGATCCCGTTGGTTTGGGAAAGTGGAATATGGGCACCAGAATCGGGAGGGCAATGGAAATGACGAGCATGAGTACACCCAGCCCGCTGCCTAGCCCTGCAATGAGTCGATTGCTATCGAGGCTACCGCGTTTGACGATGCGCAACAGCCAGACCAGCAATAACAGCCCGGTCAGCACGTACGCAGGGATCATCTGCCAGCGTGGGCCTTCCACCAGCACCTGTGCGATGGCGATCAGCGGCACGATCGGCACCCAATAACGCACCCAGCACACAGCGCGTGGCAGTGGAATCGCTACTATAAAGAATGCCAGCAGATTGGCAAGGAGCAACAGGGTTTCGATAAGTCTCATTTCCTCACCCGTTATCGATCAAAGGAGCAACGGCCGCTTGGATCGTTGAACGACGAACGTCCCGTGCTCGAACCAACGTTCGTGGCCCCCATAGGATCACCACAACGACCGCCACGGCTGCGGTGATCGCGCTCGTCACACGCGGATCGTAGAAGGAGCCGTTGATCGGAAAGAGTTGCCATGTGACGTTGATCATGGCGTGGAAGAGAACTGCGACAAAGACACTCCGACCGGTGCTGTTATACAGCCAGGTGATGATCACCCGTGATGCCACCGTGCCAAGTGACCACCAGGCGATCCAGATCGGTGCTCGCGGTACCGACAGCAGCGGAATGACATGCCACACGGCCCATACCATCCCAAGCAGTAGGGCACCAGCGAGTGCGCCATAGCGATCCTGTAATGGATCGATGGCATACCCCGACCAACCCAGCTCTTCGCCAATACCAGCGCTGAAAAACACAACGAAGAGGATGAGCGGCGTCGTGAACGAGAACTGCGGCATAGGAAGCACCACACCCATGAGGCGTAGTGCGATATACGATACCACCATGATGCAGGGCATCAACAAGAATATTGGTACATACCAAATCTTTGCTTGAACGCGATTGAAGTCAAATGATCGCTTCAGCAATGCCAATACACCCGCTCGCCCATTCTCGCGATAGACGAGGATTGCTGCTGCTCCTACCACGCACAATAACCCAAGCGCACTGACGGGAAGAGCTGGGAGGAGTTGCAGGTTGGTCATCGCACCGGCAATCCAAAATGGAATTGAAAGTGCAAAGGTCAGCACGAAGAACACCAGCGGAGATCTAGTTTTAGGGGTACCGGAGTTATGAAGATCGAGAAAATTATTAGGGAACAATGGCTGCCCTTCCATGCATTCTTCATGAAATCTTTCGCGCGAGTGCCGATCTCGTTGTTTGGTTTTCGGCTATCGGTTATTGGCTATGGAGATCAGGGCTTCGGCAAAAATACGCGTATGCCATCTCGTTCATCGATAATATATGCTGTGGGTGCATATCGAAGCACGATCATTGTCATCCACATATCACCGATTGCTCCACTGGCGTTGACAACACCACAGATCGCCAATAATGGCACCCATGCTGTTCCCGCACAGACCCATATTCCCACAATGACCAGCATACTAATGCAGACGAATGGCGCAAGTGTGATAACAATATAATTGTTGCGGTGATAGGCATATCCAGGTGATGTCGCATACAACATCAGTCCTTTCCAGAGAATACCATAGATGGGTTTTGCGCCAAATAGTTGCATGGCGATGCCGTGCGTAAGTTCATGCACCACTAAGGTTAGGACAAACCCAACAAACGTTGCACCAATTTCGTTCAGACCTAGTGTGAATGAACCCGACACTGACATCTTTCCTAGGCCGACCGCTATCATCCCAAACATGATCCCAAAGATAAAGAAGCTCACCAATGCCAGAGCTTGGGCGAGAATCACTCGTCTCAGATTTGCTGTAACTTTCCAAAACAGGACTTCCTGATACTCGCTGGGTAACGTTCCTGCAGGAAGCATAGGGTTATGGGTCTTGAGCATCGTGCTCCTTCTTTCACATGTTGCTCATTCGCCATCTCAAACGCGGCTAGTGGCGCATCTTAGTTGTTTGACAGATATAGATACCGTCCTCATACCAGCACCTGCTCAATCGGTCGGCGGAGCGAACGTGGTAGTGCATCGGCATAGCCAAAGCGCACCAGCAAAGACCGTCGTATTCTGTTCAACGGGGCGTCGGGTTTGTGTGGCTTGTTGATCGTAATTGAGCCATGGTGCATACTCGAACAACGTATACCCGCCAATCGCGGTGACGCCAGCCGCCGCCGGGAACTTGATCACAGCACGACGGCTCGTGCCTGGGTAAGATGGTGGGTTCTTCATGGCTTCATTCCTTGTGTCGATACGATGTCTGTGTTGGTTCGCTCAACAACAGCGAGATCAGTGCCCTGCCATTGCCTATTGTGTGCGCTGTCGAACACTACCCAAGCCGCTGATCTGCTTGTTTACCTGCGGATTGCCGATATACTCGATGCTGCCTGCGCCACTGATCGTGGCATCAAGCTGCTCGCGTGCCTGTACTATCGCATTGCCAAGACCGCTGAGTGTAATGGTTGCCCGATTACTAACCAGCGCTGCGCCATCGTAGCTACCTGCGCCGCTGAGCGTTACATGCTGTTCTTGAACCGTCCCAGCGATGGTTATCTTCCCCGCACCCGATTGGTCTACGGTGAGTTGGTCGCCATTCAGCTCGCGCACATTGATCATGCCCGCGCCAGAGAATGTGATCCGCTTCAGATCCCGAGCCGTCACCGTAAGAATCATTTTGGTGATATTGCTCATACTTGCGTTCGGTTTCATACCAAGGTGAAGCGTATCGCCACGTACCTCGCTCAGCACAACATCCTGGAAGTTATCGTCTGTCTCAACAGTCAGGCTCTCGGTTTGGCCCTGCGTGATCACGATTTCGCCAACGCCCGAGACATCGACTGCGGTGAAGGCACCCACTTCCCGCGCCGTGGTCGTGACGTTTCCAGAACCACGCATTCCGCCGCAGCCAGTCAATATCACGGCCAGCAGCGCGAACAGAATGAAACAACGCATCATACGCATGAAACCCTCCTTTTTTATAACGAGTTGGTATAGCCCAGTGTAGTGCGCTGGAGTTGGAACCGACAGCGGGATAACCGCATTGGCGTATCGGTAATATCCCTGACAGCGTGGGGGTTGCTGTCAGGAGTATCTTGTGCGGGTATGAACAAACTTCATACCAAATTACCGGCTGTGAGTCATAATCATACCAGCGCGGCAGCATGGCTGCCCTGGAACCTATTGGGAAAGGAACAGAGCGATGAGGACAAACGTAGGTTTGTGGATTGACCATCGAAAGGCTATTATTGTCCTGCTTATGGGCAACAGCGAGGAGATAGTGCATATCGCCTCGGAGGTAGAGACGCAGCCCCGCCGTTCTGGTGATTCGCCATTGAAGGGCGATTATGAGCCGCAGCAGGTGCCCGCAGATGATAGCCGCCAGCGGGCGCTCGTAGGGTACCTTAATAGCTACTATGATACAGTTATTGCGAGTATTCGTACAGCAGAATCGCTGCTACTGCTTGGGCCCGGTGAAGCAAAGCATGAACTGAACAAACGGCTTGCAGAACAGCAGTTGGGCGGGCGTGTTGTCGCGGTTGAGACGGTGGATAAGCTGACGGATCGGCAGATCAGTGCCAAGGTTCGCGATTATTTTGCTCCATAGCGGTTGATCAGTGGCTGGCTCGCAACACCCTGGCCGTGAGGAAAGCAAGGATGTAGTGCTAAGTAAGCCTTACGTTGTCAGGGATACTACTGATAGCATATGGGGAATTATCCTGCTACCAGTTTTCACTTGTGAGTACTAGAATGTAAACAGGAAGTCATCCACATACTGTGGATGTCGGTATCCAAACGGCTAGAGCCGTTGAGAGGGTGAATCATGATTAACCTAATTGTATGGCTGATCGTCGGCGCTGTTATTGGTTGGGCGGCGGGTCTCGTAATGCGTGACCGGAATGGCCTGGTGGTCAACATTATTGTTGGCATCGTTGGTGCCATGATCGGTGGGTTCATACTGGGTGGCCCAACGATTAACCAGAATGTTTTTAACCTGAATGCTCTGTTGGTATCACTGGTTGGTGCGGTCATTCTGTTGGCTGTGGTTAATCTCATCCGCCGTGGACGATTGACATAATAATCGTGGCGAAACTAATCGCATCATGAAACTCGTAATGTGGGCCGTATAGCTATACGGCCCAACGGTTCAGCATGAAGATCTCATTATGCGATGAGTAATACATAAGGAGTACCAGATTATGGCAAAAAATAGCCGAGCACGCGGTCGCAGCAAAGCGCTTGCTGGTAACGTCAAGCAGGGTGTGGGCAAGCTGATTGGCAACGAGCAAATGGAGGCGGAAGGCAGCACGGAGGTTATCCAAGGTGAGGCGGAAGAAGCAGCGGCTAAAGCTTCCGAGCGGCTCGCTGGTGCTGGCCAAGAGCTGAGTGGGACGGTCAAACGGGCTGTTGGTGATCTTGTCGATAGCCCTGAGCTATCAATCGAGGGCCAGGCAGAAGCCAATAAAGGCAAGCATCGTCAGGAAGATAATCAGTAACGTTGGGGCGTATAGCTATACGCCTGAACAAATATAAGCCCCATCAGCTCAAGGGAACTGATGGGGCTGAGCGATTCGTTAGTACTGATTGGAGTGTCGTATGGGCGCGAGTATTCTGTTTGTGTTTGCTGTGGTTGTATTCGTTGCCATATTGTTGGCGCTATCGGCAATCAAGATTGTGCCAGAATATGAGCGTGGGGTTGTCTTCCGCTTAGGGCGTTTGGTTGGTGCTCGTGGTCCAGGGTTATTCTTGCTCATCCCGATGATCGAGCGCATGGTGCGTGTCGATACACGGGTGATTACCCTGGATGTCCCAGCGCAAGAAGTAATTACCCTCGATAACGTAACGATCAAGGTCAATGCTGTTCTGTATTTTATGGTGGTCAACCCAGATTGGGCAATTGTCAGGGTCGTCGATTACATTCGGGCCACGCTTCAGATCTCGCAGACGACCCTTCGCAGCGCGGTTGGTCAAGTCGTTCTGGATGATCTGCTCGCCCAACGCGATCAGGTCAATGCCCGGCTGCAGCGTATTATTGATGAACAGACCGAGCCGTGGGGTGTCAAAGTCACAATCGTCGAGATCAAGGATGTTGAACTGCCGCAGAGCATGCAGCGCGCCATGGCCAAACAGGCAGAAGCGGAGCGTGAGAAGCGCGCAAAGATTATTCATGCCCAGGGTGAGTTTGATGCATCAAAGATGCTGGCACAGGCAGCCGATGTGATCGCCCGCGAGCCCGTCACACTCCAATTACGCTATCTACAGACGCTGACGGAGATTGCGGTGGAGAAGAACAGCACGATCATCTTCCCGCTACCAATTGATATCATGAAGGTCTTTATGGAACGATCTGCACCTGCTCGGAGCGATAATGGTATCGTACCAAGTAGCCCGCTCGTTCCGCAAGAACCCAAAGAACCATTAGCGAACTGATCGCTCAGGTATTATGGCAGCTGCTTGGCCTGGTTGAGCAAATCGGTGCGGGCCTGATCGGTGAACTTCGGCAGTGTATAGCCGATCAGATCGCTCTGAAGCTCATTGAGGCCCTGGAAACGCTCTGGCCCGCTCACGCGGATGTAGGCTGCCAGAACAAAATCCTGATTGCGATAGGTGCGATGGTAGAATGGATCATCGAATGTGGTGGTGTCATCCAGCCATTTCTGCAATGCGGCCCGAACCACCTGCGGGTCGCGCTGGCGAGTCGGGTAGCCGCGGTAGCCCATTCGGCCCAACAAATACGCACTCGTCGCACGCAGCGCTGGGTCACCAAGGGTTGTGATCAGCGCTGCATCAACTGTTGCATCGGCACGCTTCCCCAGGATATGCAGAACTGCTAATCGATACGCTCGATCACCGGAGTCATGTAGTTCCGCGAGCAGTCGCTTGGTCACAATTGGATCATCGCTTGAGATCAGGCCCATGCCTTCGTTTGGCTCGTAGGGCAAGTAGGCTTTTTCACCAAAGCCGATCGATTCGCCGGGATCGCGCTGGATTGTGGCGAGTTCGGCCTCAAGGCCTTTGGGGAGGGCAATTGGTGTTGGCATATTGGTAGCTTTCGTTTGCGCTGGTGTCGGTGTCCGAGCGACTTCTGGCGGCTTAGTTGCATTGGGTTCATCGGATGGGGTGGCAAGCCCACGCGCTTCCGGTGCCAAACAACAGGCCAGCAGGAGAGCAGCTGCCAGAAGTGTTACCATCGTGTTCAGTGCAGCCATACCTGAACCCTGCGATTCTTACCCTCACTCTTGCCCTCTTCCGTCTGGACGCGCGCCCAATCGAAGCTATAGCTCTGCACCTCTAGGCGACCAGCATCAATACCCTTGCCGACCAGATAGTCGCGGGCGGTTTCAGCACGTTTCAGTGAAAGTTGCTTGTTAAATTCCGCATTCCCTGTCAGATCCGCAGCACCGCCAAGCTGTGCCTTGAGCGCGACATTGGCCTTCATCTTGGCTGCGATCCCATCGAGTTTGATTTTGTGATCGGGTTTGAGATCTGCTTTCGCAATCTCATAGTTATCCAGGATTTCCTCATACTTGCCCTCATAGAACTGATCGAGCGTCGCCCCCCATGTGTCCGATGGGGTGTCGGTACAGTCCTTATCCTCACCACCCGTCAGTTCTATTGGTGAGTTTGCCGCGTCCTTGATCTTAAAGCCCCATGTCAGTGCGCCAAGTGGCTCACGGGTTTCCAAAATCACCGGTACTGTCTCGAATTGTGTTGATGTATCGCCCTTACCCTCGCGCGCCCAGCCCACAGCTGGCGTATCGTTCAGTGTTGCCGAACTTGAACTGGTGCCCTTGACCGAATTGCCGATCTGGAGGCCAGCCTCGTTCTTCCACTTCTTGTTGGCCTGATCCCATTCAGCGCCATAGAATGGATCATTCTCCGAGTCCGGCAGATGATCGACCCGTTTTTTCGTCGTCGGCTCCTCAAATGGCTCAAACTTGGCCTTGTTTTTGTCTGGTTGAGCTGCTGTACCGCCAGCATAGGCGAGTTTATCGCCAACCTGATTCAGCACTGTCTGCACGAAACTGACCGTGCGAGCCTCGACGGTGTCCTGGTTGGGTTTGAAATCTACATCCACCCTGGCCGATGAATGGTCAACCGCCTTCAGGGTCCATTTCATCTGCCCTTTGAGCAGTTTCTTATCGCCAGCCCGATCCGCAGGCAATGGTAGAGCTGGGTCAGTTGGATCTTTTTCGGTAGCTTCTTTAGCGCCCTCCTGCTCATTGGTTGCCTGAACAGGCCGAAATGCGGCTGCCATCAGATCATTAAGTTGCGCGTCGTCGTTTCCCGCAGCGAAATAGGCTTGGATTTCGTGTGCCAAGCTCGGATCGGCTGCCAACATCGTCCGCAGTGTTTCCGGGCTGCGTACTTGTTTGGCGAGATCTGCCACACGCGATGCAGGTTGCTCGGTTTCTGTTGGTGCTCTATTTAGGAGGCGATTCACCGCACGATTACCAACAGTCCGTTGAAGTGCAGCGATATTCAAGCGAGCGCCAGTACGAGCAGCATATGGCATTGGCGGGGCAATCACAATACCCGCAGATGCCTGACCAGCAGTTGCCATGGCATCGTTTGGGGCGCGCTGTGATACTGGTTGTTGAGGGGGCTGCTGTGATCGCTGTTGTTTGGTTTGCATGTGATTGCTCGCCATTCTTTAGTATAGCTATCTTTTTGGTGTGAGGCAGCAAGATGGAGATAGTATGACATAACAAGACGTAAAAAATCAATAGATGAGTAGCAAGTTAGATGAGTATTTGGTTGTCATAACATGTTCTAGGTTGGTATGTAGTACATACTTCTATAGTGTTCGATCCATAAATGTTTTGGCAAACTGGACATAGGCATACACATCGGCAAAAGTGCTCACCAGGCCAATCGAAGCCCGTAGCGCACCGGTGGTCTTGCCATCGATGGCATGCAGAAATTGCTCGAAGCTTAGTTGGTCTTTCTTGCTGAAACACGGTGCCAGATCCTCGTTCGTTAAGCCCAATGCGGCTTCGCGTGCGCCTGGATTACAATGGCACCCGGCCCGCAGTGAGATGCGTTGTTCATTGGCTAATTGCTCGATCATCAGGCAATCGATCATGTGCCCATTGGCATCGAAGAAATTGACCTGCACCGTTCCGCCGCGCCGATCCATATTTGCAGGCCCATACAACTGGACGACAGGCCGGCCATTGCGGTGCCGCAGCGCGATCAATTGATCGATTAGCCAATTGGTCAGGCACATCACCCGCGTGTGGATTGTCTCGATGCCAACCGATTCGATCAGTTTGAGGCCGCATTCGATCGCTGGAAGGCCAAGGTAGTTGACGGTTCCGTCCTCAAAACCTGCCCATCCTGGCGTCAGATAGTGCCCATCCGCAACCACCGAAGAAAAGCTGATTGTACCGCCAGCATACCAGGGCCGCCGCAGCTTGTTGGCGACACGTTTTCGCACAAGCAAACAGCCGATCCCGGTTGGATAGCCGAAGATCTTGTAGAACGAGATATCGACAAAATCGGGCTGCCAGCGGCTCAGATCCAGCCGGTTGGTTGGTGCAAATGCCGCCGCATCCAGCACCACATCCCATCCATGCGCCTGCGCCTGTTCGATCCATTCCAATGGGTGTTGGACACCAGAAAAATTGGATTGTGCCGGGTAGGCCAACAGTTTGTTGGTGCCTGGATGGGCCTGTTCCAGTGCATCGGTTAGTGCCTGTGGATCAACCCGCAATTCGGGCGCGCTGATCGGGATGTAACGAACTGCCGCACCACGCGAGCGGGCAAATTCACGAATGCCATTCACCGAATTATGGTTGTCGGCGGTCATCAGGTACGTGCTCCCAGGCGCAAATGGATACGACTCGCCAATTAGTTTGAGCGCCCCAGTCGCATTCTGGGTAAAGATCACCATATACTCATCGGGTGAGGCATTAAAATACTGCAGCACAGAGTCGCGCGTCCGCTCGACCAGATTGGTCATGGCGAGTGACGTCAGGTTCTTTGAATGCGGGTTGCCGAACACATTACTGCTGAGCAATGCCATATGATCGCGCAATTGCGCTTCGGCATACAAACTGCCACCAGTGTAATCCAGGTAGACATGGCCTTGTTGATCCAGCCGCGCATATTCTGTCGCCCGCAGCCTATCGAGCTTGTGTGTCGAATCATAGGCTGGATAGGAATGCCGAAAATGTTGGTAGGCAGCATCAAACTGCTGTTGATAGCTGCGCTGTCCCTTAACCGCTGCCTGGTTTGTGAATGAAACGGTTGGTGTCGTTGGAATCAGCCGATGAACCAGTGCTCGAATGCTGATCATTGTTGTGCTCCTTCATTCATATGCCCAGGATGCTCAGGGCGCATTGGTTTGTTCCCATGAATGCAGTATAGCGAGCATATATGGGTTGAATTCCCAGGTTGGATATGGTTTGTCCCAGATACGTATCTTCTATGGGAACCATTCGCACGGCCTTTCGTAGGAACCGTTCTCGTCTCTGCACTTCGGTCGTTTACAGGGCTACGCGCCCCGCGCCTCCATATTCTGCGGTTGCCTTTTTGCAGAAACCGTTCCGTAATGGATGTCGGTGGCATCTCAACGCCCGTTGGTCATGCCTCAGATGTGATCGACATGCGTTAGTGGCTGATAGCCCGGTTCTCTATTTTGTTTAAAGAATG
>Ga0163144_10028552_pt1 | contig 10757 bp, 7 predicted proteins | sample OliLak19BULKMAT1_FD_123175 | JGI IMG/M metagenome (GOLD analysis project Ga0163144, IMG submission 123175) | Freshwater microbial mat bacterial communities from Lake Vanda, McMurdo Dry Valleys, Antarctica - Oligotrophic Lake LV.19.BULKMAT1 | ecosystem: Environmental > Aquatic > Freshwater > Lake... | reverse complement strand
TCTTTGCCGTGGCCTTTGGGCGTGAGGTGGGGACATGGGCCCCAGGCGAGGTGCTTGCGCTTGACGGCGACGCGGCGGGCTGGCGGCCTGCTGAGCAGTTGCTCTCGGGCCTTGTGCCACTAAGCCGCAGCGACGCGTTCACGGGCGCGACGGTGATGCAGACGCGTCAGAGCATTGAGACGCAGATGCGGGCGATGAGCCTGCTCTCGGTGCTCCCCCCGCCGGACACGACGCAGCAGGGCGGGCAGGTGCAGGCGGTGCGGGCTGAGTTTCAAGGCTCGGACCTTTCGCGGTGGTTCGGCCAGCCGTGCCTGATTGTGATGGGGTGGGTCAACAACGTGCCCGGGCCGGTAACGCTGGCGGTCAACGGCGAGGGTGTTGAGTCAAACGGTCGGGTGTTTGTGCGCTGGGTGCTGCCGCTGCCGGGGCCGGCGGCGCGGGTGCAGGTCAGGGCGGCGAACTGAACGTGGGCGGCGGTGGCTGTGGTGATTGGTCGTAGTGTCGGGCCCGTGGGAGTGTGCGCATGGCGATGATCGAGACGATCAACCTGACAAAGAAGTATGGCGAGTTTGTCGCGCTGGACAACCTGAACCTGGCGATCAACCAGGGCGACTGCTTCGGGTTCATCGGGCCCAACGGCGCGGGCAAGACCACGACCATCAAGGTGCTGGCCACGCTGCTCAAGCCCAGCAGCGGGCAGGCGATGATCGACGGGCTGACCGTGGGCTATCAGAACCGCCAGATCCGTCCGATCATCGGGTACGTGCCGGACTTCATGGGCGCGTACACCGACATGGTCGTGGTCGAGTACCTCGAGTTCTTCGCGGCCTGCTACGGGATCACCGGGCCCGCACGGGTCAAGGTTGTTCAGGACGTGCTGGACCTGACGGACCTGAACTTCAAAGCCACCGCGGAGGTCAACAGCCTCTCGCGCGGGATGCAGCAGCGTTTAAGCGTCGCGCGGGTGCTGCTGCACGACCCCAAGGTGCTGCTGATGGACGAGCCGGCCAGCGGGCTTGACCCGCGGGCCCGCGTCGAGATGCGCGAGCTGCTCAAAGAGCTGAAGCGCATGGGCAAAACGATCATCATCTCCAGCCACATCCTGCCCGAGCTGGCCGAGATGTGCAACGTGGTGGGGATCATCGAGCGCGGGCAGCTGCTGTTCAACGGGCCAGTCTCAGAGGCGGTCCGCAGGGCCAAGATGGGCCAGGTGGTCAACGTCGCGGTAACGGCCCGCCCGCGCGAGGCCGCCGAGCTGCTGGCGAAGATCCCAGGGGTCAGCAAGGTCCAGATCGCCGAGGGCGCAGGGCCGATTTCGGCGGGCTTGGCCACGGCCCTGATCAGCGTGACCTTCGAGCACGGCGGCAAGACCGACCTTTCAGACCTGCCCAACGTGCTCATCAATGCCGGCTTCCGCATCGCGCAGTTCAGCGAAGAAGCCGTCAACCTCGAGACGGCGTTCATGCGCCTGACCAAGGGCCTCGTGGCTTGAGCATTCCCTCACCGTTGCAGGTCGTCATCGCCCAGCTTGACGCGTACAACGCGCGCGACATCGACGCTTTCTGCGCGACCTTCACCCTTGACGTGGCCGCCTATGAGCTTGACACGGGCGTTGAGCGGCTGCGCGGGCACGCGGGGCTTCGGGCCCGCTACGGCCCGCAGTTTGCCGCGAACCCGCGCCAGCGGTCGATGGTCGTCAGCCGCCAGGAGCTTGGCGAGATGGTCTTTGACCTTGAGTTCATCACCGGTTACGAGCCCGCGGGCCCCGGCCAGGCCGCGCCGCCGCCGTTCCACATGATGGCGGTGTACCGTGTTCGGGGCGGGCTCATTGATCGGTGTTGGTTCAGCCCGCGCGTGACGGTAAGCTGACCCGGATGCAGAGCAAAGCAATCAGCGTTGAGGCGTATCTGTCCGAACTGCCCGAAGATCGTCGCGCCGCGCTGACGGCCGTGCGCCGCGCGATCCTCAAGGGCCTGGGCACGGGCTATCAAGAGACGATGGCCTACGGGATGATCGGCTACAGCATCCCACACTCGATCTATGCCGAGGGCTATCACTGCGACCCTCGACAGCCCGTGCCGATGGCCGGCCTGGGAAATCAGAAGCAGCACATGTCGCTGCACCTGATGGGCTTAGACGTCGGGGCCGAGTCTGCTCCGACAGCGGCGCTCGTGGCGTGGTTTACGAAGGCTTGGGCGGATAGTGGCCGCAAGCTGAATGTGGGCAAGGCGTGCGTCCGCTTCAAGCGGATCGAGGAGGTTCCGCTGGAGGTGGTGACGGAGTTTTTTAGGCGACTGCCGCTGAAGGCCTATCTGGCCACGTACCTAGCGGTGCTTGCGAGCGGGAAGCAGGGCAAGCCGGCCGCGAAGAATCTCGCGAGGAAGCCCGCGAAGAAGCCCGCTCCCCAGCCCATGGCCAAGAAGGCGCCCGCAAAGTCACTTATCAAGAAGACGGCCGAGGGGAGTGACGCGAAGAAGCCGGCGGCCAGCAGGGGCAGTTCCAAGAAGGCAACGGCCGAAAACGCTGCCGCTATGCGCGTCAGCAAGCGGGCGTAAGCAGCGCGTCGTCCCACCACACCCAAGGCGATCGGTCGGCCAGCGCCGCCGTGGGGACCAGTGCCTCGCGCACCGCCCGCGTGAGCGCTAAGAGGCCCGTGCCCTCGCGGCTGCTGACGCGGACCGCGCCTGAGGCAAAGCCCGAGTGTGTGCGTTCGTCGGCGAGCACCTCGACGCCATTCTGTGCGATCAGACTGCGTTCTAGCTCGGCCACCAGGTCAGTCCGCAGCCGAACGCGCACGACCGCGCGCGTGCCAGCGCCTACCAGAAGCTGCTCTGGCCAAGGCCCTTGGTAGTCGGCGCAGAGCACGACCAGGTCGGCCAGCTCGATGAGGCGTGCGGCGGCGGCCTGCGCGAGCACGTCAGGATCATCGCTCGTGGGCCCGACTTCGCGCTCGCCGTGCTGGGGCCCACTCACCTGAAGACCTGGCGCCTTAAAACCTTGCGCCTCAAGACCTGGCGCCTCAAGACCTTGCGCCTCAAGACCCGGCACCTCAAGACCTGGCGCATCCGCCCAGCGCACCAGCAGCCCGCCCAAGTCCAGCTCTGCGCCCACGGCGTCACGGGTTGTGCCCGGCTCATCGGCCACGGTGCTGACTTGCCGACCCGCCAGCGCGTTGAGCAGCGAGCTCTTGCCGATGTTGGGGCGGCCCACACAGACCACCAGCGCCGGCAGCAGCAGACAGTTCAGCACCCGCCAGCGAGCCAGGTGCTCTCGATGCGTCAGGTCCGCTTCAGGCGCACCTCCAGCCGACTTTTCTCCCGGCCGCTCTGCCACCCGCTCACTCAGCCGCCGCGCGATCTCGCTGGCCGAGAGGCTTGCCAATTCCGGGGTGAGCCCGGCCTCTCGCCAGCGCGCGGGCTGATCGAGGAGCGGGTCGATCGCCAGCGCGCTGCCCGCGCGTGCGAGTGCTTCAAGCGTGCGGCGCTCCAGCGCGTCGTGCGCCTCGGGGAAGGCCGTGGCCGCGCCTGTGGTCACAAGCCCCGCGGCGGTGCAGGCGTCCATGATCGCCGCGACCCCGGCGGGGCTGGCGTGCGGCATGATGCTCGCGTGCGCGGCGCTCCAGCGAGCCACCACCGCCTCATCGATTGGTTTGCCCGCGCGGTCGACGATGGTCCGTAGCGGGGCGGTGCCAACGCGCGGTATGGCCCGCGACTTTGCCGCACTGCCCACTACTGCACTGGGATCTACTGCAATGGCCGCCGCGGATATCGGCAAAACCGGCCCTAGCAGCGCCGCGAGCGCACGGTCCAAACTCTGCGCGTCTTGCGCCACCAGATCGATGCAGGCGATCGCCGCATCACGCGTGCCCACGGGCGTTGCCAGCGCGGCGCTGCACCGCGGATCCGGGCCACTCGAACCGCCTGCGCCAGCCGTGAGCGCGCTCGCATGGTGCTGGCTCACGCGTCGTCGTCCTCGGTCAGGCCCGCGCCAAGCCGGGTGTCCAGCTCGTCCTCAAGCTCTTCGGGGCTCAGGTTTGACGCGGCCAGGTCATCGTCGGTGTTCAGTCTCCGCCAAGCTTCGAGCATGCCGATAAGGCCCAGGTCGGGCACGACGTGCTCGATCAGCTCATCGTGCTCGAGCAGCAGGGCCGCATCGGGCCCGGTCGCCAGCACGCGCGGATAGAGGCCCGAGGCCTCGGCCATCAGCTCAACTTGGTAGCGAACAAACCCGCGCAGCGCGTGCACCGCGCCAAGCACCGCCGCGTCCGCGACGTCAAGGCTCATGTTGCCCGTCGGGAGAGCCGCGGCAGCTGGCGGGCGTGCCACCAGCGGAACCTGCGTGCCCAAGCTGCGTGCCGCCGCGTTGTGGGTCGCTTCCAGCATCGCGCCCAGGCCCGGCGCAAGGGCTGAGCCTGCCAGCACGCCGTGCCGATCGCAAAGGTCAATAGTTACCAGCGCGCCGGCGTCAACCACCGCCACGGCCTGGCCCAGACGAGCGCTGGCGCCCAGGGCCGCCAGCAGTCGATCAGCCCCTACGGCTCCCGCGCCCACGTGCCCCGCCCCCGTGTGCCCCGCCCCCATGTGCCCCGCGTCCAAGGGGCCGGCGGGCCCATCTTGACCGCCGCCGACCACCAGCGGGATGGCGTGTACATCGCCGCTCAGCCCAGGCGTGCCCGAAGGCACCAGGCGTGAGATGTGCTCAATCCCGAGGGCGGTGAGCTGTCGTGCAACACGCTGGCCCAGCACGTCGTCGCTGGCCGCCAACAGCACGCGCCCGCGACCATTTACCAGCGCGGTCTTGATCCACGCGGCCAGCTCGATAGCCAGCCCCGGGCCCAGGCGTGCCGCCAGCTCGGCGGGGCTCCCGGCCTGCGAAAGGTCATGGGCTAGCGCCGGCGCGGGCTGCAGGTCAGGCCCAGCCTGGGCCGACGGGCCTGATGTTGGCGTACCACCTGCGCTCGGGCCGGTGCCCCCGGGCATGACCCGGGCCCGGCGTGTGTGCGTTCGACCGATCAAAACCAGCAGCAGGCAGTCGTCCATGCGGCGACTCTAGCTCATGCCGCAGAGACCGCGGCCGAGCGCCGCTGGCCCGCACCGCCAGCACCCCCTATCTTCGTGCGTGGCCCGCTGTCAGATCGACTCATCCATCCAGCGCTCGACCATGGACGGCTTCGTCTTCCCGCTGGGGGTCTATCCAGTGCAAGAGATGAGCCCCGTCCCGGGCTACACGCTGACGTTTGAGTCAGCCGACGGGACGCCCTACGACGACGACGATACCGACGGGCCCGACGGGGACGAAGCTCTTGACGATGCCGAGGATGAAGATGACGAGCCAGACGACCCGCTGGGCGGCACGCTTGATCGCCCGCATGGTTCATCCATCGGCGGCCCCGGCCCACGCGGTGGTGGAGGGGGTGACTCCGGTGGCGGTGGTAGCGGAATCTCTGGCGGAGGTGGTGGCGGTGGCGGTGGCGGTGATTCGGGGGGGGGTAAAAGTGACGTCGGCGGCTCGTCGCGGCCCAGTCGGGGCCTGGGCGGCGGACCGCGTAAGGGACCATCCCGCGGGCTTGGCCCCGGAATGGAATCAGACGAGCTTCGTGGCGGCGGCGACCGCGGCTTTGGCCCCGGCCCACGCGACGGCCCACGCGATGACTCGGACGGTGACGGCTCGAGCGGCGACCCGAATGAGGATTGGACGCAGTGGCCCGACCGTTACGTCTTTGACATCAACATCAGCGCGGCCCGGGTCGAGGCGCTCTGCCGCGCCCTCTTTGCGCTGCTCCCCGGGCGGGTCTACCCGATCCTTGACGTCATGGGCAACGACGCCTTCCGCGAGATTGACCCGTACATCGCGTACGACCTGGTCGGGATGGAGCGGTTCTACGACGGCGTGCGCCGCTTCCGCCCGTGGCTCTATGAAGACGGGCTCGTTGGCTTTGGGGCCATGAGCGAGGACCCGTTCTTCTACGTGTTCGTGGACGAGCACAAGATTGTCACCGTCCGGGCCGAGGCCCACATGAAAGAGCAGATCGAACAGCTCTTGGCGGCCTTTGACCTGCGCGAGGTTGACAAAATCGCTGGCGCCGACGAGGCCCGCCACGAGCACCGCAGCGTGCTTGACCAAGACGCCCTGACCGACCGCCCCGATCTGCTCGCCCACGACGAGATCGTCGAGGAGCTCCGCGACCTGTGGGGCCTCACGCTCAACGTCGACCCGGTTCGCAACCCCGACGATGACGGGCACGAGCTGGGCATGACCTACTGGCGCTGTATCGTGCGTGTGCTGGCCGACGAGGGCAACATGCGCTACGCCGAGGCGCTGCTGAGTGCTGAGAATCTTCAGACTGCCGGCGACCTTGCTTGCAGCGCTGTTGAACAGCTCGATCCGGCCCTCTCGCCAGAAACGCCCCCAGATGACCAGGAGCCAAGCGAGCTGGACGTGCTGGTTGCGGACCGGCTCCGCGAGACGCAGGTCCGCGACCTGCTTGGGGAGCAGGCCAAAATGGGCCTTGACCTCACGGCCAATCAGATTATTGCGGCCCGCTGGCTTGAATAGCTGGCGCGGGGTTGGGCCCGAGGCTTGATTTTGAGGGCTTCTCCCAAGTTCCGCCGGCCCTCGAAGCTCGGCGGGCGGTCTGCGGGTCAGGCCGGGCGCTGGCGAGCCCGGGGCCGTGAGATCTGAGGCGCGAAACATTTCGGTGGGCCGTCGGCATGGGGCATTTGTCGACTTGCGCCGGGGCATCGACGGGGGTGGAACCGCCGCACCCAGGCGGTCGGATGGTGCCCTCATCCGGGCGCGACCGGTGGATCCCTGGGCCAGCGGCGTCGAGTTCCAAGTGCTTGCGGGGTCAGTATTTGCGATCGGTGCTCAGTGGGGCTTGTGGGGGCAGGTGGGGTGTGGAAAGATTGGCGTCAGGCGGTTTGCCTTTGCGGTCCGGGGTCGTTATCTTCAGCCCTCTGCGAGCCGTCGGGGACGTCCCGATGGCCTCACCAACGGAGTCCTTGCATGCGCGTTTTCGCTGATCGTTCGGCCCGTACGGTGGTTCTGACGGCTCTCTCGGCGATGCTGGGTGTCGCCTCTTTGGGGCCTTCGAGCCTGGTTCTGGCCGCGGGCTCCTCCAAGCCCATCACCAATGACAACGCATCGCTGGCCCGCGCCAGCGAGCTGCTTCGCCAAGGCAAGCTGGTCGAGGCCCGCAGCGTGATCGACCGCTTCCTGGCCGATCCGGGCACCAGCCCGAGCGACCGTGCCGCCGCCGAGGCGCTCCAGCAGGTCATCAACACCAAGACGCGTCAGGCTGACCCGATCGAGCTGAGCCTGCAACGTGCCGAAGTGGCGATGAACGCTGAGGACTACAGCGCCGCCGAGCGTCAGGCCAAGGGCATCCTCGCCAACCAAGGTGCCAGCGCCGAGTCGAAGACCAAGGCCACGGCCATGGTCGCCTTGATCGCCGACCGCCGGGTCGAGGGCCTCAAGAAGGCCCCCGGAATGCTCGGCGAAGCCGAGTCGGCCATGACCGCCGGCAAGACCGCCGACGCCCGCGCGATGGTCGAGAAGGTCTCTAAGTGGGGCGTGCCTCTGACCGAGAAGGATCAGGCTCGCCTTGACGCGATGCAGCTTAAGTTGGTCGATGGCGGCTCGGCTTCGGCTGGGTCCTCCGCTCCGGCAGCGGCCCCTGCAAGTCAACCCGCTGGTGCCTCTGGTGGCCAGCCCGGCGTGCGGTTGGTTGAGGAAGGCCGCGTTCCGACCACCGGCCAGGCACCCGCGCCCGCGGCGATGCCGACGCTCCCCGCTGGGCCCGCGCCCGCACCGTTCTTCCCCTTTGAGGCCCCGGCACCTGCCACCGCTAGCCCGGCGCCCACGGCACCCACGACCCCCACGACCCCCACGGACCCTGCGGCCCCCATGGCTCTGGCAGTGGATATGCCCGCTAGCGCCCCGGCACCGATGCCGGGGGTGATCGCCGGCGGCGAGCCCGCCGCCACCCCCACGCCCGCGCCGCAGACAGACCTGGTCGCTCTCGCCCTCAAGGCCGAGGCGCAGCGCACGCTCGCAGACGCCGACCAGTCTTTCGATGGCGGCCGGTTTGCCGAGGCGATGCGCAAGTACGAGCTCGCCCTAGGTGGTCAGCGGGCGTATCTGACTGCTGACGAGATCGCGCACGCCGAGAAGCGGCTGGCCGAGTGCAAGGTCCGCCTGAACAGCCCGGGCGGCGGCACGCTCGAAGATACGGTCCTGAAGAACTTCAACCTGGTGCGCGAGAAGGCCCAGGCCGAGTACGACAACTCTCTCTCGGAAGCCCAGCGGGCCCTGGACGCGGGCAACGCTGACCGTGCGACGTCGCTGGCCAGCGGCGCGCAGCTCTCGCTTGACCGTGCCAAGAGCTACTTCAGCCAGAGCGAGTACGACGCGATGAGCGACAAGGTCTCTGCGCTGCGCCGGCGTGTGTCGGTGCGTGCTGACGAGATCCGCGTGAGCGAGGCGAAGCTGCGTGAGTCTGACGCACGGACCCGCAGCGAGGCGGTGCAAAAGGACCTGCGTGCCGAGAAGCTGCGCCGGATCGACGAGAGCATCCAGCGCGTGCGGGCCCTGCAGCGTGAGCAGAAGTACGCCGAGGCCGTCGAGGTCTGCAACCAGATCCTGTTCCTCGACGCGGGCAACCCCACGGGCCTGCTGCTCAAGGAGATCATCGGCGACATCATGGCTTATCGCAAGGCCGAGGAGCTGAGCGACAAGACCGACGATCGGATCCGCATGCTGCGTCTGGACGCGCGCGAGTCGACGATCCCGCCAGCGTCGCTGATCGAATACCCCACCGACTGGCCGCGCCTGACCATGCTGCGGACCGGCGCTGGCGGGTACTTTGAGTCGGCCGAGAACCGCGCGGCGATGGCCGCGCTCGACGGCCGCAAGATCCCCGTGCAGTTCCGCAACACTCCTGTCGCCGACGCGCTGGCGTACATCGGCAAGACCGCCGGGGTCGATATCGACGCCGACTGGCGCAGCCTCGAGCAGATCGGCGTCGAGCGCCAGACGCCCGTGACGCTCAGCCTCTCGGACATGCCCGCCAAGGACGTGCTCGAGCGCGTGCTCCGCAAGGTCTCCAGAGACCGCTACGCCAAGGCCGACTTTGCCGTGAACAACGGCGTAGTCGAGGTCGGCTCTGCCGACGCCATCCGCCAGCAGGTCGTTGTCCAGCACTACCCGATCACCGACTTGCTGCTGGTAGCGCCCGACTACGCCGATGTCCCCGACACCGACTTGACGAGCATCTACGCCAAGGGCCTCGGGCGCACGGCGGAGCGGAGCGGCATCGGCTCGCCCTTTTCGATCAAGGCTGACGCGACCAAGTCTGGCGGCGACCGGCGCGAGCGCGTCCGCAGCCTCGTGAGCGTCCTGCAGCAGAACATCGATCCCGAGTCTTGGCGGGACAATGGCGGCGAGACCGGCAGCGTGATGGAGCTCAACGGCGTGCTGGTCATCACCACCACCCCGCGCAACCATCGTGAGATCACCGGCCTGCTCAGCCGCCTGCGTGAGATCCGCCAGACGCAGATCAACGTCGAGACCCGCTTCCTGCTGGTGAACCAAGACTTCTTCGAGCAGATCGCCTTCGACGTGGACGTCTACTTCAACGCCAACAGCAGTCAGGTCACCGCTGCTCGGGGTCTTGATCCCAACATCCGCCCGTCGGACTTCTTTGCCTTCCCGACCAGCTCGTTCCAGCGTCGCACGCTCGACACCCGTCAATACGGCGTGTCGGCCGACGGTACACTGTCGACCGTGACCCCCTCACTCTCTGGCGGCGGCGCCCCCCCGGCTGGCTCGGCCGCAACCAACTTCGGCCTCCAGCAGGTTACCCCGCCCAATAACTTCTCACCCATCGGCGCCGGTCAGAACTCTATCGGCCTCGTTCGCACGCTGGTCCCGACCAACAACCTCTTTACCACCTCGCTGGTCTCCGGCGCACCGGCGTTGGGCATCGCTGGTCAGTATCTTGACGACATCCAGGTTGACTTCCTCATCCGCGCCACGCAGGCCGACCGCCGGACGGTGACCCTCAACGCCCCACGCCTGACGTTTACCAACGGGCAGATCGCCAACGTCGTCGTCGGCAGCCAGCGGGCGTACATTTCTGACCTTGAGCCCGTCACCAGCGAAGGTGCCGTCGGCTTTGATCCGACACCCGCGACGATCTCTGATGGCGTGACTTTGTTGATTGAGGGCGTCGCCAGCGCTGACCGCCGCTACGTAACCCTTAACGTCGAGACCGGCGTCTCGGCCCTGCAGGAACTGGCCAACTTCCCGGTCACCGCCTCTGCCGGTGGCCGCGTCGTCACCTCGACTGAATCGCCCAACACCATCAGCTCGAACGTCCAGCTCCCGCTGCTCAACGTTTCGCGCGTCAACACCACCGTCACCGTCCCCGACCAAGGCACCATCCTGCTCGGCGGGCAGCGCCTGACCACCGAGCTTGACGTCGAGACCGGCGTGCCCGTGCTCTCCAAGATCCCCATCATCAACCGCTTCTTCTCCAACCGCATCGAGTCTCGCCAGGACAGCACGCTGATGATCCTGCTCAAGCCCACCGTGCTGATCCAGTCTGAAGAGGAAGAGCGATTCTTCCCCGGCCTCAACGATGCACTCCGCGGCGGCAACTGACCGTCTACTTGGCCCCGTCTACTTGGCCCCGTCTACTTGGCCCCGTCTACTTGGCCCCGTCTACTTGGCCCCGTCTACTTGGCCCCGTCTACTTG
>Ga0163144_10028551_pt1 | contig 10757 bp, 5 predicted proteins | sample OliLak19BULKMAT1_FD_123175 | JGI IMG/M metagenome (GOLD analysis project Ga0163144, IMG submission 123175) | Freshwater microbial mat bacterial communities from Lake Vanda, McMurdo Dry Valleys, Antarctica - Oligotrophic Lake LV.19.BULKMAT1 | ecosystem: Environmental > Aquatic > Freshwater > Lake... | reverse complement strand
TTCTGGATTGCTCCGTCGTATTGCATGCCGGGATCGCCACAGACCCAGGTGCCTTCGGCAATCTGGTCGAGGAGGCGGGAGGCGTCCTTCTTTTCGAGCGGTTTGCCGGTGACCGTGGATTTGGTCCACCACTCCTTGCCGTCCAGCGCGGCCTGCATGAACTCGTCGCTGACGCGGACGGAGAGGTTTTCGTTCTGATACATGACGGAGCCGTAGGCTTCGCCGTTGAACGAACCGTCGTAGCCCTGTTCGATCAACGCCCAGGCTTTCTTCTCTTCCTTGCCTTTGGCGGTGATGAATTCCTCCACGTCGCCGTGCGTGTCGCGGATGGTGTTCATCTTGGCGGCGCGACGGGTCTTGCCGCCGGATTTCACGACATTGGCGACCTGGTCGTAGACCTTGAGGAAGCTCATCGGACCACTGGGGCGTCCGCCGCCTGAGAGTTTCTCGCGGCTGCTGCGGATCGGGGTCAGATCGGTGCCGGTGCCGGAACCATACTTGAAGAGCATGGCCTCGCTGTAGGCGAGTTCCATGATGCTTTCCATGTTGTCGCTGACCGACTGGATGAAACAGGCGGACCCCTGGGGATATTCGTATTGGGTCGAGGCGCGCTGGGCTTCCTTGGTCTCCGGATTGTAGTGCCAGTTGCCGCGGTCGCTGTGCTTGCCGACGCCGTATTGGCTGAAGAGGCCTACGTTGAACCAGACGGGAGAATTAAACGCGCCGTATTGGTTCACGCAAAGCCAGGTCAGTTCGTCGTAGAAGACTTCGCCGTCTTCCTTGGAAAAGTAGCCGTCCTTGATGCCCCAGTCGGCGATCGTGCGGGTCACCCTGTGGATCAACTGTCTGACCGAGTATTCGCGCTCCGATTTGGCCGGGTCCCCATAAAAATACTTCGAGCAAACAACCTTGGTCGCGAGGACCGACCAAGTCTTCGGCACTTCGACGTCCTTCTGTTGGAAAATGACCTTGCCGGAATCATCGGTGATTTCGGCCGTGCGGCGGTCCCATTCGATCTGGTCGAACGGCTTTATTTTGGCGTCGCTGAAAACGCGGGCCACCTTCAGCGCCTTGGACGACTTAGAGGGAGTGGAACGGCCTACCGCGCCCACTTTCGAAGAGCGGCGGGCAGTCGTGGTTTTGGTCGAAGACGAGGGCATGACTTGGTCGCGAGCGTCGATCACGGCGTCACCTAAAGAGTTCGGGATTTGGAGGGTTGGGCGCATCCAGAACGGCTCGGCCGAGCGGATGAAAGAACTCGCCCAACTTTAACGGAGTAAACCGAAGGGCTTTTCTTCCGAAAAGCCCCACCAGTTGGGTGAAGTTGGGACGGTAGCACCATTAGTAGCGGCGTAAAGACGATTTTGAAGAATTGTAGAATGTCAAAAATGAGGGCTTTTTTGCAGGTTTTTGTGACAAAAAAGGATACCAGATCCATGGGCTACAGCCCACCCATCTTCAGAGAGATATTACTACCCGGGGAAGTGCCGGAAAGCCGCGTTTTGGATCACGCTTTTGCGCGAGCCGAAGTCACTACGAGGGCTCTCTGTTCAAACAACGAGACCCACTCTATGACTTCCTGAAGATCGGCGGTGCTTCCCCCGAATACTTGGCATGAGCCGTTGCGGCCCACGACGACTTCAGCCCTGCCAAAGCGAATTTTTTTGGTCGAAAGAAAGCGAAGGATTCTGAACAGCAAGTTGGGCGATTTCACGCCTATGAGATTGCAGTAAGGACGGAGACATTTGCTGTCCGGTCATCTGGGAGTTTTTGAGTTTTGGGAACTGATTTCTTTTCCGACCAACAAGGAGTGGAACGGGTCGGGGTGTAGCGTTTGCTTGATCGTGGAGCCATTGGTGGACGGGCGATAGGACGCGCCCGGGCGTTTCCCAGACCCGGCGCGGCGCGGCCGTCAACGCCTCCTCCAGCTGATCCGGGCCGGCGAAGTGCCGGTTGCGGGTCGCGTCCTGCTTCTGGTCTCACAGCCGTTCCTTGTCGCGCGGGTCGGTGGCGGCCCGGATCTCCTGCTTGAGCCGCGCCAGTTCCTCCGCACCCATGGTCACCTTGGTTCGCTTCCTTTCCATGCCCCAGCTTGCGTCCCGCCCTCACCAGCCTCCGGCAAGCCCTATCTACCGATTGCTATTGGGTCTTGGCGTAAGACGGCCATGAAGACCTAGGACAGAGCATTGGCTGTTGATGACTCGGGAAAAATGATGCCGGGTCCCGATCCTAAAACGAGCAGCGGCACCCGTGCACGTATCTGAATTCAAAGCTTTAAAGAGAGACGCTTCATTCTTTGTCACGGCGTCTGAACCATCGGCTAGATCTGACACCAAATCACACCGCTTGGTCGCCGTTCTCTTCGGTGCGGATACGGATGGCATTGTCGACGGGGCTGACGAACACTTTGCCGTCGCCGATTTTGCCGGTCTTGGCCGCCTTGACGATGGCGTCGACCGCCGCCTTGACGTCGCTGTCGGCCACGACGATCTCGAGCTTCAGCTTGGGCAGGAAGTCGATGGTGTATTCGCTGCCGCGGTAGATCTCCGTATGGCCCTTCTGGCGGCCGAAGCCCTTGACTTCGCTGACGGTCATTCCCTCGATGCCGACGGCCGTGAGGGCGTCCTTCACTTCGTCGAGTTTGAACGGTTTGATGATGGCTTCGACTTTTTTCATTCTGGGTGGCGGTTGTCTTGAGACTAGATCGGGTCGGGGTCGTGTAAACAGGGAAAAGTCCTGAGGCCCATGGACCGGCGCGGATCGGCCACGGAAAAAATCGAGGTTGTGGAGCGGCCGCCGCAGGAATATACCGGAATCAGATCCCCAAAAAGTTCAACCCACCAAACATATGTTCTTCGGTGTCGATTACCATCCCGAGCATTGGGTCTATCCCTACGCTGGAACCCCGGACGACCGCGAAGCCCGCTGGAAGCAGGACGTGGAACTGATGGTCGCCGCCGGCGTCAACGCGGTGCGGATGGGCGAATTTGTCTGGGGCCTCGTCGAACCCGAGGAAGGGAAGTTTGACTTCGCGTGGATGAAGCGCGCGATGGACCTGATGCACGCCAACGGCATCCGGGTGGTCCTCGCCACGCCCACCGCCGCGCCGCCGCTGTGGCTGGCCAAGAAACATCCCGAGATCCTCCCGGTGAACGAGAAGGGCCAGACACTCCATGCCGGCACGCGTCACGCCTATTGCCTGAACAGCGAGGCCTACTGGAGCTACACGAAGAAAATCGTCCGGGCCGTGGCGGAGAACCTGGGGACGCATCCGTCCTTGCTCGCCTGGCAGATCGACAACGGAATCGGCGGGCACCTCACCGAGTTCTCCTTCAACCAGGACACGGAGAAGGACTGGCACGCGTGGCTGAAGGCGAAATACGTGACGGTGGAGCGCCTCAACGATTGCCTCGGCCTGCGTTTCTGGGGCCAGACGGTCCGGAACTTCGACGAGATGCCGATGCCCCGCATGGCGCCGACCGTCCATAACCCGGCCTTGCTGCTCGACTGGTATCGGTTCTCCAGCGACACGATCATCGCCTACATGCGCTGCCAGGCAAACCTGCTGCACGACCTGACGCCGGGCATTCCCGTAACGACAAATTTCCGCGCGCTGACCCGCCTCTTCGACCATTTCGACCTCGCCGACGTGCTCGACTTCGTCGCGGCGGATTCCAACGTCACCATCAAGTCGCGCTCGTCCGAGAACGCCTGCGAGGTGGACGTGATCCGGTCCCTGAAGAAGACCGGGATCCGGCTGCCCGGTGGCGAGAACGACGGATTCTGGGCCATCGAACAAAAGGCCGGCCAGGTCAACTGGCTGGAGGTCAACTCGCTCGTGCGTCCCGGAGTCATCCGGCTCTTCGCCTACCAGGTCCTGTCCCGCGGGGCGAACGGGCTCTTCTACTTCTTCTGGCGCCAACCCCGAATCGGTTCCGAGCAGTTCTACGGCGGTGTCCTCACCCACGACGGGCGTGGGGACAACCGCGTCTACCACGAGGTGAAACAGATCGGTGACGAGATGAAGCTCCTCGCGCCGGTGCTCAAGGGAACCAAGGTCGTGGCCGACGTCGCGATCCTCTACACCCACGACAACGAGTGGTCGCACAGGCTGCCCATGCAGCCGAACCAGCACTTCAAGTTGCGCGCCCAGTTGCAGGCCTTCCACACCGCGCTCCACGACAAGAACATTCCCGTCGATTTCGCGCGGCCGCTTGAGGACCTCTCGGGCTACAAGATCGTTTTCGCCCCGGCTCTCCAGCTTCTGTCGGGAGCCGAGGCCGACGCGCTGCGGCTCTACGTGCAGAACGGCGGCACGCTCGTCGCGACCTGCAACACCGGCCTCTTCGACGAGCACCGCATCGTGCCCGACAACGGCATCCCGAAGGATCTGACGGACGTTTTCGGCATGGAGGTCGAGGAGTTCGATCCGCTTCCTCCCAATGAAGAAAACCACATCAGCTTCAAGGGCGGCTTCCAGGTTTCCGCGCTGCATCCGGTCAAGCTCTGGTGCGACGTCATCAAGCCGCTCGGCGCACAGGTGCTAGGCGTCTTCACCAAGGATTTTTACGCCAACAAACCCGCGATGACGATGAACCAGTATGGGGAGGGACGAGCCATCTACATCGGGTTCACCAGCCATCAGGCGTTCTACGGCGACCTCGTGGTCTGGCTGCGGCAGATCTGCAACCTGTTCCCCCTCCTCAAGGTCCCGGACACCGTCGAAGTCAGCCTTCGGCAGGGAAAGGACACGAAGGTTTTCTTCCTCCTCAACCACCAGAATTCGCCCGTGCGCATCCAGTTCTACAAGCCGATGCACGACTTCCTGACCGGGAGGACGTTCACCGGAACCTATGACATCCCGCCCCATGGCGTGCTCGTGCTGGACGAGCATCCGCGGCATGCGGTCTTGCACATCTCGGAATCGGACGGGGTCGAGGCTCCGCCGCGGATCAGCTCCGCCGAAGGCGCGCCCGCGATGTAGCCGATGTTACGCTGCCTTGCGGGCGGCGGCTTGGCGCTTGGCTTCCTTGTCGATCTTGTAGAGGCCCTTGCGCTGCGCCACGCGGTCGACGATGGCGATGATCAAGCGTTGGAAGTCGCGCTGCTCGACCTCGAGGAACCACGCGAAGATGACCTGGACCAAGATCAGCATCCAAAGCCACGGCAGCTCCTTCGCGACGAATCCGATCACCAGAAGCTCCAACGCGAGCGCGGAAAAGAAGGCGACCTTTGCCAGCAGCGACCACTTGGTCTTCAGTCGCAAACGGAACAGCTGGCGCCCGGCGTTGTGCGGTTCGGCCACGCTCGTGAGTTGGAGGTAGGCCCATCGGCTGCCGTAGATTTCGATGTCGTATTCGCTCCAGCCGGCATCGGCCTTGTTCTGCCAGCCCTGTTCATCGAGACGGGCGAGGATGCCTTGGAGAAACTCCACCCGGTCCGCCCACGTCTCCGCCCAATACTCGATCGTATCGAGCGGTTCGCCCTTGTCCTTCAGCTCCAGCGCGGCGAGCGCTTCCGTGGGTGCGGGAGGAGTCTGCTTCAGGATCAGCCGGCCTTTGTAGCGCGCGTAACCCCGGTAGATCGGCTGGAGGAAGAACAGCAACGCGATGAGCGGATGCGACCACCAACGGCTCTTGTTCCGTGGGAGATCTGCCTGGAATCCGGCGACGATGCAGGTCGCGATGGAGACGAGGGCCGAGACGATTCCCAGCGGGAGCAGATCCCGGAACGGAACCGAAAGCACCAGCAGGGGGAGCGTGACCAACACGTGGTATTCGAGGCTCGTCGCCATCATCAGCGCCATCGCGGGCAACGGCGTGTAGAGGGTCTGGAAGAAACCGCTGCCCCAGACGCCGTGGTAGATGATGGGCTTGCGCGTCTCCACGCCGAACTTCGACGCCGTGTAGATGCGCCCGTGCCAGATGCTGCCGCCGACGCTGTTGAAATACTCGGGATGCTTGCGGACCAGCAGCGCCTCGGCTTCGCCATAGCCCTGCTGCTGCTTCAGGTAGGCCTGCACGGTGGAACGGCGGTAGTGCCAGACGAAACCCGCCGAGCTGAAGCCGATGCGGTAGCCGCGCTGCATCAGCCGCCAGCACACGTCGACGTCGTCTCCGGCCTTGCGGTAGATGGGATCGAACCCATCGATCTCGAGAAGCGCCCAACGGTAGAAAGCCATGTTGCACCCGGGAATGTGCTCGGCGAGACGGTCGGTGAGCATCACGTGGGCGGGCCCGCCCGGGGACGTCATCACGCAGGCCGCCGTCAGCGAGTCTTCGGGTGGAAGGAAGTTGTGTCCGCCGATGCCGGTGAACTTCGAGTTCAGCAGATCGCCGATGAGGTAGTAGAGCCAGTCCTCGTCGGCGCGGCAGTCGGAGTCGGTGAATGCGACGATCTCACCCGTTGCCGCATGGATGCCGGTATTGCGCGCGACGGAGAGGCCGAGGTTGACCTGCTTGATGTTGCGGATCTTCGGATAGTTGGCGGCGATGTTCTGCGTGGTGTCGGTGGAACCATCGTCGACAAGGATGACCTCGTAGTCCGGGTAGTTCAGGCGGCTGAGGGAATCGAGGCAGGACTTCAGCGTCTTCGCCCCGTTGTAGCTCGCGACGACGACCGACACCTTCGGGCTCGATGCCAGCGGAAAGTAGGGGCCTTCGGCGAACCGCTTTTTGACAACCTCGAACGATTCCTTCCGTTCACGCGAGATTGTCACGACGCCGAACTGCCAGTCGTTGATCTGGCCGCCGTCCTTGAACCAGTCGTCGGTGAACGCGTAGACGATCGCGCCGGCCATTCCGGCCCGGAACGCGAGCTCGATCTGCCACGCGAGGGTCTCGCACTTGTGGACCTCGCCCTCGCGCAGCGAATCCATCCCGAACTCGCCGAGCATGACCGGCTTCGCGTCCGCGATCATCTGCAGGCGGGCCAGGTAGTTTTCGAAAGGCCTCGGCTGGTGCAGGTAGACGTTGAACGTGAGGAAATCGAGGTTCCGCGGCCGGAGGAACTCCGTCGGCGGATAGTTGCCCATAGTGCAGAGGCAGCCGGGATCGATTTCCTTGGCGGCATCGATGAGTTCGTCGAGAAAGTCCTCCACTTCGGAAGCGCCGCTCCAGCGGGCGATGTCAGACGGGATCTCGTTCACGATGCTGAATGCGAAGACGGACGCGTGCCCGCCGCATTGCCGGATGCAGTCGCGGACGGTCTTCAGGGCGCCTTCGCGGTGCTCCTCCTTTTCGAGAAAGCAGAGGTGCTTGTTCCACGGAATGTCGATGAGCAGCCGCAGTCCGAACTCCTGCGCCAGTTCGAGGAACCAGCGCGGCGGACTGTTGTAGATCCGGAGGACGTTGGCGCCGAGTTCGCGGACCAGGCCGAAATCCTGCCGCGTCTGTTCGGGCGAGGCGAAGGGGTAGCCGTTGGCGTCGGGTTTGAATGGCCCGTAGGTGACGCCCTTGACGTGGAATTTCCGTGAGCCGAGTCGGAAGAACTTCCCATCCACCATGACCCGGTGCTGGGCGTGATTTTCGTCGCTCATGGCAAAGTGATCGGAGACTTGCGCACCGGAAAGCCCAGGGCCCAAAGCCAGCGGTCGCGCGGACTCTGGGACCAGTGACTGGGGATTCCAGAGTTCAGTGCGCCGCCGGCTTCTTGGTGAAGAAATGGGCGGAGTGGCCGTAGTAGACTTCGGCGGCCTCCATGATCGTTTCCGAAAGCGTTGGATGCGGATGCACGGTGAGCGCTATGTCCTTGGCGTTGGCGCCCATCTCCAGGGCGACCGCGCCTTCGGCGATGAGTTCACCGGCGCCGTGGCCGACGATGCCGACGCCGAGCAGCTTGTCGGTGCCGGGTTCGATGATGAGCTTCGTCAGGCCGTCCGTGCGGTCGAAGGTCATCGCGCGGCCGGAAGCGGCCCACGGGAATTTGGCGACCTTGACCTCGATGCCCCTGGCCTTGGCTTCGGTCTCGGTCAGCCCTACCCACGCAACTTCGGGATCGGTGAAGACGACGGCCGGGATGTAGCAGTTCTTCGTGGCGAGCGGTTCGCCCACGATGGTTTCGACGGCGACGCGTGCTTCCTTCGATGCCTTGTGGGCCAGCATGATTCCGCCGGCGATGTCGCCAACGGCGAGGATGTTCGCGTCGGCCGTTTCCATCTTGTCGTTGACCTTGATGAAGCCCTTCTCGTCGAGCTCGACCTTGGTGTTCTCCAGTCCGACATCGGCGCTGTTCGGTGTGCGGCCGACGGAGACGAGGACGCGGTCGAAGAGTTCGTCGTAGGTCTTGCCGTTGTATTCGGAGACGACCTGGATCTGCTTACCCTTTGTCGCCATCTTGCCGACCTTGGACTTGAAGCGGAGCTCCTTGAAGTTCTTCGTCGCGAGCGTGAGCACGGGACGGACGAGATCCGGGTCCGCGCCCATGAGGATGCCGTCGAGTGCCTCGATCACGGTCACCTTCGAGCCGAGATTCGAGTAGACGGTGCCGAGTTCCATGCCGATGTAGCCGCCGCCGACGACGAGGAGACTTTCGGGAACTTCCTCGACGTTCAACGCCTCGGTGGAGGTCATCACGAGAGGATTGCCGAGGTCGAAGGACTTGGGCAACGCGGGCCGCGAGCCGATGGCGATGATCGCCTTGTCGAACTGGACTCGCTGCTGCCCTTCGCTGGTTTCGACGCGGAGGGTGGACGAGCTTTCGAAGTAGCCCTTGCCGGTGATGACGGTCACCCCGCGCATCTTGGCGAGCGCCGCGATGCCGCCGCTGTTCTTGGCGACGACGGAGTCCTTCCACGCACGCATCTTGGCGAGATCGACCACGGGCGGCTGGAAAGTGATTCCCAGCGCGGCGGCGTGTCTGGCTTCGGTGATGAGTTCGGTGGCGTGGAGCAATGCCTTGGAAGGGATGCAGCCACGGTTGAGGCAGACGCCACCGAGCTTGTCGGCCTCGACGAGGATGACCTTCTTGCCAAGGTCCGCGGCGTAAAATGCGGCTGCGTATCCGCCGGGGCCTGCGCCCAGAACGACGACTTCAGTTTTGATCGGGTCCATTTTGGAAATCAGAGGCGGTTAGAGCTTCACCGAGTCGTCGTTCAACGCTGCGAATGCGGCCATCAGGTCCTGGGTGAACCGCACGGCGTCGCCGCCGTCGATGGCGCGGTGGTCGTAGCTGAGCGCGATGGGCATCATCAGGCGCGATTCGATCTTGCCGGCCTTCGGGTCGGTGACGATCGCCTGGTAGCTGCCCTTGCCTACGCCGAGGATGGCGACTTCGGGCTTGTTGATGATCGGGGTGTAGTGGCCGCCGCCGATGGCGCCCTGGTTCGAGATGGTGAACGTGCCGCCGCTGAGGTCGGCCGAGGTGATCTTGCGGTCGCGCGTGCGGACCGCGAGGTCGTTCAGCTCCTTCGAAAGGGTGAGGAGGTCCTTCTTGTCCGCGTCCTTGATGACGGGGACGAACAGGCCCTGGTCGGTGTCCACCGCGAGGCCGATGTTGAAGTATTCCTTGAGGATGATCTCGTCGTTCGCCTCGTCCACGGACGAGTTGAAGATCGGATACTTCTTCAACGTGTTCGTGAGAGCCTTGATGACGAAGCAGGTCAGCGTGAGTTTGCCGCCCTTGGCCTCGTAGGCCGCGGCGTGGCGTTTGCGGAGTTCCATCAACCCGGTTATGTCGACGCTTTCGAACTGCGTGACGTGCGGGATGGTGGAGGCGTTCTCCGCCATGCGCTGGGCGATGACCTTGCGCAGGTTGGTCATCGGCTTCTTGAGGATCGGTCCGAACTGCTTGAAGTCCGGCAGCGGCGAGACTTTTTTCACGGGCGCGGCGGCTTCGGCGGAGGGCTTCGGGGTCAAGGCCTGGGCCGCGAGGCCGCGCAGGCGTTGGACGTAGCCCTTGAAATCATCGGTCGTAACGCGGCCACCGTGACCGGTTCCGGCGAGCGCACGGAGATCGATCGCGAGCGAATCGGCCAGCCATCGCACGGACGGCGACGCGGGGGGAAGCGGAGTGGAATCGTCGAACGGCTCGTCGATGCCTTCGACCTCGCCGACCTCTTCGACCGGCGCGGCGGCTACGGCCTTGCGGGCGGGGGCGGCTTTCGGGGCAGTGGCAGCATTGGGGGCCGTTTTGGCAGCGGGTGCTGCGTCAGCGGCCCCGCCTTCGACCTGGGCGATGACCTGGCCGACGGAAATTTTCTGGCCTTCCGCGACGGTGATCTTGGTGATCTTGCCGCCGGCGGGTGCCGGGATGGGCGACACGGCTTTGCCGGTCTCCAGTTCGAGGATGTTCTGGCCTTTGGTGATGGTGTCGCCCTCTTTGACGAGGATGGCCACCACTGTGCCGGAGTCCGCTCCTTCACCGAGCGTTGGAAGCTTCAAATCCATAGATCTTTTCTGCCGGATAACGCCCGGCAACAGAGCGGGAACGTGGTCAATCAAGGCCCAGTTGGAAAGAAAAGACTTCGTTCAGCTGGATGCATGAGGCGCATCAGTTAGGCGAACGATGCCTTCCGGCTTCCTTCCCGGCGAAGGCTGCCCTAAACCTTCCTACTCATGAGCAATTCTCCGGCTCCCAAGTCGGCCAAATGGCCTTTCATTCTCGGTGACCTCCTTCTCGTGGCCGCCGCCGGCGCCATCGTCGCGCAGGGTCGTCCCCTGGGTCCGTGGCAGGCGATCGCGATCGTGGCCGCCGTCGCACTGGGCGCGTGGATTCTCATCCAGCCTTTCCTGAAAGATCAGGATATCGAATCCCAGTTG
>Ga0163144_10028550_pt1 | contig 10757 bp, 12 predicted proteins | sample OliLak19BULKMAT1_FD_123175 | JGI IMG/M metagenome (GOLD analysis project Ga0163144, IMG submission 123175) | Freshwater microbial mat bacterial communities from Lake Vanda, McMurdo Dry Valleys, Antarctica - Oligotrophic Lake LV.19.BULKMAT1 | ecosystem: Environmental > Aquatic > Freshwater >... | reverse complement strand
GATCTCGTCGCCGGGCAGAACATCCGCGACCTCGAGATGCTCGAGGCGGTGCACGCGAAAAAGACCGGTGCGCTGTACGCCGCGAGCGGCGCGATGGGGGCCTTGTGTGCCGGGGCGAATGACGACGTCGTCGCGCGGCTCGACAAGTGGGGCCTGCAGTTCGGCATCGCGTTCCAGCATGCGGACGACATCCTCGACGACGATCAGATCGCACTGCGTCCGCAAGCGGTCGCGCGCGTCGACATGCTCGTCGCGAGCTGCCTCGAGATCCTCTCTGCGATGGGCCCGGGCGCCGACGCGCTGCGGGCGATCGCGCGGTGGGTCCACGAGCGCACGCACGCCGCGGTCGCCGGCGAAAAGCGCGATTAGTGCAGGGCAGGGAGGCCGCGACCGTCGACGATGCCGCGGCCGAGCTCGCGGCATGGGAAGTCGGGCCGGCTGCGGTCGCACCGCTCGGCGACGGACTGATCAACGACACGTTCGCGGTCGATGCGACCGGCGGGCGCTTCGTGCTGCAGCGCGTGCATCCGGTGTTCCGACCCGAGGTGCACCTGAACATCCTTGCCGTCACCGCGCGTCTGGTCGAGCGCGGCATCGCGACGCCAGAGCTTCAAAGGACCACCGACGGATCGCTGTGGTCCGCACCGCCGGGGGCCGTGTGGCGGCTGATGACGCGCATGCCCGGCCACAGCTTCGGTGCGGTGCGCTCGGCCGCGCAGGCACATCACGCCGCCGGATTGCTCGCACGGTTCCACGAGGCGACCGCCGATCTGCCGCACGAATTCGTCGGGATGCGCACCGGCGTCCACGACACGGCGGCGCACCTCGCTGCGCTCGAACTGGCGGTTGCCGAGCATCCCGATCATCGATTGCACGGCGAGGTCGCAGCGCTCGCTGCCGCGATCCTCGCGGGCGCTCGCGCGCTGCCCGATCTCTCGGGCCTGCCCGAGCGCGTCGTGCACGGCGATCCGAAGCTGAACAACGTGCTGTTCGAGGGGACCGAGGGCGACGCGAGCGAGCACCCGCTGTGTCTCGTCGATCTCGACACCGTCGGTCCGAGCGCGCTGCACCTCGAGCTCGGCGACATGTGGCGATCGTGGTGCAACCTCCGCGGCGAGAACGAGCGCAACGCGGCGTTCGACTTCGGCGTGTTCGAGGCGTCGCTGCACGGCTATGCGGCGGGTCGCGCCGCGCCGACCCGCGACGAGCGCGATGCATTGGTGCACGGGCTCGAGTGGATCACGCTCGAGCTCGCGGCCCGCTTCGCCGCCGATGCGCTCGAGGAGAGATACTTCGGCTGGGACGCACGGCGATTTCCCGCACGCGGCGAGCACAACCTCGTGCGCGCGCAGGGCCAGTGGGCGCTGCACGGCCAAGCACTTGCGAATCGCGAGGCACGGCGTACCGCGATCGCTCGCGCGTGGTGATGGTGATCTAGTTCGGCGGCTGCGCGGCGGTTCCGAGCTCGCGCCGCAGGTTCTCGATGCGGCGCTGGGCGATCGCGACTTGCTTCGGATCGTCGGCCATCACCTGCTTGTACTGCTCGAACAATACGATCGCCGCCTCGCGATCGTTGCGGGCGGTGAGCACCGCGCGCTCGAGCAGTAGATCGTGGCGTGTCGGCGCGAGCTCGTAGGCCTTCTCGAGCACCTCGATTGCCTGCAGCTTGCGCGTCTCGTCGGCTTGCAGCGCGTGCGCGAGCTCGATGTAGTCATCCGCCGTCGCGGTGCCGCGGGCGACGAGCAGCTCGAACGCGGCCGCGCCGTCCTGGAACCGCGCGTTGTGGCCGGCGAGGCGACCGAGCTTGCGCAGCAACTCGTCGGGCACCGATGCATCCGCGGCGCTCACCGCTTCGTGCAGGAAGTGGCGGGCCCACGCGCGCTGCTTGCGTTCCTCGAGCAGCGTTGCGGCGTAGAGTCCTTCGCACGCCGGACTGATCGGGACCTTGTTGAGGCAGCGCTGCAGCTGCACGAGCGCGTGCGGGACATTGCCGCTCGCGATTGCCGCTCGCGCCGCGTCGATCGCCGCAGCGAGCGCGCCGGGCTCGATCTGGGCGTCGGTCCGCGGCGGGGGCGGTTCGGTGTCGGGGTCGATGAACGGCGTGTCGACCTTGTCGCGGGTCGGCGCCGAGACCAGCGCTGCGGGGTCGTCGACCTTGGTCGGGGCGGGATCGGACCGGCAGGCAGCGCCCGCCAGTACGAGCGCGAACAGCAGCCGGTCGCCGAAGTCGGAGGCGCGCACGCCCGGAGTATACTCTCGCGCGGTGTCCGATCACCCGGCCCAGCCCGCTGTGCGAATCGCGGTTTATCCCGGCTCGTTCGACCCGATCACGCTCGGCCACGTCGACATCGCCGAGCGCGCCGCGCGTCTGTTCGACCGGGTAATCCTCGCGGTCGGTCGCCACCCGAGCAAGGCCGGATTTTTCGACGTCGACACGCGTATCGCCCTTGCGAAGCGCAGCGTCGCACACGTGCCGAACGTCGAGGTCTCGAGCTTCGCCGGGCTGGTCGTCGAGTTCTGTCGCGAGAACGCGGCGCGCGTGCTCGTCCGTGGCCTGCGTGCGACGGGTGACTTCGAGCCCGAGTTCCAGATGGGCCTCGCGAACCGCGATCTCGCGCCGGAGATCGAGACGGTCTTCCTCATCCCGCCGGCTTCGCACATGTACGTGTCGAGCTCGTTGGTGCGCGAGATCGCTGGCCATGGTGGTGACTTCGTGCGCTACGTGTCCGACGACGTCGCCGCCGCCGTGCGTGCGCGCGTGCGCTCTGGCGGAGGCGCGTGAGCAACGATCGCGAGCTGCCGGCGGGCGTCGATGCTGCGGATCCGCCGTGGCGCGGCGACGAGCACCAGCTACAGGTGCAGGCCGCCGCCGACGCGGGCCTCGCGATCGACGAGGTCGCGCTCGACCTGTACACCAAGGGCTTCTCCGCCGGCATCACGATCGACGATCCACTCGACGGTGCACTCGTCGCGCGCGGGCGCACGCTCCTCGCCGCGTCCGAGCTGCGCGCGACGCTCCGCCCAGTCCTGCGTTATCTCGGCGTCGCGCCCGAGCTCGTCGACGTCGAAGTCGTCGACGGTCGCTTCGTCATGCGCATCCACAAAAAGGCGACCGAAGGCACCAAGCCCGTGTACGAGGCGGGCAAGCTGACGTTGCAGATCTGGTTCGGCTTCGGCCTGCTCGGGTTCGCTGCCGGGCGCTTCATGCCGGCGTTCGTGAGCGCGATCTTCTGGGGCATCGGATTGATGCTCGGTGCATGGCAACTCCGGCGCGGGCTCGCGACCGGGCGCGCGATGCTCGGGGCTCGCGTCGCGATTGCGCTCGGCATGGTCGCGCAGACCGACAAGCTCGTGCTGCCACCCGAGAAAGAGCTGGCGGCGTTGCCGTGAGTGATCCGTCTCGCGGGCCCCGCGATCCGGGGATGTGCACGACCTGCGCGCACGCGCACGCGATCACGAGTGCGCGGGGCTCGACGTTCTGGCGGTGTCGCGAGCACGATCGCGATCCGAGCTGGCCCAAGTATCCGCCGCTGCCGGTGCTGCGATGCCCACGGTGGGTGCGCTCGCCTGAGGGATGATGTCACGGGTGACCGGTCAGTCCGGCGTCGGCGTCATCTCGGTCGTCGACTGCGGCACGTCGTCTGCACAGCGGTAACGGAGGTCCTGCAGCACGTCGCGGCCGCCACCGCAGTCGTCGCCGTCGCCGTCGGCGCAGGTGATCGAAACCTCGCCGCAGCGATCGACGTACTCACACGCGACCTCGGTCGCGATCGCGGCCGCTCGATCGTCGGGTCGGCGTATATCGCATTTCGTCGCGAGCTTCCGCACGTGCTCGCTCCGTCGGCGCCCCGCCGTTCGGGGCGCGCCTGCTAGACTCCGACCGTCCGTGGCCCTCGACATCGATACTGCGCGCCTCGTCTGCGAGCTGTGCCGTAGCTTCTACGCGCTCGGCTGGGCGTCCGGTACGGGCGGCGGCATCTCGATTCGCGGCGCGGACGGCATCTACGTCGCGCCGTCGGGTGTACAGAAGGAACGCATCGCGCCCGAGGACGTGTTCGTGCTCGACGCGACGCACCTCGATCGCGCCCACGTGATCCATGGGCCGAGCAACGCGGCACTGCGCGTGTCCGAGTGTCAGCCGCTGTTCTTCAACGCGTTCCGCGATCGTGACGCCGGCGCTGCGCTGCACAGCCACTCGCTGTGGCCGGTGCTCGCGGCGAGGCTCGCGTCGCCGACGGGCACACCTGCCGTGCTGCGCCTGCGCGGCTTCGAGATGCTCAAGGGCCTGCGCGGCAAGGGTTGCTTCGACGAGGTACGCATCCCGATCATCGCGAACACGGCGCGCGAGTCGGAGCTCACGGACAGCATGGCCGAGGCTATGCGCGCCCATGCCGACGTCGATGCGGTGATCGTCGCCGGTCACGGCATCTACGTGTGGGGCCCGAGCTGGATCGTCGCGAAGACCCAGGCCGAGTGTCTGGACTGGCTGTGTCGCGCGGTGGTCGAATCACATCGGCTCGGGTTGTACGATGCGCCCGGAGGCCCCGCATGAAGCTCCAGTGGCTCGAGCCTGTCGTCGCGCCCGCCGTCGCCGCACCTTCCGTCGCCGATTTGGGCGCGGTCGGTGTGCTGCACGAGGTGCTGCCCGCGGATCCGGCCGGCTACCAGCCGCAGCTCGACACGTTGAAGTCCGCGCGGGGCTATGTCGAGCAAGACATCATCGAGCTGCATCCGCACACAGACGGCCTCGATGCGATCTGTGCGAAGTTCGAGGGCGAGCATCTGCACACCGACGACGAGGTCCGCTACGTGCTCGAAGGCGAGGGCATCTTCGACATCCGCGGCGGCGACGATCGTTGGATCCGCGTCACCGTCCAGGCCGGCGATCTGATCGTCGTGCCCGCGAATCTCCATCATCGATTCTTCCTCACCGAGCGCCAGCACATCCGGTGCGTGCGTCTCTTCAAAGACAAGACCGGGTGGGTGCCGCATTATCGGCAGCCCCAACCGAGAACATGATTGGGAACATGACAAACGGCCCCGTGCGCCACGAACAAGACACGGACACGAACATGGACACCAGCACGAAGACGACGCAGGACTACAAGGTCGCCGACATGGCGCTCGCCGACTGGGGGCGCAAGGAGATCGCGCTCGCCGAGAAGGAGATGCCAGGTCTCATGGCGCTCCGCACGAAGTACGGCGCGACCAAACCACTCGAGGGAGCCAAGATCGCCGGCTGCCTCCACATGACGATCCAGACCGCGGTGCTCATCGAGACGCTGGTCGAGCTCGGCGCCGACGTGCGCTGGTCGTCGTGCAACATCTTCTCGACGCAGGATCACGCCGCGGCGGCGATCGCTGCGCGCGGGCTGCCGGTGTTCGCGTGGAAGGGCGAGACCGAGGAGGAGTACTGGTGGTGCGTCGAGCGCAGCGTTCGTTGGCCCGACGGCTCGCTGCCCAACATGCTCCTCGACGACGGTGGTGACCTCACCATCATCATGCATCGCGACCACCGTGCGGCGCTCGAACAGTGCCGTGGCGTCAGCGAAGAGACCACCACCGGCGTGCATCGCCTCTATCAGATGGCCGAGCGCGGCGAGCTGGCGATCCCGGCGATCAACGTCAACGACTCGGTCACGAAGAGCAAGTTCGACAACCTCTATGGTTGTCGCGAGAGCCTCGCCGACGGCATCAAGCGCGCGACCGACATCATGGTCGCGGGCAAGACCGTCGTCATCGCCGGCTACGGCGACGTCGGCAAGGGCAGCGCCCAGTCGATGCGCGGCTTCGGTGCGCGCGTGATCATCACCGAGATCGATCCGATCTGCGCACTGCAGGCGGCGATGGAGGGGTACCAGGTCCTGACGATGGACGAGGCGGCGCCGCTCGCCGACATCGTCGTCACCGCGACCGGCTGCTTGGGCGTGCTGACCAAGGCGCACATGGAGCGGATGAAGGACGAGGCGATCGTCTGCAACATCGGTCACTTCGACTCGGAGATCGAGATCGGCGCGCTCGAGGCCGACAAGTCGATCAAGGAGATCAACATCAAGCCGCAGGTGGACCGCTTCGTGTTCCCCGACGGCCACGCGATCCTCATGTTGGCGCGCGGTCGCCTCGTGAACCTCGGCTGCGCGACCGGCCATCCGAGCTTCGTGATGTCCTCGAGCTTCACCAACCAGGTGCTCGCTCAGATCGCGCTGTGGACCGAGCCCGGCAAGTACGAAAAGGGCAAGGTCTACGTGCTGCCCAAGCACCTCGACGAAGAGGTCGCACGCCTGCACCTCGGCAAGCTCGGTGCGAAGCTGACGACGCTGACCAGCCAGCAGGCCGAGTACCTCGGCGTGCCCGTCGGCGGTCCGTACAAGCCGGAACACTACCGGTACTGATCCGGTAGGGTGTCGCGAAAGCGGCCCATCGGCGGGACGAGCTGTCCCGCCCGTGGGCCGCACGTGCGTCCAGCATGCGGGACGCTCGCCTCGACGCTGACGTGAACGAGCGAGATTTCGCGCGGCACGGCGTTTGTATGGTGTGCCCGGCATGACCGCGGCACACGCGTCGGAGCGCATGGAGATCCCGAGCAACGAACGTCCCCGCGAGCGCCTGATGCTGTTCGGCGCCGAGGCGCTCGGCGACATCGAGTTGCTCGCGCTCGTGCTCGGTGGAGGGGGATCGGTGCGGCGCGCGTTGACGATGCTCGAGCGCACCGGCGGTCTGCACGGACTCGCGTCGAGCGGACCGCACGAGCTGTGCACGATCCCGGGCATCGGGGTCGCGGGCGCGACGGCGGTGAGCGCCGCACTCGAGCTCGCGCGCCGACTCGGCCGGATCGAGCTTCCGTACACCACTGCGCTGCGCGGGCCCGAGGACGTCGCTCGCTACGCCCGCGCGACGTTCGGCGATGCGGAGCAAGAGACGTTCGTGGTCCTCGGCCTCGATGCGCGCGCACGCGTGCGGCTGGTTCGCACGGTCGCGATCGGATCGGTCGCCCACGTCGACGTGCACCCGCGCGAGGTGTTTCGTCCGCTGGTGCGCGCGGGGCTGCACTCGGCGATCGCCGTGCATAACCATCCGAGTGGCGAGCCGGATCCGAGCCAGGCCGACATCGAGCTGACCCGACGGCTGGCCGAGGTCGGACGGCTGCTGGGGATTCCGCTCCTCGACCACCTCGTCGTCACGCGCACGCGAAGTGTTTCGCTCGCGACGCTCGGGCTGGTCCCGGGCGCATGAACGCGCGCGGCCGGGTGTGACCCCGAAAGCGACGGTTGGCGCAAACGCAGATGCCGGGGCACGCGCACGCCGTCCACGAGATCACCTCTGTCGTGCCGCAGACCCGCTCTGCATGGGAATAGCCGGCCCACCGACCGACTTGGGCGAGGACGCGTTCTATAATGCGAGACGACGGATGAATCGCGCGCGACTCCTAGCGGTGGGCAAGCTGTTGCTTCTGATCGGAATCCCGACCGGGCTCATCGGCACGCTCTTCGGGGCCGGCGTCCACTGTGGGGTGAGCAACCGCGCCGCGATCACGGGGTTCGAGCGCGATGTTCTCGGCCTCGACGTCGACGTGCCGAGCACGCCCGCGGCGAAGCCACCCGAGAGCAAGCCACCCGAGAGCAAGCCACCCGAGAGCGCGCCACCCGAGAGCGCGCCACCCGAGAGCGCGCCACCCGAGAGCGCGCCACCCGAGAGCGCGCCACCCGAGAGCGCGCCGCCCGAGACGGCGACCAAGCCGCCCGAGACGACGCCGACCGAAACGCCGCTCGAGAAGCCGACGGTCACGACCGCCGATCCGCTGTCCGGTGATCTCGCGGCGAAGCTCGCGATGCCCGTCAAGCTGCGCATCAAGGTGCTCATCGACGACGAAATGATCGCGGCGCATCCCGACTGGATCGACTACACGCAGCGCACGGTCGGTGCCGCGTCGCAGATCTACGAGCAGCAGTTTGGCATCTCGCTCGAGCTCGTCGGCGTCGGGCGCTGGTCGGTCGTCACCGCAGGCATGTCGGCGGAGCAGCTCCTCACCGAGCTGCGCACGCACCCGCGCGACGGTGCCGACACGATGGTCGGGCTGACGGCACGCCCGCTCGATGGATCGATCGCGGGCGAGGCCGAGACGCCGCTGCCCGAGAGCGCGTTCAACGGTGCGTACGGCATCGTCTACTCGGTGCCGAACACCCGCGAGCCGCACCTGCGCACGCTGCTGCACGAGGTAGGGCACATGTTCGGGGCGCTCGACGTCACCGACCCGAGCGACCCCGCGTTCGAGGCTGCGAGCTGGATGAGCTACGCCCCGGTGCGCGACGGGCAGACGCCGTGGATCGACGCGACGAATCGCGCGCGCATCCTCGAGCGCAAGGATAAGCCGTTCGCCCCCGAGCCCGCGGCCGCACCGGTCGTCGAGAACCCCACGCTGTAGGCACGAGGATCATGGCACAGCCGCCAAAGCCGACACCTGCTGCACCGCGCCCGAAGCCGGCACCCGCGAAGCCATCGCCGGGGAAAGCCGACGCGATCGCCGTCGCCGAGCCTGCAGAGCCGGTCGGCAAGATCGCGTGGATCCTCGGCTGGGTCGTCGCACCGCTGTCGGTGCTCGGTGCGATCTACGGCGGCGGCGTGCTGCTCGGCGCGCATCGTCCCGACGGATGGTTCGCGCGCTCGGTGATGTGGGTCGCGGGGCTGTTCTAGTCTCGCGAGTCAGTCGACCTGCGGCGCGCGCCCGGTCTCCGTGTGGACCTCGTGGCGGTAGCGCTCGAGCTCGTCTTCGATGTCGCTCGCCTGACCGCCGTGCGCGTCGACCAGCCGCACCGCGACGCGACGCGCGATGGTGCCACCTTGCGCAGCATCGGTCAGCACGAGCGGCAATCGACGCCGCACGATGTCGATCACGTGGCACACGCCCTCATGGGCAATCGCGTGGTCGACCTCGCACCAGCGGTACGGCAGATCGTGCACGAGCCGCTCGCCGGCGCGACCGCGACGATCGAGCAGGCGCGCGGTCGGCCCGTGACGCGGATACAGATCCGCGAGCACCGGATCCTCGAGCTCCATCGCGCCGAGCGGATCGCCGGGCACCAGCGGGAGCAGCTGCGTCGTGCAAGCGACCGGGCGCGCGCGACCCTCGGGCCACGACGGCAACAGGCGCGCGACCACGTCGTCGACGAGCTCCTCCGCCATCGATCGATATGTCGTCAGCTTGCCGCCGACGAGCGCGAGCACGCCGTCGTCGCGCTCGACGATCCGATGCTTGCGCGACAGCTCGACGGTGTCGCCACCGCCTTCGGCACGCACGAGCGGTCGTACGCCGGACCATGTGCTGACGATCGCACTGCGATCGAGGCGCGCACCCGGCAGGATGCGCCGCACGAGATCGAGGATCTCGTCCTCGTCCTGCGTCGTCACACCGCTCGCACCGGGATCGCCTTCGTACGCGCTGTCGGTCGTGCCGAGATACGTCCGCGTGCCCCACGGCACTGCGAAGAGGATCCGTCGCTGCTCTCGCGCCTGGATCACCAGCGGCTGTCGCACCGGCGCGTCGCGACTGCGCACGACGATGTGCGTGCCCTTCGACAGCGAGAGCAGGTTCTCGCCGCGCGTGCCGAGCAGCGCGGGTCCGGTCCACGGGCCCGCAGCGACGACGACGACGCGGGCGTTCACGACGGTGCCGTCCTCGAGCGTGACCGTATGCGCGCCACGTGATCCGGCGAGCGCGTCGACGCGTGCGTACGTCAGCACCTGCGCGCCGTGTCGCCGCGCGTCGGAGAGGATCGCGAGGGTCAGTCGAGCATCGTCGGTGACCGCATCCTCGTACTGCACCGCGCCGCGCAGACCTTCGGCACGCAACAGCGGCTCGGTCGCGAGCGTCGCCTCGGGATCGAGGTAGTCGTGCGCCTGTCCGCGATGGAAGTTGAGCGTGTCGTACAGCGTCAGGCCGAGCCGCAGCTTCCACGGACCGAGCCGGTCGCCGGTGTACGCCGGAAAGAGGAATCGTGCGGGGCGCACCAAATGCGCCGCCGCTTCGTACAGCCGGCCGCGCTCGCGAAGCGCTTCGTAGACGAGGCCGAGCTCGCCCTGCTCGAGGTAGCGAACGCCGCCGTGGATGAGTCGCGTCGATCGCGAGCTCGTGCCGAACGCGACGTCCTGCGCCTCGATCACGAGCACGCTCAAGCCGCGCAGCGCTGCGTCGCGGGCGATGCCTGCGCCCGTGATCCCCGCGCCGACGACCACGAGATCCCAGGTCTCGTGTCGTTCGCGCAGGCGCTGCACCAAGGCACTACGCTGGGCGGCGCCCCACGGTGGTGACGAGGCCTGTTCGTGCGATGAAGTGCTCACCAGAGTCGAAGGCCCCGCCACGGGCCGCTGGGCCGTTGCCTCGATCGCCGACAGCGCGTGCCGCGGGCCCACCGGTGGGGCGCTGCACGATCACCAAACGCCGTGTTGCTTTCGCCGCGCCGCATTGTGAAACTCCCCCGAGCCTACCCCGAACAGGAACTGCGATGGCGCTCTACACTCTCTACGTCCAGTACGCGGGACGTCCCCCCGAGACCAAAGCATTCGACAAGGACGTGATCATCATCGGACGTGATGTCGGTGATATCGCGCTGTTCGATCCGCAGGTCTCGGGACGTCACGCAGAGGTTCGATTCTCGGCGGGCAAGCTGGTCTTCCGCGATCTCGGATCGACCAACGGATCCTTCATGCCGAACGGCGAGCGCATCCACCAACCGGTGGAGCTCGGCATCGGACAAGCGGTG
>Ga0163144_10028549_pt1 | contig 10757 bp, 7 predicted proteins | sample OliLak19BULKMAT1_FD_123175 | JGI IMG/M metagenome (GOLD analysis project Ga0163144, IMG submission 123175) | Freshwater microbial mat bacterial communities from Lake Vanda, McMurdo Dry Valleys, Antarctica - Oligotrophic Lake LV.19.BULKMAT1 | ecosystem: Environmental > Aquatic > Freshwater > Lake... | reverse complement strand
CACGGGGAGATTGTTGTTACCGTTCGAACCATCCCCTAACTGACCCTGTCCATTGCTCCCCCAGGCCCAAACAGTCCCATTGCTTTTAAGCCCAAGGCAATGATGAAATCCTCCACCAATTGCAATAACTCCTGTAATGCTGCTTGGTACAGGCACATTTACGTTCGTGTTCGTTCCGTTTCCAAGTTCACCCTCCGTGGTGTGCCCCCAGGACCACACTGTTCCATCACTTTTAAGAGCATGAGCATGATTCCCTTCTCCTGAAATGGCAAACACTCCCGAAATACCGCTGACCTGCACCGGAGCATTTCTATCTGTAGTTGATGCATCGCCCAGCTGGCCAGAAACATTGCTTCCCCAGGCCTTTACGGTGCTATCGCTGCAAAGTGAAAGGGAATAGTATGCTCCGCCCGCAATGGTTTGAGCAGAAGAAAAAGCCGGCAGCAAACACGCTGCCAAGAAAAGAAACAAAGAAGGAAGTAAAAATTTTCTCATATATAAATGTACTATTGTTTTTTGAATTTTCGGCAGCAAGATAGTATTATATCAAATTCCAAATGGACAATACTCACAGATGTGGAATACTTTTTTTGAAATGATAATCGAGGAAAAAAATCGCATCGTTCAGCAAAACGGGCTCATAGAATTCACATATCACCAATCATGCCTGGCAATGATCACAATGGAATGAGTTTGATATGGACTTTCCGGACTTTTAACAAAGGCTATGCCTATATCAAGCATTTTTGCGTTCCAGTCGTTCATGCCTAATAACTGTGCTCTGTGTCCAAGGTTTTTATCATATGTATCCAGGATAAGCTCGCGGATCATTTCTTCCCCGTTGCCAGCTCCCGCCTGCCAGGATTCAAATGTGTTCATTTTAGGATCTTTGATCCAGTCTTTGTTTAATTTATAACCGGCTGTATCCATCATATAATTAATACCATAACCTTCCGGAGTTATATGCCCTTGGTAATTTCTTTTTACCATATCCATTGCTTTGGTACAGGCGATCTTAGCGAGAGTATCGTTCCATTTTAACGCAGGCCTTTTTGTTACAGTTGACAGATTTGCTCCCGTCTCTTTAGAATATGCTGCCGGATTTGCGCGCACTTTATTTAGATAGAGAACTGCTTTTTTAGCTTCCGCAGTATCACACATTGCAATGGGTTGAAAAATGAATGAAAGCAATAGGGAAGAGGGGGCAATTAGTAAAAGAATAAATATTTTTTTCATAGTATTATAGTTGTAGTTAATATTTTATCCATTGTTCTTCATTTAAATCCCTTGTTAAGACAATATATCACTAACGTTTCCCTTAATAGTATCCGTTAGTTTTTGCATCGGCAGATCGTTACTATCTTTTCCAAACGGGTCTTCTATTTCTTCAGCAATCAATTCAAGGCTGGCCAGTACATAAAATATAAAGGTAGTTATTGGTACAGTGAAGTATCCCAAATTAAAAGCAAAACCCAATGGCATGGTTATCGCATAAATAAAAATAAATTTCTTTATAAAGGTACTGTAGCTGTAGGGAATCGGTGTGTTTTTAATGCGTTCGCAGGCACCACATATATCCATAAAAGATTGCAGCTCATTGTTAAGCACAATAAATTGCTCAGCGGAAATACTTTTTTGCTTGTATAACTGATTTACTTTATTGATGATACCTTCTGCAACTTTATTAGGCACATGTTGCACCCCGCTAAAGTCCGGAAGTTCAGGATGGGGCTTTTCATCCAATTCCAGGCGTGTGCTCTCTTTTTGCAAATGTTTTTGCAAAGCAGAAGCAAATAGGGGGATAACTTGCTTAAAAAATGAGCGCGATCCGGATTCTTCTTCCGGTAAAAATACATTCATCTTAATAGCGAGGTTCCGGCTGTTATTTACCAAGTTTCCCCACAGTTTCCGGCCTTCCCACCAGCGGTCATAGGCTGTGTTGGTCCTGAAGACCAGGAGCATGGATATGGCAAAGCCCAACAGAGTATGCATGATGGTTATATTCCGGGCATTGCTACTCTGTGATAATTTTAAGTATTGTGTTTCCAGGTACACGATCCCTGCCGAATAAAGGGCTATAAACAACAACAGGGGTAATAATGCCCGGAAAGTATCCGCTTTGTGAAACCTAAAAATAGAAAGGTACCAGTCTTTGGGATTATAAAAAATCATAGATTTCTAGCTGCTTTTTAATCAAAAATATTCTTTTCCCATAATTTTAGTGCATATTGCTTAAATACATCAGGCCCTTTTTTAAACCCTTCGTCCAGTAAATACTCTCCTCCTGCATAATCTATTTCAGAGACCTTTACTTTGCTTTGGCCCCTTACCGCATACTTTTTTACACCCTCGTGCATGATGATCTTCATATTGCTCGGGCTTACATCACTGGCACAAGTGGTGGTGTACATGAGCCAGACCTCGGCTTTACCGTTTTTATCCAGGTCGGTTATAGCAAATGCATTATTAATAAAATTTGCTTTTATATCCAGTTCACATTCTTTTACAAAGTCATACAGCTTCCAATTCAGTTTTGCGCTGTCACCTTTAACAATGTAGTGAAAGGCAAACAATTCAGCTTCATTAAATTCACTATTAGACGCAGGCTGGCTTCCAGTCTCTGTTGCGATCACAATATTATCTCCCCAATTATCTGTCCAGCGCACGGCATTTACCACAGCACCTTTGTATTGAATTGTTTTAGGGATGGAGGCTTTATCAAGCGTAATGGCCTTTATCTGAGCGAAGCTTGCTTGTGTAATCAGCAATAAAAGAAAAAACAATATTTCCTTCATATCACTTCCCGGACTTTTCACTTTCTATTGTAAATTTTTCATTCGTTTTTTTCAGCTTGCTGGTTTCGCATATTTTGTATAACGAAGCAATTAACCGGCTTGCCTTATTTGTTGGAAACGCAGACTGTAAAAACTTCCTTTTACCATCGTAATAAACGATAAGCGTTATCTGCGGGCCGTCTGTATATTCCATTCCGTTAAAATTAATTGTATCCAGGCCGATACTTTTAAGCTCTATGTTTACTGTTTTAAACAAGGAATCATCTGCTACCCCGGTACAATAACCCATCCTGGTGGAATCAAAATCCCTGGAAAAATTTTGGGCATCCTTTTTATACACCGTTTCCGCATACAACTTAAATTGCTTGTTGTCTTCTATTTGTAAATGATAAGTAGGACAGGTTCCAAAACAGCCGGAGGTATGAAAAATAATTTTTTCAATCTGCATTGTTTTTTCCAGCTGGCTGCAGTCCTTGAGTGTGGAGAGGATTAGAAGTGTTATAATTATTTTAACCATTGCTTATGTTTTGCGGATATCCACTTTACAGGATATCATTACTTACTCTTAATCTCAAACTCCGTTCTTCTATTCATCTGCCTGCCATCTTCGGTATCGTTTGTTCCCATGGGCTTTGTTTCTCCATACCCTTTGGAGCTTAAACGGGATTTATCAATACCGTGTGTGGCTACATAATCCATCACCGATTGTGCGCGGCTTGCAGAGAGCTTCATGTTATACTCGTCCGATCCCTTGCTGTCTGTATGTCCTCCGATCTCAATGGCCATAGTAGGAACATCCTTGAGAAGCTGCACTAATCGCTCCAATTCGTAGGTAGATTCCGGGCGCAGGGTGGATTTGTCAAAGTCAAAGAAGATATTACGCAGAACTATCTTAGTTCCTACAGCAATGTTCTTCAGGCCTATTTCTTTTACATATTCCTGGTAGCCTGCCGCAGCCGGTATGTCAAAGTTCTCGGAATGGAAGAGATAGCCTTCCTTTTTAACTGCAATCCCGTAATTCTTTCCGGCAGGAAGCGATACCAGGAACTTACCGCTGGCGCTATTTGATTTAAAAGAAGCAATAACCTGATTTAAAACATTGTCTACCAATTCGATATCTGCTTCCAAGGGAGCCTTTGTCACTGCATCAAAAATGATCCCTTTTAAAATTGAAACCGCTACCACCGGAACGAAAACTTCCTTAGCGATCACTGTTTCTTTAATTGGTTCTGTTTGGCTGGCAAGCAGGTTATCTTCCGTATTCAGAATTGGACTTTTGGGAGTAACAAAGGTGATGAGGTAAATATCCTTTTCCCCAAACCCCTCAGGCTTGAAAGCGGAGTAGTAGGCGTGCTTTCCGCTTGCAGATAACACGAAGTCAATGTCATCATCCGGGGAATTAATTGGGAAACCCATATTTTCAGGGGTAGACCATTTCTTCTTTTTTTCATCCCACACCGTTTTAAAAATATCATATCCACCAATTGTCTTTTGTCCTTCGCTGCTGAAGAAAAGTGTTTTTCCATCCGGGTGAATATATACACCGTGTTCTCCCATAGGGGTATTTACAGTTGGTCCTAGGTTTTCGGCTATTCCCCATTTTTGTTTTTTAGGATCCCAGATACATTTGTAGATATCATGTTCTCCAAAGCCGCCTTCCCGGTTGCTCACAAAGAACAAGGTGTTTCCATCAGCCGTGATCGAAGCAGAGGATTCGTGGTACTTAGAGTTAATATTATCGTTCAGGTTATCCGGCTTTGCCCAAAAAGCACCTTTCTGTTCGCATTCGTAAATATTTCCGCTGCCTCGTGCCACGTCATCCAGATATATAAACAGCTTTTGTCCGTCTGCAGAAAGCGCCACCGTAGCATCGTGCCGGTTATCGCTGTTAACAGGCTTACCCATGTTCTTAGCAGGATTCCACTTTGTCCCTTCATTGGTGGAGATATAAATGTCCTCGTAATACTGCTGGTCATTGGGATCAATGCCTCCACCGGATGTGCTGGATCTCCTGGAAGTGAACATCATCACAGCTTCATCCGCAGATATCACCGGTGCGTAATCCGCAAATGGTGAATTGATCTCCGGGCCAATGTTATCGATGAACACAAGTGTAGGAGTTTTTACAAGCTCTATACCAAGCCTGCATTCCGATATCTTCCTGTCTGTATCCTTCAGGGATTCTGCGTCCTCCGGTTTGATCAGTGGGCGGTAGAGCTGGAATTCCTTGATCGCCTTGTCCCATTCCATACTGAGCTGATATGCGCGCCCCAGGTAATAGTTTATGTTCTCTCCCACATTCGGATTTAATTTATAAGCCTTTTCAAGGCTTTCAAGCGCCCTTTGTTTCCAGGATGAATTCAAATAGCAAACTCCAATTTTGTAATTAAGCAATGCATTATTGGGATTGAACTTATTGGCTTGAAGGTACAGCTCAAGCGCATCGCCATAAAGTTTATATCCTTCCTTTTGTGATTTATTAAAAAAGTCATCCCCATCTTCCATACTATTTTTCGCATCCTTAAATCCGCTTTTATCATTTGGGAAATTAGCTTTATCAAATTCCACATTCTGTGAAAAGAGGGTGGAGGTGATAACAAGTAATATCAGCGTTGAAATTGTTCCGGTCTTTTTCATTTTTAGTATTTTAAACTTTTAATCCTATTATTAATATATCATCTGTTTGATTGGAGCTTCCTTTCCATGCCAAATGTTTTTTATTAAGCTCTTCCATTTGCTTTTCAAGCGGAAGCGTATATATCTGCAGGAGGAGTTCCTTTAAATGAAAAGAAAGGAATTTTTTTCTTTTTTCTCCGCTTATCTGATCCTGAAATCCATCCGAATAGAGGTAAATAATGTCGCCTTCCTTCACTGGAATGCTGTGACTGGTAAAAGAACAGTCGAGCGTTGTCCCTATAAATACCCTGTCTCCTTTCACTTCCCTGATCTCTCCATTGCTGATTACAATACATGGATTATGAGCTCCTGAAAAAACGATCTCTTTCTTCTGTTTATCATATTTGATAATGGCTATGTCCATACCAAACTTGCCAGTTGTATTTTCATTGTTCTGATGCAGGACGGACATCAATTGATTATTTACTGCCTTGAGAACATCGTTCGGAGCGATCCCCGCATTTGCCCGCGTGATATCATCCAGCATGATAAATCCCAGCAAGGACATGAAGGCGCCCGGAACACCATGGCCTGTACAATCTGCTGCTGCCACGGATACAGAGTTATTATCCTTTCCCTCATGCATCCAATAAAAATCACCGCTCACAACATCTTTAGGCTTGTAAAAAATAAACGAATCCTGGAAATGCTTTGAAAGCATGCTGATGGGCGGAAGAATTGCTTCCTGAATGCTTTTTGCATAATCAATACTATCCGTAATGAGCATATTTTTTTGCACGATCTGTTCTTTCTGCTTATAAATAATATCATTTTTCTGTGTCAGAATATTATTTGCCTTCTTTTTATTCCGGTAAGCAGCAAAAACAAGGGCAGTGAGTATTATACCCAGCAAAGAGAATCCCACAGCCCCCCAGATGATCAGGCGTTGTGTTTTGAGCGCTGAATCTGCCAGCTCTTTATCTTTTTTCAGCAGCTCTGTTGCTTTCGCCTGTGCATCAGCATCCATCTGCATACGGTTTTTCTCCTCCTGCTGCGCTTTGATCTTTAACTCTTTTAGCTGGCTTTCTCCGCTAAGCTGTTCGATCTCCTGCAGGGATTTAATATTTTTAGAAGACAGCGTACTTATCACACTTTCTTTTGTCTTTATCTTTAGCTCCTGCTCCTGAGCTTTTTGCTGCTGATCCTTCTGGGCTTGTAGGGCAAATTCCGTTTGCGATCTCTCGTAGTTGCTCATATTCTGCTTAACAACATCTATATTTTGTGAGATTGCATTTGCCTGAGACACCAGGTTATTTTTTTTAGCCAAATCCAATGCGCGGCTCAAAAACATATAGGACTCATCGTAATTGCCCCATTGCGAGTAAGATGTGCCTATCCGGTTTAACAGGGTTATCTGCCCTTTGGCATCTTTTGAATCTTCATAGAACTTAAGCGCCTGCTTGTAGTGGGGGAGAGAACCCTCATATTTTTGCTGCTTAAAATAAATATCACCAAGATCAATATTCATATTGGCAATTCCCATTTTATCATTTGCCTTCTTATACAGATCCAGCGCTTTTGTATTTGCATCAAGCGCATCTGAGTATTTCTGAGCCGACAAATAGGAATCGGCAATTCTATTCCAGAGATAGGCTGAGCTGGCGGGCTGATTATATTCATCAAACAACACTATTGCTTCCCTGTAATTCTGAACAGCTTTCTTTGGGTTCTTTGTTACATCATATGCTGAACCCAGGTTGATGAGCGCACCTGTTATACCTTCCACATCATCGATCTTGCGTGAAGCTTTGAGCGCCTGCTCCCCATATTCGATAGCTTTATTTGCGTCTGATTTAAGATAGGATTCAGCAAGCTGATTCAGGATGCCGGGCTTTTCTTCCTCTGTAGCTGTTTTCAACTTTTCCTCTAATTCGGAAACAGATTGAGAAAAACAATTAACGGCAAACAAAAAGCAGTAAGCAAGAACAACAAATGCAAAACGAGCCTGCCTGTTTTGAGAGTTGCTATGCATTATCTGGAATTTAGCTTTCATTATTTACTCCTGCTCAAAGAAAAAATCAATGAGCTTATTTAATTTTTCAAATGAATAATTACTGTCACCTTCAAATAATCCATCCAGGACAACAATTATCTCATCTGCCGATATTTTTCCGTCATTGTTCTTATCCGCATATAAAATATCCGATGGCAATTTATTAGCAGCAGGTGCCACTAACTGAACCGGCTCACTGGGTTTGGTTTTTGCATTCGCATCAATTTCCAATACCTTAAATTCCGTTCTCCTGTTCTTCTGCCGCCCTTCCTCCGTATCATTAGATGCAATAGGCTTTAATAATCCATATCCTTTGTACGTAAGCTTTGACTTATCCGTACCGCTGCTTATCAAAAAATCGATCACCGATTTAGCCCTGGCTTCGGATAGCTTGAGGTTGTATGTAGCTGATCCCTTACTATCTGTATGCCCGGATATCTCAATCTTCATGCTGGGATTGTCATTCAGGACTTTAGCAACACGTTCCAGTTCCGGTTTTGAATCAGAGCGTAATGATGCCTTGTCAAAATCAAAAAAGATATTATTCAATACAATATTCTTCCCTGCTTCTATTTTTTTAAGCTTGATAGGAGGGAGCCTCATCCTGTCTTTATCAGGGGGTATGTCCAGGTTCAGGGATTCGAAAAGGTACCCGTCTGACGAAACTACGATCCCGTAATTTTTACCGGCCTGGAGCTTAGAAAGATATTTCCCCAGCTTATCGGCCGTTGTTTTGGCAATTACTTCACCGGTTGCATTATTAATTATTTCAATAGTTCCCTTTATAGCGTTTCCGTTCTCATCCAAAATATCCCCTTCAATGGAAACCATTTGTTCCTTTCTTTTCATGATTACATTCACCTCCAGCTCCTTGTATTTTTCTCCTTTGGGTATATTAAAATCCTGCTCCTGAGGAAAATAACCCTCTGCAGTAACATTCATCTTATAATCTTTTCCTGAAGGAAGGGATACAAGGAATTTTCCTGTAGAAATATTGGATTCCTGGATAGAAATAACTTTTCCGGTTTTATTATCCATGATTTCAATTCTTGCGCCTACGGGATTCTTGCTTTCATCCGAAACATTTCCTTTTACCAGCGTAAGCTGCGGGGTAGTGTCAACCGGAAAAGTGATCTTATAAATGTCTTTATCGCCCAGTCCGCCACTACGAATGGTAGCGTAATAGGCATGCTTCCCGCTGGCCGATACAACAAAATCAAGCTCATCATCGGGAGAATTTATCGGGTAACCGAGATTCACCGGCTTTGACCATTTTTTCAAAGAATCATTGTAAACCGACCTAAACATATCGAAGCCGCCCATGGAATTATGGCCTTCCGAAGAAAAATAAAGCGTCTTTCCATCCGGATGGATAAAAACTGTTTGTTCTCCGTATTCTGTATTGATCACATCTCCCAGATTTTCAGGATCGCTCCATTCCGTTTTGCCGTTACGTGTTATTTTCTTAACCTTAAAAATATCATGAGTTTCATATCCTTTATTGCCAAGCGGATTTTTACTGCACACATACATCGTTTGCCCATCCGGTGATAAGCTGGCAGAGGATTCATGATATTTTGAACTAATGGATTTATCAAGCCGTTTAGGTGCCAGCCACTCATGGCCATTCAGCTTGCATTCATAGATATTTCCTGTGCCGTCAAAAAGGTCATCAACATAAATAAAAAGGGTTTGTCCATCTACAGATATCCCGCAGGATGCATCATGCTGGTTGGGTCTGTTTATCGGCTCGCCCATGTTTTTTGCTTCTGACCATTTGCGCGCTCCTGCAGATATCTTTTCATTATTGGACATGTATATATCCTCATAATATTTTCCATCATCCGAAGTGCCGCCTCCCGTACTGCTTCTTCTTCTGGAAGTAAAGATCATTATGGACTCATCGGCTGAGATAACAGGATGATAGTCTCCAAACTCTGAATTCACTCCGGCCCCCAGGTTTTCAATTCTGTATTTCAAAGAATCCGCAAGTTTACCTGATCGAACTGTATCTTTCATGAGTTCCATTCCGCTTTTACATTCCTGGATCTTTTTGTCAGCCTCTTTGATTTTTTCCCCGCTTGTTCCTGCTATCCGTGTTTTATATAGTTCGAATTGTTCAATGGCTGCAGCCCATTGCATACGGAGGTGATACGCGCGCCCGAGATAGAAATTGAGCCTGTTATCTACTTCCGGATTAAGCTTTCTGGCTTTTTCCAGATGAGCAAGGCTTTTTTGTTTGAACGGTGAATAGAGGTAGGAAGTACCTATTTTATAATTTAGTAAAGCGTTTTCCGGATTAAAGTCATTGGCTTTAATATAAAAATCCAAAGCCCTGTAATACATATTGGTTCCAACCTTAAAGAATTCATCTCCCTTTTTAATGTTGCTCAGCGCTTCTTTCAGGGCATCTTCCTTTCCGGGAAAATTAGCTTTAGTAAACTCTATATTCTGCGCGGTAGCACCAAAGGCAAGGGCAACAATAAAAGCAAAAGATGCAACCAGGTTTTTCATGTATTCAGTACAGCTGCTATTAGGGAACTATTTTTTACAATCTATTAAATAATTTTTTCCTTGTTCCACACCAAGCTGAACGGCCTGGTTCCAGTCAGCACAGGCTCCTGTCTGATCACGAAGCAACTCTTTGGCCATGCCGCGATTGAGAAAAGCGAAACCATACTCACTGTTCAGTTCTATTGCTTTGTTATAATCGCTAACTGCACCCTTGTAATCTTTCAGCTTGAATTTGGCAGCACCGCGGTTATTGTACGCAATGGAATAATCCAATTTTAATTTAACTGATTTGGTAAAATCTTCTACTGCGCCCTGGTAATCCCCTGCATCGTATTTTGCGCTTCCGCGATTGTTATAAACCAGATAGCTTTCTTTAATGCGCAGCGCATTGTCGTATGCAGCTATGGCGCCTTTGTAATCATCCTTTTTTCTAAGCGCGCTGCCCAGGTTGCTAAATGCAAAAGCCATATCTTTTTTGAACTCTGTTGCCTTTCTATAATCCGCTGCTGCACCGGCATAGTCAGCAAGTTCGCGCTTGGAACTGCCCCGGTCGTTATAGGCATAAGCATAATCAGCCTTCACTTGGATGGCCCTGTCATAATCCGAGATTGCCCCTTTGTAATCCCTCTCTTCAAATTTTATTCCGCCCCTGTAATAATAAGCTTGTGCATGCATAGGATTCCGCTCAACCGTTTTTGCGTAATCACCGGAAGCACCGGCTTTGTCTCCCAGGGTATATTTCGCCTGGCCTCTGCTAAAGTAACATTGAGAACACGTAT
>Ga0163144_10028548_pt1 | contig 10757 bp, 6 predicted proteins | sample OliLak19BULKMAT1_FD_123175 | JGI IMG/M metagenome (GOLD analysis project Ga0163144, IMG submission 123175) | Freshwater microbial mat bacterial communities from Lake Vanda, McMurdo Dry Valleys, Antarctica - Oligotrophic Lake LV.19.BULKMAT1 | ecosystem: Environmental > Aquatic > Freshwater > Lake... | reverse complement strand
TCATGACGATCACGAACTTCCTCAACCTCGCGCCGTACTGGCGGATGTTGTGGAGCGACGAGGGCATCTTCGAGATGTCGTATGCGCAAGAGCGGATGGGTCGCTCTGCCCTGCGCGGCTGGACGCCGGACGAAGGCTTCTTCGATCTGTGGGCGGTCGCGTGCTTCCTGTGGAACAAGCCGTCGCTTTTTTACATCTGGGGCAGCCCCGACTTCGTCGTGTGGCACCTGCTGCTGCTGTTCGGCGTGTGCACGCTGTACGGCGCGGGCGTGTTCAGCCGCACCACGGGCGTGCTCGCGTGGCTGCTGATGAACAGCGTGTACAACCGCAACGCGCTGTTCTGGGAGGGCACCGACACGGTCTACCGGTGCTTCTGGCTGTTCATGCTGTTCGCGAAGACCGGCCACGCGTGGAGCTTCGACAACTGGTGGCGATGTCGACGACTACGCAAGCTGGGCCGGCTCGACGATCCCGACGCACCAGCCTCGGGTCTGGCGCCCGATCCCGACGACACCCGCGTGCGCGAGCCGATCTATCGCCTCGTACCGGCGTGGCCACGGTGGCTGTTCCTGCTGCAACTCGCGGCGCTGTATTGTGCGACCGGCAGCGTGAAGACCGGCGACGTGTGGGCGAAGGGCGACGCGCTCTACTACGCGCTCAACATGGATCACTTCTATCGTTTCGAAGGCGCGACCCAGTGGGTGTCGTCGATCCTCGCGACGAATTTCTTTCGCCTCAACACGTGGGTGACACACTGGTGGGAGCGGCTGTTCCCGCTGCTCATCCTCGGCGAGATCCTGCGTTTTGGCCTGTTGCAGCGCGACAAGGCGTGGTGGCAGGCGCATCACCGCGGGTGGCGGCTGTGGGTCGGCCGCGCGCTGCTGCTCGCGGGCTACATCCTCGCGTACCGCATCATCGTGCAGTCGCTGCCGTTCTGCCTCGCGATGGTCGGCGAGACGCCGCAGGATCCGGCGCAGACGCTGTCGAAGGTCCACACGATCTTCGGCGTCATCGTGCCGATCTCCGCAGCACTGTGGATCGTGCTCGGGCGCTGGCCGCTGCGACTGTTCCGCGGCGGTCGCCCGCTCGGACCGGTCACCCGCAGGTTCCCGCGCGTGCGGATCCCCGAGATCACCATCGAGCAAGGCAGCCTGCGCCGCTGGTTCCTCGGCCGCCGCATCTGGCTGACGCTCGGCTTCATCTTCCACGGCTTCCTCATCGGCTTTTTGAACATCGGGATGTTCCCGTTCATCATGCTGATGCAGTACGCTGCGTTTTACACGGGCGATGAGTACGCGCGCGGGTTCGGACGCATCGCCGCGTGGATGCGCGGGCGACGTCTGCTCGGCGCAATCGCACCGCCCGAGCGCGCGTTCTTGCCGGCCCGAGCGCCGACCGCCGTGATCCCACGCGGCCGCAAATTCCCCGATCTGATCGTGCTCTTGCTCGGCATCGTCGGCGCGTATCTCGTCTACGCGAAGGTCGCGAAGGAGGCGTGGATCGGCACCGCGACGTACTGGTGGCTCGGCACCATCGTCCTCACCGCAGTCGCGCTGCGATTCCTGCGACCGCGCGCGATCGATGCTGCGCAGGCCCGCCAAGAGGGACCGGCGCTCGCGTACACGCCGATCGGTCGCGCGGTCGCGCTGTTCGCCTTCTGCTGGCACACCACCGCGGTCGGCCTGCTGCTCTTCCCGAAATTCCAGATCTTCAACGGCTGGCGCGCGCCGGCGAAGGCGCTGTCCGGTACCTGGCTCTCCGGCACCGGCACGTCGCAGAGCTGGGAGATGTTCGCGCCCAACCCCCCGCGCAGCAACCAGTTCATGAAGACGGTCGTCGTGCAGCAGGACGGCGAGCGCTGGAACCTCGCGAACAACGCGTTCGACTACCGCCCGAACCCGTGGATCATCAACGATCGCATGCGCAAGATGCATCGGCGCATGATCGGCAAGGGCAAGTGGTACCTTCGCTACTGGGTGAACTACCACTGCCGCGATTGGGCGCTGCGCACCGGCGAGATGCCGAAGGAGATCGAGGTCTGGTCGATCACCACGCGCATCCCGTCGCCCGAAGCAGTGAATGTGTGGCAGCCGAAGAAGCTGAAGGGTCGCAAGGATCCGAGCGGCGCGATCACGGGACAGGCCTACGATCCGCGCAAGCTCCACGTGAAGGAGACCCACGTCCAGACCCACCAGTGTGGCAAGGACGCTCGCTTCCCGCTGTACATGCTCGAGCGCTACGGTCTGCCGATCACCGACGAGGACATCGAGCTCGATCGCGCCGAGCAAGAACGCATCGCACGACAGTTCTCGAATCGCCGCGACACCTGGGACAAGCGCAGCGACTTCGGTCACTCGCCGATGACGCCCGAAGAGCGTCGCGAGAAGACCGAGCAGATGCGTCGCGAACGCGACGACCAGAGTCGCGAAGCGCGTCAGCCCCGAGCCGAAGCCGGCGAGGCCGCCGAGCCCGAGCAGCCCGAGGCAGCCGCCGACGAGGAGCGTGGTGATGACGACGGAGAATAGTCCTGGCTCTCACGCGCTCGCCGACGACCTGCTGCACACGCCGCGCGCCGACGACGATCGTCCGCACGAGCGGTGGGCGTATCGCCCGTGGCTGCTGGCGATCATGACGTTGGTCGTCGCGTATCACGGCCTCGTGCTGCTCGTGCACAACCTGCCGAGCAAGGGCCTCTCGAAGGGCCTCCACACGCTCTTCAACGAGAAGCTGCAGGCCGCGACGTACATGCGTGCGACCGGCAACACGCAGAGCTGGGCAATGTTCGCGCCCAACCCTCACCGCAGCAACATGTTCATGAAGGTCCTCGCGAAGGACAAGGACGGCGAGGTCTGGGACCTCGGTCACGACATCTACGGGCGTCGCAAGTACCCGTACATGTTCTACGACCGCATGGGCAAGATCAACCGGCGGCTCATCGAAGAAAAGGGCTATCGCCGGCACTACGCCGCGTGGGTGTGTCGCGACTGGGAGATGAACCACGACGGCGAATCACTGGAGGAGATCCAGTTCGTCAAGATGTGGACGCAGGTCCCTCCGCCGGAGAAGGTCTACAAGCACATGGGCTACGACCCCATGAAGCTGTACCTCAACCAGCGCGAGGAAGAATCGATCCGCTGCTCGACCTCGTATCACGGTCAAGTGCCGGACGAGATCCGCGCGCGACTCGGATTGCCCGAGGGCAACTCGGGCCGCTTCCGCGACGTGCACGTGCGAACCTGGTGGGACAACGCGAAGGCGAAGGAGCGTCAGGCCGAGCGTGATGCCGCCAAAGGCGACGACGACGACTCCAGCGCGCCCGAGCCCGTCGGCGAGGTCGAAGGAGCGAAGGAGTGATGCCCGCGCTCTCCACCTTTCAGCTCTCGTTGGGGGCGTTCCTCGAGGACAAGGAGATCGACGTCTCCGCCCATCTCGGCGAGGCCACGCAGCTCCAGCTCGTCGCTGTCGCGCTCATCCTCGGCTTCTTCGCGATCCGCCACGAGCTGTGGAAAAAGCTGATGTTCGCGCGCATCGATGCGCGGCCGGCTGCGCTGATGCGCATCTTCTTCGGCCTCGTCGTGCTGTGGACCTTCGTCGATCTGACCCGCGACGCCCGGTTCCTGTTCACGGACGAGGGCATGTGGCTGACGAAGATGGCCCGCAAGAACTACGGCGGGAAGCTGACGACGCTGTGGGATCCCGAGCACGGGTTCGAGAACCCGACCGACTTCTTCGTCGTGCTGTGGGGCAAGTTCTCGATCCTGCACCTGCGCAGTGATCCGATGTTCGTGTACTCGCTCTACACCGTGATGCTGACCAGCCTCACGATGATGATCTTCGGCATGTACACGCGGTTCACGACCGTGCTGTCGTGGATCCTCGTCGAGCAGGTCTATCGCTACAGCCCGCTCTTTTACACGGGCGGCGACACCGTCGTGCGCGTGTTCATGTTCCTCGGCATGTTCTGTCGCTGGGGTGAGGTCTACTCGTGGGACGCGTGGCGCCGCAATCGTCGGCGCATCCTCGGGGTGCCCGGCAAGATCGAGCCGGCGACGTCGCTGCCGGCGTGGCGGCGGATCCCCGCGTGGCCGCAGCGCCTCATGATGCTGCAGCTCGCGATCATCTACAGCGCGACCGGTTTGCTCAAGACCGGCAACACGTGGATGAACGGCACGGCGCTCTACTACTCGCTGTGTCTCGATCACTTCTATCGGATGCCCGAGCAGATCAACGTCGCGACGTTCGCCCAGTACACCGGCGTGCTGCCGGTGGTCACGGTGTTCGTGCGCTGGTGGGAGCTGCTGTTCCCGGTCGTGCTCATCGGCATGCTCGTCAACACGTACGAGCGCGAGCGACACGAGGGCACGTGGCCGGTCACGCCACTATGGCGGCGAGCGACGTCGTATCTGATGGTCGCTGGCGCATTCGTATGCGGCGCGATCGTCACCGGCTGGGCGGCGAGCTACTTCATCCCGCCCGAGCGGCTGAAGGTCCTGCCACCCGAGCGTTTCGCGTTGGTGTTCACCATCGTCACGCTCGCGGTCCCGGCGCTGTGCGTGCTGATCTACTTCGCGCTGCGGCGGTTCACGCCGCTGGGCTTCCGCCTCGTGTTCCACTGGCTGCTCGGCCGGCGGTTCTGGTTGGTGTGGGGCTTCCTCATGCACATCGGCATCGACCTCGGCATGAACGTCGGCACGTTCGCCGAGGTGATGATGGCGGCGTACTTCGCGTGGCCGACCGGTGACGAGGTCGATCGCGCGTGGCGCTACATGATGTCGCGCCCCGCCGCGCCGGGCGAGTACGGCCGGCCGGTGCGCAAGCGCAAGGCGATGCGGTGGATCTGCGCGCCGATCGATCGGCTGCGCTGGCGGGCGCCGGGTCAGCGCTACGTCATCCGCCACAACCCCGACGACGCGAGCGTGCGTCGAGCAGCGCTCTTACGGCTGTGGGATCTCGGGCATCGGCTCGACTTCGCGGCCGACGAGACGGTCGGGTCGTGCAAGCTCGTGCTCGCGATCGATGGTGAAAAGGGTCTGCACACCGGCGCTGCAGCGGGGCGGATGCTGCTGAAGATCCTCCCCGGCATGTGGTTGCTGTGGCCGCTGCGATACATCCCGGTGCTGGGCACCGCCGCCGGCGCGCTCGCGGTCATCATCTTGCGGCAGCGTCCGTGACCGCGCACGTGGCGTTCGACCTGTCGGTGCACCCCGACGTGGTGCTCGACGAGGCGGCGCTGCGTCGCGAGGCGTGTCGAGTCGCGCGCGTGCGCGAGGCCGACTGCAAGCGCGTGGTCATCGAGCGCAGCGCGATCGATGCCCGACGTGGCAAGGTGCGCATGCATCTGCGCGTGTCGCTGCGCTTCGCGGGGATGCCGGAGCAGGTCGAGCGCATCGTGCCGTGCGTGCTGCCGACGCTCGGCGGTGCGCCCGAGGTCGCGATCGTCGGTGCGGGTCCGGCGGGGTTGTTCTGCGCGTGGGCGCTCGCGCGGCTCGGTATCCGCCCGATCGTGCTCGAGCGCGGCAAGCCGGTCCGTGCGCGTCGGCTCGATCTGGCGGCACTCGTGCGCAAGGGCGAGCTCGATCCCGACAGCAACTACTGCTTCGGCGAGGGCGGTGCGGGCACGTTCTCCGACGGCAAGCTGTACACCCGCGCGGACAAGCGCGGGGAGGTGGCAGCGATCACTCGCGCGTTCGTCGGCTACGGCGCGCCATCCGAGATCCTCGTCGACGCACGGCCGCACATCGGCACCAACAAGCTGCCGGGTGTGATCGGGCAGATGCGCGCCCACCTCGAGTCGGCCGGCGTGTCGTTCGCGTTCGGGGCGCGGGTCGTCGATCTGCTGCGCACTGGATCACAGGTGGTCGGCGTGCGGCTGCACGACGGCTCGACGATCGACGTGCGTGCGGTCGTGCTCGCGCCCGGTCACTCGGCGCGCGACGTGCAGAAGCTCTGTGTCGATGCGGGCGTCGCTGCGACGTTCAAGCCGTTCGCGATCGGCGTGCGCGTCGAGCATCCGCAGGCGCTGATCGATCGCCAGCAGTACGGCGCGCTCGCGGGACACCCTGCCCTCGGGGCAGCGAGCTATCGCCTGGTCGAGCAGGCGTGCGGCAGCGGCGTGTTCTCGTTCTGCATGTGCCCCGGTGGATTCATCGCGCCGGCGGCGACGGATCCGGGCGAGCAGGTCGTGAACGGATGGAGCCCGTCGTCGCGGGCGGGCAAGTTCGCGAACAGTGGATTCGTGGTCGAGATCGATCAGGTGCGCGTCGCGAAGCACGGGTTGGATCCGAACGATCCGCTGTGTGGTGTCGCGTTGCAGCGAGACTTCGAGCGGCGCGCGTACGCTGCCGGCGGCGGTGACTTCGTCGCGCCGGCGCAGCGCATCGTGGACTTCGTCGAACGACGCATGTCGACGTCGCTGCCCGAGTGCAGCTATCCCCGTGGGGTCGTGCCGGTGGATCTGGACGCGGTGCTCGGCGATCTCGCGATGCCGCTGCGCGAGGCGATGATGCAGGTCGGAAGGAAAATGCGTGGCTTCGTCGGGCCCGAGGGCATCGCGGTCGCGCTCGAGAGCCGCACGAGCTGCCCGGTGCGGATCGTGCGGGACGAGGCCGGGGCATCACCGACGCATGCGGGGCTGTATCCGTGCGGCGAAGGGGCTGGGTTCGCCGGCGGGATCATGAGCGCGGCGCTCGACGGCGTGCGCACGGCGGTCGCGGTCGCGGATCGATGGGGACGAGACCTCGGTGAGCTCGGCGCGATCGTCCCGCCCCGGTAGATTCAGCCGAGGTCAGGCGGTCGCGGCGCGGCCATCGACGCCCCGGGATCGACGCCGCGCAGCGCGACGCGTGACACGTCGTGCTCGTCGAGCAGTCCCACGACGCGATCGTTCTCGTCGAGCACGACGAGCTCGCGCACGCCGTGACGCAGCAGCAGCTCGACCGCGCGTTGTAGCGGCGCCTGGATGGCGATGGTCACCTGCTCGCGCATGAGGTCGGCGGCGACCTGCGAGGTGCCGAGCGAGTGATCGGCTCCGACCCCGCGCAGATCGTCGACGACGATCACACCGCACAAGACCTCGCCGTCGAACACGGGAAACATGTCCTGATCATGGTTCTCATGGGCGAGGCGCATCAGCTCGGCGGCAGGCGTCGTCCGCTCGACCCGCGCGATCACGGCGGTGCGATCGATGACATCGGCGACACGCAGGCGTGCGAGCTCGCCCTCACGCGGGGTCACGCTCGTCGTCCGGGCACGGGGTTGCGCGGGATACAGCGTGTGACGGCGCAACGCGAGCAGCGCGAGACCGAGCGACAGCATCATCGGTACCATCAGCTCGTAGCTGCCGGCCATCTCGCTGACCAACACCAGCGCCGCGAGCGGCACATGAGCGATCGAGCCGTAGAACGCGCCCATGCCGATCAGCGCAAACGCTCCCGGCTGGAGCGTCGGATCCTCGAGCACGATCTGCGCCGCGAGACCGAACGCGCCGCCGGCGAGACCGCCGATCGCCATCGACGGCGCGAAGTCTCCGGCGCTGCCGCCCGATCCGATCGTCAGCGCGGCGGCGACGATCTTGAGCACGACGAGGATCGCGAGCAGCTCCACGGCCACCCAACCGAGCGGCAACCACGCGGCACCGGTGATCGCGATCTGTGCGGCACCGTAGCCACCGCCGAGGATCCCGAGCCCGCGTCCGCCGCCGCCGGTGAAGTCGCCGAGCAGAAACATCGCACCGACTGCGACGCACCCGAGCACCAGCCCACCATACGCAGGCCGCACCCACGCGGGCCCTGGCATGCGCGCGACGGTGCGCCGCACGAGCGCGAGCGCGGCGAGCAACGCTCGAGCGAGCACCGCGAGGACGAGGGCCAGCAGCGCGTACAGAGGCAAGTGCTCGATGTGGTACTCGAACTGCGGCAGCACGCCGAACAAGCTCGAGTGGCCCGACAACGAGATGGACACCGAGTACGCGATGACGCTCGCCAGCACCGCGGGGATCAGCGCCTCGGACTCGAAGTCGTCCTGATAGAGCACCTCGACGGCGAGCAGCGCGGCGCCCAGTGGCGTACGAAACACCGCCGCGATGCCGGCCGCAACACCGGCGAGCATGAGCACGCGAGCCTCGCGATTGCTGACGCGCAGCATCCGTCCGGCGAGCGAGCCGAGCGCAGCGCCCATCAACATCGTTGGTCCCTCGCGTCCACCTGCGCCACCGGTGCCGAGCGTCAGCACCGACGCGAGCGGCTTGAGTGTGATCACGCGACGCCGTACACCGCCTTGGTGCTGATGGTGGGCGCGGATCATCGCGTCGCCGCCACCGCCTGCGATCTCGGGTGCGAGCTTGCTCAACCACCCCGCGGCCAACGCACCGAGCGCGGGAACGAACAGTAGCAACCACCAGCGAAACGGCGTGCCGCCAGCACCTGCGAGCACCTGTTCACCGGACGCGCGCAGCGGTTGGTAGCCGACGGCGGACTCGAGCACGAGCCGCTCGGTGTACTCGAGGCCGAACAAGAACGCGACGCCGAGCAAGCCCGCGCCGAGTCCGACGAGCGCCGCGTGGAGCAGCGTTCGACCGACGAGACGTAGATCGAGCGGCGCGTCGTCGGCGGTGAACACCGCCATCAGATCGCGCAGCGGTCCGGCGGGCGACAGCCACGTCCACCCTCGACGTGGAGACTCGCTCGCGCCGACCGAGTCCGGCGGATCCGTGGGTGGCTGCGTCACGTCCCCCACATTCGCGGCGCACCGTAACACACGCGAGCGCGGAGACCCGCACGCTGCCGCCGGCGAGAAAATCGGCGCCCGCCTTAAACTCGACCTCCGCCCGCGCCACTACCGACTCCGCAAGGGGGACGGAGCAATGGCGCAACTCGGAGCTCGACGGATTTCAGGCGTGCTGGCGCACGCGATCGGCACGCTCGCGCTCTGCGGCGCAGGAGTGCTCGCGCAGGGCTGCTACGACGGTCTCGGCGACGATGGCGAGGCGTGGGAAGAGGTCGACGACGTCGAGCTCGACGTCGAGCCGAGCCAACCAGGCGCGCCGACCAGCAATGCGACGTGCGGGCCGACGATGCACATCTTCCCGGTCAGCGGTGCGCACAACATCGGCCACGAGAACGAGTGCGAGCAGACCGGGCACGGCTGCAACGTCAGCTGCCCCGACCAGCGAGCGAACTCCGACTGGAATGGGCCGGGTGGTCACAACGGCATCGACATCTTCGCGCACGAAGGCGCGGTGCTGGTCGCGGTCGCCGATGGTCAGGTGGTGGTCGACGGCCAGCCGAGCAACACGTCGGGCAACGTCGTGAAGATCAAGGACGCGTGCGGCTGGTCGTACTACTACGGCCACCTGAAGAGCGCGACGGTGAAGAAGAACGACTGGGTGAAGGCCGGCGACGTGATCGGCTACATGGGCCGCACCGGCGCAGCGTCGACGCACCTGCACTTCAACGCGTCGCCAGGCAAGTACACCGACGACATCAATCCGATCAATCTGTTGAAGCAGACCAGCCCGACCGCGTGCGGTGGTGCGCCGGAGATTCCGCCCGACGACGGTGGTGACGACGGCGCAGAGCCCCCGCCTCCGCCGCCGCCCGCCGAGCCGCCCCCGTTGCCGCCGGCCGGCACGTGCGGTGTGATGCTGCCGGGCACGGTGCTCTACGCCGACCAGCCGCTGACCTCGTGCGACGGTCGCTTCTCGGTGCTGCTACAGACCGACGGCAACGTCGTGCTCTACCAAGCCGGCTCGAACGTCGCGCTGTGGAACAGCCAGACCGCCGGGCAGCCCGGCAACGCGCTCGTGATGCAGGAGGACGGCAACCTCGTGCTCTACGCGGCCGACGGTACCGCGCTGTGGCACACGGTCACGCACGGGCATCCCGGCAGCTATCTCGAGATGCAGAGTGCAGGCGCGCTCATCGTGTTCAATGGTGCCACGCCGATCTGGTGGTCGGGTACCGGCGGTCTCTAACGCCGCTCGCCGCCGCCTTCGATCCCGGTGCGGGCTCGGATCGCAGCCGCCCACGCCTCGAGCGTGAGGCGGCTGCTCTCGAGCAGCGCTGGGCTCGTCGCGAGCGTTGCGAGCTGCTGCTCGAGCAGTCCCCGCGCCTTGCGTAGCCGACTCTTGATCGTGCCCTCGGGCACCTCGACGATCTCGGCGAGCTCGCGATCGCCGAGCCCTTCCCAGTACGCGAGCTCGAGCAGTGTCTGCAGCTCGAGCGGCAGCGCCCGTAGCCCGCGCAAGAGCAGCCGCTGATCCTCGCGCTGCGAGAGTCGATCGGCCGGCGAGTGAGCGTCGTCGAGCAGCACTCCCGCGGACACCGTCAGCGGATCGAAGTCGCGACGCGCGTCTCGCCAGTGCCCGAACAAGACGTGCCGCGCGATCGCGAACAGGTACGAGCGAAAGCTCGAGCGGCCCGCGAAGCCGTCGACCGACTCGACGCACGCGAGGAACGTCTTCTGCACGAGGTCGTCGGTGCTGTTCGGCACCTTGTTCGCGAAGAAGCGGTGCACGGCCTCGAGATGGCGCTCGACGAGCTCGTGTCCGGCAGCGCCGTCGCCGTCGCGCCACGCGGTGAGCAACGCTTCGTCGGTCATGGCAACCGCTTTCCTAGCGCGTCGCCGCGCGCACGCTGCTCCGCCGCGGCGTCGGCGTGCCCGGCGGCGTCGTAGATCCGCGCTGCGCGTGCGAAGTCCTCGCGCGCACGTGCACGATCCCCAGCGTCCCCGTGCGCACGGATGCGGCCGCGGATGTCGAG
>Ga0163144_10028547_pt1 | contig 10757 bp, 10 predicted proteins | sample OliLak19BULKMAT1_FD_123175 | JGI IMG/M metagenome (GOLD analysis project Ga0163144, IMG submission 123175) | Freshwater microbial mat bacterial communities from Lake Vanda, McMurdo Dry Valleys, Antarctica - Oligotrophic Lake LV.19.BULKMAT1 | ecosystem: Environmental > Aquatic > Freshwater >... | reverse complement strand
TGGAGCCTATCGGCAACATTCCGCCGGCGGAAGCCGAAGCACGCTTCTACGCTATGCTCACAGAGCAGAAACGGGCAGCGTGACCCAAACCAAACAGCCTCCGGCAATCCCGGGGCGGTTCATACAGCTATTGGTGTCCATTCCATTACAGAGACTTGACTGTCGGAGCTTGCGTCATACTCTAAGTATGATGGCGAAAGCGCATATGCGAGCGCAATGAGTAAAGCCACCCAAGGTGCTGGGTGGAGAAGAACTCGAGACCGAAAGCCCTTGGCACCTAGCATTAGTTTTCTGCGATGAACTGCGACAGTTGGCGGGACACTTCATCAGACCTTACGGCGCCGGCATCATTAACCTCGAAGCGAACTCGCTTATTCACGTTTTGTCGCTTGAGCGAAGCGGCATCTTCCGCTTCGCTATTCCTCTTAAAGCCTCGCACGATAGCTTTCTGTAGGTAAGGGTGCGCGTCTTGGACAATATTGCGAAGAATCGTCATAAGTCCTCCGCGCTTCCGCAAGCTTTTACCGCGGGGCGCCCTAATTTCCACGTCGCCCGCCGCGCCGCCAGTAGTTTCAATCAATTCACCTAATAGATTGGGAAAGTGGTCGCCAAAACCTGCGTTCGGCATCGCCAAGCCAAGTTCGATTGTCCGTACTCGCTCAAACTCTGCAATCTCTCGAAGAAAACTTTCATTGGGGATAGTCGTTAGAGAAACGATCATTTCTCTGAATTTTGGCTCGTCGGACTTTGCGGCGATGTCCTCCATGAGGCTAGCAATGTGATGTGCCTTCGCCCCTGAGCGCACATACTCGATAGCGATCCGCCGCCTGGCAATATCAAGAATAGCGTGCGTTCGGTGAGCTACGACCTCTCCGGTATCGAGGCCCTCGGTCCGAGCAACGCCATCTTCATAGTTAAAAATCAAAAGCTCCTGTGACAAGGGGCCCTCAATAACCCGCAATTCGAAAATGTTGCTCCCAATCTGACGGAAGACTTCAAATGCAAACAATCGCTCGCCGAAAGACGTAATCCTGTCTTTGACAGCTAACCGTTCAATGTACTGAAAAAAGGGAAGGTAAGGTCCAGCCGTGCCATTCGCTACGACGTGAACCGCAAACAATTCGAGTTTGCGCGTTGTGATCTTCGTAGCCATCGTCCCATCCCCCTTGCATTATTATTCTGCAAGTTTAACAAACCTTAGAGTTGTTTCAATCTTTGATTTTACCTTTAGTTTTCTATTCCATCAACCAAAGCAGTTTTGTTGACCGATCTGAAGGCTCGATCACTAGGGCAGCCAGGCGGACCCTTCGGGAAAGGCCTTGAATTCCAGCGCATTGCCGAGGGGGTCGATGAAAAACATCGTCGCCTGTTCGGCCGGTGTGCCAAGGTCGCGAACGTGCGGCTGAACGATAAAAGTCATTTCTGCCGCTTTCAGGCGTTCTGCCAGCGCATCCCAGTCCGGCCGGTCGAGCACGGCGCCGAAATGGCGCGCGGGCTGTTTCGCGTTAACTGTCGTGGCACTCACTTCGCCCGGCGCGAACTGGGCGACGAGCTGGTGGCCGAAGAAATCGAAATCCACGCCGAAGTCCGAGGCGCGGCGCACCGGGCATTTCAGCACGTCGCCATAGAACGCCCGCGCCTTTTCCAGGTCATCGACCGGGAACGACAGGTGAAAAGCCGGGCGGACGCGGGCCACTATTTCGCGAACACCATCGAACGGTCGGCGAAGGCCTTGAACTCCAGCGCGTTGCCGCAGGGGTCGAGGAAGAACATGGTGGCCTGTTCGCCCGGCTCACCCTGAAAGCGCACATAGGGTTCGATGACGAATTTGGTGTCGGCGGCCTTCAGCCGCGTGGCCAGTTCATGCCATTGGGCCAGGGTCAGGATGGCGCCGAAGTGGCGCACCGGCACATCGTGCCCATCGACCGGGCTGGTTTTCCTGTGGCCGATCTCCTCCGGCGCCAGGTGCGCGACGATCTGGTGGCCGTAGAAGTCGAAGTCGATCCAGGCGTCGGACGAGCGCCCCTCGGGACAGCCGAGCAGGCCGCCGTAAAAGGCCCGCGCCTTGACCAGGTCGTCCACGGGGAAGGCGAGGTGGAACAGCGGCTGCGGCGTGGCCGGCGCGTCGGGCCGCGCGGTTTGCGTCATGGCGTTCATGCTGGCCTCCTTCGTCAGTCGTCAAACAATCGTACACGAAATCTCGGCGGGGTCACCGGCACCGGTGGCTGGGATGCCCGCCGGTATAGCCGCGCCCCCGCCGGCACGCCAGAGGCCGCGACAATCCGTCCGGGGCGTGAAACGATGCCGTGCGGGGGCCGCGCTTGCGCGCCGGGGATAGTGGCGATCCTGTTCATCGGCGACGGTCGGTCAGCTTTTTGGGCCAGTTTTTTGGGGGAATTTCAAATGGCCGACATCGACTACACCGCCCTGCCGGCGTCGCGCGCCGAGATCAGGCGCCTGCAATCCGCCCGCAAGGTGGTGGCGTTCGAGCGGGCCAGAACCCTGCCCTGGTATCGCGGCAAGCTGGACCATATCCGGCCTGACCGCCTGGACGAGCCGGCGGAATGGGCCAAAATCCCGCTGCTGACCAAGGACGAGCTGCGCCAGTTCGACCATGCCGGGTTCATGCAGCAATTCTGCTGCGCCCCGCCCGCTGAGATCGCGGAATATTGGCGCTCCGGCGGCTCGACGGGCAAGCCGGTCTTCTATCCGCGCACCGGCGCGGACGTGGACTATGGCCTGATGTCCTGGGTGCGTTCGTTTCCCTGCATGAACATCGCCAAGGGCGAGCTTTGCCACATCTCGTTTCCGCTCGGCGTGCACCCGGCCGGCCAGGTCTGGGCGCGCAGCGGCAAGCATTACGGCGCCGGCATGGTCTGGGCCGGGGCCGGCAATTCGATGCCGTCGGAGGCGCAGCTCCAGCTCCTCGACACGCTGAAGCCCACTGTGCTGCTGGGCATGTCGAGCTTCCTGCTGCACCTGGCCAGTCTGGGCGAGGCCAATGGCATGGACCTCATAGCCTCCTCGGTGAAAAAGATCGTGTGCAGCGCCGAGCAATTGTCGCTGGCCAAGCGCGAGAAGCTGGCGCGGCAATGGGGCGCCGAAGTCTACGACGTGTTCGGCATGAGCGAGGCCGGCCTGATGGGCGCCGAGAACGCGGCGCACGATGGCATCCACATCTGGACCGACCTGTACTATGTCGAGGTCATCGACCCCGCGACTGGCGCAGTGCTGCCGGACGGCGCGGAGGGCGAGTTCTGCGTCACGCCGCTCTGGACCAACCACGCCACGCCGTTCCTGCGCTGGTGCTCGGGCGACATCGTGCGCCTGGTCGAGCACTCGGCCGGCAGCGGCCCCTTCGCCGACCTGTTCCCGGTCATCCGCCACGCCAACCGCACCACCGGCTTTTTCAAGGTGCGCGGCGTGAACGTGAACCATACCGAGTTCGAGGACCTGCTGTTCCGCGACCCCGCGGTGAACGACTTCCAGGCCGTGCTGGAAACCGGCCAAGCCGGGCTGGAGGGTTTGCGCGTGATCCTGGAGGTGCGGCGCGATACCGATGAGGCGGCGGCGCTGGCGGCCGTGGCGGCTTCGATCAAGCGCACCTTCGAGATGAGCGTCGTCATCGAGGCGGTGGAGCGCGGCACCCTGGCGCGCGAGTTCGCCAAGACCCTGAAGGCGACCCGCTTCGTGGACAAGCGGACCTGAGTACAATTGAACCCTCTCCCTTGAGGGGAGAGGGTGGTGAGCGCAGCGAGCCGGTGAGGGTGATGCCTGCCGGAAACGTCGGAGCCAGTCACCCTCACCCCGACCCTCTCCCCTCAAGGGAGAGGGGGGAAGCCTTGTTTAGTGCATCCGCCGCAAATCGGCCGAGGGCGAGGCGGCGAAGCGGGCCTTGTAGTCGCGGGCGAACTTGCTCATGTGCGAGAAGCCGCAGGCCAGGGCGATGTGGGTTACGCTTGATGTTGCGGGATCGGCGGCGAGCAGGTCGGCGCGCGCCAGGTCCAGCCGTACCGACTTGAGATATTCCATGGGCGAGACGCCACGAAAGCGCCGGAAGCCGGCGAACAGAGAACGGCCCGACACGCCGGAGACCCGCACCATGTCCTCCAGCGTCACCGGCTCGCGCGCGGCGGCGCGGATGAACTCCTCGGCGCGGCGCACGTAATAGGGCGCCGCCGGCGCGGCGCCGGCGTCGTATTCGGCGGAATGCGAATGGCGGAACGTGCCCAGCAAGGAGGCCAGCAATAGTTCGGCGGCGGGCTTGCGCGCACCCGGGTGCAGCAGGCCGACCGACTGGTCGTCGGCCAGGGCGGCCATCAGCACCGCCAGCCGGCGGCCGGCCAGCGGCGCCAGCCGTTCGAACCGGAGCGGGCGACGCAAGTCGACGCCAAGCTCCATCCGCACATGGCGTTCCAGCCGCTCGCGCTCGACCCGCACGATGAACTGGCGCGAGTCCGGCTGCCAGCTTTTGCGCAGCGGCAGGTCGGGATCGACGGCATAGCCGGCGCCGGCCACGACGGTTTCGGACGCCGGGCCCTGGCTCACCTCGCATGCGCCGGAAAGATTGACCTGGAACAGATGGAAGCCGGCCATGGCCGGTGCGTCCATCACCACCCGCGCGCCATAGCCCAGCCAATGCGCGGAAATGTCGCCGAGGCCGACGGCGCGGTGATGCATGGCCAGGCCGCGTTCGCCGGCCATGGGCTGCAAATGGTGCGAGCGGAACACCCGCGCCATGTGCGCCCGGGCGGCATCGACATCGGCGGTGGCGAATTCGGTGGCGGCCATGCCTAAGCTTGGCCCAGTGGGACGCGGCCGGCAAGCCGGTCAGAGCCGCTTGCCGGTTTCCCTGTCGAAGAAATGCAGGCGGGCCGGGTCGGGGCGGAGGTGCAGCACGTCGCCGGCCTTGGCGACATTGAGGCCGGGCAGGCGGACCACGACGTCGGCCGCGCCAATCTTGCCATGCAGCAGGGTGTCGGCGCCAAGCTCCTCGACGAAATCGATGGTGTAGGCGAAAGCGTCGGCGGCGGGCGCGGCCACGGGATGCAGATGTTCGGGCCGGATGCCGAAGACGATGGCGCCGTCGGCCGGTGGGGTGGTGAGGGTCAGCGCCTGGCCGTCGGGCAAAGTGAGGCCGACGCCACAGGCCGGGCCGGCCTTGACCGGGCATTCCAGGAAGTTCATCGACGGCGAGCCGATGAAGCCGGCGACGTACATGGTGGCCGGGCGCTCATACACCTCGCGCGGGGTGCCGACCTGTTCGGCGCGGCCGGCGTTCATCACCACCAGGCGGTCGGCCAGGGTCATCGCCTCGACCTGGTCGTGGGTGACGTAGATCGAGGTCACGCCAAGGCTTTCGTGCAGCTTCCTGATCTCGAGGCGCATCTGCACGCGCAGCTTGGCGTCGAGGTTGGACAGCGGCTCGTCGAACAGGAACACGGCGGGTTCGCGCACGATGGCGCGGCCCATGGCGACGCGCTGGCGCTGGCCGCCGGAAAGCTGGCGCGGCCTCCTTTGCAGGAGCTGGCCGAGCTGGAGGATGGCGGCGGCCTTTTGCACCCGGGTCTCGATCTCGGCCTTGGCCATGCCGCGGATTTTCAGGCCATAGGCCATGTTGTCGTACACGCTCATGTGCGGGTAGAGCGCATAGTTCTGGAACACCATGGCGATGTCGCGGTCCTTGGGTTCCAGCTTGTTAACCACACGGTTGCCGATGGCGACCTCGCCACCGGTGATGGCTTCCAGCCCGGCAACCATGCGCAGCAAGGTGGACTTGCCGCAGCCGGACGGGCCGACGATGACGATGAACTCACCGTCGGCGATTTCCAGATCGACGCCGTGAATGACCTGCAGGCCGGCATAGTGCTTCTTGACGTCACGCAGGTGAACCTCGGCCACGCGCCCTCCTCCTACTTCTCGGTTTCGGTCAGGCCGCGCACGAACTGGCGCTGCATTACCATGACCACGACAACGGGCGGCAACATGGCCAGCAGGCCGAGCGTCAGGATCAGGTTCCACTGCGGCAGGCCGTCCACCACATTGGCCTGGCGCGAGACGGTCATGACCACGGTGTAGAAGCTTTCCTTGGTGGTGATCAGCAGCGGCCACAGATACTGCTTCCAGCCATAGATGAACTGGATGACGAACAGGGCGGCGATGGAATTGCGGCTCATCGGCAGCAGGATGTCCCAGAAAAACCGCAGCGGCCCGGCGCCATCGACCCGCGCCGCCTCGGCCAGTTCGTCGGGTACCGACAGGTAGAACTGGCGAAACAGGAAGGTGGCGGTCGCCGAGGCGATCAGCGGCACGATCAGGCCGGTATAGGAATCGAGCAGACCCAGCTTCGCCGCCACCTCGTAGGTCGGCAGGATGCGCACCTCGACCGGCAGCATCAGGGTGATGAAGATCAGCCAGAAAAAGCCCATGCGGAACGGGAAGCGGAAATAGACGATGGCGAAGGCGGCGATGATCGAAATCGCGATCTTGCCGATGCAGATGCCCAGCGCCATGATCAGGCTGTTCAGCAGCACCCGCCATTGCGGCACCGCCGAGGCCTGGCCGAAGCCTTCGAGCAGGACCTTGCGGTAATTCTCCAGCATGTGCGAACCGGGCAGCAGCGGCGTCGGCGGGCGCAGCATGGTGGCGGCGTCGTGAGTCGAGCCGACAAAGGCGATCCAGACCGGAAACGCCACCAGGAACACGCCGAGGATCAGCACGGCGTGCGAGATGAAGGTGACCCAGGGGCGGTTCTCGATCATGCCTAGTAATGCACCCGGCGCTCGACGAAGCGGAACTGCACCACGGTCAGCGCGATGACGATGAGCATCAGGATGGTGGACTGCGCCGCCGAGCCGCCGAGGTCCTGGGCACGGAAGCCGTCATTGTAGACCTTGAACACCAGGATCGAGGTGTCCTGGCCGGGGCCGCCCTTGGTCAATGCATCGACCACACCGAACGTGTCGAAAAACGCGTAGATCACGTTGACCACGATGAGGAAGAAGGCGGTCGGGCTGAGCAGCGGGAAGGCAATGCTGAAAAACCGCCGCCCCGGGCCGGCGCCGTCGATCGCCGCCGCCTCAAGCAGCGATTTCGGAATCGACTGCAACGCGGCGAGGAAGAAAATGAAGTTGTAGCTGACCTGGTTCCAGCACGCTGCGGCGATCACCAGGATCAATGCCTGATTTCCATTGGTCTGGTGGTTCCATTGAATGCCAATCGCGTCGAGGTAATAGGGCAGCAGGCCAAGGCGCGGGTTGAACAGGAAGCCCCACAGCACGCCGGCCACCGCCGGGGCCACCGCATAGGGCCAGATCAGCAGCGTGGTGTAGGCATTGGCGCCGCGCAGCGTGCGGTCGGCCATGGCGGCCAGCAGCAGGCCGAGGCCGAGTGACAGCAGGGCGACGGCGGCGCTGAACACGATGGTGAGCCGGAACGACGCCCAGTAGCCGGCATCCTCGAACAGCCGCTCGAAATTGGCGAACCAGACGAAGCGGGAATTGCCGCCGAAGGCATCCTCGATCAGGAGCGATTGCCAGATCGCCTGGCCCGACGGCCAGATGAAAAAGACGAGCGTGATCGCCACCTGCGGCGCCAGCAGGATGTAGGGCAGGAAGCGGTTGCCGAAGGTGACGTGCTTGATCATGGCAATGGACGCGCCGCCCCGGCGATGACGCGAGCCGGGGCGGCGGCCACAATTGCTTACGGGTTGGCGGCGACGAAGTCCTTGACCAGCTTGTTGCCGCGGGTCACCGCAGTGTCCAGCGCCTGCTTCGCCGTCTTGGCGCCGGACCAGACGCCCTCCAGCTCCTCGTCCACCACGTCGCGGATCTGCACGAAATTGCCGATGCGCAGGCCCTTGGAGTTTTCCGTGGGCGGGTTCAGGGTGAGTTGCTGGATGCCGATGTCGCGGCCCGGGAACTTCTTGTAGAAGCCCTGCTCCTCGGTCAGCTTGGCGGCCGCCGTGGTGATCGGCACGTAACCGGTGTCCTGGTGCCACTTGGCCTGCACGTCGGGCTTGGAGATGAACGAGAAGAACTTCGCCACCCCGGCATATTCCGCCTTCGGCTTGCCCTGCAGCACCCAGAGGGTGGCGCCACCGATGATCGAGTTTTGCGGCTTGGCCACCACGTCGGGCCAATAGGGCATCTTGCCGATGCCGTACTTGCCGTCGCCCAGCGCCTGCTGGATCTGCGCCGCGGTGCCGGACGAGGCAATGTGCATGCCGCATTCGCCCGAGGTGAACAGCGGCGTCGACTTGCCTTCGCGGCCGGCATAGACCCAGACCTTGTCCTTGCTCCAGTCCTGAAGGGTCTGGATCATTTTCACGTGCGCCGGTGAATTGAACTTCAGCTCGATGTCGGCCCCGTCGAAACCGTTCTGCTTGGTGGCATAGGGCAGGTTGTGCCAGGCGCCAAAATTCTCGACCAGCGCCCAAGTCTGCCATTGCGAGGTAAAGCCGCACTTGGCGCCCGAGGCGACCAGCTTCTTGCCCATTTCGCCCAGTTCCGGCCAGGTGGTCGGCGGCTTCTCGGCATCGAGGCCGGCCTTCTTGAACATTTCCTTGTTCCAGTAAAACACCGGGGTCGAGGAGTTGAACGGCATCGACAGCAGCTTGCCGTCGGTCGTCGAGTAATAGCCATAGACCGGGCCGATAAACGCCTTGGGGTCGAACGGCTCATTGGCATCGGCCATCAGCTGGTGGACCGGGTAGACCGCGCCCTTGGCGGCCATCATGTTGGCGGTGCCGACCTCGAACACCTGGACGATGTGCGGGTGCGCGTTCTGCCTGGCGCGGAAGGCGGCGATCGCGGCGGTCAGCGTCTCGGTGTAGGAGCCCTTGTAGACGACGTTGAGCTTGTACTCCTTCTGCGACTCGTTGAAGGCCTGGCCCAGCTTGTTGGTGATTTCGCCCAGCGGCCCGCCCAGCGCGTGCCAAAATTCGATCTGCGTTTGCGCCGACGCGGCGGTGGCGCCAAGCAGGGCGATGGCGGCAATTCCTGCCGACAACGAAGTGCGCAGCAACTTCATCTGGTATCCTCCCAAAAATGCGGAAACGGCGCCACGGCGGCCCGTCCCCGTCTTATCGTTTTGTCCCGTTACGCCTCGGCGTCGGAATTATGAAGGTTATATGACGGACAGGTGTCGTATGACAATCGATAGCGCCCCGGCCCTGGTCCGCCTGGGTGAACGCGACGTGCCGTTCATGGTGCGCCGCAACATAAGGGCGCGGCGGCTGTTGTTGCGCGTCGAAACGGGAACGGGCACCGTGGTGCTCACCCTGCCCAAACGCGCCAGCCTGGCCGAGGGTATGCGTTTCGTGCAGGCCAATGCCGGCTGGGCCATCGCGCGGCTGGAACGGATGCCCGCCGCCTTGGCCTTCGCCGATGGCGCCAGCGTACCGATCCGCGGGCTCGCGCATGTCATTCGCCACCAGCCCGGCGTTCGCGGCACCGCGTGGATCGAGGACGGGGAACTCCGCGTCGCCGGCCGGCCGGAGCATGTCGGCCGAAGGGTGCGCGATTTCCTGGTGCGCACGGCGCGCGACGAGTTCGCTGCCCGCGCCCGCGACCTGGCTGCCCGGGTCGGCCGCGCCACCGGGCGCATTTCCATCCGCGACGGCAAGTCGCGCTGGGGCAGTTGCGCCAGCAACGGCAATCTGGCGTTCTCGTGGCGCATATTGATGGCGCCAGAGCATGTCATCGACTACCTGATCGCGCACGAAGTGGCGCACCTGCGCCACATGAACCATGGCCCGGCATTCTGGGCCCTGGTCGGCGAACTGGCCCGGAACGTGGAAGGGGCAAAACGCTGGCTGCGCCGGCATGGCGCCGAATTGCACCGCTACGGCCCCACCTAGAGCAAAGTCCGGTCAGGTGGAACCACCTGACCGGACTTTGCTCTTTCAGCTTCAAACAAGGGAGGGCGGAATTCGTTAGGTTGGGATCGACCAAGCGATTCCAACCTAACGAATTCCGCTCTAGAGCAATGCGGGTTAACGATCCATCTGCTGCTGCACGGCGGGCGGCGGCGCCCTGGTGGGCGCACTCCCTGCGGGGACAGGACGCCCGGTTGCGACACCGCCGCCGCTGCCGCCGCTGCCGCCGAACTGGCCCAGCACTTTTTGCCACACGCTTTGCTGTTCGGCGTCGGCCGGGGCCGCCGGCAAAGCCACGCGCGGCACGCCGCGCAAAGCGTCCTGCATGAACGCTTTCCAGATCTGCGCCGGCAGGCCGCCGCCGGTGACCTTGTTCATCGGGCTGTTGTCGTCGTTGCCGGTCCATACCCCGGTAACGAGTTGGGCCGTATAGCCCATGAACCAGGCATCGCGGTAGTCGCTGGACGTGCCGGTCTTGCCGCCCGCCGGCCGGTCAAGCTGTGCGGCGCGGCCGGTGCCCGACGTAATCACGCCTTGCAGCAATTCGTTCAACTGGCCCAGCACGCGCTCGTTGATGACGGCGCCGGAGCTGACCGCCGGACGGCGGTACAGCACCTCGCCCTGCTGGGTGCGGATTTCGACGATGCCATAGGGCTGCACGCTGGCCCCGCGATTGGCCAGCGTCGCATAGGCGCCGGTCAGTTCCAGCATGGTCACTTCACTGGCGCCCAGCGCCAGTGAAGGATGCGGTTTCAGGTCCGACACGATGCCAAGCCGGTGCGCCGCCTCGATCACGCGCTGGCGGCCGACCCGCTCGGCCAGTTGCACCGCGACCGTGTTGGTCGAGCGGGCGGCGGCATCGCGAAACGTCATGGCGCCG
>Ga0163144_10028546_pt1 | contig 10757 bp, 10 predicted proteins | sample OliLak19BULKMAT1_FD_123175 | JGI IMG/M metagenome (GOLD analysis project Ga0163144, IMG submission 123175) | Freshwater microbial mat bacterial communities from Lake Vanda, McMurdo Dry Valleys, Antarctica - Oligotrophic Lake LV.19.BULKMAT1 | ecosystem: Environmental > Aquatic > Freshwater >... | reverse complement strand
GCTCGCCACGCTGCCGCGGCCGCCGCTCATGACGCCCCGCGTCCCTCGAACTTCGTGATCCGAACCCCCTCGAACTTCACGGCCATGCTCAGCGCTTCGAGGACCCCTCCGGCATCGAGAGATGCCGGCCCCATTGAAGCGCTTGGTCGAACGTGTCCAGTAGCCCGCCTTCGCCCTCCCTCCGGCATCGAGAGATGCCGGCCCCATTGAAGCACGAGCTGCGCGCCCTTCTCGGGCCAGTTCATGAAGACCCTCCGGCATCGAGAGATGCCGGCCCCATTGAAGCTGCAGAAGGATCGGTGATCTCGCATGGCTCTTTCAACCCCTCCGGCATCGAGAGATGCCGGCCCCATTGAAGCAGCGCGGGACCGCTCCCGCACGCACGCGCCCCCTCCGGGGGGTGAGCGGCGCGCGAACCCTACGCTCAGCGCAGGAGCGCAATGGCCTGCGTGATGAGAATGGCATTGATGAAGTCGATCAGGAACGCCCCGACGATGCCCACGGCGAAGAAAGCCTGGGGGGACGGGCCGCCCTTCTTGACGATCTCGTTCATGCACGCCATGGCATTGGCGGTGGTGCCCAGCATGAAGCCGCAATACCCGCCGGCCATGACCGCCGCGGTGTACGAGCGCCCCATGGTCCAGTAGACGGCCGTCCAGGCGAGGGCGATGGTGAGGAGCACCTGTCCGAGCAGGATGACGAAGACGGGCACGGCGAGCGCCGCGAGGTGCCATAGCTGGAGCGTGAGCAGGGCCATCACGATGAACAGCTCCAGGGCGATGTCGCCGAGGTCCTGGGTCTGAGCCTGATCGATACCGGCGAGCTGGAAGGCGTCGTCCAGGTTGCGCACGACGCCGGCCACGAGCATGGCGCCGATGTAGACGGGCAAGGTCATGCCCCAGCGCTTGAATTGCTCGCCGAGCAACGACCCGAGCGCCATCGAGATGCCGATGACGATGACGTGGGTGAGCGTGGTGCCGTGGCGCTCGCCCGGGCCGGCGTCGACGTCGATGACCGCCTCGCCGGTGCGCTCCTGCTCGGTGGGAGCGAGCCTGTCGCGGCGCACCAGGTAATTGCCCACGAAGCCGCCGAGCATGCCACTCACGACGATGCCGAAGACAGCCGACGCGACACCCACCGTGGTGGCGCCCGCGATCCCGGCGCGCTCCAGCTCCGGGCCGAACGCCAGGGCCGTGGCCGGGCCGCCCGTGAGCGACACCGCGCCGGGAATGATCCCGAACAGCGCCGGCAGACCGAGGGCACGGGCCACCCCCGAGCCGAGCCCCATCTGCGCCACGAGGCCCAGCACGCTGGCCCCGAGAAAGACAGCCACCCTCCGGCCACCCACCCTGAGCAGGCGCAGGCTCGCCCCGAGACCGATGGTCGTGAAGAACGCGACCATGAAGAGATCGCGCAGCGTGGTATCGACCTCGAAGCGCACCACGCTGCCGCGCAGGAGCCACACCAGCCCGGCGAACACCAGCCCGCCGAGCACCGAGCGGGGCACGCTCAGCCGCTCCAGGACCGGAAACACCCGCCGGATGCCGGCGCCAATGACAATGCCGGCGCCCGCGAGGCCGAGCACGTGGACGGCGGTCAGCTTCCAGGTGAGAACGTCCATTCGCCGTTCATATCACACGGACGGGGACGGCCGACTTCTCGGGTCATTTGCGCGCCACCGGACAAATGACGAAAGGAACCGGCCGTTGTCTTGAGTGTGCGCGGGCCACACCGCCGGCGCCGTGACGCTCCCGGCAGCATTGGATCACGACGAGAGCATGGGGACGACGCTGCTCCATTCCTCACGCAATCGCTCCAGAGCATTGACCGCGCGATCGAGGCTCGGGCTCGTGCGTCGTGCGATATCCGCCCGCCAGTGCTTGTCGCCGTACTCGATGATCGCGCCACCCTAGCCGGGCCCCACGCGGCGCGAGGCTCCCTGCAGCGGCAGCATGGCCTTCTTGATGGTGGGCTTCGTCGAGCGACGGGCGAGGCCGACCATCGTCAGTTTGGGATCGTCCTCGCCGTCGGGGTTGCCCGGGATCTGGGCTCTGGAGACGTGCAGGAACCCGGCGAGCGTCTCCGGATCGGCCGTGAGCCAGGCCTCGCCGGCGCGAACCGCGATTCGGAGGCACATCAGCGGCTGCCGCTGCGGCAAGAGCGTGGCGACCAGGGCTCCGGGACAGGGTGCGTCGTGATCCAGATCGCGCAGGATGAACCAGGGTGAGCCCTTCGCAGCGGCGTTGTACCCGCGCAGATCATTGTCCATCGAGACGTTGCCACCCATATCGATGATGGCAAACGGGGACTCCCAGCCCGCGAGCTCCAGAACCTTGCGAGCCACCGGCACGTCGGTGCTCCCTTCCACCCTGATGGCCAGGCTCATTCGCCATCGTCTCCCAGGGCATAGGCGAGCTGCTCCACGTGCTCGGGCCTGGTCTTGGCCACGAGGATTCCGCTGAGGGGCGCGTCGCTCTCGCCGAGCGCCACGAGCGCTGGATCGTCCGAGCCGACAGAGACCCGCGTATCGTTGTCGGTGGGCGTCAAAATCAGGATTTCCGAAGGGTCGATGCCCGTGTCGGAGAGCATCTCTTCGGAATGAGTGCTGACCAAGATCTGCCGATCGGTGCGCGCAGCAGCCCGAGCTAGCACCTGGGGAATCTGCCGGACCGCGGCGGCGTGCAGCGACATCTCCGGCTCTTCGAGCAGCAGAGGCGCGGCGCCGGTGCCGAGGACCCAGAGCAGCCCGAGCAGGCGCAGCGTGCCGTCGGAGAGCTGGTCCTCGAGATGGAAGGTGCCAGGCCCTCTTCCCGATACGAAGCGCGCTCCGAGGTGCGGCGTACCGCGCTCATCGGGCGAGTAAAGGAGCTCTTGGAGCTGCGGGACGACCTTGCTGAGCTGGTCCTGCAAGAGGCGAAGGCGGCGGTTGCGCTCGTCCTCGGGCAGGGCACGAATCGAGTCGAGAAAGTCCGCTCCGTACGCGTCGTGGCGAGCGCCGTGCGTCGAAGGCGCTCGCGGCTGTCTCACGAGCTCCGGAACGAGGTGGGTGTAGTCGATCGAGGCAAAAAGCTCGGCGAGCCTGCGGAAAGGCTTGTTGGCGCTGATCTGCTCGAGGTGGGTCTGGCTGAGGAGCTCGGCGTCTTGCCTGTCGTCCACGTTCGGGCGTCGGAGAAGCTCGCCGTCGGGCCCGTCCACCTCTTCCGAGACGACGGTCGGCTGACCGCGCAGGTTGTCGAGCGCGAGGCTGTACCTCCAGGGCTTGCCGTCGATCTCGGCCTGCACCTCCACGAGAACCGGCGGGTGCGGCGGTGACGTGCGACGAGCGGTCCCAGCGCGTCCGGCCGGTGCATGCAACGACCGGATCGCGTGCATTCCGCGGCGTTCGTCGACCGCTCGGCGAAGCCCGGCCGCAGGGTCGGCGATGTCCCGTAGAAACCGGAGCGCGTCGAGGAGGTTGGATTTCCCGGATGCGTTGGGTCCGACGACGAAGACACGCTGGGCGAGGGGGACGTCGACCGAGAGGAAGTTGCGCCAGTTCTCGAGCTTGAGGCGAGTGAAGCGCATCGTCATCTGGCCTCATGGATCCATGATTCGAGGCCCGCGTCGAGCTGCCGGTCCAGCCTTTCAGCGGCCTTTCTCGCGAGGCTGCTTGCTGATCGAGACGGTGCGCGGCCACATTGCGAACGAGGCATTGTTGAATTCATCTAACCTCTCCTGGCAGGTTCCGTCGGTCGTCTTGCGGCACCGTCCGCGGTGCGCGATGCTTCTTGCATGAGTGGGATGCCCGCCGTGGACGAACGTTGGGGGAGACCTACCGAACCGGAGAGCCGGCGCGAGCTCGAGGCCTTACTCGAAGAAGAGCTCGACCCCACCCTGCGCGAAGACGAAGAGAAGCTCGTCACCGAGGACGACACACCGGTGGACAACATCCTCTCCGAGAAGCAGATGCGCCTGCTCACCGAAGCTTTGTACGCGTCGTGGGGCGGACCTCCCCCCGGGGCGGATGGGGAGCGGCGGCCGTTCGTCGCTTTCGCGAACGTCGGCCTTTACCTGGCGCTGACGCAACCGCCGCTCGTGCCCGACGTGCTCGTGAGCGTCGACGTCGAGCAGCCGCAGGACTTCCGCGAGAAGCGGGACCGCGTTTACTTCGTGTGGCGCTTCGGGAAGTTGCCGGACCTCGTCGTCGAGATTGTCTCCAACAAGGTCGGCGGCGAGCTGAGCACGAAGCGCGACCGTTATGCGGCGATCGGTATCCCCCTCTATGCGGTGTTCGATCCGTTTCACCTCCTCGGCACCGACACCCTCCTCACCTTCGAGCTCCACGGCGGCACCTACGAGCCCACGCCGAGACCGTTCTTCCCCACGCTCGGCATTGGGCTGACGTTATGGAATGGCACCTTCGAACAGGTGGAGCGTGAATGGTTGCGGTGGTGCGACGCGGGAGGCAACGCGCTGCCGACAGGCGTCGAGCAGGCACAGGCCGAGAAGCTGCGCGCCGAGCGCCTCGCAGCGAAGCTCCGCGCGCTCGGGATCGACCCCGACGAGGGTTGAGGTTGGACGTGCAGATGCGAGAGCGCGCCGCGGATTCTTCTCCGGCGGCAACTGCCATGCTCTGCCCCCCCCGCTCCGCCGCTACTTCTTCGGCGGCAACTGCCGTGTTGCGCCGTCGCCCTTCTTTACCAGCACGTCGGCGAGCGTCGTCCCCGAGAGCAGCCTGCCGAGCACGTCGGCCACGCTCTCGCCGCCCAGGATGGCGAGCGGCGCCATGCTCTCGGCCATTCGCTCGCAGAGCGCCCGATCGCTGAACGACTGCATGGCAGCGATCAGATCGGGCGTCACCGCGCCGGCCTTGCCGGCGACCGCTTGCACCTCCGCGGCCAGCTCGCGCAATCGCTGATCGAGCCTGCGCTGCGCCACCTCCAGCTCCAGGTCCGCCGTGGCCTTGCGCCGCGCGATATCGGCCCCGTGCATGGCCCCGAGGGTCTCTTGCTCGGCGAGCTGCGCGCCCTGCCGCTCCTTGCGCCCCTCGGCCTCGGCCCGCACCTCGGCGAGGGTGAGCCGCAAGCCCTCCCCGACCTCTTGCATCTTCACCCCGGTCTCCTTCAGGCGGGTCGCCGCCGACAGCTCCATGATCTGCTGCTTCGTCGACTCGCTCTCTCGCACGAACGTCACCTTGCGCTGCTCCGCCGCGATGGCCAGCGCCTGCCGCACGGCCTCCTGCTGCGCCCCCACCAGGAGCAGGGCAATCTCCTCGTCGCCGATCGCCACGTCGAGCACCTCGACGTCGTACACCCGCATGCCGTTCTCCTCGAACAGGCGACCGGGCCGCTTGCCGTCCTCGTTCTGCACCCCGAGCACCACGTCCCGCACGAAGGCCGCGGCATTGCCATAGAACTCTTGAATGCCCTTCTGCTTGACCGCCCCGCGGATCAGCGAGCGGAGGTGGTCCGTGAGGAACTTCACGTAGTTCTCGACGTTGAACCACTTGCCGCTGTCGCCCTCGAAGTTCACCCGATACGACAGCTGCAGGTGGATCTGGCACAGATCGCGCGTCTCGGCCTCGATCTGGTCGGACACCTTGTTGTGGAGGACCCGCAGATACACCGTCTGATACAGGTTCGCGTCGCTCTTCGGCGTCCCGGTCGAGAGGTCCATGCGCTGGAGGGTCTCGTCGTACGACATCAGGTGGGTGTGCGGCCCGACAATCACCTTGCGCTCGCCCGTGCGACTGACCACCATCATGGCGTAACCGGTCCACACGTCGAGCGACACCGCCCCGTCGTACCGCGTATTCAGGACAATGGTCCGGGGCGCCGTGTACGTCGCGCTCCGGGTGAAGTCGTCGCCTGCAAATTTCGACTTTTCGGCGGCCTGCTCCTCGCGCGCGGCCGGCTGTCCCGGGGCGTCGCGCTTGGTCTCCTGGTCGAGCACGTACTCCGCCGTCCCCTGCTTCGATTGCAGCGCCTTGAGCTGCGCGTTGACCTCCAGGGCCTCGCGGTTCCCGGGGAACCACAGGGATACCGTGCGCGAGTCGAGCACGCGGCGCACGATCACCTCCTTGCGCGGGTCGGGCAGGAAGATCGAAGGGCCCTTGTGCAGCCTGATCTGCCCCGAGTTGCGATCGAGCACATAACGCGCCTCCCCGGCCGGGATGGCGATTGCGTAATGGATCTCCTGCTCGCCGTACTTGACGATGGCGTGCTCCTGCCGCGGGAAATAGATCATCTGATCTTTGCCGGTCAAGAACAGCTCGTCCCCGATCTTGAACGACTGGCCACCTTCCTCGTACGGCGCGATCACCTTCACGTAGATGCCGCTGTTCTCGTTCAGCTCGATGGCGCGGAACTTCCGCATCCCGTGGCGTTCCACGAACGTCTCGGTCTGCCGCGGGAAGACCACGGCGGGGCCGCGGATGAACCGCTTGTTGCCGTCCTCGTCGAGCAGCATGCAATACTCGAGACGCTCCAGCGTGACCGCCGTGCGAACATACGAGTCGCCGTCACGCACCACTTCAATGCCGGTCGGCGGAATGTAGAAGGCGACGAGCGTGCCCTTGATGACGAGCAGCTTGCCCATCGTCAGGTCCTCGGGCCGCCACACGTCCTCCGACGGGGTCTCGCCCGCCTGGACGGCAATGCCCTTGCCGTCGTCCCCGGACGACTGTGGCTTGATGACCGCGTTCTTGTAGTTCGCCTTGGCCGCCTCCTCGTCGTAGACGCGCACCACCAGGTATTGATTGGAGCGCAGGTGGTGGCCCTGGAGCACGCGCACCATCTGCCCGGGCCACAGCGCGCACGATATCGGTCCAGGGTTATTGACCTTGCGGCCGATATTCAGCTCCGGCAGGTTGTTGAGGGCGCCGGTGCGCGGGTGGGAGGCGTCCTTCGCCGGGTTCTTGAGGACCAGATACCAGCCCTCGGGGGCCACCGAGAACACCAGGGTCGCCTGCTCCAGAGAGCACCTGTCGAAGCGCTTGCTGCGGTCGTTGAACACCACGGGACGGTCGGTGTTCGCCAGGCTCGTCTTGTGCGGCCCGACATAGACGTTGATGTTGCCTTTCGTCTCGTCGGAGATGAAGGCGTATTCGTTGGGGGCGAGAATCAGGTCCCGTTCTCGTCCGCGGTCGCGCTCGTCAGCCATGGGTGTTCCTCCGGCCGCGGAGGATAGCCGCGCTCGAGCGCCGCCGGATCACTTCATCTCGACGAGCTTGCCGAAGGGCGGCACGGTCCGCGATTTGCCCGGCACGACCCACATCACGTCCAGCGGAAACGCCTCTTCCTCTCCGGGAAAACGCCCGTCGGCGTCGGTCAGGTAGACCACCGTGAAGCGCTCGGCGTCGCGCTTCGACTCGGCCGCCAGCAGGCGCAGCGCGGGCCCGAAATCGGTGCCGCCGCGCCCCGTGATGGCGACCTCGTGGAACAGCAGCTCGGCCGCGGACAGCACCTCGTCGCGCGTCACCTCGGCGTCGGCCTGGACCACGCGCACCTCGTCGAAGCCCTCGGCCGTCGCCACCGAGGCGAGCGCCCCGAAGAAGCGCCCGAGCATCGCCGCGTCGATCGACGCCGAGGTGTCGATCACCGCGACGAGCTTGCCCGCCGGCATCACCCGCCGCCCCGGCATCGCGACCACGTCGGGTCACGTCCCGTCCTCGCCCGCGAGCGCGCTCATCCGCCGCGACGGCCGCAGGAAGCTGCGGCCCTGCCGCGTCAGCATCGCCACCGAGCGCTGCAACGTCGCGGCCCAGTCCGGCGGCGGCTCGATCGTCGCGCGCACCAGCTCGTCGATCCACGCCGGCACCGTCCCGAACGTCTTGCCCCCCGACGCGTGCTCCTCTTCGAGCGCCGCCCCGAGCCGCATCTTCCATTGCAGCTCGCGCGACCGCGCCTCCAGCGGCGACGGCTCCGGCTCCGCGTTCGCCGCCTCGTCGTCGGCCTCGTCCTCGCCGTCGTCGCCCTGGTCCGGCTCCGCCTCGTCGCGCGGCTCGTGCTCGTCGTCGTGCGCATCGCCCTCCCCTTCCCCCTTGTTGTTCGGGCTCTGATCGCCGGGGTCTTTGCCCTCGCCGTCGTCCTGCCGCGTGAACGTCCCGGCCGGCGGCGCCACCGCGTCGGACAGCGGATCCGACAGATCGCACCACAGCGGATCGGGCCGCGCCCCCTCGGGCAACAGCGCGTAATACTCGTCGGCGCTCGCCCCCGGCGGCAGCTCGATCCCCGCCGCCACGAGCGTCGCGCCCGCCCCCATCGCGGCCGCTCGCAGCAGCGGCTCCACCGCCAGATCGTGCGCCGCGTTCCACCTCCGCTCGTCGCGCGTCCCGCGCCGCGCCAGCGCCCCGAGCGCCGCGTGCATCGCCAGGTGGGCCATCCGCACGCACAGGGCCGGGAACTTCATCTCCAGCACGATCAGCGGGTTGACGCGCAGCTTGTCGTTCGCGGTGAGGCGGAAGGCCGGCACCTGGAGCGACGCCTCGATGGTCAGCGCGCGCGACAACACGCCGAAGAAGGGCTTCTCCTTCATCAGCCAGACACGCGCCGCGGCGATCTTGTCCGAGGCCTGCGCGGCGGCCGACGCCGGATCCGCATAGAGCTGCTGGAACGCCGTCGTCGCCTGGTGCTGCGGCTCGTTCGAGAGGCCTTCGGGACGGCTCATCACGCACGCCCTGCCGCGGGCACCGCCTCGCGGGCGTAGCGGCCGAGTCGGATCACGTCGATGAGCACCTGCGAGCCGCTCGTCCGCACGTAGTCCTCGAAGGCGAGCAGCGCCGGGGTCTTTGTCTTGCGCGCAAAGGCCGTGTCGACCGACCACACGGCGACCTCTTTCGAGGCGGCCCCGAGCAGCGTGATCACCTTGCCGCAGAGCTCACCGTCGGCGGGCGAGGTCGATCCGAGCTTGGCGATGCAGCTCGCGCCGAGAAAGTAGATCAGCTCGGGATCGCGCGGGACCGCGGCTTTTCCGGCGGCCAGAGCCTCCAGCGACGGGGCCTCGAGCGCGCGCTTGGCGAACGCCGAGAACTCGGCCCCGGCCCGATCGCCGACCGAGCCCGCCGCGAGCGCGGCCCACAGATGCTCGCCCACCACGTGGATCGCGTCCGACAGCATGTGCCAGGCGCGCGGCGTCGGGTAGGCGGGCGTCGCGTCGCTCGGCGGCGGCTCGAACAGGCGATCCGGGCGGGCCCGCACGAAGGCCAGCACCAGCGCATGGACGCCGTGGTTCGCGCCCCACAGCAGCCAGGCGCCGGCGTCGGGCGCGAGCGCGACGTGCACCATGCGGTTGGCGAGCGCCGTCGCCATCGGCCGCACGAGCGCCCGATCTTCGACCCGGTTGCCGGCGCCGACCACCCGCGAGCCGGCGGGAAGCACGTAGTCGCCCAGGCGGCGATCGAGGATGAGCGAGTAGAAGGCCTTCTGCACGTCGGGAATGGCGCTGTTGAGCTCGTCGATGAAGAGCAAGAATGGCTCTGCTCGCAGGATGGCGCGCGGCGGACAGAACTCGGTCACGAAGACCTCGCCCATGCTCCGGATGCGTGGCACGCCGATGAGATCTTCGGGCGCGATCTGCGTGCCGAGCAGCGTCACGCAGGGCAGCTCCATCAGCTCGGAGGCGTCGCGCACGAGGGCGCTCTTGCCGATGCCGGGCGGCCCCCAGATGAACGGTGTGCGCTCCGGCGGAAGCGAAACCAGGAGCTCGACCAGCTCGGTGGGCGTCAAGGAGAGCATTCGGCCGTGCGTTATAGCAGCGCACCGCCCCGCCTGGCTCGCGCCACGGTTCGCCGGCGCGGGCGGCGGCCGAGGCGCGTGAGGAAAGCGCACGACGCCGGAAACGCCAGGGCGAAGAATCGCCCCCAGGCGCGCCGGCCGAGGTCATGGAGGGGGCCGAGCAGCGGGAGGTTCTGGAGCATGTCGCCCAGGCTCCACATCTCTTCCTGACGGCGGCGGTGATTGACGAAGGCTGGGCCGGACGAGCCCGATAGGCAAATCGGGCGCGTGGCAGAGCAAGGCGAGCGGACCATTGAAAGCCTCGCGACACCTCGCGACAGCGGCCCGGTTGCGCGGGCCGCCGCCCTGTGCTTGTGGGTATCCGCAGGGAGGCACGATGACGTTTCGAGAGACCCTGAAGAAACACTTGCTTGCCGTTCAGCAGAAGGAGGATCAGAACACGCCGATCCAGAAGCCGCTGCCCGCAGCGCTCGGGTAAGAGATGGGCTTGTCGTCCCGGGTGCCATTGAACGCGTGAAGACTGTGCGCCGAGTCAGGGAAACTCCAGCGGCAGCTCCACTTGAACAGGGATGCCCGGGGGCGACGAGATCTCGAGACGCATCGGCAACTGGCGGAGACAAATCCCCACATCATTGCGCGGCGCGCTGCGGTCGTCGCTGATCCCACGAGCGATTTCGGTTCCCCGGGCGTCGAAGGTCATGTTGATCGAGAACTTGGCCTTGGCAGGCTCTGGCGCGCTCTTGAGCGCCGGCGCCCAGCACTTCGGGATGAAGGTGGCCTTCTTTTCCGCTGCAAGCGCCTCTCTGGCGGACTGCTCCACCAGAGCCCTGGTGCCGGGCGGGACCGCACCCCCGGCGGGCGCCACTGAAGACGGCGGGGAGGCCGGCGGCTCACCGACTGTCGCGCCTGGCGGATTGCCTGGTCCTAAGGTGGCAGTCGCGGCGACCGTGAAGGCCGGGCGCGGGGCCGTGGAGGCCGACGGCGTCCGATCGCGCAGGCCCAGGAACAGGCCCAGCCCAATGATCGAACAGCCCACCAGGACCG
>Ga0163144_10028544_pt1 | contig 10758 bp, 13 predicted proteins | sample OliLak19BULKMAT1_FD_123175 | JGI IMG/M metagenome (GOLD analysis project Ga0163144, IMG submission 123175) | Freshwater microbial mat bacterial communities from Lake Vanda, McMurdo Dry Valleys, Antarctica - Oligotrophic Lake LV.19.BULKMAT1 | ecosystem: Environmental > Aquatic > Freshwater >... | reverse complement strand
TGATTTTCGTTCGATCTAAAAAGATCGCTTCGAGCGAATCAATTTCTCGGATCGACTTAAGATCTGCGTCTTCGGCATCTGTATCGGATAGTCCTAGACGTAGCAGTTCATTACACTTCGCTAAAACGGCTAGTCTTGAACTTCCCAGCTTTGTGCCGTTGAGATAGGGATCAGAAAGATGAGATAGATCGACCTTGGCAATACCGTCGGTGCTCGCTTGCGTTTGCCCTATGTTCAGGAACGTTAGTTTTGTTAGTCCGACCAAAGACTCTAAGCCCTTGTTCGAGATTTTTGTGTTCCACAGATTGAGATGTTGAAGGTCTTGGCTGTTGTGTAGTGAAGTGAGTAAGTCGTCATGTAATCCGCTATGCGACAGGTCTAGCAGTTGGAGTTGTTTGGCGTTCGCAATCGTCTGAAAATCAACCTCGACGAGTGACGCAGTTGGTAGTTCAAGATGTCTCGCGAAATATGTGTACCATCCGACGTCAGTTCGACCCTGGCGGACACCGAATCGAAATGCTGCCACGTTTTGACTTCTTCAGGGACCAGTGATTTTGGAGGCTCTGGGCCGGTATAAGACATATCGATGAGAGGCTGCGGATCTCGGAACAGCTTGGGTTCAATCCAAGTGCTATGGTCACAAGCGATACCATCACCGCCATCACGCGTTTCTAAAACCATTTTCTTTAGCCCCCGAATATCGACGGAAATTTCGTGAAGGAAATGGGTTCGAATTAATTTTGAATGAAACAATTCCATACCGTCGCCCAGGATCACAAACTCCACACTTCCAGGCTCACCACGAGACATACCATACTTCGAGGAAAACGTTGACCAGCCACTCGGCAAATCGAGCTCGATCCTAGAGTTGGCATGAACCGTAAGGCCATCTGCAAACTCCTTCCCACCGACCATCATGGGACGACCGCTAATTGTTTTGTTACGAACCGGTAATTCTCCCCAGGCAACCCTTGCATTGTCAAGTACAAGGCTAGAAACATTGACTGACGGAACGTTGATTCTCTAGGACGGACGGCAAGTGAACCAAGCCCTGCCTTTGAAGCATCATTTCCTCAGATGTTTCTTTAACGCTTTCTCTCTTCGCCTTGAGGAATTCCGCCGTAGCTTCGCGTGTTGTTGCTGTTACTGGCCCGGTTGTAATCACCTGCATCGACCCCAGAAAATGATCCTGTAGAATTGCGTTTCGAATTTGATCGTTACTGGACTGCTGTGAAAGCCCAAGATCGGTGAGAACGAGTTGCTTTACTCGAGCCGATGGACGTCCAGAAATTTCACCTCCCAAGAATAGCAATGTCTTTGCAATATTGAGCGTTCGACGACTTTCACCGAAATTCTTAAACGATCTGTCATACGCTTCAACAATGGGGACTCAACGGCAGTAGTAGGCGTGCTTACAAAGCTTCGAAGCCAAAGAACTTGAGCCAAGCGAGGATGACTGGCTCCATACTTTGATCGGATTGCTTGTTCAGCTCGAAGTAGCATCTCGTTGGCAAGTTCGGGTTTCCCCTTAAGCATAGATAAATATGCGGCCAAGGGAGATCGCATTGATAGTATTTCTTTAGCCACTTCGGAAAGGCTGCCAAGTCTTCCGCCATAACGGATTCACTCCCGGCCAAGCACTCTAGTCGAGCGGCTTCGATTCGCATTTGCTGCTGTAACGTCAGCAAACCCATTGACTCCGAAGACAGACCGTTAATTTGTTGGATCGCCTCATCATATTTGCCAATGTCTGCGAGTCCCATTGCTTGTAAGTAGTCTCGACGAAGCAAATCGATTGGCTCTAGCGGAGACGCTACGATTACTTCTCGAAGTGTTGCCAGAGTATCGAGCACCTCCTGCCCCAATCCAAGCGATAAAAATGTCTCTGCCAACGACAGCGTAATCGATTGACGGACCGTAGGTGGAAGGTTGCGCTTGTCGATCGAGTCTCGAGTCGCTCGCAAAATGTCGATGACTGATCTTGCGTTCGCGGGTTGGTCGGGATCTGCGCTTCGAATCGAATCTAGAAGTGTGTTGAAAGGTGCCTGTGCTTGATCCTTGGCGAGGTTTGCTGCAATCAATGCCTGCTTGGCAGTTTCCTCCGAAGCCACCGCTCGTTTCATGGATTGACGCGACGTTTTAGAAGCACCGACGGCGATTCGCGTCTGGCTAACAGCCTTCAGCAATCCCAACGAAGTTCCTACCAATCCGCCAATCGTTGGCACTAATCCTGTGCCCGCTGCGGCAGAGAAGAAACCACTGTTTTACGAGACTCCCGACTTCGATCCGTGGGCCAAAGAAGTTGCCGCCATGCCTGCCGATAAGCAGATGGAAGCAGTGACCAAGAAGTTGCAGGAATTGAATCGAGGTTTTGACGGGACCGCAACTCATAAAATCGAGAATGGCCTTGTCACGGATTTCCGATTTACTGTGAGAAACACGGACGACATCTCGGCCGTCAGAGCTTTGGCGGGCCTGAGTGTTCTCCATTGTACGGGCGAGGACCAAGAACTGGGGCGGGGTTTAACTTGTCACCGCTCACGGGAATGCCTCTCAGTATTCTGGATATCGGCTACACGGAAACATTCGACCTTACCCCATTGCAAGGAATGCCCCTGACGAAGCTTTACAGCGGCAGAACGCTGGTCAGCGATCTTTCGCCACTGAAAGGCACAAAGCTGACGATGCTTGATTTGGGTTTTACACCAGCGATCGATCTGACGCCGCTGCAAGGGCTGCCGCTGACATTGCTGAGTTGCCATCAACGCACGAATCTGGCTGACCATTCTCCAATCAAAGGAATGCCACTCAAACAACTCTCCCTCGACTTCAAACCCGAACGTGACACCGAACTTCTTCGCTCCATCAAGACTCTGGAGACGATCAACGACAAACCGGCAGCGGCGTTCTGGAAGGAAGTGGACGGAAAGAATTGAGGAGCAAGTCGGTTTGAATTGCAGCACAATCGCTTCATGGAAACAGCGTAAGATTTCCAGAACTGTTCAACGACGGCAGGTTCCTGGGGGCGATCAAAGGGAGCTACAAGTCACTGAGTAGTTGTGCAATTTCAACATGCACATCCAACGTCTGCTGTATCTCTATGGAGCCACCGGGAACACTTTTGATCGATCCGGTACCGCCCCTCAAGACCCATGAATACGGAGAAACCAAATTCAGGAGAACATTTCCCAATGAATATGGGTGAAAATCGCCAGTCTTATAGCTGGCCGGCAGGAGGTGGGTCGACGCGGCTTGCTTTGTAGTAATGTAAATCTCTTGACCTCGGATCGACAGCGTCAATCCTAAAGGCTCTAAAACTAAACTCGCTACGTCCACAAGTGGCAGTTCAGGAAGATTAATCGTGATCGCGGTGTCCCTGCTAAGGCCTAGGCGTTCAAGAGCTTGGTCGTCAATTTTGATCTCTGTCTTTGCCGCGTCAGACATCCGAGTAGCGACTTGACTCAGTGGTTGATTGGTCATACTTAGGGACAGAGGCTTGAGTAAAGATGCGACCGGAATTTCGACCTGTAATGCACTCAAAGAGAAAGGACGATGGGGAACGAGCGTAAGATCACCAGCACGCTTCTCCACAATCTGCTGATGAACAGCTTGCCGTTGTGATACGATTAATGAGAGAGGGTGCAAGTGTTGTAACATGCCAGGACCACCCAACGCCTGCCACGAATCGGCGTCAATCGATTCAGTGATATCTTTCATTAACGCGGCCGGATTGGCTTCGCTCTTCATACGATAAACATACGTGCTCGGATGCGCTTCTGCGCCGCGACGAGTCGTCACAAAGACGACGCCGCGATTGGTGGTCCATTCTAGTGATACCGACTCCAGTAGTTTACTCAACGCGTCCCCAACCGAAACCTTACTTTGGCTATAAGTGATACTCGTCGAGATATTGATGCCAGCTTCTTCAATAGCACGTTGATCAATAATCGTGGGTAATCCGTGGTCATCACGAAACGCCTGAAGCACTTCCGTTAACGGTGTTTGCGAAAACTGAAAATCAGCCTTTTTCGCTAAGCGGCTGACAAGCGTGTTGGCTATTGAGGGCTGGACTTTTGGACGATCCAATTTGCGCGGCTTGAGTTGAGTGAGATATTGCCGGTCCTCGCGACTTAGCCTGGCGAGCGGCACCGCGATGTCCCGTTGGTCAGCAGTCCGCAGCGTGACAGACGTTAAATCTTGCGAAACGAATTCTGCCTCAATGGAGAAGCTCCCGGACGAATCTTTCCAGGTGCGTAGTTCTTCCGACAGGGCAATCGGCACCAACATTAGGAAAACGATCAACCACGCCATGCTGCGACAGGATATTGCCATAAGGACTCCGCAAATTCTGGTGCGTACTATTTAGTTTCGAGTACGAACAACCATCGTTGAGTTACAATAAGCTTAATCATTATCAGCATGCTTGAGAGAAAAGCAATGGGATACCTCGCCGTTCACAGGTTCGTAACGTGACCGGCATTTTCTCCAGCGAAACACTATAGCGGAGAGTGGAGCCATCGCATCCAGGCGTTCCATAAATGCGATCAACGCAAAAACTACCGTGTCTCACTCGCAACCTAATTCGTCATTTCGAACTCGAACCGAGTAGCAACGACTTGAAGCGTTCCTGGTAAAGATGACCGCCAACCGCCGAGTGATGATGTGCGTGGTATCTCGGAGTGTGCGTCAATTTCAGTCACTGGGCAAACCGTGACATTTCGCCATCAACCTGGGGACGCACAACAGCCTCGCCTTTACCGGCACCGAAGTCAAGTAGAGAACCGTTCTATTCGCCGAGAAGTGTCTCAATCATCGACAGTTTCGCATTGCTGAGCATTTTCCCAAGTGCGATACTTAACTTACGAGTTCCTGTTGATGCTTGGTTATGGTCTTAACACTGTCAGGTATTGGGAGATAATGAGATGAAGCAGTACCACGAAATATCACCGTTCCCAGCGGCACAGCGTGAGTTGCTGGAAAGAAAATATGGAATAACCAGCGCGGAGGCATTTTTCGAACATGCCGTACACAACGCTGTGGATGTTCAAAAGTCGCTGGAAATTACGACAGAACAATTTGATTCAGTGGTGCGCCAGATCGAAGGTTACTTGACCCCCGATTTTATAAAACGTGGTCGGCAGCCAGTTAAGAAACGCAGTCGAGGTGTCATTACCGATTAGGCGCCACCGTTGCTTAGCAGTCATCTGAACAAAGCGCGGCCAACCGCGTCGCTGCTTCGGCAGGGATGGAGTCGAGACTGCTTAACTGGTTGCGGCACTGGTCATTGTTGAGCATGTGTAGATCCTGTCGCAGCTTCTAATTTTCCTCGCTTGATCAATTCAAATGCTTGTAAGGCAGGTGCAACACGCGAAATAGCAGAACGACTCGCAGCTTCGGCAAGCCGCTCGCGTAGCCTATTTACTAACTCCACTAGTTCCGCATTGCCACTCGCCTCGGCTAGTTTTTCAGCCTCTGCGAACGCGACGTCACAATCCGCGAAATCGCCGTCCTGCCAGCAAATGGCTGCGTGAGCCAACCACGTCAACGCCGCCTCGGTTGGATCGGTCAAGCTGGCCAGACGGTCGGATCGTTCGGCGGACGAAAGCGATCGCCAAACCTTGAGGGTTGTTGAAAATCGGGCTTCGTGCGATGCCACCATAATGCCTTCCGGATGTTAAGTCGCAGCCTGCTGGATTTTTCGAACGATAACTCTGGCTTGGTCAGTCTTTCAGCGCCAAGCACAAATCGTTCCAAAGAATATCCAATGCTCTGCTGGAATGCACTAGGTGACTTGATAAACTCCCGCTTAGGTGTTTTTTTCATTGACGAAGGCCATGAACGGGAACCGTTGCACGACGACTACGACTTGGGATCTTTGATCACAAACTTCGCACGCAGCTTTGCAACCTCAGTGGCAAGTCCCGCCAGCTCAACGCTGCGAAGAAGTTCGGCGAAGTCTTTGTCTGCATCGGGGGCTTCGTCAATCGGATAGTGGCGACAATTGCTAATCACATCTGCGGAAGAAAGCGACTCTTCAACATCCCTCGCCTTCAGTTTCGCTCTTGCCTCGGTTCGACTGAAGCGGCGACCACCACCATGATTAACGCTGAACGCGGTCAGCGACGCACCGGGCTGCGCGACCATCACAGACGATCCGTCGCGTGGATTTCCGGGCAACAGGATTGGCTGCCCGGTTGAATAGAATTGTGTGCCTGCCAATTCCGCGTGCCCTGTCGGTAGCGCTCGCGTCGCACCTTTGCGATGTACCCATCGATGTTGTCCGTCGACCCATTCGCGGCAGGCGATGTTGTGGCTGATGAAGTAGATCAAATCGCCACGAACTCCAGGCAATACTTTATGAAACGCTTCAAGAACTATCACATTGATGAGTAAGTGATTGACTGTGGCGAAATTCGCTCCCAGGGCCATGTCGTGCAAATAGTCTCGAGCTTCGGGCGTACCAACCTCAGCATAAATCAGTTCGGGATCACCACTGGGGAATGCCCGACCGCGTCGGCTTGCGTCTCTGAAAAGGTGGCGTTCATAGTGAAGTCACTCGAAACGAAAGTGTCGGCGTTTTGCGTCGGTGAATCGACTGCGCAACCGCCGTGCGGATGACTCCGCTATTTTGAGTAAGAACCAATTCAAGTTGGCGGCATTCGTGCTCTGTCAACGATGCCGTCGCTTGTAGCAGAACCAGCAAATGAGCTGTGTTAGGTGCTGGTTGAACATCCAAAATAATCGCATCGAGGGTCGTGTTAACAAGCGTCTGCGGTACAACGAAATCGAGTGCGCGATGAATTTGAACACAAAGCTGTGCTGCTTTTCGATCAGCCTGAGCGCTACCTGACAAGGGATTGCGGCGATCAAATCGCGGATCTAGCCCGTCATCCGGATGCACGGAACCCGATAAGGAATCTTGATGTTTTTGGCCTCTGCGTTTTTGCTTCATGCTCACAAAGAGCAGCGTTTAGCAGGGCAGGTTCGCGCCTCGGAAATACCGCCTTTCATCGAAAATTGTAATAACTTGATTTCCTAACTGGACCGGCCCTTGCGGTATGTCAGTCTTCGGCGACCGCGCGCATCCCATCTTTCTTGTCGACAACCCTATGGTTGGACGTAACGAGTGCCGCGAGAACGAATTAATGCGGCTTGAAAACTTGGTAACCCGACGCGTAAGCATCGTGCGGGAAATTAAAGCCGTAGTGGATCTTGTTAAAGATCCTCCTTCTCGGGATCTTTAACAAGATCCACTACAAGTTCCGACAATAATTTCCCGCACGATGCTAAGCGAGGAAAATGCGTCTAATTCCTCGCTTACGCGTCGGGTTACCCAGCAAGGTCATTTACTTCTCGCAGCACTAGGTTCGGTCACCGTTTCAATCGCCAGACTTACTCTTTAGCTCACGATCAGCCAGTCTAGTGCGATAGAAGATAACCTCTGGCTCGGAATTGTCAGTGGATTGTGCATGGCGGGCGCGTTTGGTGAGCATGTACTCCGTTAGATTCGGCTGTCGCATTTCAGACTGGAACCTTGCAAAGCTCCAAGGCCACATCATCGTCTTGCCGTTGTCGTACTCGCGTTGGAGAGCGAGCCGATTGATCTACGGCTTTAGCGACGACAAGTTATGTAACAACCTACCAATGTCATATTAGTGTTCTATCCACATTAGACTCAGGGGCGTGCCACCCTAGACCATCAACCCCAATCTTCAGAATGGACTGAGCACTCGCTAGTGTTTTGTTTCTGTTCGATTTTAGGCGTGAGAGTAAAGCAATTGTCCCAATTGCTCGGAAAACAATAGGGACAATTGTTCTACACTGGCATGCCGACTCTCAATTGCTTGCCACGGGCGAAACGAAGTAACGGTGCGCTACCCAGCGAGGTTGGATACTGAATTGAACGAGAACGGAGTCGAGACCGTGCCCTCTCGGTAGGCCACGCTGGTCGGTGCTGCTTGCCGGAAGATCGTCGCGAGCAACTAACGCGGCACCAACCGCTGGCATCGTGATAAAGCGAGTGGCGAAGCTTGACATTTCGACACCCACGATCTCGCCCCCGACAACGTCAAACTCGCCTCGCTCCAAAGATCGGATTGCCGCTGTCGCTCGCAATGTCAACGGCGGATGGTCGGCATCGACGATTAGGTCGTTCATGAGTCCGGCCGCTCCTGATTCAAGCTTGATCTGAGCCGGCAATCGGCCGTAGATTCCGTCGTGATAACGGATCATCCAACGCGGTGTCTCTCCGTCCAGACGAACGACATCATTCGCGGAAACCTTTAGCTTCATCATTTGTGTTACTAGGTTTGGTATCACCTTGTAGGCAGAATGGTTCAGCAGCGGCAAAGGAAATTCCTGCTGCAGGGCAAACAGACCAAGATTCTCGCCAGACGAAAGCAATTTTGATTTAAACTGCGTTTCCAGTGAAGGGAACTCTTCCTCAATCGTACGCCTCTTTTCCAACGCATACCGCTGTCGCCAACGCATCATCTCATCGGTCGCCAGGGCATAACTTTCCACCGGAGTCTTCATGCCAGCTCGACTGGCTAACTTAGCGAATGCGTCGTTAAATATATCGGAATTGCGCCAACGATTTACTTTGTTCGCCGTATCGCTGATGACCTGCAAGTATCTCACATAATTTGACTTCGCCGCCTCAGCATCCGCTCGGGTCGCGTCCGCAACCAAAAACTCGGTCGCACATTTTTCCATCATCGTTGCCATCCGGTCAGCTTCAAGCGTTAAGGGGGCCTGGTCGCCTTCGGTGATTGCATACTGGGCCATCGCAAACTGCACAAGCGAATGATGGACTGCACCCCACCGGTCAAACAGTTGCGATAATGCTTCAGGGCCCACAAGCGGCTGTGCCCCAAGAGTCACTTTGCCGCTGGCCTGCATTTGCGAGATCGCTTCTGCCACGGTGCTGTTCAACGTATCTCGCTGAGCGGTCCACAGCTTCGCTTTCTCCGCTAACGCTGCCCTGGCTTTGGCTTGGCGCCGCTGGCCCATCTCATTCCTAATAATGCCCTCGGCCTCTTGAAAAGGTTTGAAGAGCGGAATTCGCGCTGCGGGCCATAGATAGCCAGCATCAGGCCAGAGATTGGCATAGGTTTTACCCAACATGTTTTCCGCAGACTCGAACTCTTTCTTTTGGACCAATTTAATGATCTGCTCCAACGCAGCGGCTCGCTGTTTGACAGCTTTTGGGCTATCGAGGTTGGCGGTCAATCGTTGGTAGAATTGCGCTCCCCTGGGAGTTTGTAGAAACAGCTCGATCTCGTTGCGAATTCGCCATTGAGAATACACGGCACGGAGAGCGAGGTCATTGGCGGCTGGTTCGTAGTAGTCATTCAGAGTCCTGGCCTGCCAAACAACCTGCTCGCCGAGCATCGCGCCCTTGCTCATCTGCTGCTCGCTGAGCACGCCGGTTTCGGCCTGAGTAACAAACTCCTGCAGTTGCTTTTCGGCAGCAACGGCCTGCGCATAGATTGCTGACGCCTCGGCAGCAGTACCGTGAGCGTTGACTACACCACCTGGTACGCGGTCGGTCGCATCCGCTAACAGAACGGTGGCCGAAGCTAAGGTAGCTAGAGCTAGGGTGCCCAGGACCAAAGTCACGGGGGCTGAACTGAGCAGCCAGGCAAATAGGACAAATCGATTGGTCTTCATCGCTGCGTTCCTCCGGTTGCGTTTCCTGCCGTCAAGCTTGCTGGATCGCGAATAACCAGTGCAGACTCCGATCCAGGTGTCTTTGAAATGATAGCGCGAAACGACCCACTGACTGCGGTTGTTGCTCCGGTCGTACCGACCAAGGTTCCACTTGTGACGGAGCCGACCAGCTCTTCGCCGTCGATCGCCTCAATTGTCAACGTGACAGGAGCCTCGTCTACCGAGCTCCACAACTTGCCACCCGCGGTCCCGCGAACAAACATTTTCCCTGATACCGATTGGCCGACCAAACTGCCAACGGAATCGGCCGAGACTGCGGCTTGAAAGAAAACCGCTGGGCCAGAGTCCTTGCCCAGTTCTTTGTAGGAGCGCAGTTGCAGGACGTTCCGTCGTCCGTCACCGATCTGGAGCAGAGAAATCTGCGCGACTTGCGTTTCGAGGGGTGCATCAATGGTCAGTCTAAACTGCCCGGTTTTAGGGGCCATGGGTATGGCTGGCTTAATCTCCTCGATCTTATCGACCGTTGCCGTTTTTACTCGGTCGGTCAGCTCTGTAAGTTCTTTTTGACTACACCCCGATGAGACGTAGATCATCACGATCAACATTGCAACGAAATGGTGACCGCTTGGCCAGCGACAAAACATGATTTGTTTCTCCGCAAAAAAGTGAATAGGATCGAGTGTAAAAAAGTGTCCGGTCCCTTTTGCGAGAAATTCGCACTGCGGGTGCTTTGCACAAAAGGTACCGGCCACTTTTTGTTCGCTCAAAACAAGGTCAATGGGTACAAGGCGACGATATCCAGGAGTAACGAACAAAAACTTTTCACGATGTCGTCTGTTAGCTCAGTATACATTCAACTCATTGCCCAATTCCACGCACAACGCCACAGTGATTTTTCCACAACCGTAAAACTACGATCCCAGCCAGGATTGAAGGCCAAAACCTCACTTTGGAGCCAGGAATTTCGGACCAATTCGCCAGGGGTTGCTCAAACAGGCTTACGGTGCGGGAAAAGTGTTTGCAGTCGATCAAGTACCGCGACAATAGCTCGACGTCAAACGCCCACCTGGACTGAAACGGATCTTT
>Ga0163144_10028542_pt1 | contig 10759 bp, 9 predicted proteins | sample OliLak19BULKMAT1_FD_123175 | JGI IMG/M metagenome (GOLD analysis project Ga0163144, IMG submission 123175) | Freshwater microbial mat bacterial communities from Lake Vanda, McMurdo Dry Valleys, Antarctica - Oligotrophic Lake LV.19.BULKMAT1 | ecosystem: Environmental > Aquatic > Freshwater > Lake... | reverse complement strand
GGGATTTTTTATTACTAAATCAGTAATTTTCTGAAGATGCACAGCAGTCGGCTCAACCTCGATTATCTTGTAGAGTATTTCCAGCCCTTCACCATCAAACAAGACAAGCTCTTCCCCTGTGCGCATTCGTAGTACTCGAAGTATCTGATTTGCCAGCTGCTGATCGTTTATCCACATATCGTGGGTTAAATCGAGCCCGCCAAATCTGTCTTTTGTTTCGCCTGTATAAAATCTATGCATAATGCTCCTGCTACTTATAGAAATCATACAGCATTCGTGCCAAAACTCGAGGCGGGCTTTTATCGATTCGTCGATACCTATTTTCATAGCCTTTCGTTGCCCAGTATATCTCTCTAATAAATCCGTTTGGGGGCATTCGCTGTCTCTCTTGGTTCACCGTTCTGAGAGCATCGTTTACTGAAACTAAAGAATCATTTGGCACCACGACAACTGCTCCGCACATTGTTCTTGGAAGCAATCTAGGTTCCCATATGTAGACATCATGTTGTAGAGCAACACTCTTAGGCTGCTTTTTATTTTGGTACACTATTTTAATTGGCGCGCTAGATTCAAACTTAGACTTTTTACGCATACCCATGGCGCCGTAGCTATCAGGAATAATTATTGCCAATACATGCACAGTCCTAGCGATTTCAAGGAGTTCTTTTTCCCCGTCGTATGGTAAGACTTTTAGACCTAATTTTTCAACAATCGGAGAAAACCGACGTAAATTTCTTGATTCAATCCCTACAAACATTCCCGGTTCACGACCATGAATGTTTTTCACAATAATTGTCATCGCAAGCTCAGTGTTTAATACTAGTCGTACGCCAAAACCAAATCTATCGCGTAGTTTTTTTAGGAAGCCGTTTTTAGGATAAATATAAATATAAAAGACAGCCCGCAGCAAGGTCGCGCGGGACACACCTCTGGCATGTTTTGACTTTACAAACATAGGTTACCTAGTCATATCGGCATAACCGAACTGCTTAGGATACTACTATAGCATAGCCTCGTATAACGATTCGGATGCTATCACAGATGTACGATAGATGTTACAATCAGAGGTAACGATCAAACAAGTGGCTATCTGGCAGCACCAAAACACATGGCAAATGCGCCTAATTATGACCAACTTCAACTAAGGAAACTAAATGCTGTATACCAAAATTCACGAAAAAACTGCTGGATCTAAGCTTCTTTTGAGGGATTTTGAGCTACGACTAAATGACAATGAAAAGCTTGGGTTTATTGGTCGAAATGGTACAGGCAAGACAACGTTGTTCAAAATTTTATTGGGATTTGATCATGATTATGACGGCACTGTCGAAATCCCAAAATCTGCGGTCGTTATGGCGACGATGCAGGAACATCACGGACTAGAAGGCATAACTACTCTCGCTTACATATCGTCTCGCTTACCAAAGTTTGCTGAACTAAAAGAGATTATCGACACCTACCCAGATAAAATGGGTGAAAACTCTCATATGCAAAATATTTTTGCAGAAGCTTTGCAGGACTTTAGCGACAAGGGCTACTACGAAATCGAAAATGAGATTGAGTCACTCCTGAGTAGTTATCAGCTCGGCCACGATGTGCTACATAGAGATTTCTCTACCCTAAGTGGAGGTCAGAAACGGCTTATCGATCTCGTGGCAATCCAGATCGGAGAACCGAGCATTGCACTACTAGACGAACCGACAAATCACATGGATTATATTGCAAAAACCGTGTTTCTCAACTGGCTCAAGACGACTAGCGGTAGTTGTATTGTGATTAGTCATGACCGAGATGTACTACAGATAGTAGACCGAGTTATCGAACTGCGCGACTATGGTGATCACTCATTTAATGGGAACTACGACGCCTACCTAACGCAAAATTCGGTACGAACTGTTGGCCAGATGCAGAGTTTTGAGACTACTGAAAAACGCATTGAAAACATCAAAGAACAAATTCGTTATGCAAAAGTAAAAGCAAAGAGTAAAGCCGGTGGAAATACTGGTAAGAGCGGCAAAAATCAGTGGGTTGTGCTACAGGATCGCCTCGAAAAAGAACTCGCCGAAATACTCGACACCCACGAAAAGCCAAGCTTTTGGATTGACCGTGAGTCTGCTGGCCTACTCAACCCAAAGATCACTGAGAAGTATGAAAAGTACAAAGCCAAGAATATTAAGCTTAAATCGAACGACGACAATACCACTGGAGTACTACTCGACGTGCACGAACTTTCGCTCGGTTATGACAATCGGCCACTCTTCGAGAATCTATCATTTCAGCTACGAGCATCTGACAAGTTACATATCATCGGTCGCAACGGCGCTGGTAAAACCACTTTCGTAAAAGCCATAATGGAGACAGTCGCAGGTAGTAGACCGGCTACTCTGATTGGTAAAGGTATCATCAACCCATCACGTGAGCTACGTGTTAGTCTATACGAGCAAGAATTATCTGGCGAGCTTATGCATCTGACTTTATTTAAAGCGGTTGAACACATCTACTACGAAAAGGGTGTGCAGGTAAACGAGCAGGCAGTTCGACAGGCAATGAGCAACTACCTATTTGATCCCGCAGCTGATTCTAGTACGCTTGTATCAAACCTTAGTGGAGGGCAAAAGGCTAGGCTGCAGCTAATCCGAATGTTAGCCGGGTCACCAAACCTTCTCATACTAGATGAACCGACAAATCACCTCGACCTTCCGAGCATTGAAGAGCTAGAAAATGCCCTGCTCAAGTACCAGGGTGCCGTGATTTATATTTCACATGATTCTTATTTTGCAAAAAATATTGGAGGACAAGCAATTACTATAGGAAACTAGTTTTCAACTGTACCGACTTTTAGCTTTTCTAAATCTTTATATGCACCTGTACCGTGCTGATTCTGACGTCCAACTGTTGAAGCATCGCCCTCTAGATATACCTGAATGTCTTTGCCGCATGTTGAATCATTAAAAACAGCCGTCCCGCCTTTATGATCTTTTATATACGACGTGACATCGTAATACTCACCACGGTATATTACCCAGCATTCTGCTTTATTATTTCTTTTAGCAATTTCAGCCATACTACACTTTCCGCCAACGACACCGCACCCAAGACTCTGTTCGTTTTGGCTCTGCTCGTCATTATTTTCTACTGAAATCTCATTTATGAACTTTTTGGCTTCCAACGACGAAGTTGTTTGTCCAATAGTGATGTTTGTCATGGCTTCTTCGGCAACATTTCTCGAAAGTATAGCCACTAAAAATACTGTTAAAGTGGCTAATAAGGTTGTAATCAAAGTGATCAATACAGCTCTTTTGATTTTCATGATATGTCCTAACTTATGCTAAATTCTTCACTAATAATATTTTTCTTCTCAACACCAGACGCAAGCAACTGCTTTTTCATCGCTGACATCATGATCGAAGGGCCACAAATAAAAAATACTGTATCTTCAAAAGATTGTGTCCTTTTGAGGATATAGCCAGCTGTTAGAAAACCGTTTTCTGCACCGGCGATAAAGCTTTCAAAGTTAAATCGCTGGTCACTCATTGTTAAACTTTGAAACAAATCTGTTTGGATCATTTCTGTAGCAGAGTTAGCACTATAGAACAGTGTGACTTTAGTTGCTGAATTTGAGCTGAATGCTTTTGCAGAAGCGATAAATGGCGTGATGCCGATCCCACCTGCAATCCAGATTTGTTTTTTTCCTGGGTAGCGAGCCGGTATAAAGCGGCCAAACGCACCTTCGATGAGGGCATGATCACCAAACTGTACATTTTGTAGTCGTCTTGTATAATCGCCGAGTGCTTTGACACTTATTTCTAGCTCTTTGTGGTGGTCACCTTGCTTCCCGGTGAGTGAAAAAGGATGCGTTTCCCCTTTTAAATTACCGCTAACGAATCTGACAAATACAAACTGACCGGCTTTAAATGATAATCGTTTTCTGAGTGGCTCGAATCCAATGGTAATGACACCATCAACCGGACTGCTTACGCGAGAAACTGCATAGCGATATCGGCGTACGAAGATATTGCTCATAAGTGACCTATGTACAAATGCAGCGAGTCCAATACCAATCCAAAATACTATGTAGAGTCGGAGAGGCAAATCGTTTCGTACATCGCTCCAGACATAGACAATATGTAGCCCGGATATGAGAAATGAGAGACCAAGTAATTTGTGCGTAAGTAGCCATGTTTGATACGAAAATTTTATAAAAAATGTGCATATCATAAGCACCACCAGCCCAAGGAAACCAATTATTCCAAAGTTAATCGACATTGACTCAGTAAACTGTGAAATTGATCCTGACCTAATCGGATCAGGAAGTAGAACGTCTGCTGCTGCACTGTAGCTGGCACTCGATCCAATTTCGATATAACGGATGGCTAAGAATACTGGATGTATACATAGTAATATGAGTGCTAGTCCGCCCGTTATATGATGTGCGATATATACTTTATTTAGTCCGCCAAATAGAGGCTCAAGCCACCTAGAGCGCATTGCCAGTACAAAGTTAAGCGCATAAAGCATCGTGCCAATGAGCGCTCCAAGCTTCCCAATAGTTGAAGCCACCCCGTACCAGCTACTCAGCTGAACAGATATATCTGTGATTTGCGCCCAGCGCAGCAAAGGAAGCAGGCAGAGAAACGCAATAATCAACCATCCGATCCATTTTTCAAATGAGTGGCTTGAAGACATTTATGGCTACTCAGTTCTAAGTGCTTCTATCGGGTCGAGTTTTGCGGCTTTTCGCGCCGGCAAGAGCCCGGCTATCATTGCTATAAACATGAGTGACACGACAAGTATCAGCATCTGAACAGGCTTAAATATAAGTATGTACGTACCCTTATCGAATCCGATTAAATCGCTAAGTGCCGGGTTTGCTAGTACACCCAAGCAAAATGCAACGACGGAACCTATGATTCCTCCTAGGAAACCAATCCATACTGCCTCAATGATAAATAGTCGGCTGATGTCTTTTCTCCGCATACCAAGTGCTTTCATAAGGCCTATTTCACGAGTTCTTTCAAGTACACTGATGTACTGAGTGTTAACAATTCCAAAGACAGAGGCAATTAAGGTGATGAAGCCAAAAACCATCACAATAATCTGGAGTGTGTTTACGATCTGTAGGATACTCTTTTGAATATCTTTGACGCTTTGAGTATAGTAGCCGTCCGCGCTCAAGATGCTCTGTGCATTATCAATATTAGATTGATTGGTGCCATCTTTGATCCTGGTGTAGGCATACAGGAATTTATCGAAGTCTGGAGTTCCTTTGGTGGTAAATTCATACAAGGACCTGGCATCACCTGCTCCTATAAGTATCGGTGCAGCTCCTATATTGAAGCTGGTCGCAGATTTCTTTGTAACACCCACTACCTTTAAGACCTTTGTTTGTGTGTCACTTGAGCTTCCAGCTTGAAGCGCAGCCGCTGCATCAGTAACAGTCGTACCGAGAAGTTGGGCTGCGAACTCTTTGGTAAACGGCTTTCGAACGGTTATCGATATTTCTCTTCCGATTGCATCTTGAGCATCACTAAATCCAAGCGGCTCAAGATATGAATCTGGTAGGAGCGTTTCGCCCACGCCTATATCTCCAGAATCTGGAAGAGTCCCATACTTCAGTTCCGGTTTCTGTGCTGGATTGTAAGCTTCAGAACTAGCTGTAAACTTTTTCTGACCTTCCCGAGTGACGTACTGAGTCGTGATCTGGTAGTTCTCTCGGACTTGCTCAACGAATGAATAAGCTTTTATCTTGTCGATATCTTCCCGAGTCAACCTCTTCAACTGCAGACTGGACTGCCCACCTCCACCTCCAAAACTCGATACAGTCTCATCATATTCACGTGGTGCACTAGACGGTGTACTATTGTTTGCTACCTCTGGGTCTTTGCCAACAACTAGCTCACTTGGATCAAAATTATTTGCAACGAGCTTATCTGCGTATTCACGCGCGCCGTTGCTGCCAGCTAATGTCAGTGTTAACGTAAAGCCACCAACGGCTATTGCGAGACTTGTTAGCAACGTTCTGAGCTTCGCGCTCTTTAAGCTTCGGGAAGCTCTTCGGATTAAGTCACTTAGGCGCATTACATTACTCTCCTATTATTTGCTTGCTTCAGGGCACGTGGAGTTGTGCTTGAAGCACTTGATGGTGTCTTTGACATGGATTTAATCTTTCCGTCAGTCAGCTCTATTTTGATCTGACAGCGATTTGCAAGTTCGTGATCGTGAGTGACAATTACAAGAGTACAGCCGAGAGCTTTATTGAGATCAAACAGTAGCTTAATAACTTTTTCTCCAGTTTGAGAATCAAGATTACCTGTCGGCTCATCTGCAAACACGAGCTTTGGCTTGTGGACAATAGCACGAGCAATTGCCAGTCTCTGCTTCTGTCCTCCAGATAAATCTCTAGCCCTACTCTTTTGCTTGTCGAGTAGCTCGACATTGGTAAGTGCTTCGATGACAAGATCCTTACGATTTCTCGGTTTGACTCTCCCTATTTCTAGAGGTAGCATCACATTCTGATAGACGCTTTGGTTTGGCTCAATAAAAAAAGACTGAAATATAAATCCCATCTCTAGCGCACGGAATTTTTCGGCAGCTTTTCGTGACATACCTTGTATGTCTTTGCCGTGTAAAAGAATCTTCCCCTCGTCGACAGAATCAAGACCGCTCATCGCATGCATAAGAGTAGACTTACCAGAGCCGCTCTTGCCAATAATGGCAACTACTGAGCCTTCCGGAACCGCAAAAGTAACTCGATCTAACGCCTTGAACCTTGCTTCCTTTTTTCCGTATGTTTTACTTACTCCACGTACTTCCAGCATTCTATCTCCCGTAACTCTTTAAATTGCTTACCTTTAGTATACCAAAGTACGTTAGAAATAGAGCACAATTTGTATACAAACCTATTTATGATAACCGAGGCCAATGGTACCGTTTTTAACTTCTACAATCGTCCCGGTAGAGGCTGAAAGTCTATCATTTATTAGATCCATGCAGACATTAGCCACCTTCTCTGGCGGTTGTGCACTGTTAAAACTATCTGGGTAAAACTTTTTCAGGCTTTCTGTTGCCGTATCACCGGGCGAAACACCATAGACTCGTAAATTCATTTCATCACTAGCAAGTCCGACAATAAAATCTTCAAGTGCACGTTTGCTCGTATAGTACGGCAACCAGTTTGCTCCACCGTCTTCAAATGCCCCTGAAATAAACAGCATGCTGGCTTGATGAGACATAAATGGCACAAGTCGCGCAGACATGACCATAGCACTAGTAACGCCAACATTCATCGTTTTAACTATTTCCTGGGTGGTAAATTCATGTAGCTTCTTACCAGCCAGTGAGGCATGTTCATCATGCCACACGCCGGCAACATGGATGAAAGCATCTATCGGTCCATGTTCTTCACCGGCTCGGGTTGCGACGGGCTCGACAGACTCTAGCAAAGACAAATCAGCTTCATATCCCGAGCCATCTAGCGGTAGGTGACGTGATATTCCAATCACCTTCCAACCATCCTGCTCCATTTTTTGCTTAATTGCTTGTCCGATCCCAGAGGAAATACCTGTTATGACTGCTGTCTTGTTCATTTTAGTTCCACGAGAATGCCGTCGGAGAAGAAACTATCGTGTAGTTCCACACTAGCTGGAGTCATTCCTTTTGGCACATCATAGACAATTGTACCTTCGACACTGTTCCCAGGGTTTATATCGTTCCACCAGACATCATTGCCTGTCTGTACTGTTGATGTCGCTGAGCTGTCAGAAGAGTATTTCTGGCCTTCACTATTATAGAGATACTGGCTGCTTGAGTAGATGCTCTGCGGTTCATTACCGATATTTGAAACCTTTATATTTACAAAACAGAACTCGCCCTGTGCAGTGACAGAGTAGTACTGGTCACCGACTGTCGTCTTACCGCACTCAACGCTTTTTACCGTGAACTCAAACTTCCCGTCGCGAGCGGACTCGTTAAGCCGCGCTTTTACCCGAGGAGTGTCGCCACTTGTCAGAGTGCTTAGACTAGAGTTATTGCTTGATGTATTCAGATCGTTTGTTGCGGTATTCGCTGCACCGATAATGAGCACTATGAACCATACCAGTCCGAGTAACATACTAACTATGCTCACAATGAGTCCGGCGATAGCAAGCCCTCTACCACCGCGTTTATTGTCCTTGGTTTGGTTTAGCCCTACGATTGAAAAGATAAGTCCAAGCAGTGGAAATGGGATCCAGATTATCAAACCTACAATGGAACATACTAGTCCGGCGACTGCCATTCCACTCGTTTGAACACTAGAATGGGGCGCAGATACCGTAGCAACTTGTGCGTGCACTTGTGTTTTTGCTACCGGTGTTGGTTCAGCGGGAACAAACGTCTTTTTATTGTCTGAATTACTCATATGTCACTACTCCCTTTACTTACTTGCTATGGTATACCAATCTGCTTGCCCTTACAAGAGGGGAACCCCTAGGGGTTTCTTACAGAATTCACTACTTCCAAGAACTCAGCTTTTTCGTCATTTGTAAGCACTAGCTCTGGGTTGTTTGTATAATCAAGAACCGAAACTGAGCCAAGTTCCCTACGCAGTGCGACTTTGACCACCGGGTATGCTGTTCCACTCTGATTAATGAGCGCGCTATAACACAAACCAAAAAAGAACGAATTAACATTTTCCTGAATCAAATACACACCATCCTTCTTGATCGGATAACGTACTGCCGCACTTAGTTCACCATCGGATGAGTCTTTTACCCATGATTTGCTATAGAGAGAAAAGTTCGGTGAAGTATTTTCTGGATCTTCACATCGGCCGTCTCGCCCTACAGTATTCTGATAGTCTGAAGTTATTGAAGAGACTACTACACCGTAGCTTGCAAAGCTAATTTCATACCCTGAGCCAGCTACACTTGCTGATGCTTGTGGCGAATTGATAGAAGCCGTACCCCAAGATGATGGATAACAAAATTCAAGTCCGATTAAGTCATTCGTGTAGAGCGTTTTAGTTGTGTTGCAGTAGGCTTCAGTATCGGCTGGAGCTGGAATAGTTTCGTCCACCGCATCGCTAGCAAGGGATTTTTCAGTCTCGGCTGACTCTGAAGTAGATGACTTGTCTTTAGCCCCCAACCAATACCCCACTCCTCCGAGCAGTACACCTATAGTCAGTACGAGCAACGTAGCGAGCAATCCTTTGCTAACTTTCCCTGATTGGACACTCATTTTGTAATCCTCATTTAATTATTTTTAGCATACTCCAGAATAGTACGAGCACCTATTTTTTGAACCAATCTTCGCCCAGTAGTTTCACGAGTCGTGCATGAATACTTCCTTCGTGTCTACCGAAATCCTTACTCATCTGTTTGACTGTCTTGCCCTCGGTTGTGCTCTTTATGAGCCGTAGATCATCGAGGTCTTTCCAGGGAGTATAGGCATTCGGATACGACTCGCGCATTTTTGCAAGCTTAGCCGACCACTCACCTCCCTCAGGTAATTTTTTCTTGGGTTTCTTCTTTGCAAGCTTATCCCAAGTCTTTGATAGATGAGCAAGTTTCTCTTCATCGATTTGAGATTTTTTACGAAGTTTTTTGTCAATCTCACCGGCCTCCTGGTTCATGGTAAGTGCCATCTTATTGAGCCCACCGAGGGTGAGCGATTCAAGAGTTTTGACACGCGAAAGCGCAACATAGCCCATACCTGGCACAAAGGCGTTGGAAAGGTCTATGTGAGCGCCGTCGAGCGTCATGCCCTGGCTTTTATGAACGGTGATCGCCCAGGCCAAGCGAAGCGGTATCTGGCTAATGCTGGCTATCTTTTTTTCCCCATCCCTTAGTTCCCATGTATCTGGCTTAGCGGTAACTGACTTGCCCTCTTTGGTTTTAACAATAGGAAAGTTTGTCATATTCTCGAACCCAATTATTGTACCGAGTGTGCCATTTACGTATTTTTTTTCGAGAGAATTTTTAACAAACATCACGAATGCGCCCAGTTTGAGCCGTAACACTTCTGGCGCTAAACAAGACTTAATCAGTGACTCGACACCACTAGCCCGCCCCGTGTGAGTCATTTCATATTCATGTAGGTCAGCTTCAACTTCTGCAAGTTTTAGATCATTAATGCGATCGACATTTTCATTGCGTGTATACAGCTCAGTAACAACATCGTCAAATGGAGTTCGGTACATCTTCCGTGCGAGTAATGCCTCGGCATGTCGCCTGCGAAGATCATCAGCTCGCAGTGCAGTTAAAATCTCTAGTAATTGGTCGTCTTCTTGACGATGTTGCTCGTCAAGGTAGCATACGACTGGGTCGAGATTTTCCCATGACTCCGAATTAACAATGAAGCTCCCCTGTCTACCCTCTTCTCTATTGATTGGCGGGAGCTGGAAAAAATCTCCGCATAGTACGACCTGCAGGCCACCAAATGGTTCCGCATCGCCTCGTACTTCACGGCACACTTGCTCAACCATATCGAGTCGATAGTCATGCAACATTGATACTTCGTCAATCACCAATATATCAGCACTCACGATTTGATCACGCCTTGACTTGCTCATTTCACTGATCATGTATTTTTTAACTTCGTCGTGGATACCAATTCCCGCCCAAGAATGTATGGTGTTACCGCCAAGATGCGTTGCGGCAAGTCCAGTGCTTGCCGTCACGGCCACCTTCTTGCCGTTGTCTCTGGCGTAGCGAACAAACTGATTCAAAACATACGTTTTTCCACTCCCAGCAGGGCCGGTCAAAAATACCGACTTTCCCTC
>Ga0163144_10028540_pt1 | contig 10759 bp, 7 predicted proteins | sample OliLak19BULKMAT1_FD_123175 | JGI IMG/M metagenome (GOLD analysis project Ga0163144, IMG submission 123175) | Freshwater microbial mat bacterial communities from Lake Vanda, McMurdo Dry Valleys, Antarctica - Oligotrophic Lake LV.19.BULKMAT1 | ecosystem: Environmental > Aquatic > Freshwater > Lake... | reverse complement strand
GGGCTCACGCCCGGCGCTCGTGTGCGCTCGCCATCGTTCACGCTGGTGAACGAGTACCTGGGTCCCTTGCCGTTGTTCCATCTCGATCTTTATCGGCTGGAAGGCATCCGTGATGTCGAGGGTCTGGGCCTCGAGGAGTACGCCGAGCGCGGCGCCTTGGTGGTGGAGTGGGGCGAGCGCCTGCCCAGTGCGTGGCTCGCCGAGGCCATGATGATCGCCATCGAGCCGGGCGAAGACGATGCGCGGGTGCTGAGCGCGAGCGCATTCGCTGGGCGCGGCAAGGCGCTGCTCGAAGCATGGCGCGCATTGTCGGAGTCCGCATGAGCGCCGCGCGCGATCTGGGACTCGCGATCGAGGCCGCGACCGAGCATGGCGAGATCGCAGTGTTCGACGGCGACCGCGTGCTCGCGCATCGCATCGAGACGATCGGGCACAGCCACACGCAACGACTCACGTCGTTCATCCGCGAGACTCTTGCCGAAGCCGGCATCGAACCCGCCGAGTTGCGCTGGATCGCCTCCGACTTGGGGCCAGGGTCATTCACGGGTACGCGTGTGGGCCTGGCGACCGCGAAGGGCTTTGCGCTCGTCTGCGGCGCGCAGTTACTCGGAGCCTCGAGCCTCGCCGCACTCGCGCACGCGGCGCCCGCGCGCAAGTCGCTCATGGTGCCGTTGGTCGGCGCCGGCCGACGCGATCTCTACGCCGGTTTCTATCGTAAAGACACGCGTGGCAGCACCAAGTTGCTGGCGTCGCCACGCGTGGACACTCCCGCGAAGCTGCTTGAAGCGGTTCGCGAGGCGCACGCGTTGATTCCCGATCACGTCGTGCGCTTCGTCGGACCCGGCGCCGGTCGCGAGCAGGCGATGCTCGAAGCCGCCTATCCGATGAGCACGGCGTTGGCCTTCCGCCATGACGGTCTGTCGGCGCTCGATGTCGCCGCCGCCGCTCGCGCCACAGGTGGCCCCGGTGCCGGACTGCAGTTGCCCGGGCACGAGAGCGATCCCGCCTATGTCCGCCCCGCGCAGGCCGAGGACCGCGTGCGGCACAAGGCGCAGGCCACGATCCCGACACTGCTGCGACCGCTGGCCGAGAGCGACCTCGAATGGGTCGTCGAGACCGAGCGACGCGTGTTCAGTGATCCCTGGTCGGTGCCTTTCTTCCGCCAGTTGCTCGCCGATCCAGCGACGTACGCACGTGTCGCCGAACGAGGCGGACGAGTCGCCGGCTATTGCATGGGCCGCATCCAAGGCACCGATTGCGACCTCGAGAATATCGCCGTCACCCCCGAGGCGAGGCGCGCCGGAGTGGCGAAGACGCTGGTGCTGGACCTGCTCGAGACCTGCGAAGTGCGAGAAGTGCGCCGCATCGCCCTCGAAGTCCGCGCGAGCAACGACGCCGCGCAGGCGCTGTACCGCGCGCTGGGATTCAAGCTCGCGGGACTGCGCCGCGGGTACTACCGGCAGCCGGCGGAAGATGGGCTGCTGATGGTGCGGGAGAGGTGACCTCTCGTCAGCGTCGCACTATCCGCCTGCCGTAGTCGGCGCCGGAATCCTCGCGAACGGTAACGCGAGTTCCCGCAGCGCGGCTCGCACACGGGCCTCGAGCGATGCCCCTGGCATCGCCGCGCATACCGAGACCCCGCGCGTCGCGAGGGGCTTGTTGTACCCCAGTCGGATCAGGACGGGCATCAGCTCCGCCTCGGCGCTGGCGATTTCAGCGGCCCTGGCTCTCGCGATTTTCTGCTCCGCCGCACGCTGTTGCGCGTCCGTGACCTTCTGCTTCATGAACCCCGCGCCGAACTGATGCTTGGCTCGATGCTGATTGTGCGTGCGGCAATGCAGGCGCACGTTCTCGACTGTCGACTCGCCGCCCCGGGCGAGCGGCTCGATGTGGTCGAACTCCACCCGCTCTCTGGAGTTGCAGCGATGTCCGTGGGCACTCACGAAAGCGCAGGTCTCGCCGTCGCGTTTGGCCACCTCGCGGCGGACATGGGCAGGAATGTGAGAGCTATCGACCTTGCGCCTCGGTGCCCGCGGCTTGTCGACCTGCGCGAACTTCTTGCGACGGAGTTCGCGTGCCAACAAGACCAGCGCGCGCTTGATCACCAGCGGGATGCTGCCTGATGGAAGTGAGTGGCCGAGCAGTGCGCGCACGTCTTCAAGTGCCCGCGTCGCCTCGTTGTCGAGCGTCGCGGACAGTTCCGAGAAGCCATGCGAGAGCGGAGTCACGCGCCCGCGGAGCGAAGGTGGTTCCTTCACTTCGATAGAATTCGGGGTGGTCGATGGGACCACGGATGACTCTGGAGTCAGTCTTTTTGACTCTGACGTGACAGTGCCCATCGTCGGCACACAATCAAAGACACTCGGTACCGCGAGCGGCGCAGCGCGATCGGCGAGCAGCCGCAGGATCTCGATCTTGGTCTTGTTCGCGGAAGCCGCGATCAACTCCGCCGCGGACTCAGGCGGCGTCTCCGGCGTGAGGTGTGGCGTCAGCACGAGCACCGCGGTCTGCGTCAGACGCCCATCGGCCAGTGCCGGGAAGATCGCCGGGTGCCGGTGCGCGGTCCGCGCCACGCGAATGACACAATGCGCCTCGTTCTCGTCCATGCCGTGCTTTTCAACGCAGTAGCTCCGCATCGATGAGTAGCCGGCCGGCTCGTACATGCAGCGCGCGTCGAACTCGCCAAGCTTCGCGAGAACGATGGCCGTATCACGACGATTCGACTTGAGGTGGGCGTCGACCTCGGCAGCAAGCTCGTGGTCCTGGAGACTCCCGAACGAATAGATGTTCATGATCATCACTCCGCGGGGGCGAGTCGCGGGGGCGAGAGCACGAGAATATCATGCGTAATTTCGGCTTCCCTGCTTTCGATTGAAGCGTGCAACGCGGGGTCGGACGGCAACTCCGCAGGACGGGGCCAGGTCGTGCCCCGCAGCGCCCATAGTGCGCGAATCGCTGCAGTTCATAAGGGCTTCCGTGCCCGTCAACGAAACCGCCGCCGCAACCTGTCAAGGCCTATTTCTCGCAGCCGCGGTAAGAACGAGGAACTCGAACCGTGCACAATGCCGGTTGCGCCTCGCCGTCGCCCCGCGAGATGATTCCACGAACTGCAGCGCCCCACACTCGCCCCACGGAGTCCTCATGTCGTTCGGCCGCGTCTCGGCAGTCTTCGCTCTCGCGCTCTTCGCGGTTCAGCCCGCACGCGCCTGCACCGACTGCCCGCTCCTCACGCGCTACACCGCTGCGGGCGGCCCGGCCTATCGCTTCGAGATCGCCGAGTTCACGGGCGACAACCTGCCGGACATCGTCGTGAGTGAGCCGAACGGTTGGTGGGGCAACGGCGCGGTGCGCCTTCTCAAAGGTGCGCGGCAGGCGAACGACACCGGATACGTGCTGCTGCCCGCAGTCCAGATCGCGACCGGCGACATCGTCGACGTGGGCGCGGGCGATTTCAATCACGATGGCATCGCCGACCTCGCGCTCGTGGACAAGGCCGGGCACTCGCTGCGACTGTTGCGCAATCAGGGCAACGGCACGTTCGTCGCGAACGGCAGCTTCGGACTTGGCGATGACGCCGCGTCGATCACCGTGGTGGACGCCGACAACGACGGCGCACTCGACCTGCTCGTTCCGGTGCGCGCCACTTATGGCGCGGACTTCTATCGCGGCAACAAGACCGGCGGCTTCGGCAACGGCACATTCACCGAGATTCCCGGCCCGGGCGCGGGGTCGCGACCGGTGTCCGTTGCGGTCGGCGACCTCGACAGCGATGGCATTCGGGACTTCGTGGTGTATCAGGACAGCGACTCTTCGCTCAACGTGCTCAAAGGCCTCGGTACAGGCGGCGTGTGGAACGGCCAGTACGGCGGCGGCGCCAAGTTCAAAGTGATTGACACCGCCACGCATATCCAGCTCGGCGACATCGATGGCAACGGCAAGCTGGATCTCTTCGCCTGCACTTATTCCGGTCGTGGGCGCATCCTGCTCGGCGACGGACTGGGCCTCGCGAACGCGAACTTCACCGACGCGGGTATCCAGTTCCATGGAAAAGCCCCGTTCGGGCTCGCGGACTTCACGCCGGGCGATCGCCTCACCATGGTGATCGCCGATCCGGGCGAGGATTTCGTCATCTCGCAGCGCCTGCGCAGCGCGCCCGGAGTGCCCGACAGTGTGTGGTGCGAATACACCACGCTCGGTCATCCGGTGCAGGCCGCGGTCGCGGACCTCGATCTGGACGGCGAGCAGGACATCGTCGCGGTGAGCCCTTATTCCTCTGCGCTGTCGGTGATGTTGCGCCGCTGCCCCACGGGAGTGCTGGGTGTCACGCCCACGCTTGGCGCTTCATTCGCCATCGCGCGCATCACGCCGAATCCCGCGCGCGGGCCGCTTGCAGTGGAGTTCGCTTTGCCTGACGCATCGCCGGCCACTCTCGAACTACTCGACCCTGCGGGCCGTCGCGTGCTGCAGCACGAAGTGGGCTTGCTGGGCGCTGGGCGGCATACACATGCATTCGCGGCGAACACCAAGCTGGCGCCCGGTGTCTATCTGGTGCGCCTCACGCGTGCCGGCGAGACTCGCACGGCACGCGCGATCGTCCTGCGCTGAACTCTGCGGGTCACAGCCCGTCGTACTTGGAGTAGCCGCGCTCGTGCCAGTAGTCGGCGGGTTCGGTGCGGGTGTAGGTGATATCCGTCAAGGCCTTGATGTTCTTGAGTCCCAGCTTGACCGGCGTGAGCAATCGGAGCGGCGCGCCATGTGCCATCGAGAGCGGCTGGCCGTTGTGGTGGGTGGCGAGCAGCGTCTGATGGTGACGCAACGTGCCCAGGTCGAGTGACACGTAGTAGGGCTCCGGATGACCCGAGCCGTCGAGGCTCACCGTGCTGCGCAGGGCGGCGAAGCGGGCGCCCTCGGCGGGTGGGAACGCCTCGAGGAGATCCGCGAAACGGATGCCGCCCCACCAGGCCACCGCGCTCCAGCCCTCGACGCACACCAGTCGCGTCACCTGCTCGTGCAACTTGAATCGTTCGAGCAGTTGCGCGGAAGTGATCCGCTCCATTCGCCCCGAAGCGAGCCCCGAGACCTGCAGCGACCAGTTCGCGAGGATCTCCGGCCCCGGCGTACGACCGTGATAGTTGTTCGGGATCTTCGTCACCTCGGACTTGTCGTACGTGCGAACGGTGCGGTCCTTGGAGTACAGCGCCTCGGCCACGTCGTCATCGAACGTGAGGGTGCGATCCAGCAGGGCCTCGCGCCGGCCCGAGGTGAGCCCCCCGCGCGCGGCCAGCGAGTCGAGCGACTCCGAACCCGGCAGTCGCCCTCGCACCGCACTCGGCAGCAGCCACCATGCACCGAGACCGGCCGCGATCGTGCCCGCGGTGAACAGCAGGAAGTCGCGCCGGGTCTGCGCCGCGAGCTTGCGGCCCGGGACTTCGATCGGTGTGTCCGTGGCCGGTCGGGGTGGATCAGACTTCGCCATGGGAGTCCTCCTTCACGCGCTTCGACCAGCCGGTCACCATCGAGCGGAACGTGTCGAACCCGTCGAGAATCACCAGGATCACGTGCGGCACGACGAACAACGCGAAGAGCACCATGCAGGCGAAGTGCACCACGCGCGCGCCGTTGTAGTCGATGAACAGGCGTTCGAGCCAGCCCAACTGCGAGGGCTTGTGCATCGCCCAGCCGGACAGCACCACGAGCAACCCCGCGACGATCACGGTGAAATAGCCGCCGCGCTGCAGCGCGTTGTACGGCCCCTTGACCGGCGGATGCGGCCAGGGTCGGCGCCCGATCGCCATCGGGACGACGCCGAGGTAGTAGCGCATCATCGCGAGCGCCCCCGAAGGGTCGGAGGGCCGCGGCACCAGCACGCGCCAGCCGCCGCCGGCGAGGAGTCCGATCAGGTAGAGCAGTCCGTTCGCCATGAACAGGTAGGCGAGCAGCCAGTGCAGCGAGAGCACCTGGGCGAGATTCCGAGTGCCGAACCCGAGATGGTCGTAGATCCAGTCGCGCGAGGCGCCGGCGGTGGGGATCACGCGATCGAGCGCCACGCCCAGATCCCCGACCACATCCTTGCTGCGGGTCACGGGATCGATCGCGTGCACGAGCACCGGTGCGGCCCAGTGGATCGAGAGGCCGCTACCGATCAGGAGCAGGAGCAGCGGCACATTGAGCCAGTGCGAGAGTCGCACGAGCGCGTGATGACGGCGCACGATGCGCACGGGGACATCCGGTGGCATCACCCGTGCGGACTTCGGGGACGTCATGGGTACCTCGGCGGTCTGAAGGGAAGGGCAGGTCGCCCGTATTATGGACGAAGGCCTGCCGATGTGACCTGGATTCCATTCAAGGGCAGATTATCGGAACGGGTTTCCCGGGTTGGCCTCGGCCCGCGTGGGGTATTAAGGTGGGCTGGTCCCGGCGACCCATGGCGGCGCGTTCCGCTCCCATTCTTCGAGGATCCTCAACTCCAATGTCCTGGCTCAAACGCGAACGCACCGGCATCAAGACGCCCCCCAAGCCCGAGGACCGCTCGGAGATGCCCGAGGGGCTCTGGACCAAGTGCGATGGCTGCGGCGAGGCATTGTTCCAGACGGTGCTCGAGCAGCACCTGTGGACCTGCCCGCACTGCGACCACCACTTCCGGGTGCCGGCACGCACGTATCTGGGCTACCTCATGGATGAGGACTCGTTCCAGGAGCGTGACGCCCATCTGATCGCTGGCGACCCGCTCGAGTTCCGCGATGCGAAGATGCGCTATCCCGACCGCCTCGCGGCTGCCCAGAAGGATACGGGCGAGAAGGACGCGTGCATTGGCGGAATCGGCACCATCGGCACGGTGCCGGTGAGCGTCGCGAACATGAACTTCTTCTTCATGGGCGGCTCGATGGGCTCGGTGGTCGGCGAGAAGGTCGCGCGCGCGATCGAACGAGGTATCCATGAGCGCCGCGCGGTCGTGGTGGTCTCCGCCACGGGAGGTGCCCGGATGCAGGAAGGCATCCTCTCGCTCATGCAGATGGCCAAGACCAGCATCCTGCTGGCGCAGTTGCGCGCGGCAGGGCTGCCGTTCATCTCGGTGCTGACCGATCCGTCCACCGCCGGCGTGCTCGCCTCGTATGCGTCGCTCGGGGATCTGATCGTGGCCGAGCCGAAAGCGCTCGTGGGCTTCGCTGGCGCGCGTGTCATCCGCCAGACCATCGGTGAGGACCTGCCGGCGGGGTTCCAGCGCGCGGAGTTCGTGCTCGAGAAGGGCTTCATCGACCGCATCGCGCACCGCAAGATCATGCGCGACGAGGTCGGCGACCTGCTGCGCGTGTTCTGGCACAGTACCAAGGGATTCGCGCCCAAGGGTGGCGTCTCCCCGCACGGTTACGATCCGAACGCTCCCCGTTCGTCGAAGACCGAATCCTGACCCGCCTGTGACGCAAACGTTCCAGCGCCAGCTCGAATCCCTCTACGGGCTCGAGCGTCGGCGCGACAAACTCGGACTCGAGGGCACGCACGCGTTGCTCGCGGCGCTCGGCGATCCGCACGAACGCTTCCGCGCCGTCCATGTCGCTGGCACCAACGGCAAGGGCTCCGTCTGCGCCTTGATCGAACGCGTCCTGCGCGCCGCACGCGTGCGCACGGGGCTGTTCACGTCGCCGCATCTGGTCGACTTCCGAGAGCGCATCCGCATCAGCGGCCGCTGGGCGAGCGAGGAGGTGCTACAGCGCGAACTGGCACAGATCCAAGCGCTGCCCGCGAGTCAGGACGCCACATTCTTCGAAGTCGCGACGGCGCTGGGCTTCGCCGAGTTCGCGGCGCATGGGGTGGAGTGGGGCGTCATCGAAGTGGGACTCGGCGGCAGGCTCGATACCACCAACGTTCTGCGGCCCGCGGTCTGCGCCATCACTTCGATCGGGCTCGATCACAGCGAGATCCTGGGGCAGACCTATGAAGCGATCGCCGCAGAGAAGGCCGGCATCCTCAAGCCGGGCGTTCCTTGCGTGAGCGGAGTCGAACATGACGGTGCGGCCTCGGTCATCTCGCGCACGGCTCGCGACGTGGGCGCGCCACTGCTACAGGCGCGCGACGTCATCGAGGTGAGCGAAGCCATGTACGGCGCGTGGGGCATGCGGCTGCGCATCGAGTGCGAACCGTGGGGTCGGTTCCAGTTGCAGACCCCGCTGCGTGGAAGTCATCAGCGCGAGAACGCTCGCGTCGCGCTCGCGGTCCTCGCACAACTCGTGGAGCAGGGCGTGCAGATCCCGCTGTCGGCGCTGCGCGAAGGATTCGCCGAAGTGCGTTGGCCGGGCCGACTCGAGCCGTCGCCGACGGTGCGGCGTCTGTGGTGGGACGGTGCACACAATGCCGAAGGGGTGCGACGACTCGTGCAGGCGTGGCGCGACGACATGCAGCTCGAGCCGCCCGCCTCGATCGTGTTCGCGGTGGCGCGCGACAAGGATGCCCGCGCCATGCTGAGTCGGCTGCGCGCATTCGCCCCCGAGGCCCGCTTGCTGCTCACGCGCACCCGCAACGAGCGCGCGCTGCCCGCCGAGACACTGGCCGAGCATGTCGCGGCGCTCGGTGCCTCGGCAGAAGTCCATCCCAGCGTCGCCGAAGCACTGGCTGCGGTGCTGGACCATGGCGAGGACGGCCGCGGCAAGCGGGCAGGTCGCGTATTGCTGGCGGGCTCGTTGTTCGCGGTCGGGGAAGCGATGCAGGCCCTGGGTGGGGCGCCGGGAGAAGTCCAGTGAGCCGAGTCGCAGCGCGACGGACCGCCTGCCTGCTGCTTGTGTGTGCGCTGCTGCCTTGGGGCGCGCTGCACGCTGCGGAGTCCGGCGCACCCGTGGCGCCCGAGTCTCCGTATCGCATCACGGCCGACAACATGACCGGCGGTCGCGGACCCGACGGCGACGGCGTGTTCTTGAACGGCAACCTGCGGGTCACCAAGGGCGCCAGTGTGCTCACCGCCGATCAGGGGCGCTACCTGCGTGCCGAGGGACTGTTCCATCTCGAGGGTCACGTGCGACTGCGCGATTCGAGCACGACGGTCACCTGCGAGCGCGCCAGCTTCAATGAGAACGACGACCGACTGAACCTCGATGGCAACGTGGTGATCACCGACAAAGACGCCATCCTGCGAGCACCGACCGGCTGGTACGACCGCCGCACCGGTGAGGCCCGATTGATGGGCGGCGTCAGTGGAACCGACAAGAAGCAGCGCCTGCTCGCGGACGAAGCGGTCTACCTGCGCGATTCATCCCTGGTGCGGGCGTACGGTCGTGTGAAGGGCTTTGACGACGAGAATCGCACCGAGCTCAATGCCGCTCAGGTCGACTACGATCGGCGCACGCGCGTCTCGATCGCGACCGGGGAGCCCGTTCTCAAGGCCAAGGACGACGACGGGCGCGAGACCTTCTTGTCCGCGCGAGTGCTTCGCGTGGATGGCCAGCGCAAGACCGCCGAAGCCACGGACTCCGTGCTGGTGGTGCGCGACACGCTGCGCGCCCGCGCCGACCGGGCGTTCTTCGACGACGCCTCGGGCAAGGGGTTGCTGCTGGGGAACCCGCGGGCGTGGGACGAGGAGACGGTGGTGCTCGGCGACACGCTCGAGCTGTACGCCGAGAAGCGCAAGCTGCGTCGCGTGGTGGTGCTGGGCAACGCCAGTATGGATTATGCGGGCAAGCGTGAGACCACGGTGGGCGAGAGCAGCAAGCTCACGGGGCGCCGCGTGGACGTGTATGTGAGCGAGAACCGCATCGACAGCCTCCTGGCGACGGGAAGCGCGCGTAATGCCTATTCTTCAGCGAGCAAGCCCGGCAAGACGCATGAGACCAACATGGCGGATGGCGACACGATCCTGGTGCTGTTCAAGGACAAGAAGATCGACCGCGCGCGTGTGATCGGGAATGCCAAAGGTGAGTATCGACCCTCGGTGAGTGAGACCGACACCGTGGCGATCGCCACTGAGTTGATTCGCTACGACGGCAAGGTGATCGAGTTCGTGGTGCCCAAGGACCGCATCGTCCTCGATGGTAACGCGCACCTCACCTACCGCGAGCTCGAACTCAATGCGCGCAAAGTCACGTTCGACAGCAATCAGCAGACGCTGGTGGCCGAGGGGAGACCGCAGATCGTGGAGAAGGGTGACAAGGTCGAGGGTCAGTTGATGACCTACGACATGGAGACTCGTCAGGGCACGATCTACCAGGCCACCACCAACTATGAGCGCGGCCTGTACCACGGCTCGCGCATCCGCAAGGTGGGGGACAACCAGCTCGACGTGCTGGGCGGCTCGTACAGCACCTGCGACCTGGAAGCTCCGCATTATCACTTCAGTGCGCGCTGGATGAAGATCTATCTCAAGGACAAACTCGTCGCCAAGCCGGTGGTGTTCTACCTGCGCAACGTGCCCATCCTGGCGCTGCCGTTCTACGTGTTCCCGATCAAGCCGGGGCGGCATTCCGGCTTCTTGTTCCCCCAGTTCGAGTTCGGCTTCAACAACCGCACGGGCCAGTTCGTGCGCAACGCCGGTTATTACTGGGCGCCGAATGACTACATGGATCTGGCGGCCTCGGGCGACTACTACCAGGCACAGCCGACCTGGGTGCTGCGAGCCGAAGGCACCTACAAGCTGCTGTACTCATTCGAAGGACGCTTCGATGGCCGGTTCGAGCGCAATGACCTGACCGGACGCGATGACTACGCGTTCAACGCGGACCACTCGCAGGACATCACGCCGCGCACACGATTGGTGGCGCGCGGCAACTTCGTCTCG
>Ga0163144_10028536_pt1 | contig 10760 bp, 3 predicted proteins | sample OliLak19BULKMAT1_FD_123175 | JGI IMG/M metagenome (GOLD analysis project Ga0163144, IMG submission 123175) | Freshwater microbial mat bacterial communities from Lake Vanda, McMurdo Dry Valleys, Antarctica - Oligotrophic Lake LV.19.BULKMAT1 | ecosystem: Environmental > Aquatic > Freshwater > Lake... | reverse complement strand
TTAATACCAATTAGTGTTCTATAATATACAATTAATTTTGTATGTTTGTGTCCATTATGACAAGAACATCCAGACTTACTCAGCCTGTTTCAGAAACAAGGTTGGTACAAAAGCTTAAAGAAGTAAAAGGTTTTTGGCGTGTACAGCGTGTATTAATAATACTGAGCTTACATAAGTTACCACAAACAAGCAAGCAACTGTCACTTCAATTTAATCTGAGCGAAATTGCAATACGAAAATTAATTAGTGCCTATAATAGGCAAGGGGAAGCGGTATTTGAAGTTAAAGGACAAGGTGGGAGGAAAAATGAAATTTTAACCATTGCGCAAGAGAAACTCTTTTTGAAACAGTTTTTTGATAAAGCTATCAAAGGTAAAATAGCAACTGCTGAAGAAATTAGAAAAGCATTTATAAAACAAACGGGGCGGAAAAAAGTAGCAAAGTCAACCATCTATGATCTTCTTAAAAGACATGGCTGGTCAAAGAAAAAGGCTCGCCCCATTCATCCCAAAAGCGACAAAGAAGCGCAAGTTGCTTTTAAAAAAACTTTCCGACAAAAGTAGAGGAGATAATTGATGCAAAAAAGCTGGACAAAACAAAGGTGGTTTTATTAGCTCAAGACGAAGGAAGGTTTGGCAGGATTACAAATACTCGCGGTGGCTGGTGCCCGCCTAAAGAACGACCTGTTCATCAGAAACAAATTGTAAGAGAATGTTTTTATGTCTTTGTTGCAGTCTGCCCTAAAATGGGGTTGATAACCGCCTTGATTTTGCCAGAATGTAATACTGAAATGATGAACAAATTCCTAAAGGAAGTTAGTCGAGTGTATAAAAATAATGAAGTGATTATGCAAGTCGATGGAGCCGGATGGCACACAACTAAAAGCTTGAATATTCCATGTAACATACATTTTGTTCGACAACCCTCTTATAGCCCAGAGGTTAATCCTGTTGAACATGTTTGGGATGACATTAGGGAAAAGGAATTTAATAATGAAATTTTTGACACACTGGATGAGGCGATGGATAGTGCAGAATTGGGAATTAAGCGCCTAAAAAACAATAAGGAATATTTATCATCGCTAACGGGGTTTAGTCATTTAATGTATAATTTAGAACACTAATTGGTATAACATTGTCCGCTAACCAACGCAACTTATGAAAGAAAATAATTTTCCTTCAAAGCAATCCTGGGATATGTTTGCTGAAATGATAAGGGAAAGCTGAAAATCTTTTTCATCCACCGGAGCTTTAGCACAGGTTGGATTCGTTAAAATTTTTTTAAAAGGACTTTTTGCCTATATTAGTAGGTTCTGGGCTTGGTCTTATTTTTAACGCCTCCCGTTAATATTTATGAAGACCTATTTCGGCCATATCTTTTTTTTTGCTTTATTTTCCTTTAGCAACTATTGTTTTTCGGCAACTATTACCGTTGACAATACCGGCGATGTTAATGACGGAAACTTAACGGCAGGTAATTATACATTAAGGGAAGCAATCGCCAATGCAGTAGCCGGCGATGTTATCAACTTTAATTTAGGAGGTGCGGGCCCATATACAATAACACTCAACACCCCTTTAACTATTGCAACCAATTCCCTAACTATTAATGGATTTTCTGAGACCCCAGCGTCTACTAACACAGTAACATTAACTTCAGGTTCGGCGCTAAATCCTGTTTATATGGTAGTGCTTGCAAACAGCGGTACTGTAAATAGCGCATTTTCTATTTCATCAAACTATAACATCATCAAAGGTTTTGTAATGCAGGATTTTGGCGATGGAACTCCCAGCACGAATGACATCGCAATTGACATCAACGGAAGCAACAATCAAATTTTGGGCTGTTATATTGGCCTCGGAACAGATGGAGCAACACCTGGCACAAAAACTTTTTATGGAATACGAATAAACGGAGTTGCTGATAATAGTATCGGCGATGGAACAGCTGCCGGCGTAAATTTAATTTCCGGAATGGGTGGAGGTGCAAGCGATGGCGGTGGTATCGTTATTACGGGAGCCGGTGCCACAGGAAATACCGTAAAAGGAAATTTAATTGGTTTACAAAAAGATGGAATTACAGGTATTGCAACATGTACGTGCTATGCAGGGGTTTATATTACATCATCGGCTAATTCCAACACCATAGGAGGAACCGCGGCCGGGGAAGGAAATGTTATATCGGGCAATTATTTTCCTGGAGCTTCGGGGCTTGGTGTAAATATTTCAAGCACCCACGTAAACGGCAATACTGTTATTGGCAACTATATTGGCCCTGCATCATCAGGCACCTCTGTAATTACACTTGCAGGAAATGGACAAACATCAGGAATTTATATAGCATCAGGATCTGTAAATAATGTTATTGGTGGCAGCACTTCGTCATATCGTAATATTATTTCGGGAAATACAGCCGAAGGCATTAGTGTTCAAGGGGCCTCATCATCAGGAAATGTAATTAAAGGAAATTATATTGGGCCAACTAGCGTAGGAACAGCATCACTTACTGGCGGAAGCCAGGATTACGGGATCAGCACCACTGCTGCAGGTGTTACCATTGGAGGAACTGCTGCAGGAGAGGGAAATTTAATTTCAGGAAATACTTTTGCAGGAATATTTAACACTGGAAGTTCTAATACTATATTAGGTAACATTATTGGGCCTCAAATAAATGGAAGTACTTACATAAATAATGAGCAGGATTACGGGATTTTTTCAAATGGATCGGGAAACAACAATATTATTGGAGGTAGCACCTCAAACCACAGAAATATAATTTCGGGTAACGGTGTTAATGGAATTTATTTTTTAGGTGCAAATACAGGTAATGTTATTCAAGGAAATTATATTGGCCCTCAGTCAAATGGAACTTCTGCCGTAACATCAAGCACACAACTTGTTGGTATTTTATTTTCTACCAGCGCAGATAACAATACCATTGGCGGAACGAATAGCGGAGAAGGAAATTTAATTTCATTTGCTTCTGCAGGTGCATCAAGCGGAATTTCATTATTAAGCACCTCTGGAACAAAAATTTACGGAAATATAATTGGGCCGCGTATTAACGGAAGCTCTTGGACAAATAGCAATCAAACAACGGGGATTAGAATCAATGATTCGCCAAATACTATTATTGGGGGTTCAAGCAGTGTGCACAGAAATATTATTTCAGCAAACGGTACTCATGGAATTTATATTACCGGAGCATCTTCTTCCGGGCTTACAATTAAGGGAAATTATATAGGAGTTTCATCAAGTGGCAGTGCATTCTTAACATCTAGCACACAGGATTATGGCATTTACATTTTCACTGATGCTCCAAGCAACACTATTGGCGGAACTAATGCTGGTGATGGTAACGTTATATCAGGAAATTCGACCGGGGTCGCTGCTGGCGTTTCTTATGGCATTTACGCATCATCAACAACTGGAGCTTATTCTATACTTGGAAATTATATTGGACTTAAAGCAGTTGGAACAACAACCCTAAGCACAATCAACCAATCTTATGGCATTGGAATTAGCTCTTCTCCAAATAACATTATTGGTGGCACATCATCTGGTGCGAGAAATATTATATCAGCAAACTTAGTGAATGGTGTTTTTATAACAGGAGCAACCTCTACTGGAAATGGAATTAAAGGAAATTATATTGGAATTGCGGCAGACGGAACGACAGCAATTACAGGCAATTTGCAGAAATACGGAATTGCTCTCGCATCTAGTGCCGACTACAATACAATTGGAGGAAGCCTTGCCGGAGAGGGTAACATTATCTCGGGCAATAGAGCCGCAAGTAACCCAAATGGAGGCATCGAATTAGGCTCTTCAAATAATATTATCAAAGGCAATATAATTGGATTATCAAATGATGCCTTCACAACGCCAAGTGTTGTGCAATATGCCGGCATATATGCATTCTCATCTACTTCAGTGGGAAATACAATTGGTGGTTCATCTGCGAATGAAAGAAACTACATTAGCGGCAATAGCATATACGGTATTTCTTTCTCAGGTGCCTCGATAACCGGAAATTACATTAAAGGAAATTATGTTGGCGTTGGGAGCGATGGCGCCACCAAACCATCAACACAGGCTAATGGAATTGCATTTTCCTCTAGTGCAGGTTCCAACACAATTGGAGGAACTATATCCGGAGAAGGAAATTTAATATCGGGAAACGGCACTGGTATTACTTTAAATACGCCTTCAAACTTGGTTATTGGAAATATTATAGGTCCTCAAAAAGACGGCACAACATTTATTGCGGTTGGGCAAAGCATTGGAATAAGTGTAAATAGCTCCTCCAATACTATTGGAGGAAGTGCAGCTGCCGAAAGAAATATTATTTCCGGAAATACATCATATGGCATATATATGAGTAGTTCTTCGGCTTCTGGCAATTCTATTAAAGGAAATTACATAGGAATTTCAAGTGATGGAAACACACAAGTAGCAAGTAATGTGCAGGTATTTGGAATATATTTCAATGGCGGAAGTACTAATACTGTTGGAGGAACCAGCGCTGGCGAAGGCAATGTATTGTCCGGGAACAATGGAGTGCTGCCCGCAAATCCCGGAGGAGGTATTGCCCTAAGAAGCCCATGCAATAACAATTATATTTATGGCAATATATTGGGCCCACAAAAAGATGGAAGTTCGAATGTAACCGGATCAATTCAACAGAATGGAATTCTCATTTCAGGTGGGACTTACAATTATATTGGAGGCAGCACTTCTGCACAAAGAAACATTATTTCATCAAACGCAGAAAGTGGAATTGTATTTAATAACTCTGGAAGTTCTGGCAACGTTGTTAAAGGGAATTATATTGGGGTTGCCTCTGATGGCAATACCTACATTGCCAACTCCACTCAAAGAACAGGGGTTTTACTTCAGTACCCTGCGGTTAGCAATACCATAGGCGGTGCTGTAACGGGCGAAGGAAATGTAATTTCTGGCAATGGCTGCTCAACTACCGCCGGTCAGGGAATATCTTTAGATGGTACATTTATTGGAGCACCAAACAATAACACTATTGTTGGAAATATTATTGGCCCTAGAAAAGATGGCGCAACGGCTGTTACAACAAATTACCAGCAGCATGGAGTATATCTTTACAATGCAAAAACTAATTCCATTGGAGGCAGCGCAACCGGCGAACGAAATATTATTTCAGGAAACACCACCAATGGAATGTATATAAGTACCACAAGTACAGCGAATACCATAAAAGGAAATTATATTGGAATTTCCTCTGATGGCTCCACATTGATCAGTGGAAATGCACAACAATACGGAATTCAATTAGACGGAACCTCAGCATCAAATACAATTGGTGGTACAAACACAGGCGATGGAAATGTAATTTCAGGAAATACAACAACCGGAGTATATTTTAATAGCAGCACGGGATCCAACTCTGTTCTCGGGAATGTTATTGGCCCAACAGTTGGTGGGTCTACTTATGTTACTACAAACGCACAAGTTAATGGTATATATATCAGCAGCTCAAAAGGCAATACTATTGGGGGGACTGCAACAGCCGAAAGGAACATTATTTCCGGAAATGAAACTTATGGAGTTTATTTAACTGGAGCATCTTCATCTGGAAATACTATAAAAGGAAATTACATCGGACCCCAATCTGATGGTGTTAATGTAATGGCATCTGCCACCCAAGATTATGGAATTTATTTAACCACTAGCGCCAACAGCAATACAATTGGAGGTTCTAATTCTGGTGATGGGAATCTTATTTCGGGAGCCAATGATGGAGCCTCAACAGGCACAGGTGTTTATATTGCAACCAACAGCAATATTGTATTGGGAAATAAAATAGGAATGCAAATTAATGGCAACGCCTACCTTACTGGAGCAACTCCTGGAACTCAAACTAAAGCAATCTATATAAGCGACGGTGCAAATAATATAATTGGAGGAAGTACTTCGGGAGCAAGAAACCTTATTCAAGGAAACAATAATGCTTCAGGAATTGGGGTTACAATAACGGGAGCATCCTCAACAGGTAATATTATCAAAGGAAATTATATTGGACTTAATTCTTCTGGTCTTCAACCAGGCAATACTGGTGGGAACGGGATTACTATTCAAACAAATGCCACCAACAATACTATAGGCGGAACAAATTCCGGTGAAGGCAATGTGATATCTTATTGTGGTGGTGCAGCACCAAAATGTGGAGTGGCTCTGTTTTCTGGAAGCAATAATGTTTTGGGAAATACAATTGGATTGACAGCCACTGGATCACTCATAGCCGCTGTTGCGCAACAGTACGGAATAAATGTTGCATCATCGGATAATATAATTGGCGGAACAGGAAACGGAAAAAATATTATTTCAGGGAATAATAATGCGGGCATCTTTTTTAATACGGCAGCGACAACAGGGAATGCAATAAAAGGAAATTATATTGGTATTGGTACAGATGGAAATACCGTTGTTGCGAGCAACTCACAGGATTATGGTATCAATGCAACTATAAGTGGTGTTAACAATACCATTGGAGGTACGGCGGCCGGTGAGGGTAATATTATTTCGGGCAATGCTGGCGCTGTTTTTGGCGCGGGCATATATCTTAACTCTACATCTACATCGGGTTTTAAAATAAAAGGAAATATTATTGGCCCACAAAGTGATGGAAGCACTTTGGTTGCAAGTAACGTCCAAACTTATGGCATTTACGTAACCTCCTCTGCTGATCATGCTATCGGTGGTTCAACATCGGGAGATAGAAATATTATTTCGGCAAATGAAAGTGCTGGAATATATTTGACAGGAAGCACTTCTACGGGCAATACAATAAAGGGCAATTATATTGGCACTGGAAGTAGCGGGTCAACTTTCATTACTAGCAACTCCCAGGATTATGGAATTTACACCTATACTAATTGTCCTTCTGTGACCATTGGCGGAATTGCAACAGGTGAAGGAAATGTAATATCTGGTAACGGAGCTGCAACTGCTTACGGAATTTATTTTGACAATGGAGGTAACTATGTTTATCAAAATTTTATTGGGCCCAAAGAATCTGGTACAACGGCATTGGATGCCACCAACAACCAGGATTATGGAATTTATATTAATGGTAAACCCAACAATACAATTGGCGGAACATCGTCCAGCTATAGAAATACTATTTCGGATAACACACAATATGGGTTATATATAACTGGGGCTTCCGCAACGGGCACAGTTATAAAAGGAAACTATATAGGCATTGCATCCGATGGTGCAACATACATCTCTTCTGGTTCACAAGATTATGGGGTTTATCTTACAGAAACTTCAGTATCAAATACAGTTGGAGGAACAGGGACACAGGAAGGTAACCTTATTTCAGGAAACATAGCTTACGGAGTTTGGGTTGGATCAATAGTTACACCCTCAACAGGATCAAATTCCATTTTGGGCAATATTATTGGACCCCAGTCAGATGGGAATACCTATGTAACTTCAAATCCTCAACTCTTTGGTATCGGAATATTCAATTCAGCAAATAACACTATTGGTGCAGCTACTGGAATAAAGCAAACTATATCTGCTAATGAAACCGAAGGTATTCTTGTTAGTTTATCCGGTGCTTCAGGAAATATTATCAAAGGAAATTATATAGGATTAGCATCTAACGGTACATCCGCCATAACATCCAGCACCCAGGATGATGGTATTGCCTTATCAGATGCTCCCAATACTACTATAGGAGGAACAGCAGCGGGCGAAAGAAATATCATATCAGCTAATTCAACTTCTGGAGCTGGCATCACTATCACAGGTGCGGCAAGCACTGGAACTATTATAAAAGGTAATTACATAGGCACGGATGCTGCTGGTACATCATCCATACCTTCGGGAGCTCAAAAATATGGCATAGAATTAACTGGAACTGCTCCCGCGACCACTATTGGTGGTATTGCAGCAGGAGAAGGCAATGTAATATCGTCAAGTAATTATGTCGGGATTTACTTAAACAATACTGCAGGTGGTAATGCTGTATATCAAAATTATATAGGAATAGATAAGAATGGAACGGCCACTCTTACTACAGCTCAAGTAAGAGGTGTTGAAATGATTTCCTCTCCAAATAATATTATCGGAGGTTCTACTTCTGCATATAGAAATGTAATTTCTGCGAATACAAATCAGGGAGTATGGGTAACCGGGGCAGGCAGTACCGGGAATATTATAAAAGGTAATTATATCGGGTTGGACGCCACCGGTGTAAGTTCTCTTGGCACTCAGGGTTATGGAGTGAGGCTTGAAAGCAGTTCTTCCAAAACAACGGTTGGAGGCACTATAGCAGGAGAAAGAAATATCATTTCCGGAAATTCAACGGCTGGTGTTTATATAAATGTTGTCAAGACAAATACCGTAATAGGAAATTACATTGGTCCTCAAGCCGATGGTATAACTAATGTTGGCGCACAACCTACAGGAATATTATTTTTTAGTGCGGCGAATAATAATGTGATAGGTGGTAATACTTCTGCATACAGAAATATTATTTCCGGAAATGCTACCTATGGAATAAAAATAAATGCCGGCGCTACGGGTAATTCGATCAAAGGCAATTATTTAGGACCGGATAAAAATGCTAGCAATAGTTTAACCGGCCAGGATTATGGTGTTTATTTTCTAACTTCTGGTTCACCAAGTAATTTCATTGGAGGATATTCAGGTGCTGCCGGAACCAACCCGGATGGTAACGTAATTGCTTATAACACTGCTGATGGGATCTTCTTACAAGATGGCGTTTCTCAATACAATCTTATATCCCGTAATCTTATTTATAGCAATGGGGCCGCCAACAAAGCAATTAACCTGAATGGGTTGGGCAACGCTAATTATGCATCTCCAACTATAAACACTAATTATACTGCCACAAGTGTTTCCGGCACTGCTGCTGCTGGCGATACTGTTGAAGTATTTAAGAATACAAGCGGAGGCGGAGCGAGTTGTCAGAATGCGGTTACTTATCTTGGATCTGCTTTGGCAAACGGATCAGGAGTTTGGTCGCTTAGTGGTATTTCTATAAGTGCGGGAGAAACGCCCACCGCCACCGCTCGAAGCAATACAAACAACAACACATCAGAATTTAGCTGCCCTACTACCGCTGTAGGTTTACCTATAGAATTGATTTCTTTTGATGCAACAAAAATAAATGAAACAAGCGTAAAAACATATTGGCAAACAGCAACGGAAATAAATAACGATTATTTTACTGTTGAAAGGGCGGCCCCCTCCAACTCCCCCAATGGGGGAGGGTTAAATTGGGAGGAGATTGGCGTAGTTGACGGTGCGGGAAATAGTTCATCCGTTCTTAGTTATCAGTTATTAGACAATCAACCGTCTCAATACTCACATCTCAATACTCTGTACTACAGATTAAAACAAACCGATTTTGACGGCTCCTACTCCTACTCCAATATTGTTGCTGTAAATTTTGACGATGCTTCCGCATCCGGGTTCAACATTTATCCTAACCCCACTACCGGAGATAATATTAATATTTCATTGTCTGGAAAAATGAATAGCGAAGTATTAATCATTGTTCGCGATGTTTTGGGAAAGGAATTGTATGCGAAAGGATTTATTATGAATGATGAAACAATGACTATAAAATTATCCGATGGTTTTTCATTGGCCGCTGGAGTATATACCATTACTGCATCAACCAATGATCATCTAGTAAGCAAAAAAATTGTGGTACGATAAGTATCATTAAAAATTATTTCCATCTCCATTCGCTTATTCAGCTGCGAAGAGAGTGATTACTTACCAACGTAACTTTTGAAATAAAATAATTTTCCTTAACACCAACATGAGATACGTGGAAAGTGGGTTAAAAAGAAATATCTTCCTTTAGCTCTCGCATTATGGGTTTGTGTTGCAGTTTACTTTGTAGCCAATATTTTAAAATCCTAATGTGAATCCCAGGTTCCAGGAGATTATTGCTTTGTTGGTCTATCCCAGTTAAAAGCATTTTGAATTCTTTTCGAAGTTTTTGAGGGTTATTAATAACATTCACTTGGCGCTTGATAAAGTTAATGAGAAGGGCTTCATTCTTTAAGGGACTTCCCCTTTTTAGAAGTTGGTGGTAAAGTGATTTTATCTGGTAAGGCAGGAATCGCATTTCATTTAATTCATAACTGCACAAAATAAGTAACGACTTACATGAAATTATAATATCCTGATATTGATTTTGAGAAGTATTTAACAATATATTATTGAGGATTCCGGCCGATTTTTTGAATTCATTCAGATAAAAATAGGTTTCAGACATTTGCAACTTCAAAAGGATAAATGTACGCCCACCTGTATTAGGGTTGTTATCATTTACAAATGCTGAAACTTCTTTTATTTTTTTTTCTAATTCGTTTTCGTTCTTTGAGTGCCCCAGATAGGTTAATTCATTTGTATAACACATCATTTTAAACTGAACAATTCTTTTTTCGGATATTCGTGCATTATACTTATCAAGGTAAGTGTATATCTCCTGAATAGCTGAATTAGCCTCCGAATATTTTTCGCAAAGCAAGCAAATAGAACTGAAGTTGATCGCCATAGTAAAATATTCATCAGGATTATCATTTATTTTTTTTAACTTCTGTTTATACAATTTTATTCCCTCTCGCGCATGCTCATAAGCAGTTTTATATTGCCTCGTCATAATAGAATATGCATAATGCGCCAAGTGATAACTCAATTGCCCCTTATTAGGAAATTGCCCTTTATGTGGCT
>Ga0163144_10028535_pt1 | contig 10760 bp, 10 predicted proteins | sample OliLak19BULKMAT1_FD_123175 | JGI IMG/M metagenome (GOLD analysis project Ga0163144, IMG submission 123175) | Freshwater microbial mat bacterial communities from Lake Vanda, McMurdo Dry Valleys, Antarctica - Oligotrophic Lake LV.19.BULKMAT1 | ecosystem: Environmental > Aquatic > Freshwater >... | reverse complement strand
GCCCTACTCGATTCCATTAAAATTATTTCACAAAATAAATTAGATGCTTATTTCAGCGAAGCGCTTAGTGCTGCTTCTGCGCAAACCCCGGCAAATTATTCTGTGAACAATAACATCGGTTATGCAGCGGCCGCAGCGCAGGATTCGATAAATTTCAAATTGGTGCACTTAACTTTCGGGGATAATTTTACGAACGCAGAATTCTACACTCTCACTGTAACGGGCGTCCAAGATCCTGCCGGGAACAATACCATCAACGCCACAAATACTTTTCTGTTCACTCGTCCGCTGCCCAACGACCTGGTGATAAACGAAATACTCTTTGATCCCCATGAAAATGGTGTAGAGTGGATAGAAATTTACAACCGTTCCGATAGAACAATTGACCTGAAGGATGTATTTCTCTGCACGGTAGATAATAACGGAAGTTTCACGGAAATAAAACAGATAGCTCCTAACGGATATTTAATCTCTCCCGGAAATTACAGAGTACTGAGCACGAATGGAACTGCCATCCGTTCCGAATACAACACGAGCAACCCAACAGGATTTATTGATATGGCCTCTCTTCCTTCCCTGAACAACGACAGCGACCATGTAGCACTCATAGATATTTCTCAAACAGTAATAGATAAGCTTCGCTACAATTCCGATTGGCACTTGCCTTTGCTGAACAATACAAAAGGAATTTCTTTAGAACGTGTAAATTTTGAAAGCCCCACTCAAGACAAGAACAACTGGCATTCCGCTGCTGAAAGTGTGGGAGACGCAACCCCGGCTTACCAAAACTCCCAATACACTAATGGAGAAAACGGAACAGAACTAACCATTGCTCCCGAAATTTTCTCTCCGGACAATGATGGATACAACGATGTGCTTAGTATTTCTTACTCGTTTGATACTCCCGGAATGATCGGCAATGTACAGATCTACGATTCTCGTGGAAGATTGGAAAAAACATTGGTGCACAACGAACTTCTTGCAACCAGCGGCACATTTTTCTGGGATGGGATGACGGATGATAAACTAAAAGCCCGCCTGGGGATCTACATCCTTTATATAGAAGCCTTTGATACAAACGGAAATGTGAAAAAGTACAAGAGGAGTTGTGTGCTGGGTGGGAAGTTTTAATTTTACTAAGTATAAGTGTGATTAATTATGGGCATAAGCCTTAAAGAAGAAGCCGTATAATGAGTGTTCCAAATAATATGGAAACAGGGGTTTGGTTATTGATGGGGCTCACCGGCAGCACGCAGGGAGTATTGGAAATGAAAGATTCCATGATCTCTTTTACTGCGTATGGCCAGGGCGCATTAACAAACGGTCAACTCGAAAAACTGGCAACCTCTCTTGGAGATGATAGTATTATTAGAGACTTACAAAATAATAAGCCTGTAATACTCTTCAATTGCCCGGTACAGCACGTTGAACAAATAAACTTCCCCTGGTACACGTTTGGAGGCGGAATGAATTTAAAAATTAAGGGCGTTATGTTTCGCTTTTCATTGCTGCAACCACAAAATACCGTAAGCGGTACAAGCGGAAAAAAAATGAGCCAGATCGCTGGAAATATATCTGAAGGAAGGAAGCTCCGGCAGCAGTGGTACGATGCATTAAAAGAGCATATTGCATAACAACTGCTTTCCGTTATTTTAGTGCCCCTCTCCCCTATTCATCTTCCTTCAGATCAACATCCGGATCAGCTGCTATCACATCTTCGTCTTTCATGCTTTCTCCCGGCATTTCTTTTACAAGCTCTTTATCCAGGTCATCATCGGATGGCCCGCCTTTCATGGCAGATTCATCATCCTTGGAATATTTCATATCCGGACTTTCAGCGCCTTTATTGGCCTTAATAGCCATGATTGCCAGATGCCTTGCTCTCCTCGAATGATGTATGGCCCTGAAATATTTTCCATTACGGTGTAATTTACGGGCAAACTTCTGATGTGAAATAGCACGTGCTAAATTGCCGGTATACACTTTCCCTTCCTTTACTTTCTTATGCGCTGCAAATATTACTGCTGCTGTTCTTCGGATAACCCTTTTGCTTTGTTCCTTTTTTACCTGCGGCCCTTTCCCCCCTTGTAAAGGCCTTGCTTTAGGAACGGTAAAAGAAAAAAATGCCGGCAGGAGCAATAGAATTAATAATGTTTTTGTAGCTTTCATAGGGAAGAGTTTTGGTTTATGTGTTAGACGTTCCGGGAGAAGAGAAAGTTACTTGGACTTATACAAAGACTATGCCATTTCGAAGATTGGTATTCAGATCTGGGTGGTATTTCCGCTCCGAGATACTTGCGGTTATAAGTCCTCCCCCTCACCCCCTCCAGGAGGGGGAGACGCTCCGCTACATAATCGATTACTCGAAGAATACATACCAAAAAAAATCCCCCTGATAATTTTTATCAAGGGGATCCAAAATAGTTTTTGAAATTTTATTTGTTGAAGCTCGCCTGGCTGAACAGGAACGGAGCAGGGTTCAGGAAGCGGAGGGTAATTTCAAATCCTCCTCTGCCGGAGCTAACCGTTTTTAGGCCCGACACGTTGAAATCATAGCTGATACCAACGCCATAGCTTGCGAATTCAAAAAGCGCTGCGGCAACAAAAGCGTCATTGTTTCGGTAATAACCTCCCGCTGAAATAGATGCGCCTTTAACGAAGCCGGTATACTTAGAATTTTCTTTCAGCATATAGCGAAACATGGAGCCGGCAAAGATCTCCTGGTTGGGGCCTTGCCTCTGAATCATGAAAGCCGGTACAATTGCCAGGCTTGTATTTTTAATCCCGAAAGTTCCCATCCCGTGAAGTACAAAACGCGGAAATAATTTTTCAGTAGATCCAATGAATGAATATTTGAATGGCGCTGCGTGAAACATGGCCCCGCCCAGCATAAAGCTAAGCTCGTCTCCTCCTCTCATATAACGCTCATTCTTTTTATACGTATATAACAACCCTGTGCTTAAATCAGGAATTATAAAATTATTATCTCCTCCGGCAATTGCTTTGTCAGCAGGTAATGCTGTGTTGTATCCTGTAGAAGAATTCGGATCGTATTGAGTTCCCCAGTAAAGCCTGTCGAAGTTAATGCTACGCTGCATAATGCCTCCCTGGAATCCCAAAGCAAGCATGCTTTTTTTGCCAGTCATGATCTGGTAGGCCAGCGTTCCGCATGCATTGAGCGTGCCCATCTGGCCATCCCCTGCTCTGTCGTTATAAATATTAACTCCCCATCCAAAACCATTTTCACCGGCTTGTCTGTATTTTTCAGTTTCCTTTTTAGATTTTATCCAGCGTTTTTTAGATTTAATATCAAACGCAGCTCCAATTGTTTTGTAAGGTACTGTAACAGCCTTCCATTGTGTACGGTATATCATTCCGGCACGGATCCAGGTAGTGGTCCCGGCCATGGCAGGATTAACATTCAGGGGTGTTTCGGTAAATTGCGAGAAGTGGATATCCTGGGCGTTTACGCTTCCGATAAAAGCAATGCAAACGAAGATTAAAACCGCAATGGAAAATTTAGCTTTCATGAATAATAGTTTGAACAGCAAAGTAAATGAAAAAATGAAAACCATGCAATTAATTAGCCCGATAATAAACAACTTCATAGGCATTTTGATTTTATTGGGATAGATGAATTTTTGATAAAACTAAGGTAAAAGTTCAAAAACCCCGTTTTTTTACAGATAATGAAGCTCCCCTCAGCAAGTTGACGGGGTATCTAATACAAATACAAAAAACCAATACACTAACATAAATATAGGGGACAATTCATCCCCGCAGCAAGCTGCGGGGAATTCTTGTCTCCGGATTAAATTAAGGTTCTAAAAAGAAACCCCGACCTCCAAAAGGGGATCAGGGTTCTGTTTTACAGGAATATGTTGGTTCTAGAAATCTATTGAAATACCAGCCGTGAAAGGGAACAGGTCTATATCGTCAGATCCCTTGTTGCCTTCAAAAATTTCGGACAAGCCATAATTAGCGAACAAGGTGAAATTATCTCCATAACCTATACGTACAACAGAAGAGTATTTAAAATCTGCCAGGTGATAATCATCCCTGCGGTTAGATTTAAATTCATACCCGTTGATCTCATATTTTTGTTTTGTACGTGAGCCAATCTTGTAAGCAAGCTCCAGTCCTCCGGAAATATGGAAAGATCTTCTTGGGTTTTCGTTATTGGTATTGAACTGAATAAGTAAGGGCATTTTCAAATAAGCAATTTTAAGCTTGTTCTTAATATACTTGATGCTGTCGGGTGCAATGCTTGAAGTTGAAGTGCTGATATAAGGAGCATCGGGATTCAGCGTAATATTCTTTTTGAAATTATAGCTGTTCCATTCTACTCCCAATCCCGTAACCAGCATCAGGTAATTCTTATAAATACGAAAGCTTTTTTCTATCGGATTTAACGATATAAAAAGCGAGCGGCTATAGTTCAGATCCAGGAAATTATTTATCTCCGATATATCTTCTTCGGCCGAAAGCTTAAATTTATTGTCTATCGTAGTTAACATCGAAACGCCAATATCAAGTCCCGCCCAGTGTGCAAAGTCTTTCTTTTTAGGTTTGGCCGGTTCATTTTTAAATGTGTCGGACTTAGCTGCGGAAGGCTCATCAAAGATCCATATCCGGGTTGCCTTCCATTTGATCCTCATAGTATCATTCCCTTTATTTTCGGGGTTTGACTGGGCAAATGCTGCAAGTGCAAGAGTGGATGCAATCGCAAGTAAAAAAATCTTTTTCATATTCGTTGTTACTTTTTAATTCTTGTGTTTTGTTTCAATAAGACGTCATTCTTCATTAAATGGTTACAGCTCCCTACCTGGCTGAACCTTTGCTGATCTCAAAATTTCCTGCAGCAAATACATATTCTACTTTTTCTCCTGTATCATCACATATTTTGTTTACATCCAGCTTTTTAGCACCAATTGCTTTCTGCACTCCTTTTTTTGCCGCCATCGCCAGGTCCCACAGGTCTATTTTATCAGATGTTTCGCATTCGTTGGTTTTTTTAATTCCAAGTGCCCCGCGTAATTTTTTATTTACGAATACTCCCACTGTCTGATACTCATCCTCCTTTGCTTTAACCTGAACAGAAGCAATTGCTTCATTTTGTGCAACGGGATCCTTCGTGGCTGCTGCACTATCCTTTTTTGCTTCCGGATTCTTTGCAACGGCCGGGTTTTCAATTTGCGTCTCTTCTGTTTTCTTTTCTTCTGCCTTTTTTGCGATCAGGGGTTCTTCCATTTTCTGTTCAGTCGGTACGGGAGAGCTCATTACATTTTCTTCTTTGGATTTTGATTCCGGTACAATTGAATTTTTATTTGCCGAACTATTTTTTCGGATCAATACCTGCCCGTTATTGTTTGTCTTATCCTTTTCTTTTGTTACCGGAATTACAGACTGCTCCTTTTCATCTTCTGCCTTATTCTCCGTGATGGATTTTACAGATACTGCTTTTTCTGTAGAAGGAACTGTTTTATCGGCAACGTAGGTAGCGGTGTTTTCATCCGGCTGTAAGAAGAAAAATAATCCTGCCAGCAATAAAATTGCCGCTGCCGCATAATATGTTGTGCGTTGAGAGAAAAGCGGAATAACAACCGGTTTGCGTTTCTTTTCTCTCTTTTTCAATGTATCCTTGAACTCGAATGAAATTTTCTCAGGGGCCAGGATGGTTTGTCCGAACAGTTCAATTTCTTTTTTATACTCCGGATTTTTTTGCAGAAAGGCTATCAGTTCTTTTTGCTCCCCAATGCTCAGGTCTTTTTCCACTGAACGTACAAAATACTCTTCCCTGTTCTGAGCATTGATAGTTTCTTTCTTTAACAGATGCTTATTCTCGAAAGAAATCTGTTCTGCAGGAACCTTGCATCTCTGAAAAAGATCAAACTCCTTTTTAAGTTCCGGGTGCTGCGAAAGAAATGCATTCAGCTTCTGATTTTGCGTTTCCAAAAGGATCCCTTCTGCCGCAGCCACAAAGAACTGTTCGCTGTTTGCTTTGGTTATTTCAGAAGAAAGAACGGTATCCAGCTCCTCGCTGCTGTACTTTTTTTTCAGGGAATTTTTATCGGGAAAATTTATTTTTTCATGTTCCAGGAAAACAGCTTCGTAGGCTTCGAATATTTCCTTCATCTCCGGGTTCTCTTCCAAAAAGAACAATACCTCTGCCACTTCTACGGGAGAAAGGTTTTTCTCGTAGTAATCCAGAAAGAAGGACTCGCAGTTATGTTTGGTTATGTTCATTGCTTATTTTGCCCCGACCCTAAAGGGAGACTCGCAAAAAGTCTCTTTAGGGATTTAGGGCGGCTGTTTATATCACCTTTTCAATATCTCCAATATAATTCTTCAAAAATATCCTTGCCCTGAAAATATACACCTTCACTTGCGATTCTCCCAAGTTGGTCATCTCCCCTATTTCCTTGTATGAGTATCCTTCGTAATCTCTCAACATCACTACCATTCTTTGTATATCCGGCAATTTGTTCACCGCTTCGTTCAGGATCGCTTTCAGATCCGAATATTGTTTGTTGTGGCTCAGCTTTTCATCAAACTCCGATTCATCCATTCTCGTTTGCTTCTTGTCTCTTCTGAACATGTCAATCATCGTTCGGTATGCCGTTGTGAACATGTACGACTTCGCATTCGTAGAAGGCACATCCGATACCTTCAGCCATAGCTTTTCATACGTGTCCTGCACAACATCTTTTGCTTTGTCCTTATCCTTAACGCTCTTCAGAATGAAGCGATAAAGATTATCGGCATGCAGGTCAACGCAACTATTAAATTCCTCAACGGTCATGTAGTGGTATCCCGATTTGGGTGTAAGACGAAGTTACAGAAACAGAAGTTACAGCAAAACAGGACTATTTCTTAGCCTTCCCTGCGTGGCGGATATGGTTCTCTATGGCCATGGTCATAGAGGGCGATTCCACCGTAGGAGCCTGAATATTCAAGCGAAATCCTGCATTTTGAACTGCTTTTGCAGTTGTGGTGCCAAAAGCAGCAATAAGGGTTTCGCGCTGCCTGAATTTCGGGAAATTTTTAGTTAGTGATTTAACATCAGCCGGACTGAAGAAAACCAGCATATCATGCGATAAGGTTTTGATATGGGACAGGTCACTGGGCACAGCACGGTAAAAAAGCGATTTCGTGTAGTTTATTTTTTCTTTGTCCAACACCTCATCTATTTCCTTGTTGTGGACATTGGAATGCGGCAAAAGGAATTTCTCATCCTTATGCTTGCGAAGAATAGGTGCAAGATCTTTTATGTTATGCTGACCATGGAACACTTTACGCTTTCTGTAAAGAATATATTTCTGAATATAATAAGCAATAGCTTCTGAAGTGCAGAAATACTTCATCGTTTCAGGAACTTCAAAACGCATTTCCTGGCAAAGGCGGAAATAATGATCGATGCAATGGCGGCTGGTAACAATGATGCCTGTATACTCCGGGAGATTTATGCGTTCCTGACGGAATTCCTTGGCAGAAATACCCTCCATGTGAAAGAAGGGAACAAAATCAATTTTCAGGTTGAATCTTTTAGCGAGGTCTATGTAGGGCGATTTGTCTGATTCCGGCTTGGGCTGCGTAACGAGGACAGATTTAATTTTCATCGGTGTTTTGTTCTGGTTTATGATCGAACTGTCACGCCAACTTTTCAAACAATTTTATTCCTATCAGCAGAGGTAAAATTTCGAGAGTGCAAAGGTACAAAATTAAATAAAACAAGGTGGCCTCTCCCCTATTCAATACGCCTACCACTCCTTTCCCTATCCGTAAAATTAAGGCTGCTATGAAGAATAGTGCGCCCAGAAAAACCACTGTACCGCTTAGTGCCCGCGGGCCATAGGCGATAAAAATAACTGCCGGGATAAGGATTACACCTAAAAACTGGTTGACCAGAAATATGGTAAAGTTATATTCTGCTATTGCTTCCTGTTTGTCTATGATAAAAGCGAAAACCCGCAGAAATAATATTTTGACCAAATAAATGCAGAGCATGATCATTGTAATAATAAAAAACGATAACAAAGAGAATTCGATTTTACTGCTAAAAATTGCTCCCGAAGAAAATAATTGCAGAATAAATAAACCTGCGATAAGGACAAAATTCAAGGATAAAAGTAAAGATACAGGATGTGAAAGTGAACGCTCCTCTCGGGATGCCTGCACGGAAAATCTCAACATGAAAACTGCCTTGAGGAGTGTAATGAAACGGCTATGAAAAGCAGAATATAAATATCCCAGGAGCATGAGTGACAAAACAATAATTATCATCACCCAGCTGGGCTGATAATAGTAATTACTGTGTACTATGTTTTGCAATAGATTCATTATCAATATTTTACCCCTACCCTAAAGGGTGAACGAGTATTATTGTTTATTGTTTATTGTTTTTTCTTTTGTCATTTCTGTATTGCCTTTGACCTTTGGTCACAACCACGGTTGTCTTTAGGGCTAGGGCTAATTTTTTTTCATTATGTAGATCTGGCTTGAGTATCCGTTTTTATCTGCAGAAAAATTTGAAATCAATCCATTCATAAATCCGGAAATTAAATTTGATTTTCCCTGCCCGTCCGGCAGGCGGGCTGTTTTATATTTTTCACTTAACAAGGAAACGTAAAAGGAATCGAATTTCATCGGAAGTACCTCTGATAATTTAAATCCATATTTTTTGAAAAGTGTTTCAATATCTTTTCTTGTAAAATGATACAGGTGCCTTGGCACATCCCATGCCGCCCAATGCGCACCGTATTTTTTTGCATCCCAGGCATCGCAATTCGGAACTGCAACGATCAAGGTACCATCATCCAAAAGCAATTTATTTATTTCCGTAATTGTTTTTTCTAACTCATGTACGTGCTCCAGCACATGCCATAATGTGATTACATTAAAGAGCCCCCCTCCTTCTCCCCCCAGGGGGAGGGCTTGGAGCGAGGGATATATTGGCAGATCAAATTTTTCCTTTGCCTTCTTTCGCGCCACTTCCGAAGGTTCAATGCCCGTTACATTCCACCCGTTCGTTTTACATGCATGCAGAAATTCTGCGGTGCCGCAACCAATATCTAAAAGGCGTTTGATAGTTGACGTTGCTCCGAAGGAGTCCCTTCGGGAATGGTTGATGGTTTGGCGGTTAATGAGTTTCACTTTCTTGCCAATCGTATAATTTCGAACGATTTTATATAATTTATTTACAAGTCCCTTGCTGGTATCGGAATGAGAAATATATTCTTCTGCCTGGTAATATTTGCCTATTTCGTTTTCATCCGGACGCGGATTGGTGAACCGAAAGCCGCAGCCTTCACACTGAACCACGTTGAATGTTTCAGATGAAACAGTGTGGTCCAGACATGACACGAACGCTCGGTGCTTATCGTGATTACAAACCAGGCAATTAGTTAGTTTTTCCATATACTTAAACATTTCATTTGCACCTACCTAATGTCCTCCATTTAGCGTTCATTTTTTTAAGCATTATCCTTCGTGCGAAGTAGCGTTCGTTTTATTCAATAGCTCATTTATCTGCTTCAAATAACTATTCTCCTTTCTTACTTGATCTAGTTCCTTTTTCAATTCGTCAATTTGCTTTTCAGCAGCTGGTTTTTCCACACGTATGTCTTGCGTGAAATATTTAAATAAATCATGCCCCAAAACTTGAGAGATCTTCTGTAATAAAGAAGAATGCATGTGTTTGTAATTAAAAATGCGGCTGATGCTGCCTGGATGAACTCCTAAGCGAGAAGCCAACTCGGAAGGAGAAACTCTCTTCTCTTCCATCACCTTTTTTATTATGCTTCCAATTTGAACTGGCATATTAATGTAAGAATAACTAATGGTTATTGTGATTCCCTATTTCACTCTTAGACAAATGTAAAAATAATATTTTCTTGAACAGAAATAGTGAAAATTAATTACATTACTTGTGATTGGCTTCACACTTACTGTTAAAACAGACAGTTGCTCCCTATTATTTACGAAAATTTAAATGCCACCATCAATATTCCGCAGGAAGTAAAGGCCTCCAAGGCAAACCGAACTTTTTTTGATAAAAGTTCGTGTAGGGGATTTTCGCATACTCTTACTTTGAAGTGAAGAACGCTTCCTGATTTATAAAACTGCGACTTCAGATTTTAGGTCCAACTACTTTTTCGGTTTCTGTTTATTCTTACCGATCAAATTCCGTAGTGCAAAAAAGCTGCTTAATTGAGGTCGTTCTTTCCTCTTCCTCTTATCCTTTTCATTAATTTATTCCTTTCCTGTTTCTCCTCCTCTCATCTAAAATGCTAATAGTAAATACGGTGAAAGTCAGGCACATCGTAGTCCCTATATGGACTCTCGAAGCGACAAAACCAATTGCCAGATTTCAATTTAAACAGTTTTTTTGCGCATAAATAAATTTCTGAGATTTCGAACGTATGTCCGGACGTGATAAGTAGCAAGGGATGAGAAGGAAATAAAGCGATTTACCAAATACTTTTTTCTTATTGATAGAATTACGCGATCTGATAAAGTTTACGAGTATCGGAACATGAATATACTTCAGATCCACGAGCCTTCACCACAATGAACTACGCTGAATGTTTCACGTGAAACAGTGTAGCCCTGTGCACGCAAGGGGCGGTTCTATACATAAACGGGATAAATTTCCGCATCTCCTCAGCCCTCCTGCCCCCCCTCTCCGACAAAGTACGGAGTCCGTATTACATCGGACCAAAGGGGACACGCTTCGTATCAGCATTTACCAACAATAAATT
>Ga0163144_10028534_pt1 | contig 10760 bp, 10 predicted proteins | sample OliLak19BULKMAT1_FD_123175 | JGI IMG/M metagenome (GOLD analysis project Ga0163144, IMG submission 123175) | Freshwater microbial mat bacterial communities from Lake Vanda, McMurdo Dry Valleys, Antarctica - Oligotrophic Lake LV.19.BULKMAT1 | ecosystem: Environmental > Aquatic > Freshwater >... | reverse complement strand
TGTCGATTCCCTTTGCGCTGCTGTCACTGATTGCGACCGGGCGGACGTTGAACTTGTTTAGCGCGTTGGGCGTGTTGCTGCTGCTGGGCATTGTGAAAAAGAATGGCATTCTGCAGATCGACTACATGAACCGGTTGCGGGACGAGGGCGAGGATTTGCATCATGCCATCATCCAGGCGAACCGGGTTCGTTTACGACCGATCCTAATGACCACATTTGCGATTGTGGCCGGGTTGTTGCCGACGGCGTTCGGAACGGGTTCCGGAGCTTCCCAGCGGTCGGCGATTGCGATCACGATCATCGGCGGGCAGACGCTTTGCTTGTTGCTGACACTGCTGGTGGTGCCGGTAGGTTACGACATGGTGGAGGGTACCCGGGCTTGGATTAGCGGGCGCGGGTCGAAGGACGCGAACGTGCCGGCGGGCGCTACGGGCGATTAATTTTTTTCATCGCGAATCTTTTCCTCTTGTCGATACGTCTGGTGAGATGACAGGAGGAAATGAAAATGAAATCGAATAATGCGCTCCCAGTTGAGGCGCTGCCGGGTCGGGTTCACTGCTACATGTGTACCCACAACGTGGAGGCCATCGTTCTCAGACGAGGTTCCGCGCGGCAGACTAAGCCCGGACAGAGTTGCCCGCGCTGTACAGCCAGTCTGGATTCTAGCTACGCGCTCGAAGTTTTTGCTGAGTTAGCCGCGGCGTAAGCCAAGTGAGTTATCCTGAACGGAGAGACATGAAACGCAAAACGCCCGTAAAAGAGACGCCAGTGATTGATCCAGAGATTTTGGAATCGGCCCACCGGAGCCTAGGTTTGGAGAAATCGAAACCAGAGCGGAAGTGCGAGGTGTGTGCGGGTGAAGTGACCCCGAATGCGGTGGAGCAACTTTGTTGGGTCTGCCGTCGGCTGAAGATCAGCGCTTGGCGCGACTCCGATCTGCAGGCCTCAACGGGCGGCGAATAGGGGTAGCTGGTTGGTCAGGCCCTGTTTGACGGCCTGTTCGTAGACCCACGCTCCCACGGCGACGTCCTCAAGACCGATGCCGACCGATTTGAAGACGGTGATCTCGGCTCCGTTCTTTCTTTCCGGCTGATTCTGGAGTTGTTCGACCGCGTCCCAGTCGGGCGGAGTTAAGCCAAGGATGAGGTCGCCAGCTTCGCTTCGTGCTTGTTCGAGAGAGTCGACGACAATGCGGTGAGCGGCCTGGAGTACCTGGGTAGATAGCTCGCGGCGGTTAGCGGAATTGGAGCCGACGGCGTTGATGTGGGTGCCGGGACGGACCATTTCAACAGAAAAAAGTGGGTCCTTGGATTGGGTGGCCGTAATGATGATGTCGGCATCGACGAGGGCGGCTTCGACCGAGGGCATAGGGGCGGCGTTCGGGTAGTTGCGGGCAAAGGCGGCGCGCTTTTCCGTGTTACGGCTCCAGACGCTGATCGAGCGGATGGAGCGGACGGCGAGGACGGCTTCGAGTTGGCTGGCGGCTTGAAAGCCGCTGCCGAGAACCGCGACGCTTTGGGCGTCGGGGCGAGCAAGCCACTTGGTGGCTAGGCCGGAGGCGGCACCGGTGCGGATTTGGCCGAGCCAGTTGGCGTCCATCAGAGCGAGAGGTTCACCGGTTTCGGCGTCGTAGAGAAGGAAAACAAACCAGGCACCGTGCTTGGGATGGGTCGAGTAGATTTTAGTGCCGAAGTAGGCGCCGTGGGCACCGGCCATTTGATGCAGGACGGCTCCGGCCGGCAGGGCGAGTCGGCGGCGGGGCTGCGACTGTGCTTGGCCGAGACTGAGATCGCGGAAGGCGTGGGCGAGCAGGTCGATGGCCTTCGTCATGGGAAGGAGGCGGCGTACGGTTGCTTCGTCGATATGCACCATTTCCTTTCATTGTCGCCGGGATTTGGACGAGAAGTGAAACGTGGGCAAACAATCGATACTTTTGGCGATTTGTCTGGCGGCGCTGATCGCCCAGCGGGATGACTGGCCGGCGGAGTCGAAGCTGGAACGAACGGCGGGCTGTTCGACGGCGGTGCTTCTCCTTGAGCCGTCGCACCAGGACGCCGAAGTGGCGGTGGAGGCGTTTGCCGCAACGATGGGAGAGCGCTTGGGTGCGCGCGGACACGTCGTAGTACTGGCCGGCCAAGGGCGCCTGTCGGCCCGGATCCTGGGTGCATTGGGGCGGCTTAAAGAGACGGAGGTTCACTTCGTCCAGGACCAGCAGGAAGCGACTGCCTTTGGCTTAGCGAACGGAATCGGCTTGTATGTGTTTGATGCCTGGGGACGATTGCAACAGAAAGACGACCGGAGCGGTGAAGCTCCGGTCGTCTTAGGTTCGTTTCGGTTAATTTAGGCGCGCGAGGGTTCGGGGCGTTCGGGGTTGAGGCCGAGTTCCTGAATGGCCGCCGCAGCGCGGGCGGGGTCGAACTTGCCATCCCGCGCGAGGCGGGAAAGCGTGGCGGCGACAACGTTTTCCGCATCCACTTCGAAATGGCGACGGAGTTGCTCGCGGTTGTCGGAGCGGCCGAAGCCGTCCGTTCCCAAGCTCACCAACCGACCAGGGAGCCACGGGGCGATCTGGTCTGGGACGATCTTCATGTAGTCAGAAGCAGCGATGATGGGCAGGTCCGACCCAACGAGAACGGTCTGGAGATAACCGAGGCGGGGCAGTTCCATCGGATGGAGCCGGTTCCAGCGTTCGGTTTCGAGAAGGTCGCGGCGGAGTTCGTTGTAGCTGGTGACGCTGTAGACGTCGGTGGACACGCCGTAGCGATCCCACAGGATCTGCGAGGCTTCGAGCACCTCGTTCAGAATCGCGCCGCTGCCGAACAGCACGGCGTGGGGCGCTTCGGCGGTTCGGATCCGGTAGATGCCCTTGAGAACGCCTTCGGCGATATCGTCTGCCGGGAGCGGCGGATGGGCATAATCATCGTTGCCGATGGTGATGTAGTAGAAGCGATCCTCGTTCAACTCGTACATCCGCTTGATGCCGTCCTGGACAATTATGGCGATTTCGTAGGCAAAAGCGGGGTCGTAGCTGTGGCAGGTGGGGACGGTGGAGGCGAGCACTTGGCTGTGGCCGTCCTGATGCTGGAGACCTTCTCCGGAGAGCGTGGTACGCCCGGCGGTGGCCCCCATCAAGAAGCCTTTGCCACGGCTGTCTGCGAAGGCCCAGATGAAGTCGCCGACGCGCTGGAAGCCGAACATCGAGTAGTAGGTAAAGAACGGGATCATCGGCGCGCCGTAGTTGGCGTAGGCGGTGCCGGCGGCCGTGAACGAACCCATCGAGCCTGCTTCGGAGATTCCCTCTTCGAGAACCTGTCCGTTAACCATCTCCTTATAGAAGAGGAAGATTTCGGAATCGTGTGGGGTATAGAGCTGCCCCATGGGGGCGTAGATGCCCACCTGGCGGAAGAGCGACTCCATCCCGAAGGTCCGCGCTTCGTCGGGCACGATGGGCACGATGTATTTGCCGAGGGCGGGATCCTTGATCAAGGCGGTAAGAATACGGACGAAGGCCATCGTGGTGGAGACCGCGCGGGCTCCAGACCCGGTCAGTGACTCTTGGAACAATTCGATGGCCGGAGCGGAAAGGGTGATCGGCTTGGGGCGACGGGCGGGGACGCTACCGCCCAGGGCCGCACGGCGCTCGCGCATGTAGACCATCTCCGGCGCGTCGTCGGCGGGCTTGAGGAGTTCGCAGCTTTTGGCCTGTTCATCGGTGAGCGGAAGCTGGAACCGATCCCGGAAGTGGAGCAACGACTGCTCTTCAAGTTTCTTGGCTTGGTGGGTGAAGTTACGGCTTTCGCCGCCTTCGCCCATGCCGTATCCTTTAACGGTTTTGGCGAGGATTACAGTGGGCTTGCCATTGCCTTCGTTGGCGCGGCGATACGCGTTATAGACCTTGACCGGATCGTGGCCACCGCGCGAGAGCGAGCCCAACTGCTCGTCCGTCATGTTTTCTACCATGGCGGCGGTTTCCGGGTACTTGCCGAAGAAGTGCTCGCGGATGTAGGCACCGCCCTTGGCTTTGTAGGCTTGGAATTCGCCGTCGACCACTTCCGAGATCCGCTTGAGCAGCATACCGGACTTGTCAGCGGCAAAGAGGGCGTCCCAGGGACCACCCCAAAGCAGTTTGATGACATTCCAGCCGGCGCCGGCGAAGATGCCTTCGAGTTCCTTGACGATGTTGCTGTTGCCGCGGACGGGGCCGTCGAGGCGCTGCAGATTGCAGTTGACGATGAAAATTAAATTGTCGAGCTTTTCGCGGACGGGTAGACCAACGGCACCGAGCGATTCGGGTTCATCCATTTCGCCATCGCCGAGATAGGCGTAGACCTTACGGTCGGTTTTCGGGATGAGGCCGCGGTTTTCCAGGTAGCGCATGAAGCGCGCCTGGTAGATGGCGTTGAGTGGACCGAGGCCCATGGAAACGGTGGGGAACTGCCAGAAATCTGGCATCAGCCACGGGTGGGGGTAGGACGAGAGGCCCGGGGTGTCGCGGAGTTCGTGCCGAAAGTTCGCTAGATGCTGAGCGGTCAGGCGCCCTTCCAAAAATGCTCGCGAATATTGTCCCGGAGAAGCATGACCCTGGAAATAGATCAGGTCGCCCGGTTCCCCATTGATGGAACCGCGATAGAAATGGTTCTGCGCTACCTCAATCAGCGTGGCTTGCGACTGGAACGTGGCGATATGGCCGCCGATGCCCGCGTCGTACTTGTTTGCTTTGACCACCATGGCCAACGCATTCCAGCGCACGAGGCTTTTGAGCCGCCGTTCGATTTCGCGATCGCCCGGGTAGGGGACTTCTTCCTCTACGCTAATGGTATTGACGTAGGGCGTCTGGTAGCGCGCGATAGGCGCGGCACCATTGTTGGCGGCTTTATTCAGCAAACGTTCGAGGAGAAACTTGGCCCGGTCGGGACCCTCGACGTCGATAATCTGATCCAGCGCCTCCAGCCATTCGCTGGTTTCTACGGGGTTGAGGTCTGCGTGCGATTCTGCCTTGGGTTTCAGCATGTTAAAAATGGGGTGCGGTTACCCTTCCATTCTATCTGAAATCAGAAAAGCCCACTCACGCTTTTGGCGTGAGTGGGCCTCTTTCGCTGGACCGCTTCGGAGGAGAGCGGTTTACAGGAGCCTAAAATTAACTTCTACCGTCGCGGCGACCGGAACCGGTTTGCCATCTTTGAAACCCGGCCGGAAGCGCCACTTCTGTACTGCTTCGATCGCTTTCTCGTCCAAACCGAGACCCAAAGGACGAACAACCCGGAGTTGCTGGGGCTGTCCCTTCTCATCGACAACTACGTAGAGGACCACGGTGCCTTGGAATTTGGCTTTACGAGCCTCTTCGGAATACTCAGGTTCGACCTTCGATAGAAGCGACGGAGCGGAGACGCCGCCGCCGATTCTGTAAACGCCGCCGCCCATTCCACCGCCGGAACCAGGCCCGACACCGGCACCGGACCCCGACCCGACGCCGCCGCCCTTGCCGGAGCCGATACCGGCTTGGGAACCGGGTCCGTTGGATGGGATCTTACCCATAGCGAAGGGATCGCCGATGTTGGTCAGAGCAACCTGGGGGATCGGTGTGTTGGGTTGCAGGACTACCGTGGGCTCCATGACGAGCTTTGGTTGATTCAAAATCGCTTCCGCTGTTGGAGGAACGTACTGCTTGGGTGCGATCTTTGGTAACTTCCCTTTCGTCGGAGGCAGCGGATTGAGATTGCCTCCGCCACCACCACCGCCCATGGCCACCTTTTGAGGGGCTGCTTTGGGCAGGTAGGGCGCCAAATCGGTCGGCATGAACAGGGCGGTATCCTTGACTGCCTGGATCACTGCTTTGTTGGTCCCGAGGAAAAGTAAGGCCGCCAGAACGACGCCGTGAACCAGGAGAGAGTAGACGCCGGATTTTTTTTCATTGCCGCCCGTTCCACCCCAGATGTCGCGCACCGCGACCGGCTTCGACGTTACGTCGAGCGGCGGGAGCACGGGTGGGCTGAACAGATCTTTGACATTCTGGATGAATGCCAAGTGCCATGGGGGCTCCGGGGGCGCCATTAGACGGGCTAAGTGGCGGTCTTCCTCGATTTCAAGCTGCGAGGGAAGTGCGCGGTTATTTTCGGTCGGTGGTGGAGTTGGAATTGTCGCCATCGTTCTGCATCCTGTCCCCTGGACATCTAGACGATTGACCCGTCAACAAGGTTGCAATTTTCATAACTTTAACCTTGCCGACTATGAAAAATTGTATCATGCGCTAGGCGAGTAGCCCAGAGCGCTGGAGAAGGGCATCGGGATCCGGATCGCGGCCCATGAAGTTGCGATAGAGCTGAGCCGGATCTTCGCTGTCGCCTTGGGCAAGGATCTGATTGCGGAAGTCACGGCCAGCTTGGAGGTTGAATACACCCTCTTTGCGGAAGCGGCTGAAGGCGTCGGCGTCGAGGACCTCGGCCCACTTGTAGGAGTAGTAGCCAGCCGCGTAACCGACTGGGTTTGCAAACAGATGGGTGAAACTCGCGATCATCGCGTGCTCGGGCGGCAGGCCCGCCGGGGCGAACTGCGTGAGCAGCGCTCGGCTATAGGCGATGACGTCCCCATCGGCGGCCGTCGAATAGGTGGTGTGGAGCGCCAGGTCGACGATACCGAAGCTGAGTTGCCGCATTTGCGCGTTGGCGGCCCGAAAGTTACGGGCGCGTTTCATCTTGTTAAATAATTCTGCGGGGATGGGGGCACCCGTTTCGTAGTGCTGAGCGAACAGGGCGAGGGCCTCGTGCTCCCAGCACCAGTTTTCGAGAATCTGGCTGGGCAGTTCGACGAAGTCCCAGGCGACGTTAGTGCCGGCCATGCCGCGGAGGGGGACCCGTGTGAGGCAATGATGGAGCAGATGGCCGAATTCGTGGAAGATGGTTTCGACGTCGCGATGGGTCAGTAGGGCGGGATGGTCGCCGATGGGCGGGGTGAGGTTGCCGCAGACTAGACCAAGATGAGGATCCCAGGAATCATCACTGTTGGCGATGGGGAGCCCGGTGAGGAACGAATCCATCCATGCGCCGCCGCGCTTATTTTCGCGGGGGTAGAAGTCGGAATAGAAGCTGCCGAGGTGGGCTCCGGAGACTTCGTCGTGGATTTCGTAGTAGCGGACGTCGCCATGCCAAACGGAAGCGCCGGGCTTTTCAATGACGAGAATACCGAAGAGGCGACGGGTGATTTCGAACAGGCCATCCATGACCTTGGGCAGGGCGAAGTACGGACGGAGCTCTTCTTCGTCGAAGTCAAAGAGGGCGAGACGCTGTTTCTCGGCCCAGTAGGCGATGTCCCAGGGGGCGAGAGGCTGGCCGGAGAAGGTGATGAGCTGTTCGTTTTCGATGACGAAGAATGGCTTCGTTTTCTCGTACAGATCGTCGAGAAAGGCGCGGGCGGCGGCGCCGGTTTTGGCCATCCGCTCAACCAGAACGAGATCGGCGAAGGTGGCAAACCCGAGGAGTTGGGCTTTTTCGCGGCGGAGTTCGATGAGGCGCGTCGTGAGGTTGCGGTTGTCGTGGTCCCCGCTCGAGGCGCGGGTGGAGAAAGCGCGGTAGAGGGTTTCGCGGGAGGCCGGGTCGTCGAGATAGGTCATCACGGCGAGGTAGCTGGGCTGTTGGAGGGTGAAGCGCCAGCCGGGTTGGCCCTTGCTTTCGGCGCTTTGCCGGGCTGCGGCGCGGGCGCTGGGGGGGAGGCCGGCGAGTTGGGCTTCGTCGGTCAGATAGAGTTCGTAGGCGTTGGTCGCGTCCAAGACATTTTCCGAATATTTGGTGGAAACGTTGGCTAGTTCGATGTCGATGGCTTCCGAACGTTTTTTGCCGGCTTCGTCGAGTTCGGCTCCGGCGCGGCGGAAGGCGTCCATGGTCTTCGTGAAATTGCGGCGATGGAGGCCGGTAAGTTGGGCGGCTTCTTCGGTGGCGGCAAACTCGTTTAGTGCGGCCCAGAGGCCGGGGTTCAGGGCGATGGAGGAGTAGAAGGCGCTCGCTTCGGGTTGAATGGCGTTGAAGGCTTCGCGGAGTTCCTGGGTAGTGGCGACGGTTTCCAGATGCCGGACGACATTCAGGGCGACGTCGAGCGGTTCGGTGCAGCGGTCGAGGGCGAGGAGGGTGTTGGCGTACGAACGCGGAGCCGGGGCGTCGACGACGGATTGGATGGCGGCTTGCGCTTGGGCGATCAACTCGCGAATGCCGGGGACAACGTGTTGGGCTTCGATCTGGTCGAAGGGGACAGCGAAGGTAATGGAGAGAAGGGGATTCATCAGCTCTCTTCCAGGTTAGCCGAGAAAACCGGACTTGCCGCTACCGGTAAGGCTGGAGCGTCATTGCGGGGGCCATCAAGGGCCAGGATGCGGCGTAGTTCCGGGCTCAATCGGCCGATGGATTCCGGGCGGAGCAAGTGCTGCGGTCCGGGAAAACAGGGCCGGGGACAACGCGAGATTAGCGGAGGAAACCGGACTTGCCGCTACCCGTCGCGCTGAGGGCATCATTGCGGGGGTCATCCAGGGCCAGAATGCGGCGCAGTTCCGGGTTCAATCGGGCGATGGTTTCCGGGCTGAGCAGGCGCTGTTGATACTGCTGCTGAGGCTGATCGCCGCGGACGAAAAAGCCGTGGAGGGAGCGGCGGGGATGGTCGGTATGGTTGGCGGTGCCGCCGTGCCAGCAGTGGGAGTTCATCATAATCACGTCGCCGGCGCGGCCGAGGATGACGGTCTCGTCGGGGTGAGAGGCGGGCGGGAGTTGGCCGGAGAGATGAGAACCGGGGACGGCGCGGGTGGGGCCGTTGTGGGGCGTGAAGTCGTCGAGCATCCAGATGGAGTTGAAAACGGCGAAGCCTTTTTCGTCGGCGAGGAGCCCCATGTCGCAGTGCAGGGGCTGGGCGGAGTCGGAATGGGGTTCCGCGGCGCGGTAGTTCAGGCTGGAGAGCTTGTGATCGGGGCCGAGAACGGCGGTGGCAGCGGCGAGCAAGGTGGGGTGGGCGATGACCCGCTGGAAAACTTCCCCTTTGTCGACGAGGTTGGCAAGGCGCTGGGAATTGGCCTCCTTGCGGAACTCGGCACCCGCGTTTTCGCCTTCAATGGTCATGCGTTCGGCGACGGCTGCGCGGAGTTCTTCGAGCCAGGTGGGGTCGATCATCTGGGGGATGATCGTGTACCCTTGTTCCTGCAACTCCTGAAAATTTTTCGGGTTCACGCTGCGATTGTAACGCAATGAACTTTAACCGCATCCTGATTCGCGCGACGAATTGGGTGGGCGACGCTGTGATGTCGGTGCCCGCTTTGGAGCAGGTCCGCGCCCGGTTTCCGGAGGCTCATATTGCGGTGTTAGCGCGGCCGTGGGTAAGTGGGCTTTACGATAAGTCGCTGATTGACGAAATTGTGCCCTATACGGCGGGGAAGGGCTGGAACGATTTACGGGGAAAATGGCATTTGGCAAGGCGATTGAGGGCGATGCACTTCGATGCGGCAATTCTATTGCAGAATGCGTTTGAAGCTGCGGCAATTGTCTGGTTGGCCGGGATTCCGGTGCGGATCGGGTATTCGCGGGACGGGCGCGGTTTTCTGCTGTCAGACCCGATCGTGGTACCGAAGCCGGGCGAGATTGAAAACCATCAACGGTACTACTACCTGGAGATGCTGCGACGAGCGGGGTTGATCGAGCACATGCCGGAGGTGCCGGCGGTGCGATTGCCGGGGATTCCGTTCCTGCGTCAAGAAGGGCGGAAGCGGCTCGAGGGGCTTTGGATCGGGGTATCGCCAGGAGCGGCCTATGGGACAGCGAAGCGCTGGCTGCCGGAGCGGTTCGCAGAGGCGGCTGTGACGGTGGCTACTAAACTGGGGGCGAAGGTCGCGGTGTTTGGATCCCCCGATGAGCGGGCGTTGTGCGAGACGGTGGCGGGGCACGTGCGAGATGCGGGGTTGACGGCGACGAACTTTGCGGGCGAGACGAACCTGTCGGAGTTTGTAGAGATGGCGGCGGCGTGCCAGGCGTTTGTAACGAACGATTCCGGGGCGATGCATGTTGCGAGTGCCTTAGGGGTGCCGACGGTGGCGGTGTTCGGGGCGACGGACCACGTGGCGACCGGGCCGACGGGGCCGCTCGCGAAAATCATTCGGGAAAAAGTGGAGTGCAGCCCATGTTTGCTGCGCGAGTGCCCGATTGATCACCGGTGTATGAAAGCGGTGACGGCGGAGCGGGTGGCGGCGGAAGTTTTGGAATTGGTGCAGATCGCGCGACAATAGGCGGGTCACATGGTGGATACCCGAACCAAGATTGTCGATTTTAAAGAGTTTCGCGAACGGCTGTTGGCTCCGGCGCCTCCCCGGGCGTTAGTGGTCGGCCATTTTGATCCGGTCGTCTATTCTCATGTGGAGCGGATGGGCGCATTGGCGGCGGAGTATGGACCGTTGGCGGTTTGCGTGACGAGTCCGGCGGATCCGCTGTTGCCGGTGCGGGCGCGGGCGGAGTTGGCGGCGGCTTTGGGGTTCACCGAGTTCGTGACGATCGCTGAGCATGCCGAGGTTTCGGTGCTGACTGCAATAGCGGGCTTGGTAGTAATCGACGAGACGCACGACGACTTGCGGCGCCGGGAGGCGCTGATGGCTCTGGTGCGCGAGCGGCAGAAAGCTTAGGACTTGAGCACTGTGCGGGTTCTCGTGATCAGACTCGGTGCGTTTGGCGATGTGTTGCACGCGATGCCGGCAGCGACGGCGCTGGCGCGGAGCGGGGTCGAGGTGACTTGGGTGGTGGACC
>Ga0163144_10028533_pt1 | contig 10760 bp, 12 predicted proteins | sample OliLak19BULKMAT1_FD_123175 | JGI IMG/M metagenome (GOLD analysis project Ga0163144, IMG submission 123175) | Freshwater microbial mat bacterial communities from Lake Vanda, McMurdo Dry Valleys, Antarctica - Oligotrophic Lake LV.19.BULKMAT1 | ecosystem: Environmental > Aquatic > Freshwater >... | reverse complement strand
GGTGCCGCGCGCACGCCCCGCACGCGCACCATCGGTGGCCTGGCCACGCTGGCACTCACGCAACCGCTGCTCGACGACTATCGCAAGGTCGCTCTCGTCGAGCCGCTGGCCAGGCAGCTGAAGCTGAAGAAGACCAGGATGGAAGCCGCACTGCAAGCCTATGCCATGGCATCGGCGAGCGCTTCGGCGGAGGTCGTGACGGCGGCCACCTTCAGCACGGCCGCGCTCTACCAGGACTTCGGCAAGGCCCTGATGCAGTCGCAGCGGCCCAAGGGCCTGAACAAGGCCGCGCTCGAACAGTACAACGTGATGCTCGAAGAGCAGGCCTTCCCGTTCGAGGAAAAGGCGACCGAGCTGCACGAGGCGAACGCCAGGCGTGCGGCAGCCGGCGTGTACGACGAGTGGGTCAAGAAGAGCTTCGTGGCGCTGCGCGAGCTGCGCCCGGTGCGCTATGGCAAGAACGAACACGGGGAGGGAGCGATCCATGAGATCCGTTGAATCGATGTTGCGCGCGGTGGCCACGTTGTCGGCACTGACGGCCCTGCTGGCCTTGCTGGGTTGCGCGTCCGTCGCGCGACCGGCCGAGGCGAGCGACCGCGCACCCTCCGCCATCGCCTCCCCCATCGCCGCGGCCGCCGCGCCGACGATCGAAACGAAGGCCAAGCCCCCGGCACTTCCCGCCGTGGACACTGCCACCCAGGCCCAGTTCGATCGCGCGCTGCAAGTGCAACGAGCGGGGCGCAACGACGAAGCGCTGCGGCTGTGGACGGCGTTCGTGCAAGCGCATCCGGAACTGGCTGGCGCCCATGCGAACCTCGGCTTGCTGCACCGGCAGGCGGGTCGCGATGCGGACGCTGTCGCGGCGCTCGAACGTGCCGCCCAGCTCAGCCCGGGCCAGCCGCGTTTCTTCAACGAACTCGGCATCGCATACCGTGCTGCCGGTCAGTTCGCGAAGGCGCAGCAGGCCTACGAAAGCGCGCTCGCGCTCGACGCGCAGCACGCCTCTGCGCTGCTGAACCTGGCCATCCTGCACGACCTCTACCTCGGCAATGGCGCCAAGGCGCTGGAGCTCTACGAGCGCTACCTCGGGCTGCTGCCCGGCGGCGACGCGGCGGTGACCAAGTGGGCTGCCGACCTGCGCCAACGCAAGCCCGCCCCTGGCACGACGCTCGCAGCGACCACGAACCAGATCGCAGGCAACGCCAAGGAACAACGATGAAACGCATCACCGCCCGGCTGCTCTGGCTGCTTTCGCTACTTTCGCTGGTGGCCGGCGCCGCGCTGGCGCAAGACCGCGCCGACATCGACCGCACCCAGGTCATCGGCAACCGCGAACTGCCCAAGGTGCTCTACATCGTGCCGTGGAAGAAGCCGCCACCGGGCGAGCTCTCGGGCAAGCCGGTGCACAGCGTGCTCGACGACCTGATGACACCGATCGACCGCGATGTCTTCCGCCGCCACGTGAACTACGACCGACAGCTCGCTGCGCCCAAGCCCTCTACTTCACCCTCCCCGTTGAAGTGAGCGCAGCGCGCGCCGACCCTTCACCTTTCGAGACCCGCAGGAGAAAACACCATGTCCCTCGTCGACGCATCCGTCAAATTCTTCCAGGACAGTGGCCTGGCCATCTACCCCAGCATCCTGATCATGGCCATTGGACTGGCCATCGCCGTTGAACGGTATGTCTTCCTGAACCGGGCCGGCAGCGAAAACCGCAAGCTCTGGTCGCAACTGCTGCCGATGCTGCAAAGCGGGCGCCTGAAAGACGTGCAGCAGGCGGCGTCGAGCTCCGACGCCGCCGTCGGCAAGATCGTTGCCAACGGCCTGCAGCGCATGCAGAGCCCCGGCAGACGTGAAGACGTCGACGCGGCCATGGAGGAAGGCATGATGGAGATCGTGCCGCGCCTGGAGAAGCGCACGCACTACATCGCGACCTTCGCCAACGTGATCACGCTGGTCGGCCTGCTCGGCACCATCATCGGCCTGATCAAGGGCTTCACCGCGGTGTCGCAGGTCAACCCGGCCGAGAAGGCCGAGCTGCTGTCGGCATCGATCTCGATCGCGATGAACAACACCGCGTTCGCCCTGTGCGTGGCGATCCCCTTTCTGCTGATCCACGCCTTCCTGCAAGCGCGCACCAGCGAGATCGTCGATGGCCTGGAAGCCGCCAAGATCAGCTTCCTGAACGTGACACAGCGGCTGAAGGCCGAAGCCGGCATGGCGCAGGCCGCGCCCGCGCGCTGATCTGGAGCCCTGCATGCGATCGCGACGCATCCGCCGCCACGCCGCCGAGCTCGACGTCACGGCCTTCATCAACCTGATCGTGGTGCTGGTGCCGTTCCTGCTGTCGACCGCCGTTTTCACGCGGCTGTCGGTGATCGATCTGTCGCTTCCGGCCAAGGCCTCGGGCGCAGTCGAGCAACTGAAGGTCAACGACCTGAAGCTCGAGATCGTGCTGCGCGCCGACGCGCTCGAAGTCGGCGACCGCATCGGCGGCCTGATCCAGCGCATCCCCAATTTGCCGGGCGCCAACGGCCGCCACGACCTGGCCACGCTGTCGCTGCTGATACAGCAGATCAAGACGCGCTTTCCCGACACCGCCACCGCCACCGTGCTGGCGCGGCCGGAGACGCCGTACGAAACGCTGATCGAGCTGATGGACGCGGTGCGCGAAGTGCCGGCCGGGCACGCCTCGAAGGACAAGGCGCGCCCCCTCTTCCCCGAGATCTCGATCGGCGACGCGCCGATCGCCTCGAAAGCTGTCATGACTGCCCCCACGCTCACTCCGTTCGCTGCCCCCCAAGGGGGCGCTCAGGCCGCTTGGGGCGGCCCGGCGCTGGCCTGAGGCTCGAAAAATGAAGCTGACCCCGCTGCAAAAGCGCGCCGAGCGCAGGGAACGCAACAAGACCGGCCTGGACATGAACCTCGTGTCCCTGATCGACATCTTCACGATCCTGATCTTCTTCCTGATGACCAGCGCGGCGGGCGTGGAGATCCTGGTACCCGGCAAGGGCGTTTCACTGCCGCAGTCGAGCACCGACAAGACGCCGAAGGAGACGCTCGTCATCACCGTCAGCGGGCAAGACATCCTGGTCGAGGGCCGGCGTGTGGCGTCGGTCGTCGATGCGATGGCCAGCGACGGCGATGTGATCGCCGGGCTGAAGGAAGAGCTCGATCTGCAATCCAGGCGCGTCGTCCTGCGCGGCGAGAACGCTGCGCAGGGCAAGGCGGTCACGATCATGGGCGACAAGAACATTCCCTACAGCCTGCTGCGCAAGGTGATGGTCACCGCGTCGCGCGCGGACTTCAGCGAAGTCTCGTTCGCGGTGACCCCCAAGGCGATCAAGACATGAGCGCCGCAGGGCCGTTCCCAAGGCGCTTGCTCCCCGAGGGCCACGAAGGGAACCCTTCCGGTCCCTGGGGGACGGCGCGCAGCGCCAAGGGGGCCTCATGAGCGCAGCCAGCCTCTCCTTTCGTGCGCCGATGCTCGCCTGGGCGATCGCCGAGGCCGACGAGACGCGCTTCCAGCGCATCCTGCGCAGCACCGTCGGCGTCGCGGCGATGACCTGCCTGGTCTTCTCGCTGATGCCCCGGCCGCAGGAAGACCGAGCCAAGCCGGTGGAGTTGCCGCCGCGCCTGGCCAAGCTGGTGCTGGAACGCGAGCCGCTGCCCGCGGCGAAGAAGGCGCCCGAGCCGGTGCGCCTGGCCAAGGCCCAGGTGCCGCAGGAGCCGTCGAAGGCCAAGGCCGACCCGCGACCCGCGCCGAAGCAGGAACGAACGAAGGCAGCGCCGGTGCCCGAGGCCCGCAACCCGCAGCCGAACAAGCCGCCGGGCGAGATCGAAGGAGCGCGTCGCATGGCCGCGGGCGTCGGACTGTTGGCGATGAAGGCCACGTTGGCCGAAATGCGCGGCGCGCCGGTGGCGGTGCAACTCGAGCAGGACATCAAGCCCGGGCCCGGGGTCGGCACGGGCACTGGCGTGGGGGTCGGCGCAGGCAACGAACCCGGCCTGCCTGCGCGCGCACTGATCACGTCGAACCTGGCCGGCGGATCGGGCGGCATCAACACCGCAGCGTACAGCCGCAACACCGGCGGCGGCGGCCTGGCCGGGCGCGCGACGACCCTGGTCGAAGGCGTGGCCGGTGGCGGCGGGGGTGGTGGCTACGGCGGCGGCGGTGCACGCGGTGGTGGCACCGGGGGCACTGGCGACGGTGCGGGCGGCTCGCTGAAGAAAGGGGGCAGCGGCAAGGCCTCGCGCTCGATCGAGGAGATCAAGCTGGTTTTCGAGCGCAACAAGGGCGCGATCTACGCCCTGTACAACCGCGCACTGCGCGAAGAGCCCGGCCTGCAGGGCAAGGTCGTGGTCGAGCTGAAGATCTCGCCGGCCGGCGAAGTGGTCGGCTGCCGCGTCGTCTCGACCGAGTTGAAGACGCCCGAGCTGGAACAGAAGCTGATCGCGCGAATTCGCCAGTTCGAATTCGTCTCGAAGGATGTCGAAGTGATGGTCGTCAGCTGGCCGGTGGACTTTTTGCCGTCCTGACGCCGCTTCAGGCGACGAGCCGCCCGGCCTCGATGCGCAGTTGCCGCTCGCAGCGCGCCGCCAGGCCACTGTCGTGCGTGACCAGCACCAGCGTCGTGCCGGCTTCGCGGTTCAGGTCGAAGATCAGCTTCATCACCGTCTCACCGGTCGCGAAGTCGAGGCTGCCGGTGGGCTCGTCGGCCAGCAGCACGGCGGGCTCGACGACGAACGCCCGGGCCAGCGCAACCCGCTGCTGCTCGCCGCCGGACAGCACTTTCGGGTAGTGCGACAACCGCTCGCCCAGCCCGACGCGGCCGAGCATCTCGCGAGCCAGGGCCCGGGCATCGCTCTTGCCCTGCAACTCCAGGGGGAGCATCACGTTTTCAATCGCGTTCAGGTTACCGAGCAACTGGAAACTCTGGAACACGAAGCCCAGGCGCTCGGCCCGCACGGCGGCACGGGCGTCTTCGTCGATCTTGAAAATGTCGGTGCCGGCCAAACGTACCGTGCCGGTGGTGGGCGTGTCGAGACCGGCGACGATCGACAGCAAGGTGCTCTTGCCCGAACCGGAAGCGCCGATGATGGCCACCGACTCGCGCGCGTTCAACGAGAAATCGATGTCATGGAGAATGGTCAGGACGCCGGTGGAATCGCTGACCTGCTTGGTGACATGTTCGACTTCGATCAGGGGTGACGACGGCATGAAGGCTGGCTTTTTCTTCTCACTGCCGCGAACGGCGTGGCCGCACTTTAGCGTGGTCCTCGCGGGGCTCGCAGCGTGGCTGGGAATGTCCTTCGACGCGGCCGCAGCGACGGCACCCGCGGCCCGCGGCACGCCCGTGATCCTGATCGTCGGCGACAGCCTGTCTGCCGAGTACGGCCTGGCACGCGGCAGTGGCTGGGTGGCGTTGCTCGAAAAGCGCTTGGCACAGCAAAAGTTGCCGGCGCGCGTGGTGAACGCCAGCATCAGCGGCGACACCACCTCCGGCGGGCGCTCGCGGCTGCCGGCCTTGCTGGCCCAGCACAAGCCCACGCACGTGGTGCTCGAGCTGGGCGGCAACGACGCGCTGCGCGGCCTGCCGCTGGCGCAGACCGAAGCCAACCTGGTGGCGATGGCCCGTGCCGCAAAAACTGCGCAGGCGCGTGTCACGGTGGTGGGCATGCAGGTGCCGCCGAACTATGGCCGCCAGTACGGCGCCGACTTCGCGGGGATGTTCACCAAGGTGGCCAAGGCCGAGTCGGCGGCGCTGGTGCCGTTCTTGCTGAAGGGCGTGGCCGACATCGACAACGCCGAGTCGATGTTCCAGCCCGACCGCATCCATCCGAAGGACTCGGCGCACCCGGTGATGCTGGACAACGTCTGGCCGGTGCTGCGCGCGCAACTGCCGCGCTGAAACGACCAGCGCCACCGCCGCTGCGTTCAGCCCAGCCGTGCGCCGGCGTCTCCTGTCAGCGTCATCAGGATGTCGGCGTACCAGGCGCAGTTGAGCCCGAGCGATTCGTCCTTCTCCAGGTCGCGCGTCTTCATGTCCATGCGCGAGGCGTGCACGCCCAGCAGCTTCCACGGCAAGTCGCCGTCACCCGGATGCGCCGGTGCGCGCATCACCACCGGAGCGCCGCTGGTGCCGCGGTGCGTGCGCGCATCGGTCAGGAAGTAGCCCTGGCCCTGGAAGCGCAGCCCGAACGACGACGCGATCGCTGCTTGACGGACGACGGGCAGATGGTGCAACAGGTCGTGGAAGCCGAGCGGGAACCCGACGATCAGCAAGGCCGAGCCGACCTCGATCTCGTCGAGTGAATCCTGCAGATGCGCGGGCGTGAAGGCCCGGAACTCGACCGTGGCAGGCAGTGCAGAGCGGTCCACCTCCAGCACTGCCACGTCGATCTCGCCGCCGGCGTCGACGCCCTGGGCCCAAAGGCTCTTGCCGGCGCGGTACAGCGGCATCGACAGGCCGGTCGACTGCGTCAGGTTGTCCGCCGCGATGTGCAGTTCGATCTCGATGCGGTCGGGGAAATGCTTGCTCGGCTCGTCGAGCACGACGTGGCGGCTGGTCACCACGTACAAGCGCTCGTCGCGGGCGAATAAGAAGCCGGTGGCCCGCGTCATGAGCTGGCTGCCCAGGAAGGTGGAGATCTGGGTCGCAGTCAGGAGCAAGGGTTCGATCATGTGGGCGCCATCGCACGTCGCGTGCCTGAGCCGCTGCGCGGCGAAGGCCCCGAGTATGCGGGGCCTTCCATCTCACCGCCGAGTGTGCGAGGCCTTGTGCGCCTGCCGTGCGGCCCGATCCCTACTGGTTCTGCTGGCGCTCGCGACGCCGCTCCTGCCCCGGCGGCTGGCGATCCTCACGATCATCGCGGCCTTCGGCGTTGCGTCCGCGTCCGCGTGACGGATCTTCCCGATCGGCCGGCGCGGGCGCGGCCTGCACGGGTGCCGGCTGCTGCACGACGGTCGGCGGCACCGGTGCTCCAACGCCGACCGGCGCACCGGGCCGAGCCGGCGCGACAGGCGCCGCCTGCGGTGCCTGCTGTACGGCGCGCCCGGGCGGCTCGCCCCGGCCGCGGCCGCGCTGCTCTTGCGTTTCACGCTGCGGCGGCGGCGCGGCGAGTTCCGGTCGTTGCTGCTGTTGCCCGGGCGGCCGGTCGCGGGCGTCGCTGAGCGGCGGCCGCCCGGGAGGCGGTGCGTTCTGAACCGGCACAGAAGACAGGCCCGGTGCGGCGTCGCCGCCGGTGCCGATCGGTGCGGGCGCAGGCGCTGCTGCCGCGTTCGGTCGACCTGCGCCGCGCGTCCCCGGGACCTGGCCCCAGGGCGTGCCACGCTCGCCACCGGGGGCAGTGGGCACCGGCGCTGCGGCCCCCGGCATCGCCACCGTGCTGTTCATCACCGGAGGCGGCGGGGCCGATTCGACGCCGCGCCGATCGCTGCCACGCCCATTGCCATTGCGGCCGCCGGCCGGCAAGGCCGCCATCCCGGGAAGAGGTTCGTTCTGCCAACGCGCCACAGTTCGCGGGTCGACCGGCGCCACCACCGCGCTGGTGATCGGCCGGCGCTCGCGCAGCACGTCCTGCGGCACCACGGTCACGCCGCCGGGCACGCCCTGGTTCGAGTACATGATCGGGCCGGTGCGCACCGGCTGCCCCGGTCGCAGCGGCGGGTGCCAGCGGCGGTACGGCGTGTTGACGTTGTGGATGTAGGTGGCGCTGACGCTGTAGTACGGCACGTAGACATCGCGCGGCGCCAGGGGCACCCAGCCCACGGACGGGCCGCCGATGTTCACACCGATGCTGACGTTGCTGCCACCGATCCAGGCCACCAGGGCCGGCGCGTAGACCGGCCGGGCGACGTACTGACCGGGCGCCCAGGCCCAGCGGCCCTGCCACGAAATCCAGCGACCGTAATGGAACGGCGCGAAGCCCCAGGGCGCATCGTCGACCCAGGTCCAGCCCCACGGCCGCACATGCGCCCAGTGGCCGTAGCGGTACGGCGCCCAGCCGGGCTCGACGCGGCGCGGCAGCCAGAGTGCGCCGTACTCGGGGTGGCGGTCCCAGTCGCCGTAACGGTCGAGGTCTTCCGCGCCGGTCATCTCGGCAGAGACGTAGGGGCGACGCTGCGCGTCGCGTTCGTCGCGGCGGTCTTCGCGCGCGACCCAGTCGGCAAAGCGGTCGGCCGGCAACTGCGACCAACTGTAGTGCGTGGCACCGCGCTCGACCCAGAACTCGGCGCGCTGGCCGGCCGCAAGTTCGAGCGTGCTGTCGCGGGCTTCGAAGCGCATGCTGCCGACAAGCACGCCGCCGAAGGTGCCGTTGTCGGTCTGGTCGATGCGGTAATGGCCGGCACGCTGCGGATCGAAGCGGCCGGTTGCGGTGCTCACCGAGAACTCGCGCGCCGATTCATTGTTGCGCAGGCGCAAGGCCAAGGCGCCGTTGTGCAGGTGCAGGCGCACGCGGTCGTCGTCGAGTTCGACGATCTCGAGCTCGCTGTCACCCTCCAGGCGCACGGTGGCCGAGCCGATCCGCAACTCCGCGCGGCCGTTGCGTTCGGCCGAGAGCCGGTCACCGCTGGTGACCGGGCGATTGCGCTTGGCCGAGATCCATTCGTTCTGCTCCGGATCAAAGGTCCAGAGTGCACCATCGGTCTCGGCAATGCGACCGACGCGACCGGGCGGGTCGGCCAGTGCATCGGCACTGGCGAAGAGCGCCGCGCCGGCCAGCAGCAAAGCGGCCAGGGGATTGAGAAACGTCCGCGTGCTGCGGTTCAGTGGCAATGACAGGCCCAGCATGTTTGTCTCCTCAGCTCTCGGCTCTTGGATCTCGCAGGCGCCCATCGAACAGGCGAGTCTGCCACCCCTGAACGCCGCCGGCCGGGCTGCGGCTGACGCCTTCACATCGGTTTACATGGCGTGCCGGTGCACGAGCCGGTCAGTCGCCGGCGTCGGCCGGGTCCAGGTCAGGAAACAGCACGCTGGTGAAGCCCAGTTTGGACAGGTCGCGCATGCGCGTGGGGTACAGGCGGCCGATCAGGTGGTCGACCTCATGCTGCACGACGCGGGCGTGGAAGCCCTCGGCCTCGCGTTCGATCGGCCGACCTTCCGGGTCGACGCCGCGGTAGCGGATGCGGGCGTGGCGCGGCACCACACCGCGCAATCCGGGCACCGAAAGACAGCCTTCCCAGCCCTCTTCCTCGACGTCGTCGAGTGGTTCGATCGTCGGGTTGAGCAGCACGGTGCGCGGCACCGGCGGCGCCTCCGGATAGCGCTCGCTGTGGGTAAAGCCGAAAATCACCATTTGCAGGTTCTCGCCGATCTGCGGCGCAGCCAAGCCCGCGCCATGGGCGGCTTCCATCGTCTCGAACATGTCGGCGATCAAAGCCTTCAGCGCCGGCGTGCCGAACTCGCGCACCGGCTCGGCCACGCGCAGCAGCCGCGGGTCGCCCATCTTCAGGATCTCTCGCACGCTCATCGTTCGCGCCTTCGGTGATGTGGCCCGGATTATGGAACGCGACGCCACAACCATGCTGCGCCGCGCACGCCCGAGGAGTCACCGTGCTGCGCGCTGCGCAGCGGCGTGCCCACACCATCGGAGAACACGTGTCGCTGCCAACGCAGCGGCACTTCGTGCAACAGGCTCGGGATGTTGCTGAGGCCGCCGCCGAGCACGATGACGTCAGGGTCGAGCAGGTTGATGACCTGCGCCAGCGCGATCGCCAGTCGCTCGGCGTAGCGTTTCAGACTGGCCTGCGCGGCCGCATCGCCCTGCGCCGCGGCTTCGGCGAGCTGGCGCGCATCCAGCTCGGCGCCGCCGTGGCGCAGGTGATCCGCGGCCAGGCCCGGCCCGCTGAGCAGCGTTTCCAGGCACATGCCGCGGCCGCACCAGCAGTGCGGCATCGGCAGCCCCCGGTCCTCGGGCAGACGCGGCGCCGGGTTGTGGCCCCACTCGCCGGCAATGCCGTGCGCGCCCGACCAGGCCTTGCCGTCGATGGCGATGCCGGCACCCACGCCGGTACCGAGGATGGCGGCAAAGACCACCCGCGCGCCGGTGCCGGCGCCGTCAACCGCTTCGCTGGCCGCCAGGCAATTGGCATCGTTGTCCAGGCGCACCGGGCGGTGCAGCAGCCGCGCCAGATCGCGGTCCAGCGGGCGGCCGTTCAGCGTGGTGGTGTTGGCGCCCTGCACCAAGCCGCTGGCGGCCGAGACGCAGCCCGGGATGCCGACACCCAGCGGCAGTCCGCGCACGCCGAGCTGCGATTCGGCGCGCTCGACCAGCTCGCCCATCGCCGTGAGCACCGCTTCATAGCCGACGGGCGTGGCGATGCGCTCGCGCAGCAGGAAGCGGCCGTCGTCGGGCGCCAGCGCCGCGATCTCGATCTTGGTGCCGCCTAGGTCGATGCCAAGCAGGGGCAACTCGACCACTAGAGAACGCTCACCCACTGCGCTTCAGAAACAATGTTGAGTCGACTTCCCTCAGCCTTAAGCCGCATAGCCGTTTCAATCTTTGTACCAAAGGCAGAGTACTTCCAGTCCCGACTAGAAAGTTCCCCAACCACCAAGTAGTTCAGCCCTCGATTAAGAGGAGCTACCTGACCGCCTCGAGCCTCGACGGCTCGTTCGCAAGCAGCTCGCGTTCCAAACAAAAACTTCCCGGTAAAGCAAAAGCTTGCATCACGTATGCACGGGCTGACATTGACATCAATCGGTAGCTGGCAAGACGTCGTCGGTACTGCTCCATCAGCTGAAAAACAGCCGCCG
>Ga0163144_10028532_pt1 | contig 10760 bp, 7 predicted proteins | sample OliLak19BULKMAT1_FD_123175 | JGI IMG/M metagenome (GOLD analysis project Ga0163144, IMG submission 123175) | Freshwater microbial mat bacterial communities from Lake Vanda, McMurdo Dry Valleys, Antarctica - Oligotrophic Lake LV.19.BULKMAT1 | ecosystem: Environmental > Aquatic > Freshwater > Lake... | reverse complement strand
CCGCTGTGCGGCCTCAAGATCGTTCGCATTTTGAAAGTTGGATTCGGCTTGACTGCCATCTCGATCTATCGGTGCGGCGCAGCTAAGCGGCAGAGCGTTGGGCCGCATTTCACAGTCGCAGCGTATTCCCAGCCGTAGCACCTCAGCTGCTTCCGCACGGGATGCGTTATAATTTCACGCAACATCGAATGCAGCTACGGTGATTGGAGATTGTGGAATGCAGCTGTGGAGAACGGCTCAAACCAACCTGACACATGCCCATGCCACGTTTCAACAAGTGGCCGCCGCACTTCCATCAGATCACCGTGACCAAGCGGGCGGGTGCGGGCAATGGACGCCAAAACAAGTCGCTGCGCACCTAGCCGGCTGGGATCGGGAAGCGGCGCGGGCCCTGCATGCGCTGGTCGCGGGTGCGCCGGAAGATCTCGTCGCTGATATTGATGTCTTCAACCACGCATCGGTCGACGCTCGAGCGCATCTCTCGTGGGACGGCACGTGCTGGGAATTAGGCACGGCACACGAGTCGCTCCAGCGCGCAATTGCTGCTCTCATCCAAGCGCAGCTGCATGCCTCAGGCTATCTGCCGTGGATGGACGGGCGTATTGCGGATTATGATGTGCATACCGCACAATTACGCGCCTGGGTTTAGGACGATCATGGCCAGTGAGTGCAGCGGTCGACGTACCTGCCGCACAGCGGCAGAGGTAATCAAGCCGTTTACCTCGTCAGTAGGCCACAAGCGAAAGCGGCCAACCCGTGCATGCAGCCGACGCCGCTTTGCGGCGACACGATCGGAGGCATTTTGAAAGCTTGATCGGCCCGACCGCTTTCCCGATCTATCAGTGCGGCGCGGTTGACGCGCAAACCGTTAGCAGTCTGAGTCCCGCACCGCGAAGCAACATCAACGTCTAACCGAGAGGAGCAATTGCATGGCCGAACAGCAACCCGCATTCGACGCAGCTCAGTACAAGAACGCGCAGCGCGAGCAATGGAACAAGGACGGCGCAGCATGGCGACGCTGGAATCCCACGCTGGATCGTTGGTATGGCGAAGTTACCCGCCAGATGCTCGACCTGGCCCTGATTCAGCCAGGTCAGCGCATCCTCGACATCGCCGCCGGCGCAGGTGAACCGGCTGTCAGTGCCGCCGAACGAGTTGGCCCGAGCGGTTACGTGCTGGCGACCGACATCTCGGACGGGATCGTTGCGCTTGCGCTCCAGGTCGCCCGTGAACGTGGACTCAAACAGGTTGAGACCCGTGCCATGGACGGCGAGCAATTGGATCTCCCTGACGCTTCCTTTGATGCGGTGCTGTGTCGGCTTGGTCTGATGTATATGCCGCACCCCGTGACAGCGCTACGCGAGTGGCGCCGTGCGCTGAGACCGGGTGGTCGGGTTGCCGTCGTTGTCTTTTCCACGCCCGATCGAAACAGTTGGGGTGCTCTGCCCGCTTCGATCATCCGCCGGCGCGCGCACCTCCCGCCTCCCGTTCCGGGGCAACCCGGCCCGTTCAACCTTGGCGCTCCCGGGGTGCTCGACGGCGTCTTCCGTCAAGCCGGATTTGCCGACCCCGAGGTTCGCGCCGTGCCGGTGCCCCTGAGCATGGCCAGTTCTGCCGAGTACGTGCGGGTCGCCCGAGAAGCCTTCGGTGCATTCAATGCCATGATGGCTCACCTATCCCCTCAAGAATGCGAGTCCGTGTGGAACGAAGTCGAAGGCTCAATGCGTCGTTTCGAATCGCCTGGTGGGTTCGAGGTGCCGGGTGAGTGCCTTGTTGGCGCGGCCACGAAGTGATCGTACGCAGACGACTGCAGCTCTTCCGCAACTTCCGTGAAAGTGATTTGACCGACCGCATTCTGATACTGTCCGTTCAAAGCGAAACCTGCCCGATTCACGGAAGCTGCGGAAGAACCAGTATAGCCCGATAAGTGACAGCTCGTGAAAGCGCATGGGCTACCGACTCGCGGCTCGTTACTCCTGTAATCGTTGCATCCAGCATTGTCTTGGCCGATACGCTTGATGGTGATCATCTCATTGTATCGCCCTACGGTATCCTCTCCATAATCGCTGGAGAGACAGGTGACAGGCAGGCCAAGGTCTGGTAGACTCCCTGATATGCAGCTTCCCGACGTCAACCTCGACGCCATCTCCGACCTCGAAATTCGCGAGGCTGTTCGGCAGTTGCTCAACATCATTGAGGCACAGGCAACAGAAATCGCTGCCGTGCGCGCCGAGAATCAGCAACTGCGCGATGCATTAGCCCGCTTGAAGGGTGGTTCGGGGAAACCGAACATCACGCCAGCGGTGCGGCCACCTGCCGACCACTCCGCGGAAGCCGAGCGCTACACCCGCACCCCCCGTGGCAAGCCCAAGAAGAACGAAACGCTCACCGTGACCCGCGAAGCGCGGTGTGTGCTCGACCCCGCAACCCTGCCTGCCGGTGCCCGCTTCAACGGCACGCGCGAGACCATCGTGCAACACCTGGTCTTCCAGGTCGAGGTCATCCGCTTTGTGCGTGAGGAATGGTTCGTCCCCGCAACCAACCAGACCTTCCTCGCACCACTGCCGCCCGGCTACCACGGCGGCTTTAGTCCCTCGCTCCAGGCGCTCGTCCCGGCCCTGGGCCACGACACCACCAATGTCAGCCAGCCCGCCTTGCTCCACTTTCTGCACACCGTGGGCGTTTCGATTGGCGCCGGTACCATCGCGCGTCTGCTCGCCGACTCGACCGGCCGCTGGACAGAGGAAGCCGAGGCGATCCATCAGGCTGGGCTTGCGAGCGGGCCGTGGGTGGCCACCGACCAGACCGCGACCCGGGTGGACGGTCAGAACGAGGTCTGCCATGTGGTGGGCAACGCGCTGTTCACGAGCTATCACACCCGCCCCGGCGGGACGCGGCAGGATGTGCTGGCCGTGCTCTGGGGGCAGGAGCCGGTCTTCCGCTTGAATGACGAGGCTATGGGCTGGCTGGAACGAACGAGTCTGCCCGCTCCCCTGCGCAAGCGCCTGGTGCTGGCGTTGCCGTGGGAGCGTGACCTGACGGCAGCGGAGCTGCAGGGGCACCTGACGGCAGCCGAGGTCACGTTGGGTCGGCAGCAGCAGCAGCAGGTATGGGACGCGTTGGCGGTGGCAGCCTACCACGCGCAGAACGATGTGCCCAGCGTGGAGTGGTTGCTGAGCGACGATGCGACGGTGTATGACCACCTGAGCGCGGGGCATGGGTTGTGCTGGGTGCACGATTGGCGACACTACGCCAAGCTGCGGCCGGTGCTGGCGTGCCATCAGCGCCTGTTAGTGGAGTACCGCACGGACTACTGGAGGCTGTACCGGGGGTTGTTAGCCTATCGGGAGGCGCCGAGTGCCGAGGAACGGGCACGCTTGCGCGACGCCTTCGACACGCTGATAGACCGAGAAACGGGCTACGCGGCGCTCGATGAACGGATCAGCAAAACCGCAGACAAACGGGCGCAGCTGTTAGCGGTGCTCGAACTTCCGGAGTTGCCGCTGCATAATAATGACATGGAGTTGGCCGCACGACGGCGGGTGCGCAAACGCGACGTGAGCTTCGGGCCGCAGTCGCGGGCGGGTGCCCGTGCCTGGGACAGCTTTCAGACGATTGCTGCCACCGCCGCCAAGCTTGGTGTGGGGCTGTTCCACTATCTCCGCGACCGACTGGTCAGTCCCGAGACGACGCCCTCACTCGCCGAGCGCATTGCCGAGCGCTCGACCCTCGCTGCTCAGCCTGCCGGCTGAGTCCAGCGATTATGGAGAGGATACTCGGAAAAGACACGTTTGTCAGCATGCGCGAACGCAACCTGGGCTTTTGCCGTTAGTCTCACAGTAGCGACACAGCCCTGGCATATTGCCAGGGCTGTGTCGTTTTGCCACAAGGGGAAACGCTACAATCCAACCATCTTCCGAATGAAATCGGCAATCTGGGTAGCTATGGGCAGAACGGTACCGATAACGCCGCCAATATTGGTTGCTGCTTTGGTGAGCCGCCCTAAGGTATATTCCACATCCTCCTTATCCGGTTTTGGCGCGGTTGCTTTACTCACCGCGTCCTCGGTTCGTTTTGCAACTTCGGCGGCAGCTTCGGGATTTTGGGTACGCGCCTTTTCCAGTTCAGCGCTCAATTGTGCCACGAGACCCTTGAGTTGTTCAGCGTCTTGTGGATTGAGCTGTGTTGCTGCGCCGATCAATTGGTTTACATTCGTTAGGGTGGAGTTAATAATGTTACCCGAACCAGAAACGGTATACGTGTTGCCAGAATTGTGTTGATCACCGCTCACAAACGTCCCCTTTCGCTTATCGATATCACGCTCAGCATAATCACCACCACCAGTACTAATTGCGCGCGCATTGCGTCCAATCGCGACGCCACTGCTCCCGGAAATATCACCAACGCGAATTGTATCGCCCTGATTTGTAATCGTCTGATTCGTAGCAAAATTCACATCGCGACCAGACTGAATATGGCCGCTAACTTGTGGCCCAATTGTGACAGGCCCATGGAAGCTTCCAGAGAAAACCTGGCCCGAGACATCACCGGTAATATTGGTGACGTTTCCGCTACTTGCCTGGGTTGGCTGCCCACGTAGTTTTTCGATCATTGCCTGTTTATGGGCAAGTTGTAATTGCAGGGCTGCCTGAGCGTCTGGAAGATTTGCCAATGCTGCGATAGCAGCATTGAGTTGTGTTAGCTCATTTTGTAAGCGAGCGATTTCGTCAGACATAGTTGCTCTCCCGACTACTATGTTGGTATTACAGAAGGATAGGTGCTAACACCAAGCGAACGCCAACATTCACACTTATATTATCTGGCTTGCTCGCATTAAACTTCGCACACTCCAGATCTTGTTCCGGGCTTGCCCAACTCCCTCCAGCTATCCAATAGGCGGCACCTTGTCCGGCCTGTTCATTCGATGAGCATGTCCACTCCCATACGTTTCCGGCACAATCATATGCACCACAAGCAGCGATACCAGTGGGATAACAACCAATAGGTGCGCTTTCTCGGCTAGCATATAATGCCTTCTCAAGCGTAGGCGCTGCTTCACCCCAAGGATAGCGACGCATCACGTCTGAGCTATCGTACAGTGCCCCTCGCAGCCATTCATCGCACGTTGGCAAGCGCAGCACATAGCCTTCTGGAAGCGCATCGGCACATTGGGCAGTGAGCCAGGCACCATATGCCGATGCCTCATAAAAACTAATATTTACCATTGCATGATTATGACGTTTTGTTTGCAGATTTGCCCATTTCGTGGATACATCATAGGCGCCTGCCCACGCGATTCCTTCGGCGCTCCAATACGATGGCGATGACGGATTGTAACCAGACTCCGCAAATGCACGATATTGGTGAATTGTTAGCGGGTAGCGTGCCATCCAGAATGCTTGCGGCTTGGCTGAGAGATCAGTGGCAGTCGCTACTTCTAATTGGTATGGGACATAACAAAAATAGCTATTGCTTAAAATATCTGGTGAGTCTGCAAACAGTATTGACTTTTTGCGAAGCGATTCTTGCCACGAAGTGATCGTCACTGGATATCGATTGTCGCCCACATCCGCCAATACGGCACCAGCCTTTCGCCGTTGTGAAGTCGTGGTGATCGTTTTCGTATCCGCGACCATGGCAGTGCAACCTTCTTGCAGATCACGATTGATGCCAGGAAGTCTTATCAACTTCAGCTGTCGTAATGTTTCCCAACTACGATCCTGAATGACATCATAGGCAAGGCACAGATCGTTGTACCAAGTATCTAGTGGCTTTGACTCACCATTTTCTTCGCGTTCAACCAAGTTTTCGAGTATTTGATTGAGTGCAATCGGCTTCACCATTCCAATACTGAGCATAATAACATCGCGCCAGTTATTCTGATGGCGATACTGCGTAATAGTGTTAATTACGCGCTCCTCTTCCTGAACCATATAGCGTGCGATACAATATTCTTGGAGCATTGGCTGAACAAATCGGTAGCATTTGTCAGCCTCAAGCGCGACAAGGTCGCCGCGCTGTTCCATATATTCGAGACACGCTTCAGCCGGATTAATCTGGCCTGACCGCATATCTTGCTTGAACATGTCATAGAGCGCGGAAAAAAGCTCCGCTTTCACAATACGGGTAGCAGTACGATTGCCTGAGGCTGCAACAAAGGCCTGAAATACCTGCGATTCTAGAATCGGGCGAATTTTATCGAGTTCGTCTTTTGAGATGTGGTAATCACTTGCTAGTGTTGTTTGTGGCCGATTGAACTTCCAGCCATCGAGCATGTGATCAATAACGTTGTCAAAGAGCTTTGGACGTTCAAATGGGATGTCTTTTCCGGCAGTGACAATATCTACCATTACTTTTAGGAGCCATGGCGACCGTGCAAAGGCAAAAAGCTCCTGGCGCTGTGTAATCGCAGCAAGCAGCTTTTTTGAAATCTGGGATTGAAACTCAGGGGTAAGGCCTCGCTCCTCTAATAGCGTTGCCAGAAGTTCCTTCACTTGCCCTAAAGTAAAGGGAGCTATTGTTACAATATGCCAATTCAGTGCTGCCTTTACTTCTGCGGTAAATGCGTGATTACGGGATGTCACTATAACAATATTAGCCCGATAGCTCCGTGCGAATTGAGCGAGCGCCTTGGTGACTGTTAATCTATCAGCGATCTGGTTGCTCTCATCACCAAACGGTATTTCGTCAAGGCCGTCAAACATTAACAGCATGCCACCTTTATCCAGCGCATCATGTACCAGATCTTCCATCGACTTCGCGCCAGACTCTTGCATGATTACGAGAATGGATTCAATAATCAGTGCGTCCGTAGTGGCATTACGATGATCGTTTTGACTGTTCCGCATCTGCATTGCTATTTGGCGGAGAGGGATGAATACCGGAATCATTGGTCGATGCTCAGCCCAACCTTGGATTTCTATATCGCTGGACTGCTCCTGGCGCTTTTTGCGCGCTAACGACTTGAGCAGGCAACGCAAAAATTGTGATTTTCCACTGCCTGGTTCCCCCAATAAAACAATACCTTGACCCTCATCCAATGATTTTGTGAGCGCCTCAGTTACCAATATGCTCCGTGAAAGCACTACTGCTGGATCATCGGGCTTTGCATCAGCTTCATAGCGTTTCTTGGTAAAAGGATCTTCAACTTTGACTTGATTCGTCTCGGCAGATGGGCTGTATGTTTTCATTACAGGAGTGCCAATAACTGCTTCGTGCGGCAACCCAATGTCGGGGTTGAGCCGCCCAACCGGTAAAAAGGTCGTGTCGACATACTCAAGCCAATCGTCGGATACATTGCCAACCAGAAATGGTTTCGCTTCGGTTGTTGCGAGGCGTAGGAAAAACTGATGTGAACGCTTTTCATTGGCTGGGATACTGGCAATACGATTCAGATACCATTCAAGGCGGGCATGTTCATCTGGTGTGGGTTCACGTCCGTAGATTGTTTGGAAAATGTACTGCGTTGTTCCAATATTGACACTGTCACCTGTTGGGCTATCAACCAGCAGGCCATTACTGCTAAATGTTGCAAGATCGATCGCACCTGGGTCAGAGCTGATGAGTCGAATAAGTTTGCGTTTGCGATCAATGACCATTGGCGTGAGGGCCACCGCTGTTACCGGCGTGTCTTGAATGGCTCTTTCATACTGCAGTATTTCGCCAAAGAGCGTCGTCAGTTCTGTGGTTCGATCAGGCATTGTCATACCACCTATGCAATAATCAATGTCAAACGTCACCATCCACGGGTCAGGAGTGCGATATCCTCGGCTGTCGGTGTCCCATCCTGTATGCGTGCAGCCGCCAGATCAACTTGGGCGGGTGTGAGCGCGCCAGGAAGCGGTGTGGCTGGCACACTTTGATGTTCTTTGCGAGTTGGCTCATCATCCATGAAGCCGCGATCAAACCGCACAGGCAGATCACGTGGGTCATCGCCATGTAACAGATGTAAGACAGCGCGGCGCACATTTGGGTAGAGTGGTAGATCGCCATGACGGCCCTGCCAGACCTGGCGGCTCCCTGCACCAGGTAGCGCTAGGGCCGATGCCAGCGGAACGGTGCCATCGCCATCAGGGGTTGTGTCTGTTCCAAAATCAAACAGCGGTCGTTCGTTCGCAGCATAGCTAACATGCACGCCAATGCTGGTTGGGACGCCAGTGCCATTGATTAGCATCGTCGGCACGGGTAGTTCCTGTGGGGGCACGCTCAGAGCAGCGGCTGCTGCGGCCAGGCGTGCTGCGCTGATGCCCAGGATATGATAGTTCTCGGCTTGGAACAGATCGAAACTGGATGCGAATGGGTAGCTCTTCTGACCGTTTGCGTAATAAGCGCTTTGTGGCACTGGCATGAGTGCATAGAGGCCGGGTACACTACGCGACAAATCCAGCACGTCATCGCTGAAGCTAATTTTGCGGATCAGCTGAATCTGATCGCCGCCAACGGTCAGGTTGCGGATGGCCTCCATTGACCCAGCATTTGGGGTGCCGATCATGATCACCTGTGCGAGATTCCTGGCGGCTTCATCATTATACCTGGCGCAGTACGCACGTATCACCAGGCCACCCATACTGTGCCCAACCAGATGTACACGGCGACGATCAGTTGCGCGGAGGCCGTTAATCAGTGTCCGCAGCCGTTCAACTGATGCAGCCGGTTGGTAGCGCCAGTCGAATGGCAGCACATGCAGATCACAGCCGCCAAACCAACCCAGATGCAGGCGCATCGGCAAGTAGATCGACGCGATTAGGTCGGCGGGTTGGATATTGACGCTTGGAATGAGCGGTTCCGCCTGCTCATTCAAGGTCAGCAGGCGTAACCGACCACGCAAAATGGCCGGGATGTCCAGCCAGATGCGGCCCGTCTGACCGACAGTATTATCCAGGGTTGAACCCATGATACCGGGCAGCATCACAACTAATGGTCGCTGATCACCATCCATCATTGCGCCGCGCTGATCGGCCATCTTTTTAATATCGGTAGCCAGGGTTGCGCCAAACACCGCCTCTAAATCGGCATCGTGTGCGCCCTGTTCGATCTCAGCGGCCAACTGCTCAAACGGAATCGATTGCAATCGGTCAACCGGTGTTTGGGCGGGCTGGGTCATACAACCTCCTCAAATCGCAACAGTCGATGAGTGCGCTGCAACCAGGCGCATGTCGGCGCGGCCAAGCAAGCTATAGATCATGCCAAGCGGGTTTGCATCACGCTCGATCAGCATGCGGCGGGTATCGCGGATTGCAGCGCCGACCGATTGGCCCTGAACAAGTAGCGCCTCCAGCAGCGCTGTGCCAAAAACATCGCCAAAGATCACGGGTACTTTACATTCACTGCCAATCAGCGCCTGTGCGCCACGCTGAAAGAAAAAGCTGATCAGCCCGATGTCGCTGAGTGGACTCTGGGCAGCACTGGCACACGCATTCAATATCACCAGTGGGCGCCCACGCAACTGTGGCGCATGCTCGATTGGTGCCGCCTGCCAGAGATCGGTCAGATTGATACCGCCGTTCTTGGTCAGAAGCATGCGCGTTGCTGCTGTACCGATTGGCCCATCGGTTGGTAGCCGTGAAGCCCCAGGGACTGGTGCGGCATTTGCGACATGGCAGAACAGATACACCAGCCGCGCATCGCTGCCCGTACGCAGCCGGTCGAGCAGTTCTGCATCACTGCTGATACGCTCAGTCTGCGGAATTAGCTGCCGGACGAGCGCCTGTTGGCGTTCGATCAGCTGCGGATCGCCGGACTCAGTTGCAAATGGCAGGTAGTAGCCAGCCAGGGCCGTCAATGGCGCATTATCGTCTGGCAGAAAGTGTTCTGGAAGTGTATCCTGGGAAGCGATCATCAGTATGTGGCGCAAACCCCAGAACCCATCGAGATCCACGCCCACAGATGGGTCACGGTCATAGATCAGATGCCAGGGCATCGCGAGCGTTGGTGTGATCAGATTAAGTTGTAATGGGCTTGCGCGGCCACGCTCACGCACACGCACCGCAATCCGGTTGAGTTCTGGGGTGGAAAAGATCATCTGCCACAGATAGTAGCCAGCGTTTGCCAATCGCTGCAGTGCTTCGCGGCACAGTGCTGGCGTACCAGTGACGTTCTTCGCATAGTGCCCATTGCCGAGATCGCTGGCAATCGCCAGCAATTCATTGCGCGGGGTGGCGAACAGATCCGCCAGGCGATTCTTGCGCAGTGGCGACGGCAACGATTGCACCTGCCCATCTTCAATAATCTGTAGGCGATCCTCGTGCTTAATCAGGCTAAAGGATGGCAGTGCCGGCCCGCGATCCGCCCAGCCAAGTAGTTCGGCCAGGCGCTGCTCACGCTGGCCTAATGCGATCCGCAGCGGGCGTTGCGCATCCGGCATCCCGTTTAATGCAGCGATCTGTTGCTTGAGTGTTGCGATCTCACGCCGCAACTGTACCCGTTCGTTCTCTCCCTCGTTCTCCACACATCCTCCAGTAGCACACGCCTATCTAACCTGGTGCAACGGTTGTGATTGCGAGTAGAAAAATAATCTGTTCCAACTGTTGGGAGAATGCCTTGTGTACTGAACGTTAGATGCATTCGAATTGTTGCATTCGACTATGCATTACGGCGAATATTCAATGCAGGCCGACACACAGGTCAGCCCATACGCATGGCGGTTCATTGGAGGATGCCACCCTGCAAAAAAATACGCGATTCTGGGGAGAGCTTTGCTCTCCCCAGACCCCTCTCCATGCCCTGCATCCCACATGTTGTAGCCAATTCCTTTACACATT
>Ga0163144_10028531_pt1 | contig 10760 bp, 8 predicted proteins | sample OliLak19BULKMAT1_FD_123175 | JGI IMG/M metagenome (GOLD analysis project Ga0163144, IMG submission 123175) | Freshwater microbial mat bacterial communities from Lake Vanda, McMurdo Dry Valleys, Antarctica - Oligotrophic Lake LV.19.BULKMAT1 | ecosystem: Environmental > Aquatic > Freshwater > Lake... | reverse complement strand
CTCGAGCCCACCTTCCGCGACTACGCGTCGACCCGCATGCTCGGCACGCTGTACGTGCTGGCGCCCGCCGCGTTGCTGAAGCACGGCGACTCCGAAACCGGCCTCGAGCTGCTCGAGACGTTGGTGCACGACCACCCCGACGTGCCCGAGAACCGCCTGCGGCTCGCCGAGGCTTTCGTGTCGCTCGGCGATACCGAGTCGGCGCGGCCGCAGATCTGCCGGTGCCTGAACGTGCGCGATCGTTTCCGTCGCGACGATCAGCAGCTGCTCAACCAGTTGTTCTCGCAGCTGACGGCAGGCGGTAAGAGCCTCGGCTGCGACGCGCCGAAGTAGCGGCCCGTCCTCGGCGCCACTCGCGCATCGCTTCAGGCGTCGCGCGGCTTCTCGCGGAAGAGAATCCAGAGTGCCGCCGGCAGCGCCGTGAAGTCGGCGAGCATCGACAGCACGAACGCGAGGGCCGCGAGCTCGCCGAACTGTGCGATCGGCGGGAGCTCGGCGAAGCCGAACGCGACGAAGCCGCCGGCGTTGATGAGTGTCGCGAAGAGGATCGCGCGCCCGGCGACCAGCAGCGTGTGCGTCAGCGCGTGCTCGACGTCGCCGTCCCTCCGGCCTTCCAGGAAGTGGTAGAAAAAATGGATCTGGTCGTTCTCGGACGTGCCGAGCACCGTCGACGCGATCAGGATCGTCGCGATGTTGAGCTGCATGCCCGCGAGCCGCATCACGAGGAACATCACGAGGATCGCGAAGATCGACGGGATCATCGCCATCAGGCGGGCGGTGCCGCTGCGGAAGATCACGAAGAACGCGGCGAAGATGATCCCCACCGTGAGGACGAAGCTCTCGACCAGGGTCGGGACCAGCCCCTGCGCCATCTTCGCGTGGAGTGGCGCGAGACCGACGATCGCGAGCTCGAACTCCTTCAGCGCCGGTGCCTTCTCCGCCGCCTCCGCGAACGACTGTTTGATGGACGCCGAGAGCCGCGCCAGGTCCTCGTGCTCGGGCTTCCGGCTGACGACCGTCAGCTGGGTCTGCGCGAGCTCGTGCGGCTGCACGAAGCGCTGCAGGAGCGGCTCCTGGCCGACGAGACCTTCGAGCTGACCGGCCGCTTCTTCGACCTGCGCGGGGTCGGTCGGCCACTGATCGCCCTGACCCGCGAGATACCGGATCATGCGGAGGATCGTCGTCGGCCCGACCACCGAGCCGACGTCGGGGTCGGCCTCGAGCTTCTTCTGGAACTCGTAGAGTCCCGTCAGCACCTCGGGCTCCGAGACGCTGCCGAGGCTGCCCTTCAACCACACCTGCGTCACTGAGAGGCCCGGGATCTGCGGCTCCAGCCGTTGGATGTCGAGATAGAGCGGTGCGTGCGGATTCATGTACGCGACGGGATTGGTGAGGATCTTCATCGGCGTGACGAGGCCGGGAAACCCGAAGAGCGCGACCGCGCCGCAGGCCGACAATGCGAGCGAGCTCAGCACCAGCGGCCAGCGGAAGCGGTAGCTGAAGCGCGGCAGCCACGCCGCGAAGCGCTCGATCCACGCGCCCGCCATGCGGCGCTCTTGGCCGGTGGGTGTGTGGAGCACGGCCTGGAGGGCGGGGAAGAGGGTGAACGTGATCACCCACGTCGCGGCGAGCCCGAGCGCGACCCAGAGGCCCATCTCGCGGATCGGCCGGATGTCCGAGACGACAAGCGCCGCGAAGCCGACCGCCGTCGCGAAGATGGAGGCCGTGCAGGCGACGAACTTGTTGGTGAGCGCGAAGACGTGATGGGTCGCGACGGCGCGATCGACCGGCCGGTCGACGAAGCGGGAATGCAGGTACACCAGGGTCGCCGTCGCCGTCACGAGGATGGTCATCGGCACCATCGGTGAGACGATCGTCAGCGTCCCGCCCATGGCCCCGATGATCCCGACCGAGAAGGCGAGCGAGACGCCGAGGGTGATCAGGAACGCCATCAGCGTGGCGACCGAGCGGTACAAGATGACGTTCAGCACGACGACGAAGACCATGAACAGCACGAAGTACTTCCAGGCGCCTTGCTGGGTCTCGTCGAGGTACTCATCGACCCAGGGCGCGCCGAGCTCGGTCAGCTTCGTGAGGGGAGCGGGCTGGTCGCGGAAGCCGCCAATCGCCTTTTCGATGTCGGCGAGCGCCGCGCGGCGCTCCTCGGTGCCGTGCACGTCGAGGATGAGTCCGACCGCGAGATAGCGCTCGCCGACCAGGCCCTGCTTCCGGAAGAGGTCGGTGCCGCTCGCGAAGGCCCGGAACGCCGCGAGATTCTCGGGCGTCGGGTCGAAGCCGGCTTTCGCCTTCCGATAGATCGAGAGCGCGGAATTGACGGCGACGTGCGGGATGCCAGCGAGGGCGCGCTCGATCTCGTCGACGCGCTTCACGATCTCGGGCGCCAATGGGTCGTCCGCCTCCGCGAGCAGCAGCGCAAACTCGCCTTCGCCGAAGACCTTCTCGAAGTCGCGGGTGGCGACGAAGTCGGGATCGGTCGCGATGATCAGGCGGTCGATCGAGTTGTCCTGCTGCACCTTGGCGGCGAGGAACGCCGCCGGCGGCAGGAGCACGGCGTACACGACCAGGATCCACCAGCGAGCGGCGAGCAGCGCGGCGAAGAAGCGGCCGAGGCGGCTCTGAACTTCCACGGGCTCTGCGTCGGTGCCGAGCCGCGTCGGGGCAGTCATTGCCTGGGGAGGTAGCACACGGGACGGTAGGCCCGCCACGTCCCCCCACGAGTCGCGTGGTTGCGGATGACCGACGCTGCCGTTATCGACCCACGGTGCAATCAGCCCACGCCGAGCCGCACCGTGTGAACCGGATCGGGTGGCTGCGGGCCGCGGTGCTGGGTGCGAACGACGGGATCGTCTCCGTCGGGAGCCTGATCGCGGGCATCGCGGCCGCCGGAAAGCCGCGGGCCGACATTCTGCTGGCCAGTGTCGCGAGCCTGGTTGCGGGCGCCATGTCGATGGCGGCGGGCGAGTACGTCTCGGTGCAATCGCAAGCGGACAGCGAGGAAGCCGATCTCGCCGTCGAGCGCCGCGAGCTCCGCAAGAATCCGGAACGCGAGCTCGAGGAGCTCGTCGGCATCTATCGCGAGCGCGGTCTCGACGAAGCGCTCGCGCGCCAGGTTGCGGAGCAGCTGACGGCGCACGACGCCCTCGCGGTGCACGCCCGCGACGAGATCGGCATCACCGAGGCCATGCGGGCCCGGCCGGTGCAGGCCGCGGCCGCCTCCGCCGCGTCGTTCGCGGCCGGCGGCGTGTTGCCGATCGCCGCGCTGTGGCTCGCCCCGGAGACGTCCGTGGCGCCGTCCCTGGCCATCACGACGCTCGCGGCGCTCGTGCTGTTGAGCGCGGTTTCGGCTTGGGCCGGCGGCGCACCGATGGCGCGGGCCGCCGTGCGCGTCGTCCTCTGGGGCGTCGGGGCGATGGCCGTCACGGCGCTCGCCGGGACGCTCTTCGGCGCCGTCCCGTAGGCCGATCGCGGCGCGTCGGCTAGAAGCGGCCCCATGTCCGTGATCGACTCCGCGATCGACTCCGCCTCGGTCGGCGTGCCGGAATGCTTCCTGCCGTTCGACGTCCTGGTGGAACGATTCGAGGGCATGGCCGTGACGCCGGAGAGCGCCGGGCGCGTCGTCCTGCTCGTCACGCGCGGCGCGGGCGGCCGTCGGGAGTGCCTCGACCGCGTCCGGCTGACGGCCACGGACGGCATGCCGGGCGACGCCTGGAAGCGGAAAACCCCGGACGAGCCCGAGGCCCAGCTCGCCGTCATGCAGGCCGACGTCGCGACGCTGATCGCCAACGGCCAACCGCTCCCGCTCTTCGGCGACAACCTCTTCCTGGACCTCGACCTCTCCGCCGCCAATCTCCCGATCGGCAGCCGCGTCCGTGCCGGCTCGGCCGTGCTCGAGGTGACGCCGAAAGCCCACAACGGCTGCGTCAAGTTCAAGGGCCGCTTCGGCAGCGACGCGCTCCGCTTCGTCGCGCATGCGGAGCGGCGCGCTCGCAACCTGCGGGGGATCTATTTGCGGGTGATCGAGGACGGTGACGTGGCGGTCGGTGATGCGGTGGCGGTGGTGACGCGCACGGCGCGCGGCGACTGATTCAATCGCTACTCGGCGTCATTGTCCCGCGGTTCTCGGCCGTGGATCGTTCGTGCTAAGTGCCGAGATGGTGCCACGTACGAGAGCACACGCGGAGGCTGGGCCCATTCCACGCCGTCGGTTCACCGTCGAGGAGTATCACCTCATGGGAGAGGCGGGCGTGCTCACGGAAGACGACCGTGTCGAGCTGCTGGACGGAGCCATCGTTCAGATGAGCCCGATCGGCACCCCGCACGCCAGCACGGTCGCGCGGCTCACCACGCTCCTGGTCCGTCGTTTTGCCGCTCGCGCCACGGTGTGGACGCAGAATCCGATCATCCTCGACCGCTGGTCCGAGCCCCAGCCCGATCTTTGCGTGCTGGTGGCGCGTGCGGACTTCTACGGCGCCGCCCATCCGCGTCCGCGCGACGTGCTCCTCGGCATCGAGGTGATGGCCTCGAGCCGGAGCTACGACCGGACCCTCAAGCTGCCGCTCTACGCCAAAGCGGAGCTCCGCGAGGTGTGGCTCGTGGATCTGAAGGCCCAGACGATCGACGCCTACCGCCGTCCGGCGCTGCGCGGTTATCGCGAGCACCAGACGTATGCGCGCGGGCAAGCGATCACGCCCCTCGCATTCCCACGCACTCGCCTCCGTGTGAACGACGTTCTCGGCTGATACGGTCTCAGCCACGATGATCCTCGTCACTGGCGCGACCGGCTACGTCGGCGGCCGATTGGTCGCGGCGTTCGAGCGCCAAGATCTTCCCGTCCGCTGTCTCGCCCGCCATCCCGAGCACCTGCAGCCCCGCGTCGCGCCGACCACCGAGGTCGTGCGCGGGGACGTGCTCGACCGGGCGTCGTTGGATGCGGCGCTCGCGGGGGTCGACGTCGCCTACTACCTCGTGCACTCGATGGGCGCGGGCGATGCGTTCGAGGCGAACGACCGTGTGGGCGCCGAGCACTTCGGGGCCGCGGCACGGGCGGCCGGGGTGCGGCGCATCGTGTACCTCGGCGGGCTCGGCGAGGATGGGCCGGATCTGTCGGCGCACTTGCGGAGCCGCCACGAAGTCGGTGCGGTGCTGCGGGCGAGCGGCGTGCAGGTCGTCGAGCTCCGGGCCTCGATCGTCATCGGCTCGGGGAGCCTCTCGTTCGAGATGGTACGCGCGCTCGTCGAGCGTCTGCCGGTCATGGTGACGCCGCGCTGGGTCGCGGTGCGCGCGCAGCCGATCGCGATCGGCGATCTGCTCCGCTACCTGGTCGCGGCGCGCGACCTGCCGATCGAGGGCGGCCCGACCGCCAACCCCGTCTTCGAGATCGGCGGCGCCGATCAGGTGTCGTACGGCGAGATCATGGCGGAGTACGCCCGCCAACGCGGCCTCCGCCGCCTGATGATCCCGGTACCCGTGCTGACGCCGCGGCTGTCGAGCCTCTGGCTCGGGCTCGTGACGCCGCTCTACGCGCGCGTCGGTCGGAAGCTCATCGACAGCATGCGCCACGAGACCGTCGTCCGCGACGACACGGCGGCGCGCGTCTTCGACATTCGTCCGACGGGGATGCGCGAGGCGATCGCGGCGGCGCTCCGCAACGAGGACGGCGAGTTCGCGCTCACCCGCTGGTCGGATGCGCTTTCGTCCGGCGGCCCGGTGCAGAGCTGGGACAGCGTGCGCTTCGGCAGCCGCCTGGTCGACTCCCGCGCGATGCGCGTGCCCGTGCCGCCCGCGCAAGCATTCGTGCCGATCCGCCAAATCGGGGGACGGACGGGCTGGTACTTCGCGGATTGGCTCTGGGACCTGCGCGGCTTTCTCGACCTCCTGGTCGGCGGCATCGGCGATCGGCGGGCGCGCCGCCATCCTGACGATCTCCGCGTCGGTGACACGCTCGATTGGTGGCGCGTCGAGATCTACGAGCCGAACCGTCTCCTCCGCCTCGCCGCGGAGATGAAAGTACCGGGGCGGGCGTGGCTGGAATTCGAGGTCACTCCCGACGGCGACGGCTCGATCATCCGGCAGACGGCGCTCTTCGATCCGGTCGGGCTCGCGGGTCTGGTGTACTGGTGGGGCGTCTATCCGCTCCACCAACTCGTGTTCCGCGGCATGCTCGCGGGCATCGCGCAGGCGGCGCTGCGGGGAAGGGCGGCGTGAGCGACGAGGCGGGCGCCACCGCCGCGACGAGCCAGGCGAGTCCGTGGGCCCGCGTCGCGCTGCTGGTCGTGGTGGTGCTTCTGATCGGCGCGTTCTTCGTCTTCGACCTCAGCCGCTTCTTGAGCCTCGACGCGCTGAAGCGGAACCGCGAGGCGCTGCAGGCGTGGCAGCAGGCGCACCTCGTGGCGGCGCTCGGCGGCTATATGGCGGCCTACGTCGCGATGGCCGCATTGTCGCTGCCGGGCGCGGCGGTGCTGACGCTCGCGGGCGGCGCGCTCTTCGGGGTCGTCACGGGCACGATCGCGGTCTCGTTTGCGAGCACGGTCGGTGCGACGCTCGCGTTTTTGATCGCGCGCTTCGTGCTGCGCGACGCGGTCCGCCGCCGCTTTGGCGCCCGTCTCCGCCCCATCGAGGAAGGCGTCGCGCGCGACGGCGCGTTCTATCTCTTCACGCTCCGCCTCGTGCCGCTCTTTCCGTTCTTCCTCGTGAACCTCTTGATGGCCCTCACGCCGATCGCGACGCCGACGTTCTATGGCGTGAGCCAGCTCGGCATGCTGCCGGCGACGATCGCCTTCGTGTACGCCGGGAGCCGGCTCGCGCAGATCGAACGCCTCGCCGACGTCGTCTCGCCCGGTCTGATCGGCGCATTCGTCGCGCTCGGGCTCTTGCCACTCGTGCTGCGGAAGATGGCTGACGGGCTCGCGGCACGCCGGGTCTATCGCGGCCACCGCCGGCCGAAGGCCTTCGAGTACAACCTGGTCGTGATCGGCGCCGGCTCGGCCGGGCTCGTGTCGGCGTACATCGGCGCAGCCGTGAAGGCGAAGGTCGCGTTGATCGAGAAGCACAAGCTCGGCGGCGACTGTCTCAACACCGGGTGTGTGCCGAGCAAGGCGCTGTTGCGGAGCGCCCGGCTCCTCGCCGAGGCTCGCGACAGCGCTCGCTACGGCATCGCGCAGATGGACGTGCGCTTCGACTTCGCCGAGGTGATGGCGCGCGTCCGGCGCGTGATCAGCAAGATCGAGCCGCACGACTCGGCCGAGCGCTACCGCGGGCTCGGCGTCGAGGTGATCGCGGGCGACGCGCGCCTGGTGTCGCCCTGGGAGGTCGAGGTCGACGGCCGCCGGCTGACGGCGCGGACCATCGTCGTCGCGACCGGCGCGCAGCCGCTCGTCCCGAAGATCCCCGGTCTCGACACCGTGCCGTACATGACGAGCGACACGCTCTGGGAGCTCCGGACGCTGCCCCCCCGCTTCGTCGTGCTCGGCGGCGGGCCGATCGGGTGCGAGCTGGCGCAGGCCTTCGCGCGCTTCGGCAGCGCCGTCACGGTCGTCGAGATGGCGCCGCGTCTCCTCCCGCGCGAGGACGCCGACGCCGCGGCGGCGCTCGCGGCGCGCTTCGCCGCGGAAGGCGTGACCGTGCTCGGGGGCCACGAGGCGCTCCGCGCGGAGCGCGACGGCGCCGGTGGCCGTCTCGTCTGCCGCCACGACGGCCGCGAGATCACGGTGCCGTTCGACACGCTGCTCGTGGCGCTCGGCCGCAAGGCCAACGTGCGGGGCTTCGGCCTGGAAGAGCTGGGCGTCCGCCTCCGCGCCAACGGGACGATCGACGCCGACCCGCTCTTGCGCACCAACTTCCCGAACATCCTCGTCTGCGGCGACGTCACCGGGCCCTATCAGTTTACGCACGTGGCCTCGCATCAGGCGTGGTACGCGGCGGTGAACGGTCTCCTGGCGCCGCTCTGGTCGTACCGCGCCGACTACCGCGTGATTCCCTGGTGCACGTTCACCGAGCCCGAGGTGGCGCGCGTCGGCATCTCCGAGGACGAAGCGCGGGCGCAGGGCATCGCCGTCGAGGTGACGCGCTACGGACTCGACGATCTCGATCGGGCGATCGCCGACGATGCCGACGAGGGCTTCGTGAAGGTGCTGACGGCCGCCGGCAGCGACCGCATTCTCGGCACGACCATCGTCGGTGCGCACGCCGGCGAGCTGATCGCCGAGCACGTGACCGCGATGAAGCACGGCCTCGGCCTGAACAAGCTGCTCGGGACGATCCACATCTACCCGACGATGATGGAGGCCAATCGCTTCGTCGCGGGCGCGTGGAAGCGGGCACACGCGTCGCCGCGGGCTTTGCGATTCGCCGAACGGTTCTTTGCATGGCGCCGGGGTTGAGGCAGATGCGCCGCCTGAGTAGGGTCGCGGTCATGGTGAGCGTGCTGGCGCTGGGTCCGACGGCCGCCGCGGCCGGCACTGCGTTCGACCGCACTCACGGCGCGTGGACGACGCTGCTGGCGGCGCACGTGCGGTGGAACGAGGCCGGCACGGCGACCCGCGTCGACTACGCGGGCTTCGCGCGTGAGCGCGCCGCGCTCGACGCGTACCGGGCGGCGCTCGCCGCCGTCGCCGAGCCTGACTTCGCGGCATGGCCGGTCGTCGATCGGCTGGCGTTTCTCGTGAACGCGTACAACGCCAACACGATCGCGCTCGTGCTGACGGGCTATCCTGGCCTCACGTCGATCAAGGATCTCGGCGGTTGGTTGTCGAGCCCGTGGAAGCAGAGCTTCGTCACGCTCCTCGGCGCGACGCGCTCGCTCGACGACATCGAGCACGGCCTCATCCGGGGCGGTGTGGGGGCCGACGAGCCGCGGGTGCATTTCGCGCTCAATTGCGCGGCGATTGGGTGTCCGGCGCTGCGCCCGGAGGCGTATCGGGGCGAGACGATGGATGCACAGCTCGCCGATCAGACGCAGCGCTTTCTATCCGACCGGACCCGTAACCGCTGGGACGCCGCCGCGGGTCGGCTCCAAGTATCGTCGATCTTCGACTGGTACGGCAAAGATTTCACTCGGGCCGCCGGCTCGGTGGCGGCGTTTCTGGGCCGCTACGCCGACCGATTGAGCGATGATGCGACGGCCCGTGCGCCGATCGCCGCCGGCGCGGCGACCGTGACGTTCCTCGACTACGATTGGCGTCTGAACGACGTCGGAAAGCCGCGCTGATGCGAAACGAGCCAAAGCTGGAATCCTGCGACCCGCTCGCGGACGTCCGCCGCTACTACGGGGAAGTGTTGCAGGGCAGTGGCGATCTGAAGACCTCGGCCTGCTGCGCCGGCGACGCCGTGCCCCCGCATCTCCGGCCGCTGCTCGGCGACGTGCACCCGGAAGTGCAGGAGCGCTTCTACGGCTGCGGCTTGCCGCTGCCGCCGGCGCTCGACGGCTGCACGGTGCTCGACCTCGGGTGCGGGACGGGGCGCGATTGCTATGTGCTCTCGCGGCTCGTCGGCGAGCGGGGGCGGGTGATCGGCGTCGACATGACACCCGAGCAGCTCGCGATCGCGCACCGTCATCGCGACTGGCACGCGGAGCGCTATGGCCATGCGCGTTCGAACGTCGAATTCCACCAAGGCTACGTCGAGGATCTCGCGGCGCTCGGCCTCGCCGACGCGAGCGTCGACGTGGTGGTATCGAATTGCGTCGTGAACCTCTCGCCCGACAAGCCGCGCGTGCTGCGCGAGGTCTTCCGCGTGCTGAAGCCAGGCGGCGAGCTCTATTTCTCCGACGTGTTCGCCGATCGGCGCGTGCCGGCGGCGTTGCGCGACGATCCCGTCCTGCTCGGCGAGTGTCTCGCGGGCGCGCTCTACCACGAGGATTTTCGCCGCGTGATCGCCGCCGCCGGCTGCGCCGACGCGCGCGTCGTCGCCACCCAGCCGATCACGCTCGACGATCCGACGATCGCGCGCCGCATCGGCATGATCGCGTTCCAGTCGCGGACGGTGCGCGCCTTCAAGCTCGCGCTCGAGGATCGCTGCGAGGATTACGGCCAGGTGGCATGCTACCTCGGTACGATCGCCGATCTGCCGCACGCCTTCGATCTCGACGACCACCATCATTTCGAGACCGGCCGGCCGATGCTGGTCTGTCGCAATACCGCCGACATGCTGACGGCGACGCGCTATGCGCCATACTTCCGCGTGACGGGCGACGCGGCGACGCACTTCGGCCTCTTCGACTGCGGGCCGGTCGCGGCCGCGTCGAGCAAGGATCCCGGCGGCGCCTGCTGCTGAGCGACGTCGTGCGCCTGCGTGATCTCGCCGTCGTGGTGCCGATCGGACCCGGTGAGCGGGCGTGGCAGGGTCTGGTGCCGGCGCTCGCCGAGCTGCCGCCGGAAGCGCGCGTGATGATGGTGGCGGCGAGCACGGCCGATCTCCCGTCGGCGCACGACGCGAGCGTCGCCGCCTTGCGCGCCGAGCTCGTGCCGCTGACGGCGGCGCGCGGGCGGGCGCAGCAGCAGAACGCCGGCGCGCGTGCCGCCGAACGGCGCTGGCTCTGGTTTCTGCACGCCGACTCGCGCTTGGCGCCGACGACGCTGCCGGCACTGGCGCGCGCCCTCGAGCGGACGCCGGATGCGCTGGGCTACTTCGACCTGCGCTTTGCGAGCGACGGCCCGCGTGCCGTCTATGTGAACGCGCTCGGGGCGTACGTCCGGAGTCGCGTCTTCGGCTTGCCGTTCGGCGATCAGGGGCTCTTCGTGGCG
>Ga0163144_10028530_pt1 | contig 10761 bp, 9 predicted proteins | sample OliLak19BULKMAT1_FD_123175 | JGI IMG/M metagenome (GOLD analysis project Ga0163144, IMG submission 123175) | Freshwater microbial mat bacterial communities from Lake Vanda, McMurdo Dry Valleys, Antarctica - Oligotrophic Lake LV.19.BULKMAT1 | ecosystem: Environmental > Aquatic > Freshwater > Lake... | reverse complement strand
CCTCCGAGGACATCGCCGTGAAGCTCGGGATCTTCGATCGACTCGACTCGATCCTGCCGGAGGGCGTCGTGCTGTGCACCAACACCTCCTCGATCCCGATCGCCGAGCTCGCCGCTGCCACTGATCGCCCCGACCGCGTGGTCGGCACGCACTTCTTCAACCCGCCGCCGGTGATGGCGCTCCTGGAGATCGTGCGCGGACTCGAAACGTCGGACGAGACCGTCGCGATCGCCCGCCAACTGGGCGAGCAACTCGGCAAGCGCGTCGTGTTGTCGAAAGACCGCGCTGGATTCATCGTGAACTGGCTGCTGATGCCGTACCTGAACAGCGCGGTGCGGATGCTCGAGGAGAACTTCGCGAGTCGGGAGGACATCGATCAAGCGGTCGTGCTCGGCCTCGCGCATCCGATGGGACCGCTCCAGCTGCTCGATCTGATTGGCCTCGACACCGCCCAGGCGATCAGCGAAGTGCTCTATGACGAGTTCAAAGACCCGCTCTATGCACCGCCACCACTGCTCAAGCGGATGGTCACCGCCGGCTACCTCGGGCGCAAGACCAAGCACGGCTTCTACGAATACCCGTAGCCGAGCCCGCGCTACACCAGCGACTTCGTGAACAGCCTAATCACGAAGACCGCGAAGAACGCGAATACCGTCATCGCGGCTGTCACGGCAAGTGACCACTCGCGTTCCCTGCCATCGCTGAGCAACGCGAACGGCAACATCAAGCCGAGCGCCAGTTCGATACCGAACACGAAGTCCCCGCCGCGTCCGAGCCGCAAGTACTGCACCAGCCCCTCTCCGGCGAGCACGCCAGCCAGCAGTGCAACCCCAACCGCACGCCGCGCCCCGGTCGCCGCCTGCCAGAGGGCACCACCCGCGCCCATCGCCGCGCCGCCGACGCCGCCGACGAACGTCCAGATGACCGTCAGGGGAACCGCGGCAGCGGCTTCACGAGGCACATCGAAAGAGGGAGCCAACAGGTAGTAGGTGGCAACGGCGACCGCCATCAACAGGGCCGCGCCGATCGCGCCAGCCAGCACTCGCCGCACCCGCGCGCCGTAGATGAACGCGATGATGAACCACGGCCCCCCGAGGTTGAACACCCAGGCGAGGTCCTTGCCCGTCTGGTCACCCAGCCGCGCCACCGTGCCCAGCAGCAGCCCGAACCCGACCGCCGCAGCGAACTGACCCCACGACGGCCACGCGGACCGAGCGCGCGGGGCGGGGCTCTTGACCGTTGCTTCTCCGAGTTCCGTCGTCAACCGCGGTGCCTCGGCGAGGTCAGCTCGGCACCACCGGCAACGTCTTCAGCGCTTCGGTCTCGGCCGCAGGGTCGTACTCCATCTCGGGGAGCCGGCCGTTGCTGTAGTCGTCGTAGGCAGCCATATCCAGGAGCCCGTGGCCACAGAGGTTGAACAGGATGGTCTTCTCCTCGCCGGATTCGCGGCACAAGATGGCTTCGTCGATCGCCGCGCGGATTGCGTGTGCGGGTTCAGGCGCCGGCACGATGCCCTGGGTCTGTGCGAACTGAACCGCTGCCTCGAACACCGCATTCTGCCCGTACGCCCGAGCCTCGATATGACCCTCGTGCACGAGCAACGAGAGCGACGGTGCGTCACCGTGGTAGCGCAACCCCCCCGCATGGACCGGCGCTGGCACGAAGTCATGCCCGAGCGTGTACATCTGCACGATCGGCGCGAGCTGGGCGGTGTCGCCGTAGTCATAAGCAAACGTGCCCTTCGTGAGCGTCGGGCACGCCGCTGGTTCCACTGCGATGAAGCGATAGTCCTTCTTGCCCGAGAGCTTGTCCGCCATGAACGGGTACGACACGCCCCCGAAGTTCGAGCCGCCGCCGACACAACCGATGATGATGTCGGGGTCGACCTCGGCCATCGTGAGCTGCTTTTGCGCCTCGAGTCCAATCACCGTCTGGTGCAGCAGCACGTGGTTCAGCACGCTGCCGAGCGCGTAGCTCGTGTCCTCGTGCGTGGCCGCGACCTCGACCGCCTCGCTGATTGCGATCCCGAGCGAACCGGTCGAGTCCGGGTGCTCCGCCAGGATCGCTTTGCCGGAGTTGGTGGTGGTCGATGGCGAAGGGCGACATTCCGCGCCGAAGGTCTCCATGAACATCCGCCGATACGGCTTCTGGTCATAGGACGCGCGCACCATGAACACGAGCGCTTCGAGTCCGAAGAACTTGCATGCCATCGCGATGGATGAACCCCACTGCCCTGCGCCCGTCTCGGTCGCGATCCTGGCGATGCCCGCTTCCTTGTTGTAATAGGCCTGCGGCACCGCGGTGTTCGGCTTGTGCGAACCGGCGGGCGAACCACCCTCGTACTTGAAGAAGATCTTGGCGGGCGTGTCGAGCGCCTTCTCGAGACGTGTGGCGCGAACCAACGGCGTCGGGCGCCAGATCTTGTAGATGTCGATCACTTCGCAGGGGATGTCGATCCACTCGGCGGTGGAGACCTCCTGTGCGATAAGCGCCATCGGGAACAGCGGCGCCAGGTCGTCGGGCCCGATCGGCTGCATGGTCCCCGGATGGAGCGGCGGCATGGGCTGCATGCCCGCCTGCACGATGCTCGGCATGATGTTGAACCACGCCGTAGGGATGTCAGAGGGGTCGAGGTTGAAGGTCGTTTGCTCGTCACTCATCAGGCAAGCCTCCTGTGTCCGCGGGCCGAGACTCGAGCCTACCCCCGGGTGCCTGCCCGGCCTAATCGGCACGTCCCGCCATGCGAGAGCCGGATGGCACTCCCCGCAGGGACCGACCTCACAAGGTCAATGATCATCCGGGAGGGGGACGTGCGAGGTGTGCCAGTGGCTCGGCGCGATGAGCGACGTCGCATCCTCCGGGCCCCAAGTGCCCTGCTTGTAGATCGCAACTGGCGGGGGCGAGTCGAGCACAGGCTGGAGCACTTCCCACGCTCGCTCGACGCCGTCTTCCCGGAGGAACAAGGTGTGATCGCCTTCCATCGCTTCGAGCACGAGCAACTCGTAGGCCTCGAGGATCTCGCTGGAGGCAAACGAGTCCGCGTACTCGAAGTCCATGCGGACGCGGCCGAGCTCGAGGTCCGGACCGGGCTTCTTCGCGTTGACGGCGAGGGTGATGCCCTCATCGGGCTGGATGCGGATGGTGAGATGGTCGCGCTTGGCGATCTGCGCCTCGGTGCCCTCGAACACGTTGTACGGCACCTTGCGGAAGACCATCGTGATCTCGCTCGACTTCTGCGGAAGCCCCTTGCCCGTGCGCAAGTAAAACGGCACGCCCGACCAGCGCCAGTTGTCGATCTCGAGTTGCAGCGCCGCAAACGTCTCGATGTCCGAGTCCTCTGCCACGCCCGGCGTGCCGCGGTAGCCCTCGTACTGTCCGCGCACCACATTGGCCGGGTTGACCGGCTGGATCGAGCGCAAGACCTTCACCGTCTCGTCGCGCAGGCGGTCCGGCTCGAAGTTCACGGGCGGCTCCATCGCCAGGAACGTCATCGTCTGGAACAGGTGCGTCTGCACCATGTCGCGCAGCGCACCCGTTTGCTCGTAGAAGGCGCCGCGCCCCTGGATGTCGATGTCCTCAGCGACCGTGATCTGCACATGCTCGATGTAGCGACGATTCCAGATCGGCTCGAACATCCCATTGGAAAAACGGAACGCCAAGATGTTCTGGACGGTCTCTTTGCCCAAGTAGTGGTCGATGCGAAAGACCTGGCTTTCGTCGAACACTTCGTGGATCACGCGGTTGAGCTCGCGGGCGCTCGCCAAGTCATGGCCAAAGGGCTTTTCGAACACGATCTTGGCGCCCTTGTTCAGGCCCGCTTCGCCGAGCAGCTTGCAGACCGCGGGAAAGACCGACGAGGGCGTGGCCGTGTGGAAGTAGCGGTTGCCCTCGGTGCCATGGGTGGTATCCACCTTCTCCAGGTGATCGCGCAGCTTCTCGAACGCACCCTGGTCATCGAAGTTGCCACTTAGATACGAGAGGTGCTTCGCGAAGTCCTCCCAGACCTGCCCCTTGGGCGCGTGTTGCTGGTTGTCCCATTTCCCGAACGTCTTGACCGCCTCGTGGGCGTGCTCGCGAAACGTCGCGTCGTCCCAGTCGTCCCGCGCATACCCCGTGATGGCGAAGCCCTTCGGCAACATGCCCTCGATGAACAAGTGATAGAAAGCGGGCAGCAATTTGCGCCTCGTGAGGTCGCCGGACGCGCCGAAGATGACGACCGCTTGTGCGGGAAGCGGCTTGGGCATGCTCAGCTCTCCTCAGTCTTGATCGGATGACCGCCGAACTCGTTGCGCAGCGCGGCGATGGTCTTGGCCGAGAACGACTCGTCCTGGCGCGAGGCGAACCGCATGAACAGCGACAGCGCTGCGATCGGCGCGGGCGTGTTCTGATCAATCGCCGCCTGCACGGTCCAGCGCCCCTCGCCGGAATCGTCCACGTACCCTTCAATCTTCTCGAGCTTGGGATCTTTGGAGAGCGCATCGAACAGCAGCTCGAGCAGCCACGAACGGACCACGCTGCCGTAACGCCAGATGCCCGCGATCTCGGGGAGGTTCAGGTCGTACTCGCTGGTCTCGAGGATCTCGAAGCCCTCGCCATAGGCGGCGAGCATGCCGTACTCGATGCCGTTGTGGACCATCTTGACGTAGTGGCCGGCGCCGGACGGTCCGACATGCGCGAGGCCGTTCGGGGGTGCCAGCGTCGCGAAGATCGGCTCGGCCAGCGCATACGCGTCGTCGTCGCCGCCAACCATCAAGCAATACCCCTCGGTCAGGCCCCACACGCCGCCGCTCGTACCTGCGTCCAGGAACCGGATACCGCCCTTGGCCATCTGCTCCGCGTGCCGCTTCGAGTCGGTCCAACGCGAGTTGCCGCCGTCGATTACCACATCGCCTTCGGAAAGGAGGCCGCCAAGTTCGACGATGGTGTCCTCGGTAATCTGGCCGCTCGGCACCATGATCCACACCACGCGCGGTGCCTCGAGCTTGCTCACCATGTCTTCGAGCGAGGACGAACCGGTCGCCCCATCCTTCGCGGCCAAAGCCACCGCGTCCGGATTCGGATCGAAAGCCACGACCTCGTGCCCGCCCTGCTGCAGCCGCGTCGTCATGTTGCCGCCCATGCGGCCGAGTCCCACCATCCCAAGCTTCATCGCATTTCCTCTCTCATCGCTGGCTGGCTCGTGATGCGCCTGCGGTTATTCGTTCGGGCGCGGGCCAACCTCGATCCATCCATCTTCTACGCGCACCGAGAACACCGACAGAGGATCGGTCGCCGGGCCTTCGAGCGGTTCCCCATTCTTCAGATCAAAAATCGCGCCGTGGCACCCGCACTCGATCCCCTCGCCATCACTGGTGAGCGAACCCTCCTCGCCCAGGGAGCATCCTCGGTGCGTGCACGCGTCGGCGACCGCCATCACGCCTGGACCAACGTGCACCACACACACTCGTTCCCCTGCAAGGTCGAACGCACGGGCTTCCCCTTCGGGCACCTCCGCGAGTGAGCCAACGCGCGTGAATCCTTCGCTCATCAGTCGTCCTTTCTGTTGCCTCGTCTTGGGGTCACGCTACGGGCGATGGTGCTTTGGAGCAAACTCAGCCAGCTGCGGCGGTTGCCGGCGGCGACTCTGGCTGACGGGCAAGCTGGGATGCCGCCGACCAGAAGCGCTGAAGCAGCGTGACCGCGCCCAGCACCGCGAGCACCAGCAACATCCACAGCAGCGCGCCGGGGATCATCAACCCGAGCACCACCGCGACGACGCGCTCCGTGCGCTGGAACAGTCCCTCGGTCATGGTGAGTCCGGCCGATTCCGCCTCCGCGCGCAGCAAGCTGACCCCAACCGACACACACAGAGCAACCAACGCGAGCGCGGCGTCGGTCGGCTTGCCTTGCCCGGACAGCGACCAGTACAGCGCGCCGAACACCACCAGATCTGAGATGCGGTCGAGCACCGAATCCAGGAACGCTCCTCCACGAGAGTCGGTGCCACGCAATCGCGCGATCGCCCCATCGAAGATGTCGGCGAGGCCGGAAAGGATCACCAAGACCCCCGGCACCATTCGGTCGCCCTGCAAGATCAGCAAGCCAGCCGTCAGACTGAGCAGCAGCGAGGCGAGCGTGACGTGCCATGGCTGCGCGCCCATCTTGTAGAGCCCTGCCAACGCCGCGCGGAACGGCCACGCGAACCACTTCTGCAAGGTCGGCCCAGCCATCCCGGGTTGTTCGCGGGGGCCTGGCATCTCCCCGACGAACTCCGCGGCGGCGGCGGCGCTCTCCTTGGCACTGTCCTTGGCATGCACCGCGCGCTCTTTCGCCTGCGCGGCGCCTTCCTTCGCTGCGTCCTTGGCCTGGACGGCGCGATCCTTCGCTGTGTCCTTGGCCTGGACCGCTCGGTCCTTGGCACTTGCCGCACTTTCCTTCGCACTCTCGCGCGCGTGGGATGCCTTCTCGCGGATGTACTTTCCGGTGGCGGTCGAAGCGGAGGACTCGTCGTCCTCAGGAGGCGGTGGCGAGTCCGGGCTCATTAGCCCAGATGCGGTTCGAAGCCGATGACGCGATACCGGAAGGTGCCGCCGGGGGCCTCATAGGCCACTTCGTCGTCCACCTTGGTGCCCACCAACGCCTCACCGAACGGCGAGTCCGTCGAGACCGTCCGCGCGCCATTCGCACGCTCGTCCGCACTGGCCGCCAAGAGGTACCGCTCTTCTTCAGGGTCATCCTCGTCCAGAGGCATCACGGTCACGAGCATCCCGGGCAAGGCGGTGTCGCTGTCGACCGGAGCCTTGACGATGTCGGGATCGCGAAGCTTGCCCTCCAAGGTACGGATCCGCGCCTCCATCAAGCCTTGGGCGTTCTTGGCCTCGTCGTATTCCGAGTTCTCCTTGAGGTCCCCCAACTCGCGAGCGATTAGCAAGCGAGCGGCCATATCGTCGCGCCCGCGCGTGGTCAGGTCGTCGAGTTCTGCCTTCAAGCGCAGGTAGGCGTCCTTGGTGAGCACAGCCGTCGCCTCTTGCCCAACGCGGCGCGGCGGCCGGTTCACGAGCCCTTCAGGAAGCTCAGTCATGCGGGCAATCTACCAATGCGGTCGTCATCCCCCTCGGGCGCCCGGACCGAGGCTGTCTTTCTGTAGGATTCTGAGTCTCGAATCAGGCAACTCGGCGAGCACCACCAATGTCGGCCCCATCAGGAAGGAAGCCCATCATGGCCCAGCAACTTGCAGACCGGATGAACGTTCTCGGCACGGAATCAGCTTTCGAAGTGCTGGCCAAGGCCAAGGCCCTGGAGGCCCAGGGGAAGAAGATTATTCACCTGGAGATTGGCGAGCCTGACTTCGACACTCCCGAGCATGTGCGCCAGACCGCGATCGACGCCATCAACGCCGGCCACACCCACTACGTGCCCGCACCTGGCATCCCACTCTTGCGCGAGGCTGTCGTCGAGTTCCTCGACCGGTTCGACCGCCTGGAGACCACGCCCGACCGCGTCATCATCACGCCGGGCGCCAAGCCGATCATGTTCCTCGCAATCATGCTGCTCGCCGGTCCGGGCGACGAGATTGTCTACCCCGACCCGGGCTTTCCGATGTACGAGTCGCTCACCAAGTTCGCGGGCGCCACACCGGTGCCCTACCCGCTGCGCGAGGAAAACGACTTCCGGGTGGACCCGGAGGAGCTGAAGGCGCTCATCACCCCGCGCACGAAGCTGCTCATCGTCAACACGCCGCACAACCCATGTGGCGCAGCGCTGACAAAGGAAGACTGCGAGGCGATTGCCGAGATCGCGATCGCTAACGACATCATCGTGCTCTCCGACGAGGTCTACTGGGCGCTGACGTACGGCGACAACGAGCACCACAGCGTGCTCGAGATCCCCGAGATGCACGATCGCACGATCCTGCTCGACGGCTGGTCCAAGACGTTCGCCATGACCGGCTGGCGCCTCGGCTACGGCGTGTTCCCCGAGTGGATGGTTGAGCCGGCCACTCGCCTGGTTATCAATACGGTGTCCTGTACCTCGGCTTTCTCCCAGCACGCGGCAGCTGCCGCACTCACCGGCCCGTGGAATGAAGTCGAAGCAATGAAGAAGGAGTTCGACGCGCGTCGTCAGCTCATCGTCGATGGCCTAAACGACATCCCCGGCATCTCGTGCGTGGACCCGGGCGGCGCGTTCTACGTGTTCCCGAACATCAAGGAGACCGGCGTTGACTCCAAGGCGCTCATGAACCACTTCATGGAAAACGCCGGCGTCGCGTGCCTTTGGGGCAGTGCGTTTGGCGCCCAGGGCGAGGGCTACCTCCGCTTTAGCTACGCCAACTCGCAGGAGAACATCATCGCTGCGCTCGACGCGATGAAAGCAACCATCGGAGAGGTGAGCAAGTAATGAGCGACAAGCCCAAGATTTTCATCACCCGCAACATCCCCGACGTCGTGACCGAGCGCTGCAAGGAGCTGTTCGAGGTCGACCAGTGGGAAGACGACTGGAACATCTCGCGCGATGAACTCCTCAAGCGCGTGGCCGGCCAGGACGGCCTGATGACGCTGCTCACCGAGAAGGTAGATGCGGAGTTGCTCGCAGCCGCGGGGCCGCAGCTCAAGATCGTCGCGAACTTCGCGGTCGGGTTCGACAACATCGACGTGCCCGCGTGCACGCAGGCCGGCATCCTGGCCTCCAACACGCCCGAGGTGCTCTCGGAGACCACGGCGGACCTCGCGTTCGCACTGCTGATCTCCGCCGGTCGCCGGATCGCCGAAGGTGATCGGTTCCTTCGCGCCAAGACCCCCTGGGTCTGGGGCCCGCTCATGATGCAGGGCCAAGACATCTGGGGTTCTACGCTTGGGATTGTTGGCTTCGGCCGCATCGGCCAAGCGGTCGCCGCTCGTGGCCACCTTGGGTTCAAGCAGAAGATCATCTATTACGACGTGCGGCGCGCTCCCGAGGAAGTCGAGAAGGAGCTGAACGCCGAGTACCGCGAGTTCGATCAGCTGCTTGAAGAGTCCGACTTCATCTCGGTCCACGTAGCGCTGACGCCGGAGACGAAGCACCTGTTCTCGACCGAGCAGTTCAAGAAGATGAAGAACACCGCGGTCATCGTGAACACCGCACGTGGTCCGGTTGTGGACGAGGAAGCGCTCGCCAAGGCGCTGAAGAGCGGCGAGATCTTCGCCGCCGGCATCGATGTGTTCGAAAAGGAGCCCGATGTCCACGAGGAACTGCTCGAGTGCGGGAACGCGGTCATCATCCCTCACCTGGGAAGCGCGTCCTATGACACGCGAATCGCGATGGGCAACCTGGCGACCGACAACCTCGAAGCCGTGCTGCTGAAGAACGAGCCCGGCCCGACGCTGCTGAACCCGCAGGTCTGGACAGACTAGCCGCCGCCTGAGGAGCGTCCTGTGGCCGATCGACCGCTCATCGCGATCCCGGCGTAGCGTCCGCCGCGGCAGCCTCTTCAGAAGGTTCGGATCTCGAAGCGTTTGACGGGTTGCTGCTGATAGGCGGGGGCGACATCGCCCCGTTCCTCCTCTTCAACAAACTGGTCACTCAAGCGTCTAGCTGAACCCCGCGCCCCGGCATGAGCCTTCACCCATCCGGCGAGACTTAGCCAAAGGGCGCGGACATTCGGGACTAGCGCAAGTTGGCCGAAAGGATTACGGTTGGCCAGTTCCCGAGAACGCCGATCCTGGAGGGATTCCTGATGCGCCGACCGACCACCTGGCACCGTACCGCCACCATCCTCGTAGTCCTCGTACTGCTTGCCGCCTGTTCGAAGAGTGGGAATTCGCAGAACACCTCGTCCAGTGGCACAACCGGCAGCACCACCGGGAGCGGTGTGGAAGGTGGCGTGTTGCGGATCGCCTCCGCCGGTCCCGACAGCATCAACCCCTTCCGCGGCACGAGCGTGGACTCGTTCTCCATCTTCCGCTACGCCTACCCGTTCCTCGTCGAGTACAACGAGTCACTCGATGGCTTCGTCGGCGACCTTGCCGAGAGCTGGGAGACCTCCGAAGACGGCAAGACGTGGACGTTCAAACTTGTCCCCGATGCGACGTGGTCCGACGGCGAGCCGCTTGATTCCGCCGATGTGCAGTTCTCGTTCGAGCAGTACCAGCTGCCAGGCTCCGCACCCGAGCCGGTGTTCAAGCACATCACCTCGATGGAGACCCCGGACCCAACGACGTTCGTCATGCACTTGGACGAGCCGGTCGGCACCACCCTGAAGGGCCTTGCGTTCGGCTACATCCTCCCCGAGCAGACCTGGGGCAAGTACGCAGGGGATCCGAAGGCACTGCGCGACTTCGAGAACCCCGCCCCATGGATCTCCGGCGGCGCATTCATCCTCACCGAGCACAAGGAGGACGAAGTCGACCTCTTCGAGAAGAACCCGAACTTCTACGGCACCATGCCGCACATCGACGGCTTCGGCATCCGCGCCTTCACCGATCCCGATGCCGAGATTTCCGCCCTACAGAACGACGAGGTGGACATCAGTGCCTATCTCTCTCCCACCGGCGTCGAGCCTCTGAAAGAAGCGGGCTTCACCGTCACGCAAGCGCCCGGCTACGAGTTCGAGGAGTTGATTTTGAATTCCTCGCCGTACGAAAAGGGAAGCCCCGAGATTAAGGACCCCGTCGTCCGCAAAGCCCTCGAGCTGGCGACCAACCGCGAGCGCATGGTGGAAGTGGCGAAGGTTGGCCTGGCCCACCCCGCAGGCTCGATTGTGCCACCAGCCGCTGGCAAGTTCTACAACTCGGAAATCGACCTCCT
>Ga0163144_10028529_pt1 | contig 10761 bp, 8 predicted proteins | sample OliLak19BULKMAT1_FD_123175 | JGI IMG/M metagenome (GOLD analysis project Ga0163144, IMG submission 123175) | Freshwater microbial mat bacterial communities from Lake Vanda, McMurdo Dry Valleys, Antarctica - Oligotrophic Lake LV.19.BULKMAT1 | ecosystem: Environmental > Aquatic > Freshwater > Lake... | reverse complement strand
GTTCGTGCCGCTCCGCATCCTCGGCCGCGCGCTCGCGCCCCGTGACGAACACAATGCAGCGCATGCCGATGGCGATGATCCAAATGATTTCCCCATAAATGGGGAGTCTCGCGCGCAACTTTTTGATTCCGGCCCAGCCTCGGGTAGCGACCACCACTCTTCTCGCGCACGTCATCAGCCCCCACCGGACGATGCAGACGCCTCGCCTCAGCGCAAGCGCGTCCGCGGCGTACCCCGCACAATGACACGCGATCTCCGCGAGTTTGAAGAATCGCTCCGCATCGTCAAGCACGAGTGCGTCGTCAACCTCCGCACCACCGTCGCCCAGCGCGATGAGCGCGGCCACCCCACCCGCCGGTCCAACATCGCCGCGTCCCGGCTCCTCAGCATGATCGCGCACGAAGAACGTCGCCTCGACCGCGATGATGATGTCCAGTGGCAACGAGGCGTTCAGCTCGCCTCCGATCCCGACCTCGCAGAGAAGCTCCTCCCCCCGCCGCCCCCACCCCGACCACGCCCGCCACGTCCGCCACGCCCACCAAAGCCCAGCACGCCCTCCTCCGCTCCTCCCCCGGAGGGGGAGGTCCGGCCGCAGGCCGGGGAGGGGGCCTTCGGCCGGGCACCAGACAATCTCGCCGCGGCGCGGCGCGGTACCCAAGGTGCAGACGTGTGCAATCTACAACCCGGGGCTTCGTCCCAAAGCCGACTCAGCCCCGGCGTCGGGGTCTCAAGTTCACTTCTGCCACGCTCAACCCCGCACAGCGCTGAGGAGTTCGCGGGGTTGCTTGCGGGCGAGGGCGAGGACTGCGGGCGCGGCCGCGGCGAGGGTGATGATGAGCACCGTCGCCCAGCCTGCCGAAGTTGGCGCGAGGGGGATCTGCATGGTGAGCTCGATGCCCAGCAGGATCTCGTACATGTGCTGGCCGCCCCAAGAGGCGTGGATGCCCATGGCGGTGCCGACGACGCAGGCGGAGAGCGCGATGAGCGTGGCCTCGGCGAGAACGAGCCGGGTGAGCAGGCCGCGCTGGGCGCCGATGGCGCGCAGCACACCAAACTCAAACTGCCGCGCCTGGATTCCGGCGACGATGAGGTTGGCCACGCCGAAGCAGGCCACCAGCATGGCGCAGATGGCGACGACCGAAGATACGACCAGCGAGCCGGTGAGGAACTTGCCGATCTCGGATTTGATCTGCCGGCCCGAGCCCGCGGCGATGACCTCAAACCCGCCGGCGCGGCGGAGTTCCTTCATTGCCTGTTCATCGCTGACGGCGGGGTCGAGAGAGATCTGGATGAGCTGGATGCCGGTGTTGCCAAAGCGGGTCTTGAGGTCCTCGCGCGAGCCGAAGACGGCGTTGACGGCCTGGTCGAGGTATTCATCGCCGATGTCGAAGAACTTGCTGGCGATATCGAGGCCGGGAGACGCGACGACGCCGGCGATGGCAAAGTCGTAGGGCTTGTCGTTGTAGGTGAGGGTGAGCGTGTCGCCGACGCCCAGGCCGCGGGCGACCTGGAACTCCTTGGCGATGAGGACCGAGCCGCCGGCCTTGAGCATCTCGAGCGCGACGACGGGGTCGCCCTCGACCCAGGTGAGCTTGGTCATGCGGAAGAAGGGCTCGGGCTCGAAGGCAACGAAGGAGGTGGTGGGGTTTGAGAGGGCGCGGACGCCGAAGGCATCGGTGCGGAAGTTCTGGATGGTAACGGCGCAGGTCTCGATGACGAAGGGGAGCTTGTCGATTCGTTCCTGCGTGCGCGGGGTCATGGCCAGGCCGCTGACAAACGCATCGGGGAAGGTGAGCGTGCCGAGCCAGTCACGCATGATGGCGCGGCCGTTGGTCCAGATGGCAACCATGATCGCGAGGCCGACCATCATCGCGCCGGCGGTGAAGCCGAAGCGGTAGGGCGCGGAGAGGACGTTGCGCACCAGGATGCCGCCGCCATTGCCGGCGGCGCGGCCAGGGAGGCGGAAGATCAGCGAAACGAGCGGGCCCAGCACGAGGGTGGTGAGAACGGTGATGGGTACGGCGAGGAGGAAGTAGCCGGTGAAGAGCGCGGGGAGGCCGAAGGCCATGTCGAGCCAGAAGACGACCTGGGTATCGCGCGGGATGGTGAGGATGCAGACGTGCGTCGCGGCGAGGGCGAGGCCGACCACGGCGCAGAGGATGAGGCCGCGACGTGTGGGGGGACGGCTGCGGATGGCCATGGCCTCGAGCGGGCTGGTGCGACTGGCCCGGAGCGCGGGCCAGAGCGCGCCGATGAGCCCTGCGCCGACGGAGCCGACGAAGGCGAGGAAGAGCCCGAACCAGTTGATGGCGAGGCCGCCGGGGAGCTGGTCGGGGAAGAGCTTGACCATGACCCATGCGCCAAGGACGCCGAAGGGGATGCCGCAGAGCGCGCCGAGGGAGCCGACGATGAGACCGACGGCGAGCTGGCTTTCGGCGAGCTGGGGCCTGGTGCCGCCGATGCAGCGAAGGACGGCAAGCTCGCGCTGGCGTTCGTTGACGTTGGTGCTCAGGCCGGTCATGATGATGAACGCGGCGGAGAGGAAGCTGAGCATCGAGGCGATGGTCATGCCGATCTGGCTGGACTGGAGATTCTTATCGAGCCCGCTGGTGACCTTGCTGGCGGCGCGGAGGACGATGCCCTTGTCGAACTCGCCGGCGCGGGACTGGGCGATGGCCTCGGATTGCGCAGTGTCGCGGATGACGACATCGATCTCCCGGAGCTTGCCGGGCCTGTCGGCGGCAAGGCCCATGGCGGTGAGGGTGATGAAGGATTCGGGCCGGCTGAGCATTCCCAGGGGCGGGCGCTTGGCGATGCCGACGACGGTGAAGCTGAGGGGGTCGCCGAAACGCTGGACGTTGAGGACATCGCCGACGACGGCTTCGAGCTCTTCGGCGGCGGAGGCGTCGAGGACGATGTCGCCATCGGCGGCGACGGTGCGGCCGGAGAGCATTTCCTGCGGGCGGATGGTGTATTCGCGGTCGGGCATGACGCCGTTGCCGATCGCGGTGGTTTCGAGGTTGTTGCGCGGGTTGATGAGAGAGAGAGCGCCCTGCATGCGGCCAACGGCGAGGCTGGTCTCGGGCCACTTCTCGATTTGTTCAAGGACGGAGATGTCGAAGACATCTTTGCCGACGCGCTGGACACGGAGATCGGCCGCGCCGACGGTCTGCTCGACCTTGGTGCGGATGCCAGCGTGGAGGGAGGCCATGGCGCATGCGACGGCGGCGATGAGGCCTGCCGAGAGCGCGACGCTTGCGACGAGCAGCGCGGTGCGGCTACGCCGAATGGACAAGCTGCTGATAGCTAGACGCCACGCCGGCCGCATCGAGCCCCTCCGTGTCGATCATTCCGTGCATCTGGCCGTCGCGGAGGACGTAGACGCGCCCACAATGGGCGGCCGCGGCGGGCTCATGAGTGACCATGAGGACTGTTGTGGCCTCGTTCCTGGCGATGTTTGCGAGGAGTTCCCAGAGGCGGTTTGAAGAGGCGGAGTCGAGGTTGCCGGTAGGCTCATCGGCGAGGAGGACACGCGGAGAGAACAGGAGCGAGCGTGCGATGGCGACGCGCTGCTGCTCGCCACCGGAGAGGGCATCGGGACGGTGGCTTGCGCGGTTGACGACGCCGAGCGCGGCGAGGAGGTGCTGGGCGCGGTCGCGCAGCTCGCTGCCTTTGCGGCCCGCGAGCATTCCGGGGAGTTCGACGTTCTCCATCGCGGTGAGCGTGGGGATGAGGTTGAACTGCTGGAAGACAATGCCGATGTTGTCGCGGCGGAAGGTGGTGAGCTCGCGCTCGGTGAGCGTGTGGAGCGGCTTGCCGCCGACGTGGACCTCGCCCTGATCGGGCTGATCGAGCGCGCCGAGGAGGTGGAGGAGGGTGCTTTTGCCGGAGCCGGAGGCGCCCATGATGGCGTAGAAGCCGGGGTCTGTGATCTCGAGATCGACGCCGCGGAGTGCGTGGACTTCTTCGCCGGCGAGGTGGTAGGACTTGTGGACATTGATGCAGCGGACGGTGTTGGCGCTATCGGGCGATGCGCTGCGTCCGTTGCCGGCGGGGCCGCGGGCATTGAGGTGAGGAGTCTGGAGGGATATGGAGGAGTGGGTCACGAATATTGCTTGGAGTACGCCGCCGCGTCCATGAGCTTGGCGAGGCCGGACTTGTCGGAGACTTTGATTTTGACGAGCCAGCCCTTGCCGTAGGGATCGGAGTTGAGGATGGAAGGGTCATCGACGACGGCCATGTTGACCTCGACGATTTCGCCGGCGGCGGCGGAGTAGATGTCGCTGGTGGTTTTGACGGATTCAACCTCGCCGACTGCGCCGCCGGTGGCAACCTTTGTGCCGGCGGGCTTGAGCTCTGCGTAGGTGACGTCGGTGAGCTGATCGACGGCGAACTGGGTAAGCCCGAGGGTGAGGGTGTCGCCGTCAAGCTTGTGCCATTCGTGGCTGTCGGAGTAGGTTCGGTCGGCAGGGGCTGGGGCCATTTGTGTGGGTCCTGGTGCGAACGTGCGTTCGGAAACGGGACAAGAACGGATGCTAGGCGGCGGCAGGAAGGGCGCGGGTGAAGAGGGCTTCACGCGCTATGCTCCGTGCATGCTTGCCCCGATGCTGGTTGTGTCAGTCGGAAACACGCGAACGAGGTTTGCCCGCGTCGAGGAGGGCAAGCTGGAACCGTCGCGCGTGGTGGAGAACGCGGACCTTGCCGCGGCGGGGGCGGCGCTGGTTGATGCGGCCGCGGCGGAGTCGGGGGCGTTGCCGGCGCTGATGGCGAGCGTGAACGATGCGGCGGCCGACAAGCTGGAGCGGCTGCTTGAATCGTCGGGCAGCCGGGTGACACGGTTTGTGCGGGATGTCCCGATACCGATTCAGACGACGCTGGAAGATGAATCAACGGTGGGGCAAGATCGGCTGCTGGATGCGCTGGGCGCGTTCGGCCGGTCGCAGCAGGCGTGCGTGGTGGTGGATGCGGGGACTGCGGTGACGGTCGACTTTGTGGATGGGCAGGGGATTTTTCACGGTGGGGCGATTTCGCCGGGGACGGCGATGATGCTGCGTGCGATGCACGAGCAGACCGCCGCGCTGCCGCAGGTGCAACTGAGCCCGGAGACACTGCCGGGGGACGATGCGCCGTTCGGGAAGACGACCGCGCAGGCGATGGCGCTGGGCGTGGCGACGGCGGTGCGGGGGCTGGTGCACACGCTGATCGACCGGTACGCGGAGTTTTATGGTGCGTATCCGCGGGTGGTGGCGACGGGCGGGGATGCGGCGCTGCTGTTTGAGCATGACGATCTGGTCGAGCATATTGTGCCCGATCTGACGCTGGTGGGGATGGTGGCCGCGGCGGAGGCGATCGAGCGGGCGGATGAAGAAGACGAAGACGATGAGCCATGAGCGCGGCGGGCGCGAGGTTGACGTGGACGGTGAGCACGGCGTGGCCTGCGCGCGGCGCGATCGCGGTGATCCAGGTGTGCGGGGATGCGCGGGGGATTGATGAACTGCTTGAGGGGCTCGGCGCTGGCGCGGTGACAGCCGGGCGTGTGGCGGTGCGGGATGTGGCGGGGATCGACCGATGCGTGCTGGCACGGTTTGATGATCGCACGCTGTATGTGTTTCCGCATGCGGGGAAGCGGATCCTTGAGAGGATCGGGGAGGCGCTGGGGGCGCGGGGTGTGGTGAGGGTGGACGCGCTGACGGCGCGGGAGGCGTATCCCGAAGCGGAGGATGAGATCGAGGCGAGGATGCTGGCTGCGCTGGCGGGAGCGGCGAGCGCACTGGCGATTGATGTGCTGGTGGATCAGCCGCGGCGGTGGCGGGAGGTAGAGCGGATCGGGGAGGTGGATGCGGGGACTGCTCGCGCGCTGGGGAGACTGATTCGCGCGCCGCTGGTGGCGGCGGTGGGCCTTGCGAATGTGGGAAAGTCGAGCGTGCTCAACGCGCTTGCGGGGCGAAATGTGAGCGTGGTGGCGGATGGGCCGGGGACCACGCGGGACCACGTTGGCGCAACGCTCGACCTGGGCGGATTGACGGTGCGGTGGGTGGATTGCCCGGGGTTTGGGACTGGGTTTGGGGGTCTGGCGGAGGATGGATTGCAGGCAGAGTCGCAGCGGCTGGCGATGGAGATGGCGGGCGCCGCGGACTTGCTGGTGGTGTGCGGGGACGGGGCGTCGGGGTTCCCTGATGAGGAGATGTTGCCGGAGGGAGTGCCGCGGTTGAGGGCGGCGCTGAGATCGGACCTGGGGTTGCCGGCGGGCTGGGTCGGAGCGGGGGTAGAGGTGAGTGTCCGAGAGGGGCGGGGTGTGGGGCGGATGGTGGAGGCGGTGCGGGAGCGGCTGGTGCCGGAAGCGAGCTTGAAGGATGGGCGGGCGTGGCGGTTCTGGGACGGCCCCGGCGATGGCTCGGCGGCCGCTTGATTGCATCGACGAGAACCCTCGACCGTGAAAACGGCTGCTGCTGGCGAGCTGCGCGTCGACGGAGGGGTAGTCACCGAAAAGGGATGCGTTTGGTATCTCGCCATGGCTCAGGCCGGGGAATTTGTGTGCCGATCTAAGACTCGATGTGCGTAGACTTTGGGCTCGGCGGCGGGCTTTTCCTGCGGTGGTTTTGGACTGGAGCTTGCAATGGCGATGGAAGATCGGATTCAGGGCGGACTGAAGGAAGGCGCTGGGCTTGAGGAGAGCCGGCTGAATGCCGACTTCATCGAGTTTCTCCGGAAGTGGGGCACGCCCGTCCTGATGGTGATCGCGGTGGTGGCGGGCGGGTACTTCCTGTATGGCCGGTACCAGCTTTCGCGGGATGCGGCGATGGCGTCGGCGTTTGCTGAACTCGATGCGGCGACGGTGTCGCGGAATCCGAGTTCGTTGATTCGTGTCGCGGAAGAGCAGAGCGGCCGGGCGGCGGTGCCGCTGATGGCCCGTCTCGCGGCGGCGGATCTGTATCTGGATGCGTCTCGCACGGGGATTCCGGCGGGAATTCAGCTTGATCCGACGACGGGCGCGCTGCCCGACGGAACGGTGTTCCTGACGGCAGAGGAGCAGAAGGCGCAGCTGGATAAGGCCGCGACGGAGTATGAGGCGGTGCTGCGTGGTGTGGGGCGGGATGATGGGAAGGCGATTCACGCGGTGAGCGCGTTGTTCGGGCTTGCGAGCGTTGCAGAGTCTCGCGGGGAGATGGACAAGGCGAAGGAGCGGTACACCGCGCTGATTGAGCTTGCGAATCGCGTGGGGTTTACGCGTGAGGCGGCGGCGGCGGAGAAGCGGATCGAGACGCTGCCGACGCTGAGCGAGATGCCGCGGATCTATACGCAGAACGATTTGTTCGTGGTGAAGTCCGCGGTGTCGCCGCGGCAGATCACGATGCCCGATGGCTCGACGGTGACGATCGATGAGGGGCTGACTGCGCCGCGGGTTGACCCCGCCCTGCAGAAGGGGATCCCTGATCCGAACGCGACGCCGTCGCCGTTTGCACCGGTCCCACCACCCTCGACCACTCCCTCTATCCCCCCCACTCCGACACCGGAGGAAACGCCGGCACCGGCCCCCGCACCGGCCGGGGAGCCTGTACCTGAGCCTGCGCCGGGCCGGTGAGAATTGGTTGGCAACAATCTGACGTGACGAATCGATCCTCCAACGGCCCATCGCGGAGCGGTGGCGACACGCCTGAATCCAGCCCGCTGCTTCGAGCAGGTGGGAAGGTGGATGAGCGCGCTCTGCGGAAGGCGTGGGAGACACACCGATCGTTGCGCGCGGCGGCGGCTGAGGGCGCGGAGGAGGGGGAGCTCGACCCTGATCAGGTTGCGGGTCAGCAGCCGGCGGATGACGATGCGCCTAATCGCGTGGTGTTTGTGCTGCAGAAGAACCTGGCGACGCGGCTCGATAAATACTTGGCGTCGCGGATCGCGTTCATGAGCCGTGCGCAGCTGCAGCGACTGATTGATGAGGGCGGGGTGACGGTGAACGGGCGGAAGCCCAAGTCGTCGACTGCGCTGCACACGGGGGACCGGGTGGAGGTGTTTGTTCCGCCGCCGCCGCCGACAGAGGTGCAGCCGGAAGAGATCGCGCTGGAGGTGCTGCACGAAGATGATGCGATCATCGTGATCAACAAGCGGCCTGGGATCATCGTGCATCCGGCGCGGGCGCACAACTCGGGGACGATGATCAACGCGTTGGCGTGGCACTTCCGGCACCGGACATCGGGGATGCTGTCGGCGGTGGGGAAGGAGTTTGCGCGGCCGGGGGTGATCCACCGTCTCGACCGGGACACTTCGGGCTCGATCGTGTTTGGCAAGGATGACACCTCGCACTGGCGGCTTGCGCGGCAGTTTGAGCAGCGGACGGTGAACAAGCGTTACCTGGCGCTCGTGCACGGGCAGGTCGCGCTGCCGATCGAAGTGATCGACATTCCGCTGGGGCCGCACCCTTCGCGCGAGAAGGGGTATCGCGAGAAGTACGTGGTGCGGCACGACCATCTGGGGAAGCAGGCGGTGACGATCTGCCGGGTGCGGGCGCGGTTTCCGCTGCCGGAGGATGCATCGCGCGCGGGGCCGGGGCGCGGGGGCGGGTTCTCGCTGGTTGAACTGGAACTGAAGACCGGGCGGACGCATCAGATCCGCGTGCACCTGTCGCACGGGGGACACCCGATCGTCGGGGATGACATGTATGGCGGGCGCGACCTGGGCGGGGAAGAGCTTGGGCTGGAGGGGGCGGGGGCGCTGTTGGAGCGTCAGGCTCTGCACGCGGAGACGCTCGGGTTTCGGCACCCGGTGACGGATGAGCGGATGGAGTTTCATGCGCCGCTTCCGCCTGACCTGTTGGCGGCGGTGGGCGCGCTGGTGAAGAGCTGCGAGCTGCGGGGGGTAGGGGTGGAGGTCCTGGATCCGCCGCCGCCGGGTGCGACGGTGAATGTTGGTACCATGGTGGGAGGGGGGAGGAGTGCCGAGGGCCAAGTGCCGAGTGCCGAGGCGGAAGAGTTGAGAAATGGGGAGTGAGTGGGGTTGGTGACTGACGCAGGACCTGTTACGCGAGGATCAGCATGAAGAGCACGGTGATGACGATGTTGGTGTGCGGTGCGGCGCTGGGCGTTTCGATGCTTGGCGGGTGTGCCGGCAAGCCGGTGGGGCCTGGGGATGTGTCGGGCCGGTACATCATCGCGGTGTGTGATGCGGATATGGCGGCGACGGCGTTTGGGACGGGTGAACTGGGGGAGCGGCCGATGTCCGCGCGGGACACGCTGACGGTGGTGGCGTTGCCGCTGATGGAACCGCAGACTGAGTTTGCGCAGGTGGAGGTTTCGAACTCCGCGCTGGGTCCACCGACGATGCTGGATGTGTCGCGTGATGGGCGGCTGGCGTTTGTGGTGGAGTCGCGCAAGGCCGCGGAGAGCGGGGCGCAGAGCCTGAGCGAACTGCCAGTGGGGGAGAACCTGGCGGTCATCGATCTTCGGACGCCGATGTCGCCGAAGGTGATCGGGACGGTGTTTGTGGGCGAGGAGCCGACGGCGGTTGCGGTGCACCCGCGGGAGAACCTGGTGGCGGTGGTGAATCGCACGCCGCGGCAGCAGATGGTGATGCTGCCGTTCAACCCGGATGGGCAGATCACAGGGGAGCCGATGGCGTGGCCGCTGTTTGGGCTCGATGATGATGGGGCGCGGGCGACGTGCGTGGCGTGGCGGCCGCAGGGGGACGCGCTGGCGGTGACACTGCCGGAGCGCAACGAGGTGATGTTCTACCGGTTCAAGATGGATTCGGATGGCTCGGCGACGCTGCTGCCTTGGGGCTCGCCGGTGACGGTGGGCAAGTTCCCGTATTCGGGTGCGTTTACGCCTGATGGGAAGTTCTTTATCTCGACTGATTTGCAATGGGGCCAAGATGTTGACGGGTTCAACGTGGGCGCGCCGGCTGGGCAGTTGACGTCGATCCGCGTGGAGGAGAACGGGGCACACCGCGTGGTATCGACGGCGAGCGTTGGCGTGAGCCCGGAGGGGCTGGCGATCAGCAACGATGGCCGGATGGTGGCGACATCGAACCTGCTCCGGTCGTTTCTGCCGGATGGTGACCCGCGTGCAACGCGCGAGGGATCACTCTCGCTTTTGAGCTTCAGCCCGGCGACGGGGGAACTGACACCCGCGGGCGAGTTCCCGATCAACGCGATGCCGGCGGGGATCACGTTTGATGCGAAAGATCAGTTTCTGGCGGTGACGCAGTTCCGCAGCTTTGACCCGGCGGCGACGACGGGGGAGCTGAGCTTCTGGCGGGTGAACCGCGACGGCGCGACGCCGACGCTGGAGCAGATGGACTTTTTCGTGGGGCTCGGCCAGGGCCCGCACGGGGTATTGATTATTCGGTAAGTGGGAGGGCGAGTGGCGAGTGCCGAGGGATCAGCTTTCGCGGCGCGTCGATGACCGTCGCGATGAGATCGCACTGGTCGCCGTTCACGACTTTCTGATCACCGCTGCTTGCGGTTCACTTCTTCTTCGGCTTGTCGTCGAGATCAATGTCGAAGTCTGAGTCGCTGAGGTCGTCGAGCAGGCTGTCGATCTGCGCGAGCTCATCGTCCTTGCGGATGGGCTTGCCGGGCGCCGGCGCAGCGGGCTTGGTGGGTTTGGCCGCGGCGTTTCCGCTGCCGCCCCCCCCGCCCCCCCCGCCCCCCCCGCCCTGCTGGCTGCCCCATTTGGGGACGCCGGCGATTGCATCGGCTCCGCCCCCCCCCGGATCGCCGGGCACGGCGACGGCACCGGAGGCGAAGGATTCAACCGCGTCGATTTCTTT
>Ga0163144_10028528_pt1 | contig 10762 bp, 13 predicted proteins | sample OliLak19BULKMAT1_FD_123175 | JGI IMG/M metagenome (GOLD analysis project Ga0163144, IMG submission 123175) | Freshwater microbial mat bacterial communities from Lake Vanda, McMurdo Dry Valleys, Antarctica - Oligotrophic Lake LV.19.BULKMAT1 | ecosystem: Environmental > Aquatic > Freshwater >... | reverse complement strand
GGGCAGGGCCGCGCGCTGCTCGGCCTGTAGCAGAATGTTGCCGGAGCCCTGGCCGAGAAGTTCTGCGTTCGCCGCCTCGATCTTGGCGGTCAGGTCGTCCCGGCGCTTGGCGAGACCAAGTTCATTTTGCGCGTCGCGATAGGGCTTTTGCTCCCTTCGGCCCACGCGTTCGACTTCTGCGATATAGGCCTCAAGGCCCTCCACCGAGCGGGTCTCCGGCGGGATGCCCTCCAGCTGACGGCGCCAGTCTGCGAGTTGCGTTTCAAGGACGTCCCGGTTCGTCGCGGCGCTGGAAACTTCCGCGGCGGCCGTCAGGTTGTTGGAGCTGATATAGATCTGTGTACCGAGGATCGAGGCGCCTGCCCCGGCCAGCGCGAACACGAGGGAGCGCAGGCTTTCCCACATCCGTTTGTTGGCGGCGTGCCAGTAGACGAACGTGAAGCCGCCGAAGGACACGATGGCGGCAATGATGCCGGCGGTGCCCCAGATCATCGATTCCAGCGGATCGGTGACGGTCGAGGCAAAGGCCTGGAAATTGGCGAAACCGGACAGGCCGGCCGCCATCAGGCCCGCCAACACAAAGATCAACGCCAGGAGAGCAACGATCGTCTTCTCGCCCTGGCCCTTTCGCCGTTCTGCCTGCTCGGTGCGCACTTCGGCGAGGCGGATTTCCCGCTCGGCCTTGATCTCTTCAGGAGAAGGCAGGCGCTCATGCAGCTCATAGACTTGCGGCGGCGTTTTCAGCACAGGATTGACCGCGCGGGTGACCACCGAGAAGTCCGCATCAATCGGTGCCGGGGGCGGCGCATCCGCGTCGTCCCGCAAGGCCGGAAGATGGCTTCGGGACGCCTCCAGCTTGCGGATCAGGTCGCGCAGCGTGCCGGACTCGCCAGATTGCGTGCAGGTAAAGGTCCCGGCCTGAAGGTTCAGCGACAGCGTATTGTCCGAGGCGACGCAATCGTCGTGCAGCGGGCAGGCGTGCCGGATATCCGTAAGGTCCTGACTCGCGTCGTCGCTCAGCCGTAGCAGCTCGGCCACGCGCTGCGTTTCTTTCAGGCGGCGCTCATCCGTCATCTTGGCCCCAACTCCTCGCCGCCTCATCTAACCGAAGTGTCCCGGGCCCGTCACCCCGTCTGCGCGCGCGTGATCACACTTGCAGTAGCAACGCAGCGCTGCCGGGCATTTGCCCTATATTGACAGTCGGACAGGCCTTAATCAGGTATTAAGGCGTGGAGAGTGAGATTTATCCGCAACGGGAACCCGCCACCCCGTCTGGCGGAAGACAAAGGACAGACCTGCAAATGACACCGCGCTCCATCGCGATCCCGAAAACCTGGAAAACCTTCGATATTCCAAGCTTCTTCTCGGCCTTTGGCTATCCCGTCCTCGGGGTCGCCCTGTTCGTGACAATGGTTCTGCTCGGCGTCTTTGTCAGCCAGCTTACGTTCCACTGGTGGTATGTGCCGCTCGCCATCGGCGTCATCGCGTTCTCCGTTTTCTGGTGCAACATGGGCATCGGCCCGCTGCACCGTATCCTGCAGCACCGGGCCGGCGAACTGGCGCCCCCCGCCCAGGTGCTCGCCATGCTCAACCTGTTCATCGCCATGCAGGGCCGTGTCCGCGACTGGGTGAACTACCACTCGCAGCACCACCGGTTCGCGGACGAGCCGGGCGACCCGCACAATCCGTTCGAGTCCAAACGCTGGGCCTGGGTCGGCTGGATCCTCTGGCGCGACCAGAAAGACGTCGAACGTCCCTGGCCGCTCTGGCTCAAGAAACACCCGATCATTGTCTGGATGGACGAGCACTATATCCAGTTCAGCATCATCATCCACTTCGTGATCCCCGCGATCATTTACCTGATCGTCTGGGCCGCTGGCGGCTCGCTTGTCCTGACCGCGCTCCTGCACGCCAGCGTGATCATAGGCCGGGCGATCCAGTTTCACGCCACCGTCTACGGCATCAACGTGCTCGGCCACCTGAAGACGCCGGTCTGGGCCGATCACATGATGGCCCTCCTCACCGGCGGCGAAGCCTTCCACGACCACCACCATGACGACCCGCAAAGCGCGCTGCACCGTCCCCGCAAGGGCGTCTGGAACCGGATTGTCGATTATAACGGCACGGTTCTTCTCTTCCTCGAAAAGATCGGCTGGGTCAAAAACCTGAAGATCGCCCCTCGGTTCGCTTAGGCGCGGCGGCGCCCCTTCGCACCTGCAGCAACGAATTATGGGAAGCGCCCCCTTTAACCGGGTGGGCGCTTTCCCATTTGGGTTGTCCGGGGCGTGGGGGCGCATCACGGAGGACTGCCTATGACCAGCACAGACACACACGCCCAACCGGCGGCGCACACCCACGCGTACATCCTCCTTGATCGGACGGGTTCCATGGGGTCCATCTGGACCGAGGCACTCGGCTCGGTGAACGCCTATGTCGAGGCGCTGACGAAGCCGGCCGATGGCGCCACCCCGTCGGAGACCGACAAGGTAACCCTGGCGGTGTTCGACCATCATCAGACCCTGCAGTTCGACATCCTGCGCCGGGGCGTAACCGCCGCGCTCTGGAACAAGGTCACCGATGCCGAAGCCTCGCCGCGCGGCATGACCCCGCTGTTTGACGCCATCGCCCGCATCGTGGCGCTGGCGGAAGGCGACGCGCCGGAGCGCGCCGTCATCGTCATCATGACGGACGGCGAGGAAAACTCATCGAAGGAAGTGACAAAGGACGGCGCGAAAGCTGCGCTTGACCGGGCCCGGGCAAAAGGCTGGGAAGTCATCTTCCTCGGCGCCGATTTTGCGAAGTTCGGCGACGCGGAGTCGGTCGGCGTCCTCCGGTCCAAGGCGATGGCGGTCAGCGCCGGCAGCATGGACCTGTCGATGCGCAAGCTGGCGTCCAAGAGCCGGAAGTATTTCGAGGCGGCCGAGGCCATGGACTTCAATGCCGAGGATCGCAGGGAATCCGGCGAAGAGGACGTGAAAAACCGCAAGGGCAGTTGATCCGTCCCCTGACGGGTGAAGTCTGAACGGCTGTTCAGAAAATTGAAGGGCCGCCTCTCAAAAGGCGGCCCTTTTCCTTGGCTTCGGCGGAATCGCGACACAGACGCGCCGCAATCGGGGCGCAGCTTTCCTTCACCGAACAAGGGAAGGGACGCCAAATGAAATTCATCAACTCCATCGTTGCCGCCGCCGCCGTTGTCGCCATGTCCGCGACCGCCGATGCGAAGATCCTGCCGAAACCTCCGAAATCCGATACGGTTCAATCCTACATCCTGCTCGACCGCACGGGTTCGATGTCGGACATCTGGGAAGAAGCGCTGACCTCGGTCAACGCCTATGCCGACAGCTTCGCCGCCGATGCGCCCGGCGCCGAAATCGCCGGCGGCGATATCAAGACAGCCGTCACGCTCGCCGTGTTCGACCATCAGGACGGTCTCCAGTTCGATGTGCTGCGCGACAAGGTCGATCCCGCGAAATGGGCGGACGTCACCAATGACGAAGCCAACCCGCGCGGCATGACGCCCCTCTATGACGCCATCGGCCGCATCGTGAACCGCGCCGAAGCCGATGCGCCGGAAAAGGCCGTGATCGTGATCATGACCGACGGCCTCGAAAACTCGTCCAGCGAACTGACCAACCAGGGCGCCAAGGCTGCCCTCGACCGGGCCCGCGCCCGCGGCTGGGAAGTGGTCTTCCTCGGCGCCGAGTTCGCCAGCTTCAACGATGCAGAAGCCGTCGGCATGGCCTCGTCGAAAACCATGGCCGTTGGTCAGGGCCGGATGCAGGAATCGATGGACAACCTCGCCCAGAAAGCCCGCGCCTATGGCAAGGGCGCAGCGCCGGCCGTCGAGTTCACCCCGGAAGACCGCGCCCAGGCTGACGAAGAAGGCGTGAAAGAGCGCAAGGGTCAGTAACCCGCCTTTTCACCGCTCGAACGAAAGCCCGCTCGCACCCGAGCGGGCTTTCTGCTTTTCCGGAGAAAGCGAGAGCCGGTGAGAAAAAATGAGAATCTTTGGTACACGCCTGATAAAAATACGAACTGGGATGTGGCACGCCTGAGAGCCGGTGAGAGGGAAAAATGCTGAAAAAACGCCCCGCCGCATGGTTCACCGCCGCGCGGCCCTATCTGGTCTACGGCGCCCTGCTGGCCGCCGGCGCCCTCGCCCTCACCTGGCTCGACTATCTGACCTTCGCCCGAACCTTTCCCGGCGAGTTGCAGATCTTCCTGATTGCAGCCGGTTTTCTGGGCCTCGGCATATGGGCAGGCGCGCGGATTTTCGCCGGCCGGCGCGAGGCACCCCCCTTCGATGGTAATCCGGCAGCGCAACGCACGCTCGGCCTCAGCGCCCGGGAAATGGACGTCCTGACCCTGATTGCGGACGGCCTCTCCAACAAGGAAATCGCCGCGCGCCTCAACGTTTCACCGAACACCGTGAAGACCCATGTCGCCCGGGTCCTCGAAAAACTGGAGGTCAGCCGCCGCACCGCCGCGCTCGCCCGGGCAAGGGAACTTGGCCTTTTGCTTTGAAATTACGGGTGATCTGGCGAAAATCACCCTTTCGGGCGATTGTTGCCGCGCGCCGAAGCCGGAAGGTCTGCCGGGCAACCCGCAGAGGAGACCCGAATGTTGCAAAGCATCCTGAAGAACGGCGTCATGGCTGGCTTGATCGTCGGCATTCCAATGATCGCCTTGACGATCACGCTTGGCGACAAGGCCCCGACCGGCAATCTCGGCCTGGTGATCGGCTATACGACCATGCTGGTCGCGCTGAGCGTCATCTTCCTCGCCATCAAACGCCAGCGTGATGTGGCGAACGGCGGCGTCATCAAGTTCCTGCCAGCCTTTCTGATGGGGCTCGGGATCAGCGCCGTGGCGGGCGTCCTCTACGTGCTCGCCTGGGAAGCGACGCTGGCGATCAGCGGCATGGATTTCGGCGCGATGTATGCCGAACATCTGGTCGAGGCGGCCAAAGCCCGCGGGGCCAGCGAGGCGGAAATCGCCGCAGAACTGGCCAAGGCGCAGGATTTTGCAAAGATGTACGCCAACCCGCTCTTCCGCATGCCGATCACCTTCACCGAGATCCTGCCCGTGGGTATTCTTGTCTCGCTGATCTCCGCCCTGCTCCTGCGCAACAGCCGTTTCATGCCGGCGCGCGGGGCTGCGGGCTGACCGCTGCCGGAATTTCGGTGGAGAGGAATTTACATACCTCGATTTTCGAGGTATGTAAATTTCATGATGGATGAAACGCTCAAGGACCTCGAGAAACGCTGGCGCAAGAGTGTCTTGCCGCTCGCCGTTCTCGCGGTGCTGGGGAAGGGGCCGTCGCACGGTTATGGCCTGGCGGTTGCCCTGCGCGAGGTGCTCGGCGCCGCTACGCCGGAGGGCACACTGTATCCGCTGCTCAACGGGTTTGAACGTGACGGTCTTGCCGTCGCCGAATGGACGATCCCGGAGAGCGGACCCGCCCGCAAGACCTATGCCCTGACAGCGGAGGGCCGCGCCGTGCTCTCAGAAGCCAGTGCGCAGTGGAGCCAGATGAGTCTCAACCTTGGGAAGCTGCTGTCATGACGACCTGGACTGATCTTGCAGATCCCGCCGCCCGGGCAGCCTTCGCTGCCTATTTCGCAAGGGTCGAGCGCCACCTTGCACCGCTGCCGGACGCCAGCGCGCGCGAAGTGCGTGAGGAACTCGAGTTGCACGCGCTTGATCTGCTGGCGGAAGAAGGCCGCGCCGATGCAGCGCTTGCCCGTCTCGGTGCACCCGAAGATTTCCTGCCGGACCTCGTTGCCGAAAGGTTGCGTCTGCGAGCATCGAAATCCTTCGCGCCATCGCACGTCTTTTCCGCCATTGCCTCTAGTGCCCGTACAGGCCTTGCAGGCATCATAGTCTCTACGTTAGCCGGTTTCGGCTATGCGCTGGCCGCCCTAGCCGTTGTGATGGGAATAGCGCGGTTGGTCGCGGCGGAGACCACAGGCCTCTTCCGGCTCCAGGACGGCCGCCTCTTTCTTGGCCTGGGCGAAAATCTCGGCGGCAGCGATGTGCTCGGCGTCTGGTTTGCGCCGTTGGCCTTTGCGGTCGCTGCTTGTCTCTACCTCATCCTCACGCTCGCCTTCGGGCGGGTGAAGTTTCGCAAGCCGCCCGGCGAGGACAAAGCCAACATGACGGGCTGATACACATAGGAGAAGACAATGCGTAATACTTGGCTCGCTGCCCTTGCAGTGGGATGGCTGACGGCTGCGCCGGCGTCAGCGCTTCAAATCAAGGTCGACCCGGCACCCATCCACGTATTCGACCTTTCGCCAGACCGTGCGGGCTACGATGTAGTGCTGCAGAATATCCTGATCGTGAATGACGAATCGGACCCCGTGCATTTGACGGGACTGCGGGTGGAACTGCTCAAAGGCGGTGAGGTGCTGTCCGTCTCCCGCGTTCCCGCTGCCAAGGTGGCTGACCGCGCCGCGCAATTCGCCAGTCTTCAAGAAGCGGGTGTGCTGACGATGATGGATTTCCAGTTTCACTTGTCACGCCTACTTGCCGAGGGGGAGCGCCTGAGCGCCGATGCGACGCTTGAACCCCGGGAAGCCTACCTCAACTCGGGCCTGTACGCGTCATCCACTGGCCTGCCCGATACCGCGCGGGTTGTTGTCGAGGGACCAGACGGAGACATCGGACAGGTAGAGGTGCCGGTCTCGCGCTATGTGTCGGATACGTCTTACCGCTCGCCCGTTGCCGGGCGCTGGTTCGTGGTTGCCTCGGGTGACGCGGCGCATCATCATCGCTGGGTCGTCTCGTCGGAGTATGCGCTCGACCTTGTGCGGATGGGCGCAGACCTGAAGACCTACACGGGAAAGGGTGATCAGCTTACGGACTATGAGACCTTTGGCGCGCCCATCCTGGCCGCCGCGGATGGCGTTGTCGTCGCGGTTCGCAATGACCGAGCCGATCATGCGGCCATGCTGCGCCGGTCCGATGAGCCCTTCGGAGCCTACATGCAGCGGGTGATGACCCTGCAACAGGCCATACTGGCAGAAGATGGCTTCGAAGGCGCGGCCGGCAATCACGTGCTGATCCGGCATGCCAACGGCGAGCATTCGCTTTACGCCCATCTGCGGGAAGGAAGTGTGCGTGTCTCGATCGGAGATGAAGTCCTCGCCGGTGCGCGGATCGCTGAAGCGGGTTCGTCCGGAAACTCGACCGAACCTCACCTGCACTTCCAGGTGATCGATGGGCCCGATCTCAATTCGGCACGCGGAATTCCGGTAGAGTTCAACGGCCTCAAGGATGACTGGATCAGCATGCAGCACCGGCACCTACGCGCGGGCGACGTGATCGAATCGGAGTAGGCTTCAGTCCTCGAACCCGCGGAACACGGCCGCTTCGTCCACGGACTTGCGCCGCGACACGACCGCGTTGGCCGGAAAGCTCTCATCCGGCCAGCCCATCGCCACGCAGGTCTGGATCACCTGGTCGTCCGGAATGCCAGCTTCTGCGCGTACCACCGGGCTCTGCATGATGCCTTGCGAGTTGATCACGCAGCCGAGCCCCCGGTTCCATGCGGCATTGACGAGGCAGTTGACGACGCCGCCGCAATCGAACGGCGCGATGTCGCTGCCTTGGACCGACTTGTCATAGGTGATCACGATGGAGACCGGCGCATCGAACTGGCGGAAGCCGCGCAGGATCCAGTCCATCCGCTTTTCCTTGTTGTCGCGCTCGATGCCCATCGCCTCGAACAGTTGCACGGCGATCTCGATCTGGCGCTTGCGGTGATCGCCGGCATATTCCGGCCCGAGGCGGAATTCGCGGCTGTGCGGCACACCGGCGAGGTTGCGCTCGACATTGCCGGCTCGGATCCGGTCGAGCACGTCGCCGGCGACGACATAGAAATTCCAGGGCTGGGTGTTCAGCGAGGTCGGCGCGCGCATCGCGATCTCGAGGATTTCCCGGATCAGCGCCTTCGGAACAGGCTTCTTCTGATAGCCCCGGATGCTGCGGCGGCCCCGCACAACGTCATCGAATTCCACATCACACTCCTGTCGCGGTCTCGCGCCTGTTCTAGCGCCGCCAATCGCCGCTGCATCCCCTCCCGCTGCGTCAGGCTTGCCAAGCTGCCGGGTTGCGGCAATTTCCGGCCGGTCTGAACGGAGCAGGGCGCATGCGGTATTACGAGGACATGGTGGTCGGCACACGGACGCGCTCCTCGCGTAGCTACAAGGTGACCCGCGAAGAGGTCATCGAGTTTGCCTCGAAGTATGATCCCCAGCCATTTCACCTCGATGACGAGGCGGCGAAGGCCACCTTCTTTGGCCGTCTCTCGGCCTCCGGCTGGCACACCGGCGCCATGGCGATGCGGATGATGGTGGATACCTGGAGGGACGGCGAGCCGACAGCCGGGCTTGGCTCGCCGGGGCTTGATGAACTGAGATGGGTAAAGCCGGTCTATCCGGGCGACGAACTTGTCGTGGAGGTCGAGCTGATCGGCAAGCGCCGTTCCAAATCCCGCCCGGACATGGGCCTGACAAAATCCCGCCAGACGGTGTACAACCAGCACGGCGACGTGGTGATGACGATGATCGGCAACGGCCTGATCCGCGTGCGCGATCAGTCCGCCCCCATAGACTAAGAAAAAGCCCGCTTTGGAGAACGGGCTTTCTGACCTTTGTGGGAAGACCCCACGAGCAAGGCGAAGGCGCAGCGGCCCCGCGCGATGCGCGGGAACCGCCGCGAGCAATCAATTAACGAGGCGCCATGCGGATGGCGCCGTCGAGGCGGACGTCTTCGCCGTTGAAATAGGCGTTGCGGCACATCTCGACGGCCAGCGAGGCATACTCTTCCGGATGGCCGAGACGGGCCGGGTGTGGAACCTGCGCGCCGAGGGCGGCTTTTACGGGCTCCGGCGCAGCGGCCAGCAGCGGGGTGTTGAAGATGCCCGGCAGGATCGTGTTCACACGGATGAAATCGCGGCTGAGGTCGCGCGCGATGGGGAGCGTCATGCCGACCACGCCGCCCTTGGAAGCGGAATAGGCGGCCTGGCCGATCTGGCCGTCTTCAGCGGCCACCGAGGCGGTGTTGACGATCGCGCCGCGCTCGCCGTCGATCGGATCGAGCGTCAGCATGCCGGCAGCGGATTTCGCGATGCAACGGAAGGTGCCGACGAGGTTGATCTGAATAATCAGGTTGAACTTGTCGAGCGGGAAGTGTTCCGGCGCGCCGGTTTCCTTGTTGCGGCTGGCGGTCTTGATGGCGTTGCCGGTGCCGGCGCAGTTGATCAGGATCCGCTCCTGGCCGATGGCGGCGCGGGATTTGGCAAAACCGGCATCCACAGAGGCTTCGTCGGTCACGTTGACGTTACAGAAAACGCCGCCGAGTTCCTTGGCGAGCGCTTCGCCTTTTTCGGCGTTGAGGTCGAACAGGGCGACCTTGACACCGTATGAGGCCAGTTTGCGGGCGGTTGCGGCTCCGAGGCCGGACGCGCCGCCGGTGATGACGGCGGAGATATTTGAGTTCAGTTCCATGAGCAGCTGCCTTCCTTTGATATTGACCCGATTATCGGCTATGACGGCACTGCACTATAATGCCGCTAGGAGAGCGCAATGAGTGACGCAGCGGAAATCATCAATACGGTGAAGGGCGAGGGCGGGGTTTACCTGCCCAAGTCGATCCAGCGCAACGCGCGCACGGCGCGGGGCTTGATCCCCAAACTGCTGCGCCTGGCCGGCCAGCTTCCGTTCGCGGACGACCTCGCCAGCGCCTATTACTGTGCCCGCGACCCGCTGACGCCCACCAAGGCGAAAGCCGTGCTGTTCGCGGCTGCGGCCTATTTTGTCATGCCGGCCGACATGCTGCCGGATGTCATCGTGGGGCTTGGCTTTACCGATGATGCCGCCGTGCTGGCGACCGCCCTCGGCGTGGTCGGCTCGCACGTCAAGGAACGCCACCGCGTGATGGCGCGGCGCCTGCTTCGCCTGCCGGAGCCTATCGGAGACAAGACCTGAGCGCGCCTGCGCTCTGGGCTGCCTTCGGAACTGCCAGCCTTGCCGCGCTGGCCTATGGATTTTTGTTCAGCTTCCGGGGTGAAGGCGCCGGCCGCGCTGTCCTGAAAGTTTCCGGCGTCGCGATCCTCGCGCTGATTGCCTTTGCTTCCGGTGCGACCTGGCTTGTCTGGGCGGCGCTGGCGGCCTCCGCATTGGGTGACGCCTTCCTGGCGGGGAAGCCGGAGCGCTGGCTGCTGCCCGGCATGGCGGCGTTTTTTCTCGCGCACGTCTTCTACGTCATCCTGTTCTGGCAGCTGGGGGAGGGCGCTGGCTGGAGCTGGCCCGTCAAGATTGGCCAGGCGGCGCTGGTGTTCGGCGGCGCGGCGTATATCCGCTGGCTGATGCCCTGGCTCGGCAAGATGCGCGTGCCGGTCCTCGCCTATGGTGCGGTCATCCTGATGATGGGCGCCGCCGCGATTGCGCTGCCAGTCGCCTACTGGCTGGTCACGCTCGGCGCGTTGATGTTCATCGCCTCGGACGCCATCCTCGCGCGCCAGCTGTTCTGCCGGCCACCCGGCGCGCCGCCGCAGAAGCTGCCGTCCTACGCGGTCTGGTTCCTGTATTTCTTCGGGCAAGCCGCCATCACCTTCGGCCTGCTGCCGCGGTCCCTCTAGTGTCCTGACTCTCAAATAGGGCCTGATAACTCATGCGGTTTGAGCTTTGTCGAGTGCTTTGCGGGCTCGGTTGATTTTGGCAAGGATTTCGGCGCCCTTTTTGCGCCAGATGTAAGG
>Ga0163144_10028527_pt1 | contig 10762 bp, 8 predicted proteins | sample OliLak19BULKMAT1_FD_123175 | JGI IMG/M metagenome (GOLD analysis project Ga0163144, IMG submission 123175) | Freshwater microbial mat bacterial communities from Lake Vanda, McMurdo Dry Valleys, Antarctica - Oligotrophic Lake LV.19.BULKMAT1 | ecosystem: Environmental > Aquatic > Freshwater > Lake... | reverse complement strand
TACCGTGACTGAGCGCGGAGTACGAACGAGTTTCATGAACAGGCGGCGGGTTTCTGTATCCAGCAATCGAAATAGTTCGGGAATGCTGTCCAGCGCATGGTCGAGGGCATCGGCGATATTCTTGCCGCTGGATTTCATCGCGCTGATGGGCGTATTGATCTCGTGTGCGACGTTGGCCACCAGTTGGCCGAGAGACGCCAGTTTCTCCGACTGGATCAGTTGAGCCTGCGCGGCGCGCAGATCTTCCAGCGCCCGGGTTGCCTGTTGTCGGGATTTCTCGGCGACTTCATTGGCTACGCTCAGTTTGAAATTGGCTTCGGTCAGCGTAGCGGCCCTCTGCTTCATGGCTGCCGCTTCGGCCTGTGCCGTGTAGCGCCGATGTAACAACAACCACGTGAGCAGTGCAATGAGGATGCTCGACACAATGCCCATCATGGCCACCAGCTTGATCTTGCTGATTTCAAGGTTCGACATGAGGTTGGGCAGGGATCGGGCGGTAAGCGTCCAGGTGTAGCCGCCGAAATCAAGTTGTTTGGCGGCAAAGAACAGTCGCATGCTGGATTCGCCACCGACACGATCCCGCACGGAGTCGAAGGCGTGCTCGCTATCGGACATGTCGTCACCGTCGAAGATCTCGATAACGATCTTGTCGCGTTGGTTGAGTATGTTGTCCAGCAGGCGGTCAGCGTTGTAGGCCGCATAGACCCAGCCGATGATGTTGGCGCGACGCTCGGCTACGGTCGCATGCGGTGCGCCGTTTCGGTATACGGCGAGATACATGCGCAGGCCCGCCTGAACCCTTGTCGCATCTTCTTCGGGCAACCTGATCTTGTTCGAGATGGCGATTTTGCCGGTGTCGCGCGCCACATCCATGGCATAGCGCCGCGAGGGTTCGGCATAGTTGTCGACGCCCAGGCCGTCCAGGCCGTCCAGGCCTTCGCCGCCGAAGGGCTCGATGTAGATCGCCGAGCTATAGAGTCGGCGTGCGCCCGCCGGTTTTATTGTGTAGTTGGGAAAGCCACTCTTGCGCATGCTTGCGATGTGATGCTCCCTTTCCTGCGGCGGCACAATCAACGAGAAACCCACCTCGACGATTCCCGGATGGGTTTCCTTGATGCGCATGCTATTAACGAAGACTTTGAATTCGTCGTGTTCAACGCTCTTGAACGCGGCAAACATGCCGTAGGTCGCTTGCAGGATCTGCTCGTAGGACTGCATGCGCCCGCTCACGGCTGAGGAAATCTCTTGCACCCGGATATTGAAATCGGTCTGCAGGGCGCTCTCGATATCCATCCGCGCCTTGTTCCAGGCATCGTGGGTAAGCCACACGCCAGCGGCGAGAACCAGGCACGGCAAGAGGTAACCCAGGCGCAAGCCTCTGCGCAAGTCGCGCATCCGGTCGAAAGCGGTGGTCGGTCGGTTGGTCATGGGCTGAGGCGGCTAGCGCATATAGGGGCGCAGAATGCGCACGGCGTCCGCCTGCGCGTCCTTCATGGCCTGCTCGGGCGATTTTTCGCCCGTCAGTGCGGCCACCAGGCCACGGTTCAGCGCCTTGGTGACGCGCTGATTCTCATGTGTCGAAAATTCGGCGACGGCATACTGGAGTTGATCCAGTCCAACCTGGCTCATTGGAAAATGCTCGGCGTAGGCCTTCATTTCTGGCGTATTCGATGCATCGGGACGAACGGCGATATAGCCGGTATCTATGCTCCATTGCGCCGCGCGCTTCGGCGAGGTGATCCACTTGACGAACTTCAATGCCGCCTGTTGCTGTTGCTCGGTGCTTTTCTTGAACACGTAGAAATTTCCGCCGCCGGTGGGAGAACCTCGGCGTTTGGAGGCGGGAAGCATGGCGACGCCAAAATCAAACGACGCGTTCTTCTTGATGTTTTCCAGGTTGCCGGACGTGGTCCAGATCATCGCCACTTTCTTTTTGAGGAAATCGCCGGGCGTAGCGCCCCACTCGACGATGCCGGGCGGATGCACCTTGTGCCGCCTGGACAGATCGACCCAGTATTCCAGCGCCTTGATCACGGCCGGGCGGTCGAAGTACGTTTCAGTGCCGGCGGCATTCATCAATCGCTGGCCATTGGCCACGGCGAGTCCCTGGAACAACCAGTAAGGAAATCCGGAAGAGGGGATCTGCAGGCCCCACTGCACGGTCTGACCGGTCGCATCTCGATGGGTCAGCTTCTGCGCGTAGTCCGTCATTTCAGCCCAGTTTACGGGGGGCCGAGCGGGATCGAGACCGGCGGCTCTGAACAGCGCCTTGTTCCAGTAGAGCAGTATCGTCGAGCGCTGAAACGGGATGCCCCAGGTCTTTTCGGCGGCGACGCTATTGACCATAAAGGCGGGCTGGAAGCCACCCAGCCAGACGCGATCCTCGGCGCTTTGCACCAGGGATTCAAACGGCAATACGGTGTCGGCATCGATCAGCGTATACATGTCGGCGGCAAACAAGACCGCCAGCGTTGGCGGAGCGCCGCTCTTATGCGCCGTCAATGCCTTGGCGAGAGCTTCCTTGTAGGTGCCGGAATAAATGGGCTTGACCCTGATCCCGCTATTTTCATTCTCGAAATCGGCAACCAGCCGATTCACAAGACCGGCGACCTCGCCGCCGACGGCGACCGGATAGTACATTGAGATCTCGGTCGTCTCCGCGCGCGCGCCGGTAATACTTGCGCCAGCAAGAATCATCGCGACGAGCGCTACTGAAAAACCCTTCCGCATAGTGGCCTTCATGTAATGGTGAAGAATCCGGATCATAACCGCTTCCGATTTGAGTCGTCGCACCTGTAGTCACGAACCGGGCAATCGCATCAAACGGATCGGTGTTCTCTATCCGAACTGGCGCGATTTTCCGACTTTTTGTCCCTCAAAGAGACTTCCTTCGGTCGTAGGTCGGCTTCAGCCCATGCCTGCCAGCAGGCTTTCATAGGGAATTTTCAATCCATCGTGAAGACGCTTCACCATCGTCAAGCTCAGTGGACGCTGATGATTCAACACTTCGGAGACGCGATCACACTCACGTCGGGTCGCTTGATATCCGCGAGGCTCAATTCGCGTCCCGGATCTTCGAGGACGGAAAAGTACGAGGTCAGCGGTACGGGCGCTTGGCTGAATTTTCGGATGCCCATGGCGATACCCCGCTGCAATCGGACGTCCGATTGTAGCGACAGTGCCAAGAATTCGTCAGGCCGCTTCTGAGGCTTTTTTACGCCGCTCGTGCGCCCGCCCGTCAGCCTTTGATGCTCTGCGTTCGCCGATATTCACCACCGCCGATCCCCGCTTGGAGAAAGGCGCTAAAGTCCTCGGCTGGCATCGGTAAGTTCAGGTAATAGCCTTGGCCCGATGCGCACAGATTGTGCCGCAGGTAGGTCAGTTGCTCGCTTTTTCGCCCGATTGGGAATCCGCGTCGGACTGAAGTCCGACCTACGAAAACCCCGAGCTTTGTTGCTTTTGTCCCTCACGGGACTTCCTTCGGTCGTAGGTCGGGCTTTAGCCCGACGCGGAGGTCCAATCAGACGACTCTCCGTCAGTCTTTACTCCGCGCCCCGCCAAAGGAAATCCCTTGAGGGACAAAGGCAACCTATTGAACCTCTTATGGTTTTGGTGATGCGACCAAGGAGTTGCTTGCTAAATCCATCCAGGGGCCGGCTTGGAGAAAGGCGCCAAAATCCTCGGCTGGCATCGGTAAGTTCAGGTAATAGCCTTGGCCCGATGCGCACAGATTGTGCCGCAGGTAGGTCAGTTGCTCGCGCGTTTCGATGCCTTCGGCAACGACGTGATGTTTGAGCCCCTTGCCGATACCGATGATGGCGCTGACCAGGCAATAACTCTCGCTGTTGCGCGCGATGTCGCTGATGAAGGATTGGTCGATTTTGAGGGTATCGACCGGAAACTGCCGCAGGTAGCTCAGGCTTGAATAGCCGGTGCCGAAGTCGTCGACCGAGATCTTGACGCCCATCGCCCGCAGCGCATGCATTTTCAACACCGTGGCTTCGATGTTCTTCATCAGGATCGATTCCGTCACTTCGATTTCAAGATGATGCGGCGCCAGACCGGTTTCCCGCAGGACCGCGCGAACATCATCCAGAAAGTCCTCTCGGGCCAGTTCCAGGATCGATACATTGACGGCGATGATCCGCAGCTGCAAACCGGCATCCAGCCAGGCTTGCGCCTGGCGACAGGCTTCGCGCAACACCCAGCGCCCGATCGGGACGATCATGCCGCAACCTTCGGCCACCGGTATGAACACATTGGGCAGCAGCAAGCCCCTGATCGGGTGGTGCCAGCGCAACAAGGCTTCGGCACCGCATATGGTGCCCGATTCGAGCGCAATTTGCGCCTGGTAGTACAGCTCAAACTCGCCGCCATCGATAGCGCAATGCAGGCTGGCCTCCAGACTTTGCTGCTCCACCGTGCGGTCGTTCATTTCCTGTTTGAAAAACTGGTACTGGTTGCGTCCGCTTTCCTTGGCCGCGTACATCGCTGCGTCGGCACGCAGCACCAGGGCTTCCGCGCTTTCACCGTCGTCGGGATAAATGCTGATGCCGATACTCGCCCCCACATTCAGGAGATGGTCCCCGATCAGGTAGGGCTCCATGATGATCTTTAAAATCTTGTCGACGTTGTGCGCAATATCCAGTTCATGGTCGACGTCGGGCAACAGCAGCATGAACTCGTCACCGCCCTGTCGGCTGATCGTGTCCGTGCCGCGCACCGTGGCTTTCATGCGTTCCGCCACGGCTTGCAGCAACAGGTCGCCCACGCTATGCCCCAGCGAGTCGTTGATGGTCTTGAAGCGATCCAGATCCATGAACAGCACGGCCAGCTTGGTGCCGTGACGCTTGGCCAGGGCAATTTCCTTGTCCAGGCATTCGTTCAGCGCCAGCCGATTGGGCAGGCCGGTCAGAAAGTCGTGATGCGCCAGGTGCGTCATCTGGGTTTCCGCCCGTTCCACCTGTTCGGTTCTTTTTTGCAGCTTGATGGACGAGATGACCAGCTCCTGGTTGGCCTCCTGCAATTTGACCAACTGCTCATCCAGCAAGACCTTCATGCGCCCTGTCGTCACTTTCGCCGGGCTTGCGCTACGCGGTTTGGCTTTCGTGCTTGCGCTCCTGGGTTCACTTTGGGGCTCGTCTTTGCCCGGCTTTACGCCTGCTGCACTTGGCTTGGCGGACTCGCCCTTGTCGCCGCTGGATTGAACACTGCTACTCATGGCGATCCCCTTTTTCGGCGCTTTTGGCCGCCCTGACCTTGCTCGGATGTCCTGTCAGGATGCCCTCGTATTGCGACAGGCATTCGCCGATCACCAGACCGCCGCCTTCAATCTCGAAGGTGCGCAACTCCTTGCTGTGCGGACTGCCGCGAACCTTGACCACGGCCATCACGCGCTTGAGCTGCGCGTCCACTTCGATGTAGCGCAGCACAATGATCGCGTCGGCCAGAAAGGCATTGCCATACGGACTGAAGCGCAAATCGTCGTAGCGGTCTTCGAGTTCCGCCGTCATAACGACGGTGGTATCCATGCCGGTCAGCGTGGATACCATCCGATACAGGGATTCGCGATAGTCTTCACGAAACTCCGGCGCCAGCGCCAGTTCAAACCCGGACAGGGAGTCGATCACGACCCGTTTGACCTTCTTTTTCTGGATCAGATCGACCATGCTCTGCAGGGTTTCATCGACCGACAGGTTCAGCGACCGCGTATCGATCACATCCACCTGCCCGGCCTTGACCAGATTGCTCAGCGTGAAGCTCAGCAGTTGGCTGGGACTCTTCTCGAACGCCGCAATGATGCCGGGCTCGCCGGCGGCCGCCCCGGCGGCGAGGAATTGCGTGGCGAGGACGGTCTTGCCGGAACCCGAGGGACCGACCAACAGTAGCGCATAGCCGGCGGGCAGGCCGCCGGCGAGCATGTCGTCCAGCGCTGGAATGCCCATCGACAGGCGCCGGCCACCGGTATCTTTTCCTTCCGACTCTGACTGGATGATCCGGCGCGGAAAAACCTGGATGCCGGCATCGGAGATGCCAAACGTGAGCAGGCCGGGCGTCTGCGCCTGCCCGCGCATCTTGGGCACCTGGATCTTGCGCACCATGGAATTGCGGTGCAGATTCTGCGTCAACCAGACAATGCCGTCGGCCACGGTCATGATCGGATTGCTCATCTGCTCCAGCACCGTATTCTCCCCGAGCAGGAAGGTGGTCGCCTGCCAGCTGGCCATTTGCACGCTGAGTTGATGCGTGAAGCGTTGCAGCGCGGCGTGGTCGGCTTGCATGGCCTGACCGGTGTGGATCACGGCGCGCAAGGAATCGACGAAGACCAGGCCTGGCGTGAATTTCTTGACCTCTTCGCTGATGCGTTGCAACACGTCGTCAAGATGCCCCTCGCTGAGCTCCTTGGAGAGATTGACGAAGCGAATGGTCTTGTTGACCTGGCTGAGATCGAAAAAAGAAAATTGTTGTTGATAGCGCAGCAGCTTCAATGCCGGCTCACCGAGGATCGTGAAGTACAGCGCGCGACACTCCGGCTTGACCAGCGCGAACATGATCTGATGAGCCAGTGTGGTCTTGCCGCTACCGGGCTCGCCCGCGATCAGGTTCAGCGAGAATTCCGGAATGCCGCCGCCGAGCAGGACATCAAATCCGGGGATGTGGGTTATCAGGCGCCGGATAAGCACTTTGTTATTCATTTTGACCTTCCTCGTACAGATCATCCATATCAATACGGCAGGCGGAACACAGAATTGTGTTCGTCAGGCTTTCGCCAATCAGGGAAGCCAGCACGTCCGAGAAGGCGAGTAGCAGCGTGCGGTTGGCTGTCATAGCCTCAGTCGCGTCGATGCTGACCGCAATGCTGGCCGGGACGATTCCAGGATGGAAAAATAGCGTGTCGAAGCGCAACGCCGGACCGGCGTTACCAGTCTGCACGACCCTGGAAAAGGGGATGCCGGCAAGCCGGCAACTGCGTTCAAAAAGCGCATCAAATCCGCCCTGGCCAACGATCAGGATAAGTTCGGCAGCGAGCGGCGACCACACTTGGGCCGCCACATCGGCACCCGGTTGCGCGTACTGCGCAAGAATCCGTTCAATCAACTGCTTTCGCACGGGCACAAGTTGTTCATTTGCCATGACTTCCTTGCTTCCCCTTCTGGTTGTCTCGTCGGCAACGGACTGGCTCAATAAAACCAGACCGTGGATGAAGCCTGAGGGAGAAACCCCCGTTACGCTCAGGTAATTGTCCTCCGCTGCGGCACGCCGGTCTGTGCGCTATCCCACGCGAGTCGGAGTCCGTTCAGCCTATCGGCGATAAAGCCCGACCTACGACCGAAGGAAGTCCCGTGAGGGACAGAAAGCCGGAACACCGAGCCGATCCGTTTGAGCAGGGCCGGAGCAATTGAATCGCGCATGTTATGCGCGATGGGCGCTGGTCAATAGTGATAGCGTCCCTGCAAAAACTCGATGCGCTCATGTTTCACCAAATACACTACTCGATGCTCTTGCGTCAGGCGACGCGACCACACATCGGCACCTAGATACTTGAGCGGTTCCGGCTTGCCGATGCCAATGAAGGGGTCTTTCAGAATGGCCTCGACCAGATCAAGAGTACGCACGGCGATACGCCGGTCGGTCGTTACCCAATACTTTAAGTCTTCCCTGAATTCAGGATGGAATACGGGTAAGCGCTGAACGGTTGCATTTTCACGTTTCGCCATTCAAGCCTACTTTCAATCGCAGTGCCTCCAGGGTATCGGTCGGCGCATTTTCGCCCCTGGCGCGTGCCAAAGCCGCCAGCAGACGCTCCGCGTTGCGAGGTGAACGCAAAAGATGAGCGGTTTCCAGCAAGCTGGTTAATTCGTCAGCCGCGATGAGCGCCACATCGGCCGCGTTGCGGCGATGAATAATGACAACCTCGCGATCACGGCTTACCGCATCGCATAGTGACGCAAACGATGCGCGCGCTTTGGTGTAAGTCGTTTCAAGAGTCATAGTTGATACTCCGTTATATGTACAGAATAATTGTACATATCCATCTGATGGCAAACAAGCAAATCACAGACGTTCCATACCAACCCCGTCAGCCTTTCATGCGTCTGCGTTCGCCGATATTCACCACCGTCGATGCCGGCATGCGGGTGTCGCCGCTGATTCTGGCGGGCCGGTAGCCTTGCACGAAGTACAGCGGCCGGTGTTTGGTTTCGTCATAGGCGCGGCCGAGGTATTCGCCGATGACGCCCAGCGACATGAGCTGCACGCCGCTGAGAAACAGCAGGGTGACCATCAAGGTCGGATAGCCGCGTACCAGATCGCCATAAAGCCAGGTGTTGATGATGATCCAAGCGCCGTAGAAAAAGGCCAGGATGGCCGCCAGCAGGCCCATGTAGCTGGCGATCTTGAGTGGGGCGATGGTGAATGAGGTGATGCCTTCCAGCGCAAAGTTCCACAACTTCCAGTAGTTGAATTTGGTCGTGCCGGCGAAGCGCGCGTCGCGGTGGTAGCTCACGGCTTTTTGCGGAAAGCCGACCCAGGCGAACAGCCCTTTCATGAAGCGATGTTTCTCGCGCAGTTGTCGCAGCGCGGCGACGGCGCGGCGGCTCATGAGGCGGAAATCGCCGGTGTCGGGCGGAATTTCAACCTGGCTGACGAACCGGATGAGCCGGTAGAACAGTGCGGCGGTCAGCTTTTTCAGCCAGGTTTCGCCATCGCGCTCGCTGCGCCGCGCATACACCACGTCGAAGCCGGTCTGCCATTCCTTGACCAGTTGTTCGATCAGTTCGGGCGGGTCTTGCAAGTCGGCATCGATGATCACGACGGCGTCGCCGCGGGCATGGTCGAGCCCGCAGGTCATGGCGATTTCCTTGCCGAAATTTCTGCTGAGCTCAAGACTGGCGACGCGCGGATCGGCGCCGCAAAGTTGCTCGACGATGGCCTGACTGTGGTCACTGCTGCCGTCATTGACGTACAGCACCTCGCCTCGCAGCGGCAGGCGGTCGAGCAGGGCGCTCAGGCGTCGGTGAAACTCGGGCAGGACGGCTTCTTCGTTGAAGACGGGCACGATAATCGACAGGAGTAGCGCTGCGGGTGTGGGATCGTTAGTCATTTTGGGGTTGGTGGGGGTGGTGGGGTTGGTGCGGCTCGCCAAAGGTCCACCAGCGGTTGCCGGCAAAGTTCCAGGCCAGTACCAAGGCCGTGGTGGCGATTTGCGCCGGCCACAGGCCTAGCCCGGTGGCTTGGTAAAGTAGATGAAACACACCGGCGTTCAGCAGCCAGCCAACGCCGGCAATCGCCATAAAGCGCGCGGCGGCGATGCGATGGGCCAGTTCGCTATTGAAGGTGTAGCGATAGTTGAGTAGGTAGTTGAGCAGCGCGCCGACCACCGCGCCGAGGGCGGTGGCCGGGGTTGGCGGCCAGCCGGCATGCACCAGCGCGGCCAGCGTCAGGTAGTGCGCGCCGGTGCCGACCGCGCCGATGATGGCGAAGCTCAGGAACTGGCGATACAGACGGAGCCCGACAGCGGTCGTCCTCGCCCGATCTACAAAATCTATCGGCCTCATTCGCCCATCCCCGGCTTGCGTATCCATACGCCGACCCTGAGATTGTCGGTATTCTGAAATGCCTGCCAGTCAAAGCCGCTGCCGATCTGCTGTTCGATGCTGTTGAAGGCGGTCGGCGAGAGGCCGTTATCCGTGGCCCCCCAGATGACGTAGCGCACATTGTTCTGTTGCAACCAGGCCAGGCTGTCCGGCAGATTGCCGGCGTAAAAGGCGCTGACTTGATCGCCCTTGAGGCGGATGTGACCAGGCGTTCCGCGCCACATCCATTCATGATCGGCCCAGCCGAGCAGCGCCGGTTTGCCAGCGAACAAGGCAAATGCCGAGCTACGGGCATAGGAGCCCCGGTCGTTGCGGTCCAGGACCACGCCCGGTTCGGCAATGGCCAGGTAGTTCAGCAGGTCCTTTTCGGCTGAACCGCCGCTGCTGCCGGGCTGATTTGGCGAGCTAGGAGGGTTGCCGTTGGTTAGCCAGCCGTGGCCGTGGAACTGGCCGACAACGGGTTTTGGCAACCACAGCCAAAGCCTCGCAATATCGATGCTGTAGGTGCCGATCAGCAAGATGACGACAACTGTGCCGCAGCGCGCGAGACGCGAATCGCCGCCGATGTTGAGCGCCCCCAGCGTCAGCAAGGCGCCGGTATGAATCCACGCCCACCATTTCAGCACCGTGTTGAATCGGGTGTATTGGCCGCCATAGATATCATCGACATAGATCATCTCCGACACCAACAGCAAGCCACCCCAGACGAGGATCAGCGTCAGCGCCAGTTTGCGTGTCGCCGTTTGCAACAGACTTAACAGCATCAGACACACCAGTGGCCAATACAGCGCGATGAAGTGGCGCCAGGGCGTGTGTTCGCCGGTAGGTACGAGGTGCATTCCGGGACTCAGCGACTGGGCCGCCAGTTGGGTCAGGGCCGGGTAAATCAGGGCCAAACTGATCAGGCCGGCGGCGATTAGCGTCATCCAGTCGGGCCTCAAGCGCCGCCAGTAGCGCAAGCCCAGCCAGCCTAGCAGCAGCGCCAGTTGGAGCGGAAACACCCAGGTATTGGTCACCAGCGTCAGCGGTACCGTGCCGGCGAATACCGCTTGCGTAAAGCGGTCGGTCGGCCGCTGTTCCAGCACGCCGATGCAGGACAGGGCTATGGTCAGCAGCAGCAAGCCGCCGAGCGGCGGGTGGTAGTCGCCGAGAAACACCAGGTAGCT
>Ga0163144_10028526_pt1 | contig 10762 bp, 8 predicted proteins | sample OliLak19BULKMAT1_FD_123175 | JGI IMG/M metagenome (GOLD analysis project Ga0163144, IMG submission 123175) | Freshwater microbial mat bacterial communities from Lake Vanda, McMurdo Dry Valleys, Antarctica - Oligotrophic Lake LV.19.BULKMAT1 | ecosystem: Environmental > Aquatic > Freshwater > Lake... | reverse complement strand
CGTCGCTGTTCGCGGATGCGGCAGTGCGCGCGCGCGAGGCCGGCTTCGACGGTGTCGAGCTGCACTACGCGCACGCCTACACGATGGCGTCGTTCCTCTCGCGCAACAACGATCGCACGGATGGCTACGGCGGCCCTCGCCGGTGGTTACGGATATTACGCAGGTGCTCGCGCGAGCGGCCCCTGACACCGACCTGACACCGACCTGGCTGACGAACGCGTGACGCGTTCAGTCCGGCCCGAACACCACGATCCGATCGCTCTCGCGATCCTTCAGCCCCAGGCCGAGCCCGAGCCCCACACCGGCCGCGACGACGACCGCGATGCTCGTCCACAGCCACCACGCACGCACGATCGGCTTTCTCGCCTTCGGCGGCGGCACAACATCCGGCTTGCTCGGTGTCACCGCCGCTGTCACCCCGCGCAACGTGCCGTCGTCCGCGATCGTGCCGAGCGCAGCCGCAATCGCAGCCTCGACCGTCGGACGCCGCTGCGCCGCACCCCGCCCCTCACCGACGAGCGCACGTGCGATCGCAGCATCGCCCGCCGCTTCGACGACGATCACCACATCGACATCCCGCGCCGCCGCGGCTTGCACGAGCGCACGACGATGCGCGGGAAGCTGCAGCACCAGCGGCCCCGTGGCGAGCCCACGCGCGAGTCGTGCGACCGCATCACCGCCGGCATCCGCCACGAGCCCGAGCTGCACACGACCGTCGGGCGGCACCACGAACACCTGCGCCGCGCTCTCGTACCCCATCGCGCGCGCATGCACGACGTGCAGTCCCGGTCGCAGATCGATCCTCGCGGTGTGCACCGGTTGACAGTCGACGTGCACGACCGCGTGCGGCGGCTGTACGTCGAGCGTCACCGATACCGGCACGCGCGCGTTGCGAGCGTCCGCCGCTGCGGAGAATTGCGCGGTGACCTCGGGTCCGTAGATCTCGCGCGCAGGCCGACGCTCGGGCGCGAGCGCGAGCGCGAATGCAGTGCGGCGATCGACCTCGTCGGTCTGCTTGGTACCGCGCGCCGCGAGCGAGCGCCGCAGCTCGACCTCCCACAGCGCCTCGCAGCGCGACGGCTGGGCGAGCAACGCCAGGTGCGTCTGCTCGATGCTCGCGAGATTCGTGTCGAGCTCGTCCCACTGTTGCGCGAGCCACTGCTCGCGCGCAGCGACGAGCGCGGCGTCCACGTCGGTCTGCCGGGTGCGCTCGGCCGCGTCGCTGGTGTCGCGCGCCCGATCGAGGTCCGCCACGAACGCAGCGCGATCGGCCTGCACGAAGCGCCCGTCGATCGACGTGGGCAGCTCGGCCGCAACGGCAGGCGCCTCGGCCCACACCAGCACGCGGACCTCGTCACGGGGCCCGGGTGGCGTCCGGCCCCCGATGCTACCTGCGCCACCTACCAGCACCGCAGACAGAGCGCAAAGCGGCACCAAGGCGACGTCGAGGCTACCATGGTGATCGTGAGTGCCGCCAGGCGGCTCGGCCGTTACGAGCTCGGCGAGATCATCGGCACCGGTGGTGCGGCCGAAGTCGTGCGCGCGCGAGTCGTCGGTGCCGGCGAGTTCCGCAAAGACGTCGTGATCAAGCGGCTGCGTCCCGAGCTACGCGACAACCTCGAGGCTCGCGAGGGCTTCGTGCGCGAGGCCATGCTCGCGCAGCGCCTGCATCACGGCAACGTCGTGCAGACGCTCGATCTCGGCGACGACGACGGCATCCCGTACATCGTGCTCGAGCTCGTCGAGGGCTGCACACTGCAGCGCCTCGTCGACGACGTCGCCGCAGGCGGACAGCCGATCCCGCTCGTGGCCGCGCTGCACGTCGTCGAGCAGATCGCGATCGCGCTGCACTACGTGCACGGCGTACGCGACGACGATGGTGCGCCGCTGCAGCTCGTGCACCGCGACGTGAAGCCGGCGAACGTGCTGCTCGGCAAGCACGGGATCGTCAAGCTCTCCGATTTCGGCATCGCGCGTGCGGCCGCGACGGGTACCGACACGCTGCCCGGCTTCATCAAGGGCACTGCGCTGTATCTCGCGCCAGAGCAGGCGGCGGGTCGGCCGATCGATGCCCGCGTCGACGTGTATGCGCTCGGTCTCGTGCTGCGCCGACTGCTCGTCGGTGACGGTGGGCTCGACGACGTCGATCCCGATCTCGCGGCGATCGTGACGGCGGCGACCGAGCCCGCCGTTCGCGATCGCCTCGCGTCGGCGGACGAGATGCTCGCGCAGCTGCAGCGGTACCGCGCGAAGCTCGATGTCCGCGGCGGCGCGAACGAGCTCGCGACGTTGATCGACCGCGCGTGCGGGGCGAAGCCTCCCCGGGTCGTCGCGCTCGATCGTGCGCTCGCGGCCGATCCGCCGCGCACTCGCCAGATCGCGCCGAGCCCCGCGGCGATGGCGGCAGTTCGCAGCGTCGATCGATCGCCGCGACCGTGGCCGTGGATCGCAGGGGCGATCGGGCTCGCCGCGATCGTCGCGATCGCCTGGCCTCGTGGCGAGGCGGTGGATCCATCACCGACCACGATCGCAGACCCGCCGCCGACGACCCCCGAGCCGACCCCGAGCACGCCGCGTGTGCCGGCACCCGAGCTCCCGCAACCCGTGCCGACCCAAGCCGTCGAGGTGCCACCGCCCGACTCGCGCGATCGCGCCGTGAAGCCACGTGCGCGCGGACGCCTGCTCGTCAACGTCGTGCCGTACGCGGAGGTCTCGCTCGACGGCAAGCCGCTCGGCAGGACCCCGATCGACGAGCCCGTGCGCGCGGGCGAGCACACCGTCCTTCTGTACAATCCCGACAGCGGGCTGCGCCGCAGCTTCGACGTCACGATCGAAGCGGATCGCGCCCACAACATCACGCGCTGGTGAAGCTTGGACCACACGATTCAGATCCGCTCCGGCGACGACGTCACGGTGCTGCGCCGTCGACGTCTACGCGTCGAGGTCGTCCGCGGGCCCGACAAGAAGGTACGTGGCGACTTCGACGGTGATCGCGTCGTCATCGGCACGCACGAGGCCTGCGATCTCGTGCTCACCGATCCGACCGTGTCGCGTCATCACGTCGAGATCGTGCTCGTTGCGCAGGGCTACCGCATCCGCGACCTCGACTCGAGCAACGGCACGCTGATGGACGGTGTTCGCGTGCTCGACGTGATCGTCGAGGGCGGCGCGACGCTGCGCATCGGCGAGACGTCGATCAAGACCACGCCGCTCGGCGACACCGTCGACATCGCGCTGTCCCCCGCGACGCGCATGGGTCCGCTGCTCGGGCGCAGCGCGAAGATGCGGCGGGTGTTCGCGATCGTCGGCAAGGTCGCGCCGACCGACACCACCGTGCTGCTGACCGGCGAGTCGGGCACCGGCAAAGAGGTGACCGCGCGGGCGATCCACGAGCACAGCAAGCGCGCGTCGGGGCCGTTCGTCGTCGTCGACTGCGCCGCGCTGCCGCCGACGCTGATCGAGAGCGAGCTGTACGGGCACGAGCGCGGTGCGTTCACCGGTGCCGATCGGGCGAGGGTCGGTGCGTTCGAGTCGGCGTCCGGCGGCACGCTGTTCCTCGACGAGCTCGGCGAGCTGCCGCTCGATCTGCAGACGCGATTGCTCGGCGTCATCGAGCGCCGACAGGTCCAGCCGCTCGGCAGCAGCCGCGTGCGCCCGATCGACGTGCGCCTCGTTGCGGCGACCAATCGCGACCTGCGACGCGAGGTCAACCGCGGCACCTTCCGCGCCGATCTGTACTTTCGCATCGCCGTGGTGACCCTCGAGCTGCCGCCGCTGCGCGATCGGCCCGAGGACATCCAGGTGTACGTCGAGTCGTTCCTCGCCGAGATGGCGTCGATCGGGTCGCCGCTCTCGATCGACGCGCACACGATGGCCGAGCTCGCGGCACGGCAGTGGCCGGGCAACGTCCGCGAGCTCCGCAACGCGCTCGAGCGTGCGGCGGCAATGGGCGAGGTCGAGCCCGACGACGACGACGCGCGGGTCCAGGATCCGAGCGAGCCCGAGCCGGCGCCCGAGCCCCAGCGGGTCGATCCGGCGGTGCCGTTCAAGACCGCGAAGGGGCTGCTCATCGATCGCTTCGAGCGCGCCTATGTCGAAGCGTTGATGCAGCGCCACGGCGGCAACATCACGCAGGCCGCACGCGCCGCCGAGATCGATCGCGTCTACCTGCTGCGCCTGCTCGACAAGTTCGAGCTGCGCACGACCAAGCGAAGCTGAGCATCACTCGATCGGCGAGCGCGAGCGATTACAAGCATTGCGCCAGCAACCCGGTGCAGCGATCCCGGCGCTTCGAACGCCTACGCTGTGCCGTGCCTGCGCTCGTTGCCCGAGACGCGGGCGTTTCGCGAAGTCGACGAGGTCGACGAGGTCGCAGCTTGTCGGGAATTCCCGTACGCTGCGCACCATCTTCATGTCGATCGCACTCATTCTTCGCAACGCTAGTCGGTGGTCGTGGGCCCTCGCAGTGCTCGCTGTCGCGTGCAAGTCGGAGACGTCGCCGGCGGCAGAGACTGCAGGCACGTCGGCGGACGACGACGACCCCTCCGCGGACGACGACGACGATCCGACGGTCGCCGACAGCGGTGACGCGACGAGTGATCCGAGTGACCCGAGTGACCCCAGCGATCCGAGCAACCCGAGCGATCCGAGCAACCCGAGCAGCAACGGCAGCGTCGACGACGACGGTGGCGACGGTGAGGATCCCGATCCACCGGTGGCGAACGAGCCGAACCTGCCGAGCATCACGGGCACGTGCCCCGACTTCTTCCAGACGCTCGACTTCCAGCTCACGCACGATCTGACGTTCGCGCCCGATACCCTCACGCCGCGCGTCGTCCGACTGTTCATGGACGAGTCCGTCGTCGACCAGGACGGGCCCATCGTCTTTTACTGGCACGGCACGGGTGGCAACCCGAACGAGGCGATCCAGGGCCTCGGTCAGGACGGAATCGCGGCGATCCGTGCCGCGGGTGGCATCGTCGTCGCGCCGTTCGCCGACGAAGCGTCGGGCATGTTTCCGTGGACGCCGGTCGGCGGCAACATCGATCACGACAACCTGCTCGCGGACGAGATCATCGCGTGCGCGGTGGATCAGGTCGGCATCGATCCGCATCGCATCCACAGCGTCGGATTCTCGGCCGGTGGGATCCACACCGTGACGATGAGCGTCCGCCGTGCGGCGTACCTCGCGAGTGTCGTCTCGTACTCCGGCGGCGAATTCGGGCCGACGCTCGCGCCGGACACCGATCCCGACAACCTGTTCGCCGCGATGAGCGTGCACGGTGGTCCAGACGACGTGTACGAGGGCGTGGTGTCGTTCCAAGAGCCGAGCGAGCACTACGCCGACCTGTTGCAGATGAGCGGCCGCTTCGCGCTGTTGTGCGATCACGGTCAGGGCCACTCGGTGCCCGTGAGCATCCAGGCTTCGGTCGTGCAGTTCTTCGCCGACCACCCGTGGGGCACCACGCCGTCGCCGTACCTCGGCGGCCTGCCGAGCGCGTTCCCCGACGGCTTCTGCGTGATCCCGTGACGCGCGCTCGTACGACGGAAGACTGCGCCATGAACTACGTTCGCATCTCGAAGATCTGCCTGCTGCTCGCACTGCCCGCGTGCAAGTCCACCGAAGCCGCGACGTCGGGTACCGACGCGACCGAGACGACCGACGACACACCGACGTCCGACGATCCGTCCGACGACGACGACGACGACGACAGCCCGAACACCAACGACGACAACGACGACGACGACAGCCCGAGCACCGACGACGACACCGACACCGACCCCTCGGACAGCGACGACGACGACAGCGCCGACGCGACCGGCGGCTCGAGTGACTGGCCCGCGCCGGACCCGGCCCAGGACGTCTCGGTCGTCGCGTTCGACGGCGAGCACATGTACTGGACCTCCGACGCCGACAGCCATCGCGAAGCGGACATCGAGGTCGAGTTCCCCGGGGCCGGCGACGGCTACTCCGCGACCATCCTCGAGCTCGGCGTGCGCTGCCCCGATGGCGGCTGCGACTACTGGGATCGCTACGGATCGATCGCCATCGTGCAGAACCCCGGCAGCGACGACCAGCGCATCGTCGAGATCGCCCGCTTCGTCACGCCGTATCGCGTCGAAGGTGCGTGGTCGATCGACGTCTCGCACCTGCGCCCGCTGCTCACCGGTACGCTCACGCTGCGGCTCACCGTCGACACGTGGGTCGGCCCCGGCAGCGAACCAGACTTCGATCAGGGCGCCGGCTGGCTCGTCGACGCGCGCTTCGACATGACCGGCGGCGTCGCGTCACCTCGCCCGGTCGCCGTGATTCCGATCTACACGCGACGCTCGTACGTCGTCGGCGATCCCGAGCAGCCGGTGATCGATGCTGTGCCCGCCGTCGAGGTCGACGTGCCCGCGGGCATCGATTCGGCGAGCCTCGTGTCGCTCATCACCGGTCACGGCCAGGGCAACGCGGAAAACTGCGCCGAGTTCTGCCAGGACAACCACGGCTACTTGCTCGGTGGTCAGACCGCGATCATGGAAACCATCTGGCGCACCGACTGCGACAACAATCCGATCGCCGATCAGATCGGCAATTGGAGTCAGAGCCGCGCGGGCTGGTGTCCCGGCGCTGACGTGCTGCCGTGGAGCGCGGACATCACCGACGCGGCGACGCCCGGCGAGCGCATGTCGATCGAGTACGCGGTGTCGCCCTACGAGAACACGTGCCGCCCCGGCGCCGCCGAGTGCGTCGGCTGTTCACTGTTCACGTCGTGCGAGTTCGACGGCAGCAATCACACCGAGCCGCACGTGCGCATGTCGACCGTGCTCGTCGGCTGGGTCGATTAGTCGACCAGGAGCGAAGCGATGGAACGGGGGAGTCTCGGCGACGGCTTTGCCGGCGCGGAGACGGCAAGCGGGCCGCTTCCCCCGAAGGACTAGAGCCCGATCGGGCAGCTCACGCCGGTGCCACCGATGCCGCAGTAACCGCCCGGGTTCTTCCCGAGGTACTGCTGGTGGTAGGCCTCCGCGTAGTAGAACGTCGGCGCCATCGCGATCTCGGTCGTGATCTCGCCGTGGCCGGCTTCGCGGAGCCGCACCGCGTACGCATCGCGTGATGCGATCGCGGCAGCGTGCTGCGCATCGCCGTAGCAGTAGATCGCGGAGCGATACTGCGTGCCCGTGTCGTTGCCCTGGCGCATGCCCTGCGTCGGATCGTGGTTCTCCCAGAACACCTTGAGCAACCTCGCGTAGTCGACCTTTTGCGGATCGAACACGACGCGCACGATCTCGTCGTGCCCCGTGCCGCCGGAGCAGACCTCTTTGTAGGTCGGGTTCGGCGTGACGCCGCCCGCGTAGCCGACCATCGTGCTCACGACACCAGGCGTGTCCCAGAACTTGCGCTCGGCACCCCAGAAGCAACCCATGCCGAACATCGCGAGCGCATGGCTCGGATCGAACGGCTCGACGATCGACGCACCGTTGATGAAGTGGATCGGCTCGACTTCGATCTTCGTCGTGCGACCCGGCAGAGCCTCGGCGGCCGTGGGGATGCGGAGCTTGTTCATCACGGCCACCTTCGCGCAAAACCCCTGGCGCCGCTGCCGGACGCGAACACTGTGGGCTCGCCGACCTTCTCGGCATGCCTGGGTTCGTCCATCGCAGTCGTCGGCAGCCGTCTCGCGGCATAGGCGCAGATCGTCGGATCACGCCCAGCTCGGCGTGCATGCGGCTCTGCGGACGATCTTCGAGAAATCGTGCGCGCCGCGAGGCTGCCCGCCGCGTCTTGGTCTGCGGGTCGGGCACGTGGGACGTTGGATCATCGGGCATGAGGGAGGCGTTCGCGCGCAAGTCGGGGGACTTGTGCGCGGGCGTCGTCATCCTCGACAAGGGCTGGGGGGAACGATGCGGAACAACGCAGGCTACCTGTTGGCGGCAATGATGCTCGCGGGCTGCGACGAGGCGCAGCCGCGTGGCATGGGCAGCATGGACGACGACGGCGCGACAATGGATCCGCCGGCGATGACGACCGACGACGTCGACGAGCCGTCCGATGACGACGACGGTGACGACGACGGTGACGAGCCGGGGTCTCCCGCCGAGCCGACGCCGCTGGACACCGAAGAGGTTCGCTTCTACCTGACGCGCATCGCTCCGCATCTGGTCGCGCGCTCGCTCGACTACGACGAGAACCAGCTCATCGACATGGTCGGTGAAGACGCACTCTTGCCGATCCTCGACGGCTGGACCGCCGAGCCCGGCTTCGGCGAGGCCGTGCGCTTCATGGTGTCCGACATGCTCGCTGCGAGCGGACAAAAGGACGGCATCGACTTCGATCTGCCTGGCAACCTCGCCGCCGAGGTCGCGAACGAAGATCTGCCGTGGTCGACGCTGCTCACTGCCGACTACTGCGTCGACGCGGGCGGCAACCACACCGCGTGCGACACCGGTGCGCCGTACGAGTCGGGCGTGCTCGCGACGCGGGCGTACCTGATGTCGAACAAGGGCCGCTTCAACCTCGGTCGCGCGAAGCGGATGCTCGAGACGTTCGCGTGCCGCATCTATCCGATGGAGCAGGAGATCCAGATCCCGCTCGAGAAGCCGGTGCTCATCCCGATGTTCCGCGCGGAGACGCCGGAGGAGCAGACGGTCGAGGAGGCGGCCGGTGGCTTCGGCAACGGCGCGGCGTGCTACGGCTGCCACTCGCAGTTCGGCGCGCACGCGCAGCTGTTCGTGCGCTTCGACGAGAACGGCCTGTGGCAGGCGACGGCGAACGGCCTGCAGGATCCGGCGGGCGAGCTCGGTCGATCGACCAACGGCCTGTACACCTCGCACATGCACGACCCCGTCGCTGCGATGTCCGAGGCGTCGCAGATGTTCGGCGAGCCGGTCGCGAACCTGCGCGAAGCGGCCGAGGTCATGTCCGAGAGTCCGCTGTTCCACGGCTGCACGGTCAAGAATCTCGTCGCCCGCGTCTTCGACCTGCCGTCGGGCGTGTCGCCGGCAATCGAGTTCGACCTCGTCGCCGAGCTCGCGATGCGAGCGACCGCGGATCGAGCCGACCCCCCGATCCGTCACTACGTGATGGAGGTCTTCACCGATCGCCGCATCATCGATGCGGTGCTCGAGAACATGGAAGGTGCGTGATGGGCAAGCCACGAATCGAGAGCATCAATCCGAGCCGCCGCCGCGCGTTCATGCAGATGTGCGCGGCCGTGCTCGCCGCGCCGGCCGTGCCGGCTGCGTTCCGCTTCGCCACGAACTCCGAGCTGTTCGGCGAGGCCCACGCGTTCGGCGTCGAGGCGACGCTGCCGACGTACTTCATCGAGATGAACCTGCGCGACCAGTGGGACTTCGGCCACGTGTTCGTGCCGCCCGGCATCGCGCAGAGCGCCGCGAGCCTGACGCGCGGACCCGGAGGCGACGCCCTGAGCCTGTTCTTCACTGCGGATCAGATCACGAGCCACGCGACGACGCACGGCACGAATTTCTATCTGACGCCGGACTCGCAGGTGCTCATCCCCCACCTCGACAACATCGCGGTCGTCGAGACCAACCAGCTCTGCGAGGGTGTGATCCACGGCCACGAGTCGTGCAACCCGATGCGCTCGCCGGGGCGCAGCCGCAATCAAGGTGCAGGCCAGCAGCCGACGTGGCTCGGCGAGCCCGGCTACTCCGAGCAAGGCAACGACTTCTGGTACTCGTCGACGCCGACGCCGGCGACGATTCACAACTACTACCAGAAGCAGATGAGCCCCGATCTCGCCAACGGCGTGACGATGAAGTTCATCAGCCGCTTCCATACGATCTCGCACTTCGCGGGCGATCTGCTCAACGCCGAGCTGCAGCGGATCCAGAGCGTGCAGGGGTTGTTCGATGCGTTCCCGACGACGATCGAGGACCTCGCGATCCCGACGCCCGAAGAATCGGCAGTGTTCGCTGCGGCGCTGAAGAAGGCCGACGCCGGGTTCTTCGCGCGGCGCGGCTACAACCAGGACGCGCGCAACAAGCACGAGGCGCACCTCGCTGCGGCGCAGGGCAAGTGGTACCACGAGCCGAAGATCGTCAACCTGCCGTTCGACGAGCCGGAGACCGCGTACTGGCAGACCGGCGTGCCGGATCAGGTCGGCGACAACAAGAAGGCGAACATCTGGGAGCAGGCCGGCTGGGCCTACAAGCTGCTGTCGAACGAGGTCACGCGCACGGTGTCGATGGAGTTCGACTACCTCGACGTGCACGACACCCGCGACGAGTCGGTGATGAAGACGATGGCGGCGCAGTCGGCGATTCCGCTCGCGCGTCTCATCGAGAGCATCAAGGCGATCCCCGGCATGTGGGAGCGCACCGTGATCGCGATCTACTCCGCAGATGGTGGTCGCTCGCCGTCGGCGAACTCGTACGGCAACGGCGGCAAGAGCTCGTTCGTGCTGTGCGGCGGCATGGTCCGCGGCGGCTACTTCGGCGACGTGCGTCCGTCCGGCAACACCGGCAGCGGCCACACGTGGGAGTACCTGTCGCCGGACGCGAGCGGGGCACCGGTCGTGCCGGCGGGCGGGGGTGACAACAGCGGTCGACTCAACGGCGCACAGACGTGGCGCACGGTGATGCGTGCGCTGCAGATCCCCGACGAAGCGCTCGCGGCGTATCCCGACGTCGTCGGCCACCAACCTCTGGACTTCATGCTCGCTTGAGGAGAAACGCCGATGACGAACTGCGCGCGACTCTTCACGCTCATCACCGCCGCGACGCTCGGCGGTTGCTATTCAGGTGTTACCGG
>Ga0163144_10028524_pt1 | contig 10763 bp, 9 predicted proteins | sample OliLak19BULKMAT1_FD_123175 | JGI IMG/M metagenome (GOLD analysis project Ga0163144, IMG submission 123175) | Freshwater microbial mat bacterial communities from Lake Vanda, McMurdo Dry Valleys, Antarctica - Oligotrophic Lake LV.19.BULKMAT1 | ecosystem: Environmental > Aquatic > Freshwater > Lake... | reverse complement strand
TGACCGTATTATCTATGTGCAATTTGCTAAAGAACAAACCACCAGACTTTTAATGATTCCTACTTACAACAGCGGCACAAAATCTTTTTATGTTGGCTCGCCAGTTTATAATATCAACGAATCGACTCTCACTGCCTATAAAATTTATAAATATGAATTGCAAAAAAATCGCAAAGGTTTTGAAAGTTATCCTATCACTAGTGTTATGCTGATGAAGGATCAATCAAATTTTTATCCGTACCCTTACAATAGCTACAAATATAATTCTGATGCCTACTTAGTTTGTAATAACTGGTTGTATCAAACAAAAGACCCAGTTTATTGCAACGCTTTTAAGTCAGTCGGACAATACGTCTACAAAGTTTTTTAGAGTTTAGGTTTATAGCCCTTAGGTCTTCTCATGCCACCATCGCGTGGGCCATCGTCACGTTTTTTTTCGCCTTCGCGATCAGAAGGTTTAATTTCATCCTTAGGACGCACCTTAACGGTTTTTTTTAAGAAGTTAGTAGTTTTTGAATTGCGTTTATTTTGATCTTTGGCCAGATCATGCATCGAAATATCTAGTGTCACTGGTCCACTGATTTTGGTTTGACATGAAAGACGCTCTTTAGTGATATGAAACACATTGCCTAAAAGTTTTAATTCAGGAAAAGGCGATGGCGATAAATTATCTACACCTGCTGTCACTTTTACTACGCAGTCACCGCAACTGGCACAACCGCCGCAACTTGATTTAATATAAACTTGATGCGCTTTTAAACCTTCAAGTAGTGTTTGCTCACTATCAATTTCGACAACCTTACCTTCTGGCCATAATGTTACTTTATGTTTCATACGTGTTTCTTTATTTCTCGCTCAAGTGTCTCTAATACTTTGCCTTTAATAGGTCTTAGAATTAACGACAATTTTAAATTTAATGCCACTTCTTTGTCGCTAAAATTTATATCTAAATTAAATCCCATGCCTGAAGCTGTGATAAGTTTTTTCTTCTCATCATAATTAATCTTGGCCTTGACTTTAAATTTTTCAATATACTCTGGAGTTATCGCCGCTTTGACACTGGCAAAGGCCTCCTGTGAGCTCTTAACTTTTTTATAACCAATCTTTGCATCCATTACTTCATCCCGGTTGAACCAAAGCCTCCAGCGCCTCTTGCCGTCTCTGATAATTCTGGATCATCAGTAAACACTGCTTGAGTCACGGGACATAAAACTAACTGGGCAATACGATCACCATGCGTGATGATCTCATCTTTTTTTCCCAAGTTGCCCATAATAACTTTAACTTCGCCGCGGTAATCACTATCTATCGTTCCCGGGCTATTTAAAATGAGTAAACCTGTTTTAAAAGATAATCCCGAGCGAGGTCTTACTTGAACTTCGAACCCATGAGGAATTTCCATGGAAAGTCCCGTCGGAATAAGTAATCTCTCGCCTGGTTTGATCACCATTTTTTCACCATGGCCAAGCGCCGCTTTTACATCAGCGCCGGCCGCTCCAGTACTTTCGTACTGAGGTAAACTCCAAGTAACATCGTAGTGAGGCAGTTTTTTTAATTTCACAAACACTCTGGTGTCTTTGATTTCTTTTACTTCCTTCACTGTCTCTGTTTCTAACGTGGCCGAAACTAAATCCATAAAGTTTCCTTATAAAAATTATTTAACTTTTTTCTCAATCGGTTTAACCGCTCTTGCTGAAAACTTCACGCGGCCCATTTTATCAATTTCCATCACTTTAACTTGTATCTTATCGCCTTCTGATAAGTATTCATTCACATCATTCACGCGATCATTTGAAACTTCAGAAATATGTAATAATCCTGAAACTCCTGGAGCGATATCCACAAACGCGCCATATTCTTTTGTGCTCACAACCACAGCATCAAAAACTTCACCTAATTGCGGGCCATTTAATTGTAATTTAATAAGGGCACAGCACTCTAAAAGTTTATCAGTGTCTGTTCCGGCAACGCGAACTGTTCCATCTTCCGCGATTTCAATCGTAACAGTGTATCTTTCTTGAAGTGCTTTAATATTTTTTCCACCAGGTCCAATCAGCATGCCGATTTTATCCACTTCAATTTTAAGCGTTTCCATTTTAGGAATTCCCGCTTTGTATTCAGAGCGACCTTCTTTAATCGTTTTGCCCATTTCACCTAAAATATGCAGACGACCAACACGCGCTTGTTCAAAAGCATCCTTAATAATTTCTTTAGTCAGTCCAGAGATTTTGATATCCATTTGAATGGCAGTAATCCCTTTATCACTTCCCGCTACTTTAAAATCCATATCACCTAAATGATCTTCATCACCTAAAATATCAGATAAAATTTTATAACGTTTACCATCGCTGATTAATCCCATGGCGATACCGGCAATTGGTGTCTTCATTGGCACACCAGCGTCCATCAGTGCCATGGAGCCAGAACAAACTGAACCCATTGAACTAGAACCATTTGATTCTAAAACTTCACACACCATACGAATGGTATAAGGAAAATCGCCGCCTGGTAGCGCCACTTTTAAAGCGCGCTCAGCTAAATTTCCATGACCTAATTCACGGCGTCCTGTGCCTCTTACACCTTTTGCTTCACCCACTGAAAATGGCGGGAAGTTATAGTGCAGATAAAATTTATTAACAAATGATCCAGAAATACGATCACCTTTTTGGTCCCCGACAGAACTACCGACAGTCGCTGTCGATAAAACTTGCGTTTCACCGCGAGTAAATAATCCTGATCCATGTGGGATACCTAGCACACTAATTTCTGTTTCGATTTGGCGCACTTCATTTAATTTACGGCCACCAATTCTTTTTTCTTCATCTAAGATATCAGCGCGCATCATATTATAAAGCAGATTTTCTACTGCTGCGCGAGCTTCTTTGGAGCTTGAAGCTGTTTCTGTTAAACCAAAGTTTGTAGGAGCTGCTTTCATCGCTTCAGCAATTTTTTTAGTCAGACCTGCTGTGGCACGAGTGCGATCACCTTTTACTTTTACACTTAGTGCAGCACGAGCATCACTAGAAAAAAGTTCTGCTACTTTTTTATTTAACACTTGGTTAGCTGGTACTGGAGTAAATACTCTTTTAGTTTTACCGCAGGCCTTAACCATCTCAGTGACTGTTTTACAAAATTCTTGAATATGTTTATGAGCAAATAAAATCGCCTCTAACATTTCTGCTTCGGGAACAAATTTCGCTTCGCCTTCCACCATTAAAATGGCATCAGGACTTCCTGCTACCACCATTTCGATATCAGATGTGGGCCATTCTTCGTGCGTAGGATTTAATTTTAGAGCGCCAGCAATTCTGCCCACTTTACAAAAACCCATTGGGCCGGAAAAAGGAATGTCAGAGACTGCTAGAGCAGCTGAAGCGCCCAGTCCTGCTAATACTTCTGGGTCAGCAGAGGGATGGTATGATAAAACTGTCGCTTGCACGAAAGTGTCATTTAAATAACCTTCTGGAAATAACGGGCGAAGTGGACGATCAATTAATCTGGAAGTTAAAACTTCACCAGTGGTTGGACGCGCTTCTCTTTTAATAAATCCGCCTAAAAATTTTCCCGCCGAATAAAATTTTTCTGTGTAATCAACTGTTAGGGGGAAAAAATCTTGGCCATCTTTCATTTCTAGTGCGCTACATACAGTGACTAAAACTTGCGTGCCACCAGCACTAACTAAAACTGCGCCATCAGCTTGTTTTGCTAAGCGGCCTGTTTCTAGCGTCACTTCTAATCCACCAAAGTTGATTTTGAATTCTTTTTTGTTGTTAATATTCGACATAGTTTCTCCTAAATAAATGCTCGCAAAAAATCAGTCGTGATTTTTTCTTTGTGAGCGGTGTTGTTTAGGGAAGTCCAGGGAGTCTTTGAAAAGATATTAAAAAAACTAATTTGATGATTAATCTTTTAAATATCTCTCAAAACCAATCTGGTCTTCCCGCGTTTATATTATCCTAAAAAAAAAGGGCCTTGTGAGGCCCTTTTTTTATTATTTTCTTAATCCTAGTTCTTTTAGTACAGTTGCATAACGAGCTTCCTGCGTTCTTGCTAAATACTTAAGTAAACTCTTTCTTTGACCAATCATTTTTAAAAGACCGCGATTTCCGCTGTGATCTTTTTTATTTTTAGCAAAGTGTGGTGCTAAAGTATTAATTCTCTCTGTTAAAAGTGCAATTTGCACTTCACTTCTTCCAGTGTCTTTGGCATTTTTGCCAAATTTTTTCACAAGTTCTGATCGCTTTTCTACTGTTACCGCCATAAATTCTCCTTGCTATGCCGCCGAACCGAGTGCTGATGATATGGCAATCATACAGACCAAGTTTGGGGTCGTTTTAATTTAAATAAGTATTTAGCGAAAATACTCGGACATGTAAACCTTTAAGTTATTGAGAAGTCGCTCTTCTACTTGGCGAATACGCTCGCGGCTCACACCATATTCATCAGCAATGACCTGCAGAGACGACGGTGCCTCAGAGAGCAATCTTTTCTCAAAAATTTCGCGATCTCGCGGCTTTAGGGACTGCAGGAACTCATCCAGGTGATCTTTTAAAATCTGCACGCTTTCGCGCTGCGCAATGTCACTATCAATGGCCTCTGCATCATCACTTAATAAGTCAGCAAAAGTAGCATGGGAGTCATCCGATAACGGTGCATCGATACTAAATTCTCCGCCAGTCGGGGATAAGCGCATATCCATTGACTCCACTGCTTTTTCCGAAACACCTAAATTCTCCGACAGTAATTTTATATCTGGGCCTATGCCTAAACTTGCCAGGCGATCTTTTTCTTTTAATAAATTATAAAATAATTTTTTTTGATCGTTGGAGCTACCCATTTTTACTAGACGAAAATTATCTAAAATAAATTTTAAAATATAAGAGCGAATCCACCAACTGGCGTAATAAGAGAGTTTGGCGCCTTTATCCGGATCAAATTTAGAAACGGCCTTCATTAAACCAATATTCCCCTCTTGAATCAGGTCCATAATATTGCGGTAATTTGAACGATATTCCATGGCAATTTTTACCACTAAGCGCAAATTCGCCAGCACTAAACGTTTAGCAATTTCTAAATCCCCTGTGCCCCGAAGCACGGCGACCAGAGCTTTTTCTTGATCGGGTGAGAGTAATTCGTGACGATTAATTTCACGAATATAAAGCGAGAGAATATCACTTTTTGTGCCTTTGCCTTCTTTGGTAACAGCAAAATCTTTATCCGTGATGGTGGGCAGACGAACATTTTCGACCCGCGCGATTTCTTGACTAGCAAGCTGCTCGACATCAAAGCTTTCAATGTCATCGACAACTTCAGAAGATTTTTTGGCAATAGAATCTTTAGGCAGAACTTCAGGCGTGATGACTTTCTTTTTCATACGGCGAGCAATCTACCACAGAAGGTGGGCAGAGTCATTCATCTTTAAAAAGCGCAGAGTTTTTTTCAATCAAATAAGTTTGATGAAAATAGCGCAGAGCAAAGGGCGAATAATAAAGATTTACAGTAAGCGGTATCTCAGAGTTTTTATCTTCTAGAAAAAAGTTCCCTTCGTATGTGCCAATTTGCTCTAAAAGTTCCTGGGCAATCAATTTAGTTAGATCTCCGCGCCATGGAGGAAGCCTAAATTTTTGCTGCAACTCTTCCACCTGAGAAACTAAACTTAAACGCATTTTATCGTTCAATTCTTTCATGGTATCATTGGAAGTGGCACGCGATGATCGCCACTCACCTCTAAGCCACCGCGCCAATTTAGCATTGATATAAAGCGTGTAAGATAATTTAATTTTCCCTTTAACCTCGGTGCTGCGATCAAACTCACCTTGATTAATATCTATGCCGGCCTGAAAAAGCGCTGCATATTTATTAAATAACAAGTGGCGAGACACCAATTCTAGCGTCAGCGGCTCTTCATAAAGAATGGTTTTATCTAATTTTTTAAATTGTGCCATCGCCCAATTATTCCAGTAATCATCGATGGAGCTACGAGTGAGATTTTTCACCACACTGTAATTTGCAGATCTCACCCACAAATCAGGAATGTTAGTAATCAGCGCTTGCATCTGTGAAATCTCTAAGTGCTGCTGATCCAAAGTATAAGCACTTAACATTTTTTTTAAAGTCGGCGACTCTTCAACCGTTTGTACATCGTAATTTCTAAAACTGTGGCAATAAAGTCGCCCTAAATCCGATCTTACTCCCGAGCTTCCCACCGAATGAGGAAAGAGCCGATTAAAATCATTAAGCACCACTCTGCGGCAAATCAAATCGCGGCACACTACTTGAGTGGTGTTTTTATCCGGCGTTAAATAAACCAACTCATCCGCACCATTCCACTCTGGCCGCTCGCCGCTTAAGTGATTCATTAAATAAGCGTAGAGAATCGGATCGCGCATGAAGCTGCCTAAAAAACGTAATTTTTTATTTTCATTGCCCCAACTACAAAATGATTTAAAAATTTGGGTGGTGAAATAAAATTCTTGCTCTAAAGATTTTTCTGGAGAGTTGATTTGTTCCAGAGAGCTAGAAAAATAAGGATCACTCCCAAAATCTGGTAGTTTAAAATTATTGTCGCGAATAAATTTATTGAAAAAATATTTTTTTAATTGAGTGCGACTAATCAGTGTCATATTAGCAGAACAACTTTCATTTACTAAGCGCTCCGAAAATTTTTTAAATTGATCTTCCGTGTATTCAAAATGCTGAGCGTATTTGGCCAGTGCCCGCACCGTTAAATCGAGTCCTAAAAATTGCATCGAGGCGATGGTGCTGCGCTTGGCCTGTTCAAAATCCCAATCTTTGGCGTAATATAATTTTTGTGTGTGTTTTTGACAGGATAGCTCTAAATTTTTACCTTGATTAATTAAAGCACGAGTTAAATTGAGACGTCGACGATGTCCCACTGCTCGTCTTCTACTGTCTAAATCATTCTCGTTAATTGCAAATAAAAATGACATGGGGTCAGTCTGCTCTTCTTTGTAATACGACGACAAATCGCCCAAGATAATCGATTCCAGCGGCGTCAAAGCATCAGCTCTTGGCACCTGCAGTATAATAAAAAGAATTAACAGAGCATTTCTATACACTAAATCACCCTCAAATTTACTAACCATGACAATACTTAACTCTTCGTCAGATTTTACCGAAACGTTAATACATGAAGATACTCTATCGTCTTACTTTGTTATTTCTCATAACTCCTGTTTTTTTACTACAGGCAGAAGAAGCATTATTTAATTCTGCACAAGCAGAAAAAATCGATCAATTAATTACCAAGTATGAAAGCAATGATATTGATTGGTCGAGCGTTAAGAGCAGTGAATTGGCAGAGTTAATGCAGTATAAAGAACTTAAAAATAAAAGTGTCGATTTAATTAATCTATCTTTAGCAAAATACTATTTAACCAATGGCGATGTCACTCGCGCTAAATTATTCCTAGGCCGAATTCGCGATCGCAAAGGCCTGCAAAGAATTAAGGCCAGATACTTGGCGCTGATTGCTTTTATTGAAAATAATCATCAACAGTCGCTCAAATATCTAAGCGATGATTCATTCTACCAAGATCCTTTTTTTGGTGAAATCTGTATGCTGAAATTTTTAGATGAACTAGTGTTAAAAAAGCGCGAAGAATTTACTAAAGACTTTGCCATTTGTGAGCGAAAGTTGCAGTCTTTTTCACGCCAAGGTTTAAGTTGGAACAGCAACATGTTTCATTTGGGAAAACAACAGCTGGCCCCGGTGCTACTAAATAATCGAAAAAACTTTAAGGAAATTAATAGCGACGCCGAAAGCTTAAGGCAGTGGATCAAAACTGAACTCTACTTAAATAAAGAAATTGTTAATCTGGGTGTGTTTCAAGATATTCCCTATGAAGTTTACCAATCTCCTCGCACTAGGGAATTAATGGCGCTGTATTTTTATCGCGCCGGAAAAAATGACATGGCCTTTCGTTTTTTAGAAGATTTAACTACGGTTAATGCGGAAAATATAAAAGGAAATATTTTATTACAAAAAAAAGAATACGAACTTGCTATGGGACATTTTAAACTGGCGCTAAAAGACAAAAAAAATTCTCCCAATGCGCTGGATCGGGCCATTCCCTTGAGTTATGTGGTGGGACTGTGGGATGATGGATTAACTCTGCTCAAACGTCACCTGCAATCTAAGGCGACAGAAAAAGATTTTCTAAGTTTAAAGACCGCTTTTTTACTAAGACAAGATTTACCAGAAACAAAAAAGGCGGCGGTAAAAAACTTAAAAGTTTTAAAATATATTTACAAAGATGCAATGCCAAATATTTTAAATAGCATGAGCGGTTATGCTGGTCTTGTGGCCAGCGACGATGAAATGGCAAAGTATTATATAGAACAGGCCTGTGCCGAAGAAGATGGTATTTTTTGTTGGCTTGATGCTCAAGGCATGCGTTTATCTCAATTAGGAAAAACTCTCGAGCGCACCGATGAAGTGGTGACTGAGGATCAATTAGTGGCCTTTAGAAATCTCAAAGAATTTGATAGTCAAGAAACTCATCTAGAAGAAAATGTTTTTATTGATCAACAAGATATTGAAGAACTAGATAGCAGTGAAGCGCAACTTTTTCCAGAAATTCTCACCCGATAATTAGAAATGATATAAAAGAGCGATATTCAAACCACTCTGTGATCTATCACTATTTCCGCTAAATCCAGTGGTATTAGTTGATTGATTGCTTTGTGAAATCATCCACAGGCCAAAGCTGCTGCGCCAATGACTGCCCCACCAATATTTTATATTAAAATTTAAATCAGTGCCAACACCTGAAGCAACCGTCAGAGTTCCCGTTTCTTTTGCGGGATTTAAAAGCACACCAAATCCAATATTAGAAGTCCATCTTTTGCGTTCATAAATTTTCCACTCAAGTCCCAAGAGTAATTTAGTCATGGCAACTTTTACCATTTGGGTTTCACCGCCAGTATAATTTAAAAAGAAGTTTTGATCGATGCTTAAATCTGTTTTAAAAGTCCACGATGGAGATAAAAGAAATTGCACTCCGGCGCCAATGCGAATCAAAGAGCGACTTCCTTGCAAACCAACCTCGCCATTAGTTTCAGTTAAGTTAATTTCTTTTTCCGCTCCAAATAAATGAGTTTTCCACTTCGAAGTGCTGGCCTGTTCCCAGTCTAATTTTAAATCTCTAGCGCTGCTGGTTTTAAAAGTGCGAGGACCGCGAACTGAATCTTGACTGTACTTTAATTCTTCTGAATATTTTCGGTACTCAAAAATAATATCGTGACCTAATAAAAGCTCTGAGCTCTCATAGCCGGTAAAACTCTCTGCCGGCTTCACTAATACGATATCACTTTTTAGATCTTTATTTAAGGCCTCGGTTTGCGCTAAAAGCGTAGCGTTTTCTTCTTCTCCGTAAATAATAAAACCTTTTTCCGCATCAAGTTTTATTCCTTTGGGTGCAATATATTGTCCGCTGTCGCCATCGATATGGCCTGTGCCTTGGGCGATAAAAACGCCGCTTTTTTCATCCAGCACACTGCCTTCTGCGGGAGGAATATAAAGACTGGTTCTGGCATCGACAAAACCTCCGGCGCGTGGAGCATAGTCGCCTTTATGACGGTTTAAAAAACCTTCAGGAGGTGTCGTTTGATCGGCTTGTGCTAAATTATTAGCAGTCGAAGCTTCGGCCATTTTAACTTTATCTCCGGCCATCTTATCTTCTAGCATTTCGTTTTTATATAAACTGGCAAATTGTACGGGCGAAATTTTAACTGGAATGGTCGCTTTAGTAAGTCCTGGAACAGAGCCTGAATACTGTCCGGCCTTTGTAATCACTAGTGCTGCTTTTTTAGCGTCCATGACTTTTTGTAAACCATTGGCCGTCTCTAAATCATGCATGGTATTTTCCACGCTCACTTCTTTGGCCACCTGTCCTGAAACTTCTTGCACCGCCACCTGTTTTTGCGCAATTTCTTCGTCATTAATTTTGATCATCGCCACTTCACCTATGTAAGTTAAGAGCGAGGTATTTTTATTTTCTGGATTATAGGTGGTTTGAAACTCGGTGCCTCTTACCGCCATCGCTGCCGTGCGTGTCTTGACATAAAATTTATTGGCGTCACTACCCTGTGCTTTTTGTACAGAAGTGCGCAGGCGGCCCCTTAAAAGATCTATCACTCCAGGTTCGCCCTGACTAAACTCAGCGATTCGAATTTTACTATTTGGTCCTACGTTGACGATGGTTTCATCAATAAATTTTAAGCGCACAAAAGATTTTTCGTAAGTAATAATGGAAGAATCTTCTAAAATTTTGTCATCTTTTTTTACTTCATAGGCGGTAAAAGCGCCAGGTCTGAGCATCGTGGCCTTCCCTCTGACGATCAGCACTTCTGCGATTGGCAGCGATGCAAAGGCGTTTAGGGCAAACAATATAAAACAGATAAAATATTTCATTCTGTTATTCTCTAAAGATAGAGAATTTTAGTCAATAACAAAATGCGCCTTATTAGCTTTAAACTGACCAAATATCTCCATCGCCGTTAATTGATTATGCGTCCTGCAAAAATATTTAATATTTTGTACTGAATTTGTCCCCCCTTTTGAAAATGGCCTAGTGTGTTCAAACTGCAAATGTCTTTTCTCCGTACAACGCTTACCGCTGGCCCCAACATATTCGCATTGATTTTGCGCGCGCGCGATTGTCACTGCTTTTACCCTAACAGGAATATAACGTGATTTTTTCTCCACTGTCTTAACTTTGTTTTTTGCTGTAACTTCTTTT
>Ga0163144_10028523_pt1 | contig 10763 bp, 12 predicted proteins | sample OliLak19BULKMAT1_FD_123175 | JGI IMG/M metagenome (GOLD analysis project Ga0163144, IMG submission 123175) | Freshwater microbial mat bacterial communities from Lake Vanda, McMurdo Dry Valleys, Antarctica - Oligotrophic Lake LV.19.BULKMAT1 | ecosystem: Environmental > Aquatic > Freshwater >... | reverse complement strand
CATAACTGCGGTTCTTTTTTCGTTTTGAATATACCAAAACTACAGGTCTGCGAGCTTTTGTATACTTCGCACCCTTTCCTTTTATACCTTCACCGTTATGCTCTTGTACACGTCGTACTACATCGCTAGAAACTCCCGTATAAAGCGAATCATCACTACAGCGCACCATGTACACGAACCACGCCATATTTATTTCTCCTCAGTGTGGTCAAGGGGTACCCTAGGCGTGTTTACATTTCGTTGATTTCGTTTTCGGTACAAAATATATCCTCCTATAAGGAATAATAATCCGAGTGGCCAATAGATTAGGGGTGATTGCAGTGCTCCCCATTTTGAGTTACCAAGAAACGTTTTTACTTCAAACAGTGCCTGCACGTTTGCAAAATATCCTCGACCACTCTTTTCAGTTCCCCATACTAGGTGATACTTCCCTTCGTTATTTGGCGAACTTACTTCAATTTTGTACCATGCAGGTTCAAGTTCACCCTCAAGGACTCCACCTTGTTTAAATGATTCTGCATACATACTGTTATACACAGGAGTCCACACTTGCTCAGATATTTTTGTTCGTCCGACTTCCGAAACTCCACGTCGCTCTGCTTTTACTATAATTATTGATATATCATTTTTCTGCACGGTAGTGTCTGGAACTTCAATACTTGCTTTAAAAGCCTGTTTGTTTGTAACCTCGAAATCAAATGTATGAGGGTATGCATCAAGTCGGCCAAAGTACTCAGTTGAAACCGAGGCGTCTCCAAGAGGCAAAACCACACTTTGATCTTTTGGTTTTGCGATAACTGAAGTGTATGCCATCGCACAAAGCGGAATACCTATCCAAAAAAGCACTCCCACAAAAAATGTGCGTATTTGTTGCTGTGTTGGCACGGATGGCACAGATGAAAACATACTGCTTTAGTTCTTTGGATGGTTAAAAATGTACAAGAAAAATCCCGTTATACCCTTATCAATTATCACTGGGTAGGTAGTAGTTGGATTTTTCATAAAGTTCCATACGTCAGTAACGGTATCTTGCATATCAGTATTTCTTGAAAACTCACTTGTACATGTATCAAGTACGTATGACTCACCTTTAAAGGTGACCGTGTAGGTAGCATCTTGACCATCAACAAAGGATTTACAATGATTGTTGGTGATTATTTTACTTTCTGCAGTGAGGGTTGAACTAGAAAACCCTTCAAATAAGGTATCTCGTAATTCATACGGAATTGACCCTTTTTCAATTTCAGCATCACCCGCAGATAAGAATTGATACGAGCCACTCTCTTTGAGTTTAAATGAAGGACAAGAGTTATTACGTTGACACCCTCCATATATAACACCCTCAATACTTGTACTAGTTGGCGATACAACATCTTCAGAAATATCATTGCTATACTCAGGTGCAAAGACTGTAAGGTATAGAAATACACCTGTGAATATACCCATTAAAAAAGTCGATCCTAAGATGAAGTAGATTCTGCCTGTCATGTACTTTTTAGTATACCAAATTTTTTTCGCATACTTGAGCGCAATAGGCTATTATAACTACCTTGGATGCGTCGCATAGAGGCCTAGTGCGCTGCCTTGGAAAGGCAGTATCGGGGAAACTCGATCGGGAGTTCGAATCTCCCCGCATCCGCGTGATAGAAGCGATTATTGGTATTACTTACACTGCTATTTCAGCTGGTATAGGTTAGAATTAGCTACATGAAAAAGAGAGTTCTACTTATACTTTTTTGTATCATGACACTAGCCCTCGCCTATGCGTGGTATTTTCATGCATCCATATATTGGAAACTTGGAAATGCAAATGTACAACAACCGTGGGACGTTACCGACCACACTATCGGTGACGCATCTTTACCACAGCTAACCTATGTTGCAATTGGAGATAGCCTTACTGCGGGAGTTGGTGTTGATACCTTTAAAAACTCCTATCCCTATGTGTTAGCGGAAAAAATTGCCAGCGGAACACACAGCATTCTTTTAAAACCATTTGCCGTACCAGGAGTGCGCAGTGTGTATGTACTTAATAATTTTATTGATCCTGTCATTAAAAGTAAACCAGATATAGTTACACTCTTTATTGGTACCAACGATATTCATGGAAACGTCACCCTTAGCCAATTTGAAGAACACTACTCGCAGATACTTACTAAACTTACACAAGAGACAAACACAAAAGTCTACGCTATTAATTTGCCATACATAGGTACAAAAGACTTAATAAGTCTTCCCTATCGGTATTATTTTAATTGGAGGACACAGCAATACAATGAAGTCATCCAAAAACTTGCAACTCAATACGGCGTTACCTACATTGACCTCTATTCAGCACATGCACCCTACTCATTAAACAACGACTATTATGCTGGCGACTTCTTTCATCCAAATGCAGTAGGTTATAGGCTTTGGGCAGAATTTATATATGCAGGTTTTCATAAATAACCCCGTACAGCAAACACTCATTTTTGCACTTGTATTTGTTAGCATATTGCTCGTTACATTTTACAAAAAGAAAAACTCTACTTCTCTTTCTCTCACACAAGAATTAAAAGGGTTTGCAATTGTAGCTATTATTTTTTCACATATTGGGTATTCGCTCTCTTCAAACAACCAATTCCTCTTTCCGTTTTCAGTTTTTGCTGGAGTAGGAGTAAATCTGTTTTTATTTTTCTCTGGCTACGGACTTACATTTTCTCAATTACAGAAAGGGGGTACTGTACTGCAATTCTATGGTAAAAGGCTTCTAAAATTATTTATTCCATTTTGGATTGTACTGAGTGCACTTTTTGTATCTAGTTATTTTTTTCTTGGAGAAACGTACTCAATACAATATGTAACTAAGGCTCTGTTAGGAATTTTCACCAGTGCCGATATGAATAGTGATATCAACTCACCATTTTGGTACTTCAGTCTCATTCTCTTTTACTACCTACTCTTTCCCCTTGTCTTCCTTAAGCGCTACACATGGATTACTGCAACCATCCTCTACATAGCTATGTGGCTTATAGTAAAAATTGACCCTCCTTCTTTCTCTGGGGTTATTGGTTTATACCAGGTACACATGCTCGCATTTCCACTTGGAGTTCTGACTGCACGGTACATACACACACTAAAGAAGTTGCTGTCTTCGCATAAAAAAGTATACGCTCACTATGAACGCTTTATATACCCAGCTGTATTATTTGGTCTAACCATACTCATAGGATACCTCTCACTTCATGCAAATATTGGAGAACGTGCGTATATTGAGGAAACTACAAGCGTCGGCATTTTGTTTTTTATCATATTACTCTTCATGCTTAAAAAGAGAGAATCAAAACTCTTGAGCGTGTTTGGATTTTTTTCTTATGAGATATACCTCTTTCATTGGCCACTTTTGTACCACTACGACTTTATATATATACACCTCCCTGCATCACTAGCAACACTTCTCTATCTTGGGATATTTTTAGCACTAGCAGTTATTCTTAAGAAACTGTCTGATTTTGTCTTTCAAAAGTACGCTTACATTTTATCCAAATTATGAGATAATCTGTGTATATGAAATTAATATTGTTGGCAGGAGGTGGGCTGATTGTGGCTTTATTAATAGCTTTTTTTATTATAGAACCAAAAGAAACTACGACGTTACCAGTAATTAATCCTGTTACTGAAGAAACTACTACTGAAAATGGCCGTATACCTAATCCAGACAATAATCCTGCGCCAGCTCAACCCATCGGAAAATTGAAAGCCGACACGTTCACAGGCACACTAGAAAAAGTAGACACAGGATGTTTTTCAGATGGGGAATGTTATGTTGAAGTTGATGGAAAACATGTCACTGTCTTACGAGGATGGAGTCAAGATATTGTCGGAAGTGTCCAAGGTACTGAGGGTATTGGTGGGCTTGAAATATACATAGGAAAGCAAGTAGAAGTCTATGCACAAGATTTAAGTGATGGTACTTTTACGCTCTACGGTAGTGCTGGATTTTATATTAAACCGCTTACTGTACAAAATGAAGTGGGAGGTGCCTGTGTGGTTGGAGGATGTAGCAGTCAGCTTTGTAGTGATGCCTCAGAAGAACCTCTTGTGAGTACGTGTCTGTATAAAGAAGAATACGCATGTTACAAAACAGCTACTTGTGAACGTCAGAAAACAGGACAATGTGGCTGGACAGAAACCACAGCACTTAATCAGTGTCTTAAGAGTGCCTCATAAGTACCTGTACTCATTTTAAACTATGGACAGAGTAACAACTACAGAAAAATTATTACGTGTTGGCGTTGCATTTTCTTTTATCTATCCTCCAATCTCTGCGTTCTTTAATCCCTACGCATGGATAGGATACTTCCCTTCATGGTTGATACAGATAAGTCCTATTGATACTCTTGTCCTTCTCCACCTGTTTGGTCTTGTTGAAGTAAGTATTGGTATCTGGATACTTTTTGGAAAACAGATACGTATTCCATCATTTGTAGCAGTACTGTTTCTTTTCTGTATTATTATTTTCAACCTTCACCAGATGGACGTGCTTTTTAGAGACATACCAATTCTCTTAATGGCACTCTGTTTAACGTTTAAAACTACTAAAGAATAACGAAAAGAGGTCGCTGAAAGCGATCTCTTTTCGTGAGTACAAAGCACATAAACTACCACTAGCTCGGCAAGACTTATCTCGACCGATTTTGGTACGGTAGCTTACTTACAATCGGCACAACGTCCTCTGTGAGTGACGAGTTCCAACAGAGAGGCTAAACCAATAAGTATATATACTACTTTCGTAGCCATTCCTGAACCAAGTGCCATAGTCACTAGATTTATATCTAACGCCCCCACCAACAGCCAATTAAGCCCTCCTACTGCCATCAGTATGAAAGCAATTTTGTGAACCATTTTATTGTGCATGTGTATTGTCTTAGTGGTTAATGTTCCTTCCACAAACATATACAGTATAGCACCAACATGTGACGCCTAAAGCAAGTGATGGTATTATAATTGGCCATACTAAATAAAATTATGATTATGCAACACCCTTATTACAATACAACAGTACCTGTGTTTAAAAACATGTTGCAGAGCCTTAATCATCTACTTTCAAAAGGCGCAAAGTACGCTATAGAACATGGAATAAGTGAAGAAACGTTACTTGGAAACAGACTTGCTCCAGATATGTTTCCACTCGCTAAGCAAATCCAAATTGCAACTGATGGTGCAAAAGGTTGTGTGGCACGATTATGTGGTATTGAGGCACCAGTTATGGAAGATACAGAAACTACTGTTGCAGAACTCCACGAACGAATTGCTAAGACACTCACCTTTATTGAATCGATAACCCCTTCACACTTTGATGGAGCTGAAAAGAGAAAAGTAGTACTGAAATACTTTCCGGGAAAACATTTTCTTGCACAAGACTACCTTACACAGTATGCATTGCCAAACTTTTTCTTTCATATGACTACTGCATACGGGCTTTTGCGCTCTATGGGAGTAGACATTGGAAAAGCTGACTATATCGGTCACTTGAATTTACAGAACGATTAATAAGACATGTGCACCTCAAAAGGCGTACACCTCAAGTGCACGCCTTTTGTCTGATACAATAGTGGTATGGAAAATGAAATACTTTTAAAAATGGAAGCACAGAACGCTAAAATTGACGCTATCTACATTTCAGTAGAAAAAACACGCAAATATTTTCAGGTCATTTTATGGGTCACTCTTGCAACAGTACTGTTGCCACTTCTTGGGCTTATTATTGGTATACCAATCTTCATTAATTCCTATATGGGTTCGTTTGAAGGATTACTCTAAAACAAACTAAATAGCACAGTTTACAACAAAACCCACAGGACCCACCTGTGGGTTTTGTGTTACATGTCCATCTCTCTTAGAATCTTTATTAACTCTTTCTTTGAAGATTGATACATACAACACTATAGAGTTTCAATTAACTGCAACACAGGAACAAGTGGTTGCGTAATAGAAAGTAGTTCGGCTTTGACCGCAAGCGCAGTTATAGTAGTTACCGAGGCATTAAGCTCTACGGTGGCACTCGGAAACAAAATACACAATCGTGACCCAATAAATGAGAGCCGAATATTCCCTTGATTGTCTTTCCACCACACAAAGAGTCTATGCATAAAGTCGGGCACTAAAATTTCACGCGCTTCCATCTGACTACTTGATGCGACATGAAGCAAGTTCTCGAACTCATTCCACTCTAGCGTCACGTTAGATAGCCCACTCCCTGTTACCTTGGTATTCCAAAACGTACGATGTCCAAATCCATCCCGGTCACCATCTGTTGAAATAAAAGTTTTTCCAACCCGATGTTTTGAAATATCACAACTGACGAAATACCCATGAAAAATCTTTTTTGTATGTTTATTTTTTCCACTTCCTGTGACATTTTGTATATCAAGTTCAGCCATACACACTGATTTTGTATCAGCAGTAAATGTCACTATGTCACCCATATACACACGATTACGATCTTCAGTAACTAACTCAGAGAAATCCAATAAGGATAGTAGCTGTGTGCGCTCTGGCGCTTCTATAAACGCTGATAAAATACCTGTAGTAGCTTGATCAATTTGTTTTGAATTCTCTGATTTACCTACGGTAAATAAAATGCGTTGTGCGTCGTTAATACCAAGCATCTTCATAGCCGACCTATAAATAACATCATGTGAGACTTTCAAGAAGTTATTTACAAATTTTCGTGACTGTTTGATATTATAATAAGAAAGTAAAAAAAACAAGAGACCTACACTTATAAAAATTATGCTTATAGATAGTGAGGGAAATGAAAATAATTCACTATAAAGTTCTGAAAAAGGTAACGTCAACATCAAGACTCCAATTACAGCAAATATTGTTGCACAACCTTGATACTCTTTCGATAATTGGAAATCTGCTTGTAATGGACCTGCTACACGTGTGACGTCATCTACGACGGTTGGTAACGCAGTATCAATCAGTGATTCAAGTGTACCCTTTTCTTTGAAGCATTCGGTGAAAGTCATAGCGCCCACATTACATGTCCATCTCTCGTAAAATCCTGATTCTATCTGCAGCTGGAGGGTGTGTCTGAAATAATCCAGATATTTTCTGTCCAAATGATCGTTTATCTCCTCCAAATGGGTCTGCAATAAACAAATGAGCAGTTGCATTATTTGCACGCATCATAGGTTGCGAGCTTCCTGCTATTTTTTCAAGTGCTGAAGCCAGTCCTTCCGGGTAACGAGTAAGTAAGGCCCCCGAGGCATCAGCTAAGTATTCACGCTTACGTGAAATCGCCAATTGAATCATTTGTGCTGCAATCGGAGCTAAAATAATACCAACTACTCCAAGAATCAGAAAAAGAACACCTGCTTTATTGTCTCTATCTCCCCCTCCCCACAACATTGAACGCATAAGCATGTCGGCAACAATTGCGACAAACCCTGCAAGCACAACCGCAACGGTAGATACCAACATGTCACGATTACCCACATGTGCAAGTTCATGTGCCATTACTCCTTCAAGCTCAGTTCGATTAAGTAATGCGAGCAAGCCAGATGTTGCACATACTACAGCATGCTCAGGATTACGCCCTGTAGCAAATGCGTTTGGTGCAGGGTCGTTTACTACATATACTTTTGGCATTGGCAGGCCCGCAGTAATAGAAAGATTTTCTACTACGTTAATAAGTTCACGATGTTGCATAGGGTCAGCTGGAACTGCTCCCGTCATACGCAATACAAGTTTATCTGAGTACCAATAACTTCCTACATTCATCAACAGTGAAAAGATAATAGCGATATACATAATGGCAGGATTTCCATAAATGCCACTTACAACATAGCCAATAGCTATAATGATGACAAAAAACCACATCATTAAAAACCATGTTTTTCGTATATTCTTTCCTTGTTGAGTATAAATTGTAGCCATATGTTTTTTCTTTCTAAGGTCTTATTTTAGAATTCCTTGTGGTGTTTCGTTACTTTTATACGCCCCATCATCGGACCAGTGTAAAAAGTGTCGTTTGGTGTAAAACCCTTTTGCTGAAACATTTTCTGTCATAGCAGTTTTAATATCTGCTTCGCTAAATGCAAGTTGTTTTGTAAGAGCATCTAAAACAACCATTAAATCAGAGTATTCTTGCAAAAATTCTTCTTTGGTCCGACAATGCGCAAGTGAACTCGCTTCTTCACGAACCTTTTTCAATAGTTCTTGTTGAAATTCTTTATCATCTTCTATAATTCGAACCTCACACATTTCACCTTTTGCTTCAATGCGCTCTTTAATATCATCTCGTACGAGCTTGTTGTAATAAACCTTTCGGTTTATTTCTCCCTGCATTTGTTCAGTCATAAAAATGAATTAATATAATAATATTTTTGCGACGCTCACTTCATTTGTGAGTAGAACACTCGATTTGTCATAGAAAAGTTAATTAAAAACTTACTTTTACCACGTCCCGTTCGACACTATTTTCTTCAAGCTCGAAGAATTTTTCTTCTTTAAAACCAAACATATTTCCAATTACGTTTCCAGGGAATGACTGTAGTCCAATTGAAAGATCACGTACGTTACCGTTGTAGAAACGTCTTGAAGCCTGAATCTTGTTTTCAGTGTCAGACAATTCAGACTGCAATTGTGCGAAGTTTTGATTTGCTTTCAAATCTGGATATGCTTCTGCAATTGCCATCAGTTTTCCAAGTGACGAACCGAGAGCTGATTCTGCACCAGCCATAAGTGCCATTTGTTCTGCAGTAATACCACTTGCGTCCACGTGCATTTGAGTTGCTTTTGCACGGGCATTGGTGACTTCATCAAGTACTTCTCGTTCATGAGCTGCATACCCTTTTACTGTTTCAATCAAGTTCGGAATAAGATCGTAACGACGCTTTAGCTGTACATCAATATCAGCCCACGCTTCTTTAGTACGTAGTACAAGCTTAACAAAATTGTTGTAGGTGAAGATAAGCCAAAGTACAAATACCACTACTACTCCTAAAATGATAAATGTCATGTTCATATGTGTATGTTACAAATTCTTACTAAATAATGTATATAGTATACAACATACAACCACAAAAAATAGCCCAAAAGCCCCGCGACGAAGTCGCGGGGCTTTTGGGTATTTTTGCAAGACACATGGAATACGCAAGGAAAGTAACGAGATGACCTAGATACTAGACGCAACAAAATTTTGGAAGAAGCGGTAGTCTAATCTACCGTGACTGACAAAATTGCAGTTGCAACAACGTAGTTGGATTATATTCGTGACTTTTCTGTTAGTACATTCCACCTCCTCCACCCATAGCACTCATATCTGGCATTCCCCCTCCCTTATTCTCTTCAGGTTCGTCCGCCACTGCACATTCTGTAGTAAGAAGTATTGCTGCTGCTGATACTGCATGCTGTACCGCTGCTCGTTCCACCTTTACAGGATCAATGATTCCGGCTTTAATCATGTCAACAACCATCTCACCTTTAAATGCGTCGTAACCTGCATTACCTCCAGCGTCTTTTACCTTCTGAACAATCACTGCTCCATCATCTTTTCCAGTATTGTCTGCAATCTGTCGCAATGGTTCTTCAAGCGCACGGAGTACAATCTTGTAGCCAATAAGCTCCTCACGACTCAGATCTTTTTTTGCAAGTAATTCTTTTTCAACCGTGTATGCCGCTCGCACAAGTGAGGTTCCTCCTCCTGGCACGATTCCCTCTTCAATTGCAGCTTTGGTAGCATTAACCGCGTCCTCAATCTTAAGTTTGAGGTACTTCATTTCCATCTCTGTAGCAGCACCCACCTTGATAACCGCAACACCCCCTGAAAGTTTGGCAATTCGTTCTGCAATTTTTTCTTTATCAAACTTTGATGTAGAGGATTCTTCTTGTGCACGAAGTGCTACTATCCGTTCATCAATTTTTACCTTTTCCCCTTGCCCACCTACAATTACGGTACTATCTTTTGTAGATACAATTCTGTCAGCTTTTCCAAGTTGAGAAATTTCAACATCTTCAAGCTTTGTACCAAAGTCACTTGAGATAAGCTCGCCTCCTGTTGTTATAGCGATGTCTTGTAATACCTCTTTTTTACGATCACCGTACCCAGGAGCTTTAATTGCTAGCACTGAAAACCCACCTTTAAGTTTATTAATAACAAACGTAGTGAGTGCCTCTCCTTCGATATCGTCCGCAATAATAACTAACTCTTTCTTTCCTGTTTGTGCAATTTTTTCAAGAAGTGGCAAAATCTCTTTCACAGAAGAAATTTTCTTGTCAGTTACGAGTATCTGAGCGTTTTTGTACTCAGCTTCCATTCGCTCTGGATTAGTCACCATATACGGAGACACATACCCTCTATCAAATTCCATTCCTTCAGTAAACTCAGTTTCAATACCAAATGACTGCGATTCTTCCACTGTTACTACCCCGTCTTTCCCTACTTTATCAATGGTCTCAGCAATTTTTTCTCCAATTTCTACACTCTCAGCAGAAATAGTTGCTGCTTGTTTGATTTCTTCTAAGTTTGCAATTGGTGTAGCCATTGCTTTAAGCGCCTCAACTACGTCTTTTGCAGCATGCTCCATCCCTGTTCGGACCGCCATGGCGTTTAAGCCCATAGTGGTTTGCTTCAGTCCTTCCGTAAATAACGCTTGAGTAAGTACTGTTGCGGTAGTAGTTCCGTCTCCTGCAAGTTCATTAGTCTTATTTGCAACTTCTTTCACAATCTCAGCACCCATGTTTTCAAACTTGTCTTTAAGAGTAATTTCTTT
>Ga0163144_10028522_pt1 | contig 10763 bp, 5 predicted proteins | sample OliLak19BULKMAT1_FD_123175 | JGI IMG/M metagenome (GOLD analysis project Ga0163144, IMG submission 123175) | Freshwater microbial mat bacterial communities from Lake Vanda, McMurdo Dry Valleys, Antarctica - Oligotrophic Lake LV.19.BULKMAT1 | ecosystem: Environmental > Aquatic > Freshwater > Lake... | reverse complement strand
TCGAGAGCGCACTGGCATTAGAAAAACTGCGATATGCTGATGGGATGAGTGGCGGAAACTGCGCTTGGTGGGATTATGCTACGTTCCAAGCGGACGGGCTGGCGGCACGTGTGCTGAAATTACACGGGTCAATTGACTGGAGCGAACTGCCCGATGATCCCATGCCAAGAAGGATAGCGAATTGCTGCACACTGCCATTGGGTCACGATCAGAGCGTTTTGATCTGGCCAGCGTCCACCAAATACCGCGAGACTCAACGCGATCCGTATGCCCAATTGATCGAGCTTGCTCGTCGTATCCTTTGTCCACAATCTGGTTCCCAGGTAGTTCTTACGATATGCGGATACAGCTTCGGTGATTCTCACATCAATATCGAAATCGAACGGGCACTCCGAGAATCTGGTGGCGAGTTGACAATCGTAGTGTTTACGGCTGACGCGGAACCAGTAGGTGAACTGAAGAAGTTATACGAAGACAAAGCAGTTAACGAGCAAGTGCGGATTTACGCAAAGAACGGATTTTTTCATGGCTCTACGGCAGTAAAGTCAACCGTCGATTTGCCGTGGTGGAAGTTTGAGAATATTACTCGTTTGTTTGGAGGTGAACGATGAGTGCCGAAACTCGCAACCCGAATGAGCCCATCGAAAACTTGGCAATTGGGACAATAATTGAAGTCGACGGCGCCCACATCGTCGCGGAGTTGAAGCCTGGAATTACGGAGCTGTCGCGGATCTTTGGTGGGGACACTTATCCCATCGGGCAATTTGGCTCAATCGTCAAAATCCATTTTGGACGGCGGATTATATTCGCTTTTGTCGGTAGGCTTCGGATGAAAGCCGAATATGAACTTGAGCGGGGCAACGCACCACAGGCAGCTAGTGATGAACGCGTGATCGAGGCTGATTTGTTTGGTGAAGGGGAATGGCTTCTAGATACGTCAGTCACACCTCCGAAATGGGAGCTTCGGTTCGATCGTGGCGTGGCTACTTATCCGCTTCCCCAACAGACCGTTTACCTGACTCCAAAACGAGAACTACGTTTCATTTATGGGCATGGGAATGGCCCTTGCGTTCTCTTGGGTGAGCACGTCGGATCGGGAGGGACACCATGCTACGCAGAAATGAACGAGTTGCTCGGAAAGCACACCGCCATCCTCGGCGCTACGGGTTCTGGTAAGTCTGGAACTGTCGCTGCGGTCATCCACAGCTTGCTAGAGCGCGGCCAGACAGTTGGCTGCACGACGTGGCAACCGAGAATAATCATTCTTGATCCTCATGATGAATACGCGGCTGCTTTCCCGACGCACAAGAAGCTGTCAACAGACGACGGTAGCCTGTCTCTACCCTACTGGCTCTTAAACTTCGAAGAGTCTGTGGCCCTCCTAATCGGCAAGACAGAGTTCGTTGCAACATCCCAGGCAAACATTGTTAAAAGTGCAATGCTCAAAGCGCGGTCGGAGGGAGCTCAAGAGCTTGGGCTTGATCCGATGAGGATCACAATTGATTCACCAATTCCGTACAAGCTTGCTACGTTCCGAGCAGCCGTTGAAGCAGATAAGCCAACGCAGGCCAGCAAACAAGACTCGCATAATTCGATTCTCGAAAAGCTCGATGTGCTAGTTCGCGACAGTCGGGTCCGCTTTCTTATGTCGGAGTGGCCGGGCGGCAACCAAGATCCATTTCCGGGTATTGTTGAGAACTTAGCCGGAAGTGGACCGCAACCTCGCATTATCGACCTTTCAGGAGTCCCTAACGAAGTTGCCGGCGTAACAAGCGCTGTGATCGCTCGGACACTCTTCAATCTAAAGGTGTGGCAGACCACAGAAGAACGCGACAAAGACCCAGTTCTTCTCGTCTGCGAGGAGGCGCATAGGTATGTGCCGAACAGCGGCGAAGCCCAGTATGAAGCAGCGCAGGCAGCCGTGCGTCGGATTGCTAAGGAGGGCCGAAAGTATGGCCTCGGTCTGCTACTTGTGTCGCAACGCCCGAGCGAAGTCGAAGCAACCGTTTTGTCGCAGTGCAATAGCTGGATTGTGCTTCGAATTACGAACGACGCTGACCGTGAACATGTCCGTTCAATCTTGCCGGACTCGATGGCGGGATTGACGAAGATGCTGTCGGGCTTGAGAAGACAGGAGGCGATCTTTGTAGGACAGGCAGCAGTGCTTCCGTCACGTATTACAATAAGATCTCTCTCGCCCGACCAGCTTCCTCGGTCTCACGACATAGACTTCGATAACGGCTGGCAAAACCCCTCGTTAACACTCGATCAACTAAAAATCATCGGCAACCGATGGCGCTATCAACAGCGATGAGCCTCATTCTACTTGGCGTCATTGTTCATTCTCATTGGATGCTCAACTTATGTTTTCAGATACAACCCTTCATATTCGGCTGACACGCGCGACATCAAGCCTCATAACTGGCGCTCCCAGTGTCAACTGGTTTCGTGGTGGCCCGGAAACGTTACTCAGATGGATGGAGACTCAACTCGGTTTGATGTGCCCTAGCACGCATAAGGCGAATCACGTGACTGAGTATGCGAATGCGCTAGCGGCGGTCCCAGACGCTTTGTTCAGCGTCAGCATGAAAACCGACCGATGGGCCACGGCATCGGAGCTTCTGTCTCGTCGCGACGAATTGCTCCTTGCGGGGTGGGACGAAACCGACCGCGATTCCCTTCCACCCTTGGTGCGCGATTTATCTCGCGCTGCTCAAGGCCGAACCTTCATCTTCCCAGGTGAAGCCGGGCGACTACGGCGAGTGCTCTTCGCCCTTGAGCAAGGGCAGACACTACCGGCACATCGCTGCATTCTCTCCGATGCTCCCGAAGTGTGGCCAGTCCTTTGGCGTGCTGTTCTGGCCAAGCTGACAACGACTAACCCAGAGGAACATCGTGTGCAAGCCCCAGAGGGCACCGCTCTGAGATCGGCGCAAGCGGTCGTCCGAGGATTGGATTCATTAGCTATCATGCAGGAACCGACCTTCCGCTACGTTGTGACCAGGAGCGAAACTGCGGCGTGTGAATTTGTCGCTGCATCACTGGCGACGATGGTAGAGAAGCTTGCGGACACTGTCATCTACTGCGAAGATGACAATGTTGCACTTCGTCTGGACGCGTGTCTTCAGCGTATCGGGTTACCGACGACTGGAGCCGCCGTGCTTTCCCGAGCACACCCCGTATTGCAAATTCTTCCCCTCAGCCTGTCGCTATGCTGGGGGCCGGTCGATCCGCAGGCGTTGCTCGGTTTTCTGACACTGCCCATCAAACCGCTCCCGCACCGAGTTGCCGCCCGTCTCGCTGACTCGCTTGCCCAAGAGCCGGGCCTCGGAAGCAGCAAATGGGAAGAAGCGGTCACTGAACTGTGTAGCAAGGACAACGACCCAGAGGGAAAAGTCCGGGTGCGACTGGACACGTGGTTGCTGTGCAAACGGGTTCCGCGAGGGAGCGTTATTTCCTCGGAAATGATTGGCAAACGCTGCGGTCTCGTCGCCCAATGGGCCACCGGGCGTGCATTGATGCTGGCGGATGATCCGTTAACGCCGTCTGAGTTGGTCCGCGCTTTACAGATTGCCGCCGGTCAGGCGTCGCTGCTTGGTGAACTCGTCCAGAGTCAAGGCGCGGAAGTGTCGGAGCCACAGCTTGCTCGCCTCCTGGAAGAGGCATTGTCCATCGGCATTGAAACGACGCCGTGCATCGAGGCCAATGGCGGTCCCGTGCGAGTCCGATCACTCGCCGAAATATTAGCACCGTGCAAGCGTCTGATCTGGCTAGGCCTCGGAACGGCAGATGCATCGCCTTGCCGGTGGACTGCAAGCCAGCTTTCACAACTGCGTGCGGCGGGACTCGATCTGGATGACGGCAACCGTCAGCTTTCGGCTCTCCGGTCCGCAGAGGCTCGCGGCTTTTCATCCGTGGAAGAGTCCTTCCTGTCGGTACTTATCCCGAAAGACCTCGAACAACGCTGGCACCCGCTATGGCTTGCCATCCGCACCGTCCTGCAAGATTGCGACAATCCGCCGGTGCTCGAAGATTTGATTGCAACCCACACTGGTGACTCGCTTGCACCGGCTCGATTCTCCGTCAATGAGCAGAATATCCAACCATCTCAAAAACCGCGTCCAATATGGACTTTGCCGCCTGGACATCTTCGCGATCGCACGACCGTATCCGCGACTGAATTGCAGGACCGTTTAGCTTGTCCGCTGAAGTGGGTATTGAACTATCAGGCGAAGTTGCGTCCGAGTTCGATTGCCGATCTACCGGACACGCACCGTCTGAAAGGAACATTCTGTCACAGCGTCTTGGAGCGAGTATTCGGTTCGGGTGGTCCTTTGCCGTCCGCAACCAAGGCGGCTGACCGGGTTCGACAGGTATTCGATGAACGATTGCCCCTGGACGCAGCACCGCTCGCACAGGCAGACCGACTGATAGAGCGGCAGAAACTTCGAGACGAGTTATTGAGTGCAACGCGTGTTCTCGTAGACGCACTATCGGCGGGTGGATATCACATTGTCGGCATTGAAGTCGAGGTGTCGAAAGACGCCTTCGGCAAGACTTTGAACGGATCGATCGATTGCGTCGCAGCCCGTGACGACGGAAGCGAAGCGATTGTCGACTTCAAATACTCGGGACGGAACAAGTACCGAGCGATGATCAGCGATGGGAAGGCCGTGCAACTTGCAACCTACGCGTACAGCCGGTCAACCGATGCATCAACTTTTCCTGCGGTTGCATATTTGGTCCTTTCCGACGCTCAACTGCTGACCCCGTCCGAAAGCGCGATTGCCGGAGGCATCAACAGTTCGGTTATCCCAGCAAAGTCGATTCGTGGAGTATGGGAGGAATTTTCCAAGGCGATTGAAGCAGCCGATGGCTGGCTAACCGCCGGTGACCCCATCCCTGCGAGACCTCTACAAGAGTCGTCGCAGTGGCCGAACGGTGCGAGAATCGTATTGGAAGTCAATCTCAAAGATGACGAATCGCAAGCAGTCTGTCGCTACTGTGACTACAAGCGTCTCTGTGGCCTTCAGGAGACCCTTTGATGTCGACTCTTGAAATCGTTCGTGCCGGTGCCGGGTCTGGGAAGACCACTGATCTTTGCGAGACGGTATCAACCGCCGTGATCGCGGGCTTGGACTCTTCGCGCATTCTTGCAACGACGTTCACCAAGAAAGCCGCCGCAGAACTCAAAGGGCGAATCCAGGCGCAGCTCTTGAGCAGTGCGAAGGGCAACCCTGCCGCCGCCCATCAGCGGGCAGACCGGTTGGAACTGGCAGCGATTGGGACCGTCCACAGCGTTGCCCACCAGCTTTTAAGCCGCTATTCGATTGAACTTGGGCTGTCTCCTCGCCTCGAAGTGATCACCGAGAAAGCCGGGAAGCGTGCGCTCGATGAGTTGCTGGGCGCGATCCCAATTGACACTTGGCGGGAACTGAATATGAAGGCGGAACGTCTAGCCGCCACCGACCTGCAAAACCGAATTCTGGCCATGCTTGCCGCGAAACGCGGGAACCGGATCGACGATGAGCGCTTTCGGAGCGACATGGTGAGCAGTGCTAACCGAGTATGCGCACTGCTCGCACCGCAAGGCCTGGCAGCTACGGCCAGCCCGGCGTCACTTCTGATCCAACTGGTTGAACAGGCCCTGGTGGGTTTAGAAACAATCCCAAACGACACGACGAAAGTAACAGACGAAGCTCGACAAAAGTTGCGCCGAATCCGTTCACAATCGAACCCCCCTTGGAATGTTTATCTTCAAGCAACACGGTTGAAAGCCGGGGTGAAATCGGGCGCGAATGCGATGCTCGATCCGCTGAGAAATCATGCGGTTCAAGTTCGGCAGAACCCTCATCTGCACGCCGACATCCGAGAGTTTTCAGAGCTTCTTGCCGCCGAAACCATCCGTCTCGGTGAACATTACAAGGCGTACAAATCGGAACGTGGACTCGTCGACTTCACCGATCTGGAAGTGCTCTTCCTCGAATTGCTGGAGGATGAAGATCTCTCGGCGAGTCTGGCGCAGGATTTTGATCTGATTCTCGTCGACGAGTTCCAGGATACGAATCCGCTCCAGCTCGCGATCTTTCAACGACTCCGACGGATCGCTCCCAGAAGCCGGTGGGTTGGCGACCCCAAGCAAGCCATCTATGGGTTCCGGGACACGGACCCCGAACTTATCAACGAAGTCTGGACGAACGCCACGGACGCCGCCCGGACTGACTTGCCGAACAATCACCGCAGCCAAATGGGACTCGTGCAGTTTGTTGGTCGCCTGTTCTTTCCCGTATTTGGGGACACGGCCGTGCAGTGCCCTCAAAAGGCCCCAATCCCGCGAGGCGTTGAGCGGTGGTTGCTAGATGCCAAGAACCAAACGGAAGACGCGCTCGCACTTGCGTGCGGCATTTCAAGGTTGCGAGCCGAAGGGGTTCCATTCCGCAATATTGCGGTGCTTGAACGCACGAACAGGTTGCTTGATGAGTTGGCGAAAGCTCTCGACGCAGTCGGCATTCCTTACCTGCTCGGAAGTCCTGGATTGCTCTCGACGCGGGAAGGTGTTCTCGTGATGGCAGGATTGCGTTTGGTCGCTGACCGTAGCGACTCGCTCGCGGCTGCGACCATCATTCACATTCTCAGTGATCCGCAGGCCGACACGCCGGAGTGGCTCGTACAGCGATTGGTATCGCTCCGGGCCACCGAGCAGGCAGTAGAAGACGCCGATCCCGACGCTGGTCGAACACGCATCCCGTGGGAAGGTGACGCCCGATTGGCAGCGATCGAACGCATGGACCGCCGCACGCTGTCGCCGATGCTGGTTGTCCAACAACTCATCGAGGCCCTCAGTCTCACCACTTTAGTTCAACGATGGGGTGATCCAGCGCGGCGCTGCGCGAATCTAGATTCTTTGCTGATCCACGCGAGTGAGTACGAAGAGACAGCTCTGGAAACGGGGCAGGCCGTTACAATTACCGGTCTTATCCTGTACTTCGAGCACTTAATCGACAGTGACGCGGACATACGGCACCCTCCTCTCGGGCATGACGCCGTAACGCTCATGACCTACCACGCCGCGAAGGGGCTTGAATGGCCGGTGGTCATCCTTAGCGGACTGCACGCAGAGCGCGATGCGAGTATGTGGTCGCCCATCGTAACTGGCGGTAATTCAGGCGAAGGCGATCCGCTCGACGGCCGCAAGCTTCAGGCGTGGACGTGGCCATTCGGCTATTCCGACGGACCGTATGGTGGCCTTGCCACGGGAAGCGGGCTTGAAGACGACGCTCTTGCCTCGCCGGAGGGAATTGAACGAACGAATCGAGCGGTGCAGGAAAGTCTTCGCCTGCTTTACGTCGGTTGTACGCGTGCGAAGGAAAAGCTGATCTTCGCACATCGCAACGGCAAGTACGACTGGTTGAATCGCATATCCACAGTCGACTCGCTTCTGAATTCTTCCCAAGGCGAGGGAGAGCATCCAATCGCCGATGTCGACACCACGCTTGTGATCCGAACGTTGAGCGCCGACATGGTCGCTGATTGCCGGTGCCCGCCCGCCACCACTGAACGATGGATTGTCCTTCCGGATGCGCCGACAACCGGACCACAGCAATCCCGTTTTCATCAACCCAGTCAAATGCCAGCGACTTCTGAAGCCGGTGCTTTCACCATCCGGCAATTGACCGGACCGGCCCATTTTCCATCAGGCGCAAAGGAGGAGCAATACAGCGACATCGGCAACGCGGTTCACGCGTACCTTGCGGCGCTTCCGTCGATTCGCACCTTCGATTTCGCACAAAAGGAAGCGGTAGCGGAACGCTGTCTGTCGTCGTTTTCCGTGTCCGGGCTTCTTGCACCCTCCGTCATCGTCTCGTCAGGAGACCGATTCTGTGCCTGGGTCGATGCTGAGTTCCCCGGTGCCCGGTGGTTCACGGAGGTTCCGGTTACCGTTTCTCGCGCTGACGGCGGACATTGGAACGGGGCAATTGATTTACTGCTTGAGCTTCAGGACGGCCGAGTTGTTGTCATCGACCACAAGAGCGCGCCGATCCGGCGAGAACATTGTGCGGCCAAAGCAGCCACCTTTTCCGGCCAGTTGAATGCATACCGCGAAATGATGACTCGTAGCGGCAGCGCAGTCGCCTCCTGCTGGATTCATTTTCCCCTCGCAGGAGTTGCTGCACGGCAAGACTAGCATGACCGTTAAGAAGTTCTCCGCAGCACTACACAAATCCAAGATCGAATGGGAGGGCGGAGTAATTAAGACATAGGCCGCGTCCGCTCACTTGGTCCAAAGAATTGCGTTGCGTCAAAACCTAACCATCAGGCTGGCTTCGACTTACCGTCATCCAGCCGCCTCAGCAACCCGGCTTCCCAGCCCAGCAATCCGGCCAGAAAAAGTTCAATAGCCGTCTTGTCGCCCCGACTATCTTTTGAGATGAGCCCTTCGACGAGAACGTCGAAGGGCTTTCTCATTTCGCAGACAAGAGTTGCGTCGTCGAGCCGGCAGTTCAAACAGACGATTTCGAGGATTCGACGTTTCGCATAGTAATCGGCGGTAAGCCAATGCTGGCGAAGCGTTTGCGAAAGTTCAAACACTTTCGAGGCTAGCTCCGCCGTTTCATCGTGTGATCGATCGAGAACGTCAAGCTGAAGCTTGATCGAAGCAAGCCTATCGCGAAGCTCGGTGCTCTTGGCAGCAAACGTCTCCTCGCTAATTTCGTCAGAGAGCCGGAGATTGAGCAACCGATCTTGTTGTTGAACGATGAGTATCTCTTGTCGCTGAAGTTCAGCCCGCTGGGCGAGCGATTCAGCCTGAGAGTCTCGCGTTTGCGAAGCGAGGACCGCCCGAAACCAATCTCGAATGGATTCGTCTTCAATACGCATGCGATCGAAGATGGCGAGAATTTGGCGGTCGAGGTCGGCTTCAGGGATTCGCATTCGCGGATGGCCCGGCTTCGTGTACCGGGCACAGCGGTAGTAGACATATGAGCGCAGGCCGCCCTTTGTCGTCTTTGTCTTGCATTCGCCCGTTATCGGAAGGCCGCAGTGTCCGCAACGAATCAACTCGCCGCTGTAGGTTAGCTCGTGAGAATGGTAGTTTTGCCCACCGAGTAATGCTTGGACGCGTTCCCAGGTTGGCCGGTCGATTAGAGGCTTGTGCTTGCCAGGATACCACTGGTCGAGGTGCCTCACTTCGCCGATGTACGAGCGGTCTCGAAGGATGGTGTAGATCGAGGCACGCGGGAATCTTGGACTTGTAGTACGGAAGATGAGACCTTCTGCATTTATCCGGTCGACCAAGCCATCAAGCGTTAGGTTTTCGTAGGCGTAAAGGTGAAAAATGCGTCGGACGTTGGTGGCAGCCCGTGAATCAATCTCAACAACGCCCCACCCTTCTCTGCGAACGTTCCGATATCCATACGGAGCATGGCCGACAAACCACCCCTCTTTGGCCCGCCGTGCTAGTCCTTCGCGAACATCGACTGATTGTTGCTCCGTATAGAAGGACGCCATGTTCGCAAGCGTTCGCCGCATCATGCGGCCAGCCGGATTGCTGTCTGTAGGCTGCGAAACAGAGATGAAGGGCACTTGATACTCGGTTTCCAGGCGTTCCAGCTCGACATAGTCGAAGAGATTTCGAGCCGCCCGGTCAACCTTGTAGAAGAGAAGTCCGTCAAGTTCGTCGGCATGCTTTTTTGCATACGCGACAAGCTCGCGGAAGGTCTTCCGCTCGTCCACTTTGCTGGCAGTCTCGGCAATACGGAAGAAGCGGATGATCTCGCCTTCATTTTGCATTGCGAAGCGGCGAAGTGCCTCCTCCTGCACTTCGAGCGAAAATCCCTCGCGCTCTTGCTCGCGGCTACTGACGCGGGCCAAGGCAGCATAGCGCCTCATGGTTTTGGCTCCCCAGAGAAGACTTCGAAAAGGCGTCCGATGCTTAGAATGATCGCTATCGCCTCTTCGGAGGTCAATGGGTCTGCATAATATGGCTGCCAGACACGGATTGTGTGGCCGATTAGCTCCGCTGTCACCCAGGAAGGAGCGGCAATTTGGACCGGCGGGAACGCCGAGTCCAATTTGTCGCTCTTCGAGGATGAGTTAGGTGGATGCATCGTGTTGACGGATTGGCGAGGAATGCTTCGGGCTCGTGTGGCCATCTCTGTCGTCCGCTTATGCGTCAGATCGTGTCCATGTCGCTGAGCGGATCTGGGGTTTGACGCCTGGATGGTCTTAGCTTTCGCATTTTGTCTTTTTCCCGGACAAGTCCACAAAAGCTCAAACGCTTGTTCTTGTTCCAAGAAGCGAGGTATTGAGCGTCTACAGGACGCGGCGCGAATTCCGGGACGTTTGGGGCCGGTGGAATCAACGCTCCCTTGAAGAGCGACTGGCCCGGCAAGTTGTCCAAGAAACAACCGCGCGATCGAACCATGAAGTAGCCGGTTAAACCGTTTTCTAGATCACAAGGCGGGACCGACATGAATTCTGCTGGTAACACGGCTCGGCGAACGACAATTTGCTGATTCCGAGTTGTTGTGGAGTGGCCTTGTGAGGAGTGAGTCTGGCTCGTGGTGAACTGTTCAATCTCCTGGTCGCCGAATACCTTCGATGCCCATTCGGCGGTTTCCGGACATTCGAGTCGTCCGAAGAAACAGGGCGATTGCGCCATGCTGGGTAATCTGCGATAACTACGGTCCTGCGGTGGAACCGTGTGGACGAAGCAGTTCGTCAGGTTGCGTCGCGTGCGGCAAGGAGACGCGCGATGGCTCGGA
>Ga0163144_10028521_pt1 | contig 10763 bp, 10 predicted proteins | sample OliLak19BULKMAT1_FD_123175 | JGI IMG/M metagenome (GOLD analysis project Ga0163144, IMG submission 123175) | Freshwater microbial mat bacterial communities from Lake Vanda, McMurdo Dry Valleys, Antarctica - Oligotrophic Lake LV.19.BULKMAT1 | ecosystem: Environmental > Aquatic > Freshwater >... | reverse complement strand
CCTCGGGCGGCGTCTGGGGCGTGGAACGCGGCTACTGCTTGATGATCGGCGGCCCCAAGGAAGTCGTCGACCGCCTCGACCCGATCTTCAAGACCTTGGCGCCCGGCCGCGGCGACATCGAACGCACTCCCGGCCGAGAGAAGTCGACCGGGACGAGCGAGGACGGCTATCTCCACTGCGGTCCGTCCGGCGCCGGGCACTTCGTCAAGATGATCCACAACGGCATCGAATACGGCCTCATGCAGGCCTATGCCGAGGGCTTCGACATCATGAAGTGCGCGACATCCAAGGATTTGCCGGAAGACCATCGTTACGACTTCAACCTGCAAGATATCGCCGAAGTGTGGCGGCGCGGCAGCGTGGTCGGCAGTTGGCTCCTGGACTTGACGGCGATGGCGCTTTTGGAGAATCCGTCGCTGAGCAATTTTTCCGGTTTCGTGCAGGACTCCGGCGAAGGACGCTGGACCGTGCAAGCAGCCATCGAAGAGTCGGTTCCGGCGGAAGTGTTGACTTCGTCCCTTTACACGCGATTCCGTTCCCGTCAAGACCACACGTTCGCGGAGAAGGTACTCTCGGCGATGCGCTTCAAATTCGGCGGGCATGTGGAAAAACCAACGGGCGGATAAGAACCTGTTGCAGGCAACGGCTGGACAACCGAATCCGAGATTGGAGCGAAGCATGTCTTCCGAGAAGGCTGGGAAAATCGAGAATCCGCTCGCGTCCGGCGTCCAGCAAGGTTTGATTCCGCAACCCTGCATCCTCGTGATCTTCGGCGCCGCGGGAGATCTGTCTTGGCGCAAGCTGATGCCGGCCATCTACAACCTCAACATGGACGGCCTCTTGCCGTCCAATTTCGCCCTATGCGGCTTTGGCATCGGCGCGCAGGGCGATGGCGACACCTGGCTGCGCGAACGGGCGAAGTCGGGGATCGAGAAATTCTCGCGCCAGCCGCTCGTGCAGAGCCACTATGACGATTTCGAGCGCTGCGTGTTCTATATCGAAGGCAGTTTCAACGACGCGCAGGCCTACTCCCGGCTTAAGGCAAAACTGGAAGAACTCGATCAGCAGTTTGGCATTCCGGGCAACCGCGTTTTTTATTTCGCCGTCCCCCCGACCGTTGTGGAAATATGTGTCTCACGCCTAAAATCCGAGGGAATGGTCCTGGAGGAAGAAACGGCGACACGTTTCACGCGCGTCATCGTCGAAAAGCCGATCGGCCGCGATTTGGAGAGCGCCAAGGCCGTCAACGCCGCTGTAGCGACGGCGTTTCAGGAAGAGCAGACTTATCGCATCGATCACTATCTGGGCAAGGAAACGGTCCAGAACATGATGGTGCTGCGCTTTGCCAACAGCATCTTCGAGCCGTTGCTCAACGGCAAGTATATCGATCATGTGCAGATCACGGTTGCGGAGGAGGAAGGCGTCGGGACGCGCGTCGGGTATTACGAAGGCGTGGGTGCACTGCGCGACATGGTGCAAAACCATCTGCTGCAAGTGCTGTGCATGATCGCCATGGAGCCGCCTTATTCACTTGCCCCGAACGTGGTGCGCGACTCCAAGACGGAAGTGCTTCATTGTCTGCGTCCCTTCACGCCGGGGGACGTGGAACGGTCGGTGGTGCGGGCACAATACATCGCGGGAGAGGTGCATGGCAATGTCGTGCCCGGCTACCGGCGCGAGGTAACGGATTTCTTCTCGAAGATCGGCAAGACCGCGCCAACGGACTCTACCACGGAGACCTTTGTCGCCATTCGAGCGTATATCGACAACTGGCGCTGGGCGGGCGTGCCGTTCTACATCCGAACGGGCAAACGTCTGCCCAAACGCGCCAGCGAGGTCGCCATTCAGTTCAAGGATGTTCCCCAGATTCTCTTTAACGCCAATCCCGATGTGCCCCTGGATCCCAACGTACTCACGGTGAACATTCAGCCCGAGGAAGGGCTGGCCCTGCGCATCGGCGCCAAGCTTCCCGGCCCCAAGGTCCGCATCTATCCGGTGAAGATGGACTTCAACTACCAAACGGGTTTCGGCAAGGACAATCCCGAGGCCTATGAACGACTGATTCTTGACGTCATGGCCGGCGATGCCACGCTCTTCATGCGCCGGGACCAGGTCGAGGCGGCGTGGAGGTATTTGATGCCGGTCTTGGATGCCTGGGAGAATTCTCGCGTGCGCTATTTGCCGGAATATCGCAGCGGCACCTGGGGACCGCTCGAAGCGGATCGGCTCATCGAGGCGGACGGGCGGCGCTGGAGGCTTCTGTAATGACCCAGTTACCGACCCCGATTCAACACGAGACTCTTCCGCTGGATCGCATCGAGGAAGAGTTGACCCATGTTCTTCAATCGTTCCGCGAACCAGGCGAATTGGTACACCGCGCGCGCATGTCCAACCTCGTGATTTTTTGCGACGACGCGGATCGTGTCGACGAGATTCAGGAACTGATACCCAAAATCGTGGCCGTGCATCCCGCGCGGGTGATTTTGGCGCTGCATGGTTCCACGGAAAAAGAAGGCCCCGTGACCGGCTCTGTGACCGCATGGTGCTCCGTCGGCGAAGAGAAAGCCAAAATCTGTTCGGAGCAGGTGACGCTTTATTCCAGCGGCAAGACGGCGGATCATTTGATCTTCGCAGTCCGCGGGTTGATCACGGGCGACTTGCCGACGAACCTGTGGTGGGCGTCCCCAACGCCCCCCGCGCTGGCGGGGTCGATCCTAAACGAGGCGGCGGAGCATGCGCAGCAGATCATCTACGACAGCATCGGCTGGGTCGATCCCGCGCGCGGCGTGGCGGCGACCGGCGCCTGGGTTGGCTCCATGGAGCGAAGCCTCAGCCGAGGACAATGGCGTGTCTTTTCCGATGTGAACTGGCGTCGCTTGAAGTTTTGGCGCCGCATTCTCACCCAGACTCTCGATCCCAATGTGTTGCCCGGCGCTCTCGACTCCATCGCCGAGATCGAGGTCGCGCATGGTCCGCATGCCGTGGTCCAGGCCTGGCTCCTCGTCGGTTGGCTGGCGTCGCGCCTGGGCTGGAGCGTCACCGAAGGTCACATGCGCCCCGGCGTCGATATTTCGTGGACCGTCCAAGCGCCGCATGGGTCTCTCGTCGTCTGCATCGACCGCCTGCCGGACGGTCCCTCGGAAGTCCGCCAAGTGCGCGTTCGCCACAATGCCGGCGGTAAGCCGGGCGTCTTGACCGTGTCAGCGGACGGGGGCGATCGTTTGTCCGTTGTCCTGGAAGGGGAGGAGGCGTCCGCGCGCACACTGGCGATCCGGCCGCAACCTTTGGACGAGTTGATCGCGCGTCAACTTTCCGATCGCGAGCGTGATTCGGTTTTTCGAGACAGCATTTCCTTCGCGGAAACGTTTGCGCGCAGCGTTATGCGCTGAGAACCGGAAGTCCGGCGACTTCCGCGACAACATTTGCAAATTAACGGAAGGCGTGCCGCATGCCCGCGATCATTGAGACATTCCCCGATGCCGAAGCGATCTGTCAAGCGGCGGCAGCCTTACTCGCGCAACAGGCGTCCCAGACTATCGAGGCCTGGGGGCGTTTTACGCTGGTCCTTTCGGGCGGATCGACGCCGCGACGGCTCTACCAGATTTTGGCGGCGGAACCCTATCGCTCCACCATCGAATGGGACAAATTCCGTTTTTTTTGGGGCGATGAACGTTGCGTGCCCAAGGACCATCCCGATTCGAATTACGGGCTTGCGTTTCGAGAACTTCTTGAGCCGCTCAAGATCGCGCCCGAATATGTGTTTCCGATGCCCGCCGACCAAACGGACCTCGATGTCGGCGCGTGCGACTATCAAAAAGATATTGGGGTGGGGATGGAGGTTTGGCCCTTTGAGCCGCCGCCCGCGTTCGATCTCGTTTTTCTGGGCATGGGGCCCGACGGTCACACGGCTTCACTCTTTCCGCACACGCAGGCGTTGGCGAACACGGTTCATTGGGTGTTGCCGAATTTCGTGCCACGCCTAAACGCACATCGCCTGACGATGACGCCGACGCTTTTGAATCGCGCCAAGACGATTTGTTTCCTGGTCGCGGGCGCGGACAAAGCGGAATCCCTTCGGGAGGTTTTGGAAGGAGATCGCGACACGGAACGCCTGCCTAGCCAGTTGATCCAGCCGGAAAGCGGCAACCTGCTTTGGTTCATCGACGAAGCCGCGGCCGCGAAACTGCACGCCAAGTAACAGCGTGGCGCCGGTATTTTACCGGCACGAGCAAGTCCCCGACTCAGCCGCACCGGTAACAAACCGGTGCCCACACCAGCGTGCTTTCCTGTGAGACAGCGGCTAATTAGTGATCTTAATGCTCACTGCCTTTGCTTCCTTCGCGGAACCTTGCTGAATATTGACGACGAGCATAACATTCGCGGGAACCGTCACGGTGAGGTCGATTTTCTCGCTCTTCTGTTCCCGGGCGAGAAACTTATCGCCCTTGGCGCTGAAAAGATTACGTTCAATTTCATTCCGGTATTGGCTCGTATAGACATAGAGGTCCACGGGAGCGCCCGGTGAAGTGAGGGCGATGTTCACTTTTTGTTCTTTCTTGATCGGATCGATCTCGTAAACCTTTCCGTCGGGTAAAAGGGCAAAGGTTTCTTCCAACTTGAGTTTGGAACCGCAACCGGTCGCCGCCAAGGACAGCGACAGTGCGACTAAGGCGAGAATGCGCGTCATGAAGATGCCTCGATGAAGTGTGCGTGCAACTTGTAACGGAATTATTTCTTGCGCGTGAATTCGAGGGAACCGGAGGAATCGCTGAAAGTGAGCGTATCTCCGTCGATGGAAATGCGGGCGCGGTGGCTCTTTTCGCCCATGACTTCGTCGCTGAACTCCATGGTCACCTTGTCCCCGGCGCCCAGCGAATACTTGCCAAGAACGATGGCGTCAAACGCGATCGCGCGCAAAGCGCCTTCCTCGCCAAATTCGAGGATGAGTTGGCCCGCCTTGACCTTTTCGTCCTCGACCTTGCCGGCCTTGGAAGCCCACTTTGTCCCTTCGATTTTCCCCTTGTTGTTGGAACTACAACCGACAACGAGGAAGGGAATTGAGATTACGAGGCAGAGAATAGGGAGGGATTGGCTGCGCATGGAATCCAGCTAGAGAACGAGGGAAAAGACTGTAAAACAATGATATGCGCCGCGAGGGAGCTTGGCCCGCACATTCTTGATTGCGGCGCGACATAGAGCAAGCTGGCAGCTTGCTCTACGGATTCTCGTCGCATTCGCGATATTTCCTTGGCTTTTTCTCGCGTTCCGCCGCAAACTGAACACTCGTCCGCCCCACAACGAGTACTCTCCCATGCGCCGTCGTTACCTGCCGTTGCTTGCTCTTCTGCTACTCCTGCTGCCGGCCTGCGGGCAACGCGCCAAGCCACGCGGCGTCATCGGCGTCTCGGTGCTCACGCTCACCAATCCCTTCTTCAAGGTCATCGCCGACAAGTTCACCGAAGAGGCCAAAAAGAACGGTTTCGAGGTCATCGTCGTCAGCGGTGAATTCGACGTCGCCAAGCAGCAGAATCAGGTGAAGGACTTCATCGTCAAGGGCGTCGACGCCATCGTCCTGTGCCCGTGCGATTCGCAGGCGATCGCGCCGGTTATTCAGGAGGCGAATCACGAGGGGATACCGGTGTTCACGGCCGACACGGCCTGCATGGACAAGCGGGCGAAAGTAGTTTGCCACATTGCCACGGACAATTACGGCGGCGGCAAACAGGCGGCAATGGCGATGATCGAAGCCCTCGGCCCAGCGGGAGGCAAGATCGCGATTCTCGATTACGCTCAGGCCGAGTCCTGCATTTTCCGCGTCCAGGGCTTCGAGGAAGTCATCGCCGTTCATAACAAAGAGGGCAAGGGACGCATCACCATCGCGCGGAAGCTTCCCGGCGATGGCCAAAAGGACAAGGGCTACAAAGCGGCCGAGGACGCTCTGCAGGCCGTGCCCGACCTCGTCGGCATTTTCGCGATCAACGACCCGTCGGCCCTCGGCGCCCGCGCGGCTTTGGAAAAGGCGGGTCGGCAAGATCAGGTCGTCATCATCGGCTTCGACGGCCAGCCAGACGGCAAACAAGCGATCAAGGAAGGCAAGATCTACGCCGATCCCATTCAGTTCCCCGACAAGATCGGCGTCAACACCATGCGTGCGATCCTGCGCTATTTCGACGGCGAGCACCTGCCGCCCACCGATCCCATTGCCACCGATTTGTATCGGCGCGCGGACGCACTAAAGGATCCGGAGTTAAGATAACGCGCCATGGCTCGACTCTCCCAACCAACCTGGCTCGCGGCGTTGCTTTCCGAAAATGGCATGCTGCTCGCGCTGTTGCTGCTGATCGGCGTGGTGTCGGCCGCCACCTACGGCGAGCAGCAGCCGACCGGCGATGCGGCGGCGCGGCAACTCGCCCCGAAACTGAAGGACTCCCGCGTCCTCATCGTCGTTCGCGACAACGCCCGCGATGCCTTACACGCGGAGCAAATGGAACGCACCTTCGCGGAATTGGGCGTGTCCGTCGCGGGTGTGGTCAAGGCGCAGCCGCCCGCGGCGCGTGACGCCATCGCTCAACTTGCAAAGGACGGACTCTCCTTCGACGCTTACGTCGTCAATCGCCCCGCGTCCGCCTGGACCATTTACGCCCGGCTTGGCGAAGAGCAGGCGTCCCTGCGCGATCTCCCGGTCCATGCGCCCGAGTCGTATTATTGGCCCAGCTTCTTGCGCGCGGATAACCTGATCAACGTCGCCAACCAAGTCGCGATCATCGCCATCATGGCCATCGGCATGACGATGGTCATCATCGTCGGCGGCATCGACCTGTCCGTGGGCAGCCTGATCGCGCTGGCCGCCGTCATTACGACGCGGCTCATTCGCGACGTCGCGGGCGCTGAAGAGGCGGACACCCTCGGCATGATTTTTTGCAGCATCGCGGGCATCGGCGTCTGCGGCCTGGTCGGCCTCTTTAGCGGCGCCATGGTAACGGGATTTGGCATGCCGGCGTTCATCGTTACCCTGGGCGTCATGCTGGCGGCAAGCGGCGCCGCCTATCTTTTCGCCGACGGACAATCGATTCATCAGATCCCCGAAACCTTCATCTGGCTCGGCCGGGAAGCCGACCTTTTTCGAATTCCTAACGCGGTCGTCTTGATGGTCGTGCTCTACCTCCTCGCGCACGTTCTGATGTCGCGCACGGTGCTGGGACGTTACATCTACGCCGTGGGCGGCAATATCAAGGCAGCGTGGTACAGCGGCATTCCCGTGCGACGGGTGATCTTGTCGGTTTATGTGATGAGCGGCTTGCTCGCCGGGCTGGGCGGCGTCATCATGGCCTCGCAACTCAAAAGTGGTTCACCCACCTACGGGCAAATGTACGAGTTGTTCGTCATCGCCGCCGTCGTCGTGGGAGGCACTTCGCTCTCCGGCGGCCGCGGCAAAGTCTTTGGCACCTTGATCGGCGTGCTTATTATCGGCGTCATCCAAAACGGCATGAATCTGGTGGGACTGACGAGCTATACGCAAAAGGTCGTCTTGGGCGGCGTGATCCTCGTCGCGGTCCTGATCGATTGCTTAAGACGCAAACCCAACGCAATCAACGCTTAACAGCCGGCATGCCTCCCGTTAGCACGACGCGCAAGCGAGTGAATTCCCTCACTTGCGCGTCGTGCTAACCGTTTCCAAAAAGCGAATCGCAAAACCGCGATTTTTCGACCTTGCCAAGGCAGTATGTCCGTCATTAAAAAGCGTTCCAGGAACAGGATTTCAACGGGTGAGCGAGCATGGAACATTCCGATCTGGTATGCGTGAAACGTGTGAAGGGAAAGGGACGAGGCGTGTTCGCGCGCAAACCCATCAAGGAGGGCGCCGTCATCGAAGTTGTGCCCGTAGTCCTTGTGCCCTTCGCCGACTTTGATGGCGGCGACGACAACCCAAACCTCGCCAAGGTGTTCTACCATTGGAATCGAACCCATGTGGCCGTCACCTTGGGTTACGGCTCGCTGTACAATCATTCCTACAAGCCCAACGCCCGCTATCGCCAACAGTACATGTCCATGGCCTATGTCGCGTTGCGCGACATTGCCGTCGGTGAGGAAATCACCGTCAACTACAACGGCGATCCCGAGTCGAAAGCCCCCATGGGCTTCGATGTCGTCGAACACTCCGAATCCATGGAGCGCAACGGCAAGGCCAATAAGAATCGCCTAAACGGCGCCGCGCTCAATCCTCAGCCACCTGCAAAGACGCGTAGATCGCCCGCATGACGGGTTCATTCCGCTCAAGTTCCAGATCGTTCATCTGCCAGAGAAGAAGTGCCGTCCCGGTGCCGCTGAAAAAGGCACGGAGACTGCTCGTGTTTGTCAGGTCGAGACTAAAGAACTGAACGTCGTGGCCGATGGCAGGTTGGCCCGCGACGGACCCCACTGTTTCTTGGCTTTCCAGATCGGGATACTCGGCTTTCAGGGCTTCCAGAGCGGTGCTCGCCATTGCCTCCGGGTCGGGCATCGACTCATCGAAGGAGAGCATCAAGAATGCCGTATCCGGGCTTTGCAGCGAAACGGTCCAGCCGGAATCGGAATCGGAGGTTTCCAGACGCCAATTTTCCGGATAAAGAAATTGGATGCCGTCGCGGTCGAATTTGGCTGGCATGCCGCCGTCCTCACTCCTTGTGCAATTCCACGATGATGCCGCCCAGCCGCAGCCATTTATGGAGCGGGGAAAAATAAAGCTGTTTGCCCCAGCGCAGTCCATTCTGGGCGCAGACGTCGCGCAGTTCGTCGCGATTGTAGGTTCGGCAATGCCACATCCGGCTGCACATGGTCCCGGTGAAGGTGTCCTCGGTACACATCAGCAGCAACTTGCCGCCCGACTGCATGACGCGCGACAATTCGCGCAGGCCGGGACGCGGGTCCGGCAGGTGTTCCAACACCCAACCACAGACGACGGCGTCGAAGAAGTGATCGGGGTAAGGCAGCCGGGTCAGGTCCGCCGCGACATGGCTGACGTTGCCCCTGCGGAGCCGGCGCCGGGCGCGGGCGAGCATGCGCGGGGCCAGATCGAAGCCGGTGAGGATCGCGTCCGAGGTCAGCCATTTGAGGAGATACTTGGAGTATCGGCCGTTGCCGCAACCCGCGTCGAGCACGCGTTTGCAGCCGCGCACGTCGAAGCCAGTGGGGCGGATGAGCCGGCCGGCCAGCGTTTCATGACCGGTGACCATGCCCGTGAAGCCGGTCATCTTGCCGGCCAGACCGTCGTAGTGCCGACGAATGAACGTGCGATACTCGTCGTGGCTTTTCTTGTTGATCGCCTTGGATTCGATCGAGCGCATCAGTCCGCGGCGTTGTTGAGGTAGACGATTCTGCACCGATGGTTCCATGAACGTACCCAAAAGGGAGCGAGCCGAAAAAAATGAATGAATCCGCGTTCGGGGCCGACTCGGGATCGCGGGTCGCCGGCCCAAAGTATGTAGTCTCAGAGATTATAACGCGACTCTCTTGTTGTAGATAATCCATTCCAATACGAGCAGGGAAAATCCTGCCAATAGAATCCACTTCCAGATTTCGCGCGGGGTCGGCCTTTCCCCTTCGGCGGCGACCGCCTCCGCGCCGATGCGAATTGTCGATAGAGGTTGTAGATTACTTTCCAGCCCGTCGAGCAGGTTGACGGAAAACGCCCTGGTCAATCCGTCGTCGCGTTCCAGGCGATAAAGGCCGATTTTTTCGGTGTCTTTAATGGAAAAGTAGGGCTGTTTGTCCCGTTCTAGCGCGTCCGTCTCGCCGTCGGGATTGGTAATCTTGAGCGTTTTCACGGTCGTTTCGGGACGGAGCACCAGTGTTCCGCCTGGCTCGGTGGTTGGTCCCCGGATAGAGTCCTCCACGTTGCCCAGGTTGTAAAGAACATTGCGCCAGAAAAGGGGGAAACTTGGTTGCAGAGGCCAATTGGTCGCCATGTCGCCGGCGGCGTTCACGAGAGGGAAGGCCAGCACGAGATCCTGATACGGTCCCCGGCTCATGACGAAGACCAACGGCACATCGCCGGCGGACTCCATGAGCAGCTGGATGCCGGGCCAGCTTCGCTTCGCCTTGCCCTCGGCACGGTCCGCGAACTCCGCTTTGATGTCGTCGGGAAGATCGGTTTTGAGGTCGAACGCGAATGCCTCCACGAAGCCGACGTCGCCCAGAGTGGTGATGTAACGCAAGAGGGGATGTTTCTTGTCGCTGAGGAGTGCCGCGGGATTTTTCAGGATCTTCGTGCTCCGCAGCCAGGGCGGCGGGGCGCGGTCGATGAAAACCGTGTTCGCCAGCGGCATCGCTTCCTCGTTCCGCGGCGTACAGCGATCGAAGAGAAAGAGGTCCACCTTGTTGTCGCGCGCCAGTTCGAGGTATTTCGGCATGTCGAGATCCTCCGGCGCCAGCTTCGTCACCTCCGCCAGCGGCGCGATGCCGTCTTGCTCGAAGAAGGCTTCCAGCACCGGATTCTTGGCGCCGACCAGGACGACGCGCGCGGGCCGAATCGAACCAACGACGAACCAGGCTTGATCGTCGAGCGCAAAGTCATCACGATGCCGATCAAGATACGCGTGTAAGACGACGTTCTTTCGCGCGTCGACCGGCGGCAGAGTGAAGGTAAGCGTCATTTCGCCGGGTTCGTCGCGGGTTTCCGTTTCGCCCTCGTTTCGCGTCAGCGTCCGTGCGTCGATGTCGAGAAGTCGCTGCATGGGACGCACCAACTCGCCGTCGATCAACAGATCGAGCTTGAACAGCACCTT